>Ga0255243_1000014_pt1 | contig 23474 bp, 12 predicted proteins | sample ColtaT_3_FD_183674 | JGI IMG/M metagenome (GOLD analysis project Ga0255243, IMG submission 183674) | Metatranscriptome of freshwater microbial communities from Columbia River, Oregon, United States - Colum_Atlam_RepB_8d (Metagenome... | ecosystem: Environmental > Aquatic > Freshwater > River...
AATTGCTCGGCTTTGAAGTGGGAGACATTCAGACGGGCAAGATGATTCATCGTGTTGAGGTCCAAGGCTTTCGGAAAGGAGCAGTCAAACGACACGGTTGCCCAAGTCACGGAATCGGATTGACGCCCGACGAGAAGGAGTTGTGGGTAACAGACGCGACGAACCGTCGCATGCATGTGTTCGACGCGACCACGCTGCCTCCCAAGCAACTCCTTAGCATCGAAGTGCGCGACGAACCCGGTTGGATCACCTTTAGCCTTAATGGCAAGTTTGCATATCCATCAACCGGAGACATCATTGACGTTTCAACGCACCGAATTGTCGCTGGATTGAAGGACGAGGTCGGCGGGATCGTCCAAAGTGAGAAGATGCTGGAAATTGATTTCCGAGAGGCAGAACCAGTCCGCAATGGTGATCAATTCGGGATCGGTCGAGTTCAATGACGTTGCCATGACAGACAGCGAGTGGGATTTTTGACAAACGCCGATCACTGTCTGTCCGGTCCACGATTTCTGGTTCGTCCTTGAAATTTCCCTTTCGTCTTGTGATTTCAACGAACTCTTATAGATTGTCCCGGGTTACTGTCGGGGATTTAGGTTGTTTTGCCAGAGGAGCCTGACTGTGAAGCGTTGGCCAAGCCTAATTGCTGCTACGTGCTTGTCGTTGGGAATCACGGGGTTAAGCGTTTTAGACGCTAAGCCGCCGGTCGCTCAGAAGAAAGTCGAAAAAGCCCCCGTTGATCCAAAGGCCGAAGCGGCGTTTCGTGAGCAGGCCAAGAAAATTGCTGGCGGAACGGAGCTCGATAAAGTGCTTGCCCTCGAAAACAAAGAGCGCGGCATCAAGCTTGATCCGATGCCGGTCATCGATGACCTCGCCTTTTTACGACGTATTTATTGTGACCTCATCAGCCGAATTCCGACGGCGGATGAGGTCGCTTCGTTTGAAGCGGATTCTTCCAAAAATAAGCGCACGGAATTGATCGACCGCCTCATTGAGAATGGCCGGTTCGTTGATCGCTGGACGGTCTTCTATGCCGATATGTTTCGTCTGCGGGCTCAGGCTGACGGTGGTGGAGCGGCGCTGGCCTGGGTTCATCAGGCGGTCAGCGAAGGAATGCCTCATGACGAAATCTGCCGTCGGTTGATCACCACTAATGGCAAAGCTGGGGCCGCTCCAGAAGTGGCGTTCGTTCTCGGCGATAACGCCGATCCGATGGCATTGGCGGGCGTGACATCCCAGGTGTTTATGGGCGTCCGAATTTCGTGTGCCCAGTGTCACGACCATCCATTTGATGTTTGGACTCAGGAGAATTTCTACGGCTTCGCTGCGTACTTTGGAAAAACGAAACGAATCGAGAATCAATTCACTCGGACAATCTACGCTAATGAAAGCGACCAATCGGTCATCTTGTGGCCACCCGAGGGAAAGGTAAAACCAGAAGAACGCAAGCCAATGAAGCCTGCGTTCCCGTTTGAAATGGCCTCGGTTTCTGAAACTCCCGAATACATTTCCCGCTTAAACGCGCTTCGTTCCAAGCAAAAGGCGGAACGCGACGCACAGGCGAAAGCGGGATCAAAAGAGGATGATGTCGACGATCTATTGGCGGATGCGAGTGAGAACGAGCAAAAAGCCAAAGGCAAGAAGCTCGAAGATGCAATCACCAAAGAGGCGAAAAAAGACGCGAAATCGCTCAACATCAAAGCCGGAATGTACACAACCAGCGAATGGCGACAAGAACTGGCCACCTTGGTGACAAGTCCTCGCAATCGCTTTTTCGCCAAAAACATGGCTAATCGAGTGTGGGCAGATCTCGTCGGACGCGGAATCGTCGATCCAATTGATGACTTCAGTGACAACAACCCGCCAAGTCACCCTAAGTTGCTCGATTATCTTGCCGATGAATTTGTTGCGAGCGGTTTTGATCTGCGATCGCTGGTTAGACTGATCGTCAGTAGTGAGGTCTATCAGCGATCTCATGTTTACGGTGCGGAAGAGCAGCTACAAACCGAGCTTGAGAAGTCGTTCCTTGCAACGCCAATGCGACGCATGTTGAGCGAAACACTTTATGACAGCATCGTGACTGCTGGGCATCTTTCGGATGTGAAGCATGTCGCTGGCAAGAACATGAAAACGACTTGGCGACTGACTCAAGTCGTAAAGCCAAACTCTGGTAAGCAAGGATTAGCTCTCACGGCCATGAAGCTTGAGCAGAAAATGGCCATGAATGCTCCGGCGATGGCGAAGGACGATGAGCCTGCCCCGGGCGTCGATGTTGAAAAAGGAATTGAGCTCGACTTCGGCAAAGTCTTGGCGAAAGCAAAAGAAGACAACAAAGTTGAAGTCGAAGAAATGCGAGTGATGTCGAAGGAAGAAATCGAAGCCGAGCGAATGCGGGCGCAAATGCAAACGCAACGTCGCGGCGTCGAGTACATCGACCGCTATGCCAAGGCAACATTCGACGACAATCCTCGATTTGGGTCATCGCTCCGCATGGCAAGTCCGGCTGTTCCAGAACACTTTCTACGCGTTTTCGGTCAAACAGATCGTGAGATTCTCGGTGAGACTCGCGACCATGCTCCCAACATGCGACAAGCGCTGATGATGCTCAATGGCACGTTGACTCATGAGGCGTCTCGCGTCGGCGAACTCGAAACGATGTATTCGGTCTTGGCTGAGAAGAAAGATTTGGATGCAGCCGTGCGACTGGCGTATCGCGAAATATTGACTCGCGAACCGTCGGCAAACGAAGTGGCAGAAGCAAAGTCGATCATCAATGCCAACAAAGATCTGTTGAATGGCATGGCCGATTTCCGCTGGATTCTGCTCAACTGCAATGAATTCCGATTCCTTCCGTAGCAAACGTGCTGCGGCCGCTTCTTTGATCGCGATTAGATTCACTTACTCACTGATGTCTGGCTTGTCTGCCTGACGAACTTGTTTCAGAAAGGAACTCGACATGGGCTGCTTGGATTACCAACTGAATCGCCGAGCTGTATTGCAGGCGTCGATGGCTTCGATCCTCGGATTCTCAATGCGCGATTTGATTGCGTTTGGTGGAACGGACCACGCTCCGACGGCCGAACACGTCATTTTCTTCTGGAATGGCGGCGGCATGTCGCACATCGACACCTGGGATCCGAAGCCGGGCCGTCCCACAGGTGGCGAATTTGACGCGATCGACACGTCTGTCGAAGGGGTCAAGATTTCGCAAATCTTCCCGGAAACCGCCAAGGTGATGCACCACTGCGCGTTGGTCCGCTCAATCGCTGGCACCAACGGCGATCACGGTCGCGGAACCTACCAATTGCAAACGAGCTATCAGCAAACCGCGAACCTGTTGCACCCAGGTTTTGGCTCGATCGTGACTCACGAGAAGAAGCAACTCGGTGATCTGCCCGCTTACGTCACGATCAGTGGCCGCGCTCCGAAGGCCGCCTATCTTGGTCAGAAGTGCGAGGCGTACTTCATCGGTGCTCCTGGTGAGAAGGACCCATACCTGTCGTTCCCGGAAGGGATCGCTTCGGCCCGCGGAAATCAACGTCTCGAAGTGCTAGAAAAGTTCAATGGTCGCTTCGCTGAGAAGAGCAGCAACAAAGAGTTAAAGTCAACGCAAACTTCAATCGATGAGGCTCTCACGTTGATGCGCAGTCCCGCACTTGCCGCGTTTGAACTCGACAAGGTTCCGACTTCACAACTCAATCGATACGGCGACACGCCGTTCGGTCGTGGATGTCTGACCGCAAAGCAGCTTGTTGAAACTGGAGTGCGATTCGTGCAAGTGAATCGCGGCGGCTTCGACACGCACATGAATAACTTCCCGGCGATGGAAGCTCATGGCGAAATCATGGACCCAGCGATCTCATCGTTGATCACAGACCTCGCCGAGTCGGGCATGTTGAAGAAGACCCTGATCGTCATGCTGAGCGAATTCGGTCGCACGCCAAGAATCAACAAAGATGCCGGTCGCGACCACTGGGCCAATGTCTTCACCTGCTTCATGGCGGGCGGCGGCATCAAGGGTGGAACGGTCATTGGGACATCCGATGAAGACGGCTACGAACCGAAGGATAACCCTGTGAAAGTTTCAAATCTTCACGCGACCTTCTGTCATGCTCTCGGCATTGATCCAGACAAGAAAGTCATGACGCCACTTCAACGACCATTCAAACTCGTCGAAGACGGCACGGCGATCAAGGAGCTCTTCGCTTAGTTTGAGCGAATACGATCACAATTAGGTTCACGCGAGGCAGGTGCTAGCCTGCCTCGCGGCATTTTGTGCAATCAAGCCAACAGTTGCGTGCGAAATTCAAATCGCTTTCTGTGGCTGTTATTTGTGAGTTTCGATGTAGGCGTCTGCATCGTATGTTGGTCACTGCTTTCTATCGGAGCCGTGTGGCTCACGACGGGAAGTCAATGTCCGGCATACGAGGTAATCGAACGACGCCATTTGAAATAGCTGATACGACCTCGCCGCCAAGATTTGTGTGTCGTGAGATTTATGCGATGCAGCTTAAGTGTGTTGACGTTGAGTTGTCACTTCGTAGAAATGTTCTGAAAGCCGATTAAGTTTCATCGCCATTTATCTTCACCGTGACTTGATGAATCGATTTGCTATTCGGAAGAAGTTCGTTGATGTCGGCTTGAATTAGAAATACCGCAAGGAGGAGTTTGAGCGGCACAAGGATGTGCGGTCGAACAACATTCGGAGACCTTTGCCGTGAAGCGTTTGTTTTGCCTGAGTGCATCCTGCATTTTTGCCGGCCTGCTAATGCTAAGTTCGGCTGTTAGCCAAGAGCCTGCGAAGAAGGACGAGACTGCTGTCTCCAAGGGGTCGATCGTTGAGGATCGGGCGGCGAAGAAGTTGCTCGAGGCGGGTGACGCGCGATACGAAGCGGACGAAGTTTCCAAAGCTGTTGAGATCTGGCAATCGGTCATTGAGCGATACCCGCGCAGTAAAATTCGGTACGAAGCCTATATGAAGTTGGGGAACTTTTATCTTCAACGCGACCGCCAATACGACAAGGCGCGTGCTCAGTTCGAGCAAGTTTCGGTCGAGGAAAATCGCAACGAAGAACAACGTGCTGAAGCAACGTTGAAAGCCGGAATTTGCTTTTATGAAGCACGAAATTTTGGCAAGTGTTTCCAAGTCATGCGTGATGTGATTGAGAAATTTCCCGTTAGTAGGCAGGTCAACGAGGCCTACTACTACATCGGGTTGGGACACTTTCAACTCGGTCACTACAGTCGAGCGATTCAAGCTCTTGAGAAAGTCGGGACAACACTTTCCAGCGAAGAAGGAAAGGTCGAAAAGCTCGAGGCTGGCAAGCGTCTATTCGTGAAGATTGAAGATGCTGACCTAGCGGCGATAGAGCCTGGTCAGTCCATCAAGGTGGAATGTATCGGAACTAGCGGCGACAAAGAGGTCGTTGAGTGTTTCTCCGTCGGACGCAATGTTCGCATCGCTCTCGGCAGCATTTTGACCAAGTTGGGCAAGCCGCAGTCTGGCAACGGAACGCTGGAGTTGAAGGGGGATGACAACGTCGAAGTGTCCTACATCGACGAGCAGACCGCCGACAAGCAATTCAATCGCAAACTACTTCACAAGGTGACGGTCGTCGGTAATGGATTGCTTTCGATCAACGACGGAGCTTTTAAGGAAACGCTACGTGGTGTGGTTCTCGGGAAGACCGTCAACGTACAGATTATCGATGCCGACCGCGACCTGACTGATGCCGCAGATACGATACAGGCCGTGGTTGAAGTAGTACGTCCAAAAACCGACGAAGAAATTGAAAACGAAATCATCGCCGCAAAGAAAGATGGCAAAACGGTCGTGACCGATGATGATGGCGAACCGAAAATCGAACGATTCAAGAAGGTCGATAAAGTCGCGGTCACGCTGACTGAGGTGAAGGTCGATACGTCGCTCGGTAAAAAGTCGGTGGACGACGAAGGTTCTGAGGAGAAGAAGCCGACCGCCGCGACATCGCAGGACTCAACGATCAGTACGACCGCTGGTGCTCCGCCGACAAAGTCTGATGCGAAATCAGATCCCAAAGCAGTAACCGCTCCGGCAACTAACAGTTCGCCGAAGCCGGTTGTCGAAGACAACTCGATTCACTCCGGCGTGTTTCGAGTCACCTTGCCGCTCGTGAAAGCAGATGAAGTCGTTTCAACGGACGACACGCTTCAAGCGTTACCTGGGGACGTTGTCCGCATCAGCTACCTCGACCAAAAGAATACAGGGCTTGAAGCTCGAAACGCGTCCTTCGACGCAAAGTGTATTGAAGGAAATCTCGGTGGTGTGCGTGTCACAAAGGCGATGATTTCTGACCGTGAATTGCGAGTGCAGACTCAGCTCAAAACCGCTCACGCTCTGACCAATATCGGAAATCGTTACAAAGAATTCGGCCTGAAAAAGAATGCCGACGCGAAGTACGAGCAGGCTCTCGATCTCTGCGAAGAGATCATGGCCGAAGCCCAGAAGCTCGGTGGCAAGTTGCTCGAAGAGACCTACGTTGAGCTGTGGCAGATTTACTACCAAATGGACAAGCTCGAACTCGCCGCCGCAATGGCCGAACGCTTGCAACGGGACTTCCCCAACAGCGGTTTTGTCGACGATGCGCTTCTGCAGTTGGCTGATGTTGCCCTGAAACAAAACAACTTCAATCGCGCGATCGGTGTTTATCAACGATTGGTCCAAATGCAGACCAGTCAGCTTCGAGGTGAAGCTCAATTCGGTATCGCTCAGTGCTATGACAAGATGGCCGATCAGCAAACCAACGATGCCGCGAAAGCTCAACTTTTCGATCGAGCGTTTCAGGAATACAAGAGGGTCTTCGACAACTTTCCGGAAAGCGGTCGAGTTGGCGAAGCGGTCGCTCAAATGGCGAACTACTACTATCGCCAAAAGGATTACGCGCGTGCGGTGGATATCTTCGAGACCGTGCTTGAGAACCATCCGGACGCGAAGTTTCTCGACGTGATCCTGTTCAACTACGGCCGTTGCCTTTACCGCATGGACCGAAAGGCTGAAGCTCGAAAACGCTTCGATCAACTCATTGGTGACTACCCAGAAAGTCCGCTTGCTGGCGATGCCAAGAAGATCTCTGAAGCGTTGAATAAAGCGGACCGCGCCGCGGCGCCAAAAGGAAATTAGTTTCGGTCGGTGGATCGAGTCGTTGAGATCCACCTTTCGTTTTCCATGATCACCATTCAGGGTTCGGCAAGCTTCGTAAATACTTGCAAACTCTGTCTTGATAGGACGACTGAAATGTCACGATTGAATTCCTTGGCATTTGGAATCGTGTTTGCAATTGCGTCGGGGCAATTGGCATTTGCTCAACAGGCCAATGCACCAACTCCGGCGAAGGTAGAAGATTCCAAACAGCTCGACGCCGTCTCACAGGAAGCGGCGAAACTGGAAGCGGATCTGAATAAATTTAAGGACTCATCGCCTGAGGCGGGTGAATTGTTAGTGAAGCTCACCGACTTGTACCACTTGCATGGGCGAGCATTTGGGTTGATTCGGGCGGGGCAACGTTTTTCCGCGTCGCATCCGAGCGATCCGCGGAACCAAGCGGTGATGCTGAAGCTGATCGACGGGCTGGAGGCGATGTCTCGGCATAAGGAACTGACGGTTTCGATTCGGCAGTTCATTCAAAAGTATCCGCAGGCTCCACAGAACGTGGAGTTGGAGGAGCGGCTGGCGAAGGCTCTCGATAAGTTGGGTGAGCGGCAGAAGGCGGCAGAGACTTATCGAGCGATGTGGAATCGGCAGCCGAACGTCAACGGGCGGAAGTTCGGTGAGGCGGCGGTCACACGGTTCAATCAAGGATCGGTGCAGGAAATCTTTGAGGGGAACGTTCTGGCCGAAGAGATGCTCGACAAGCTGCCTGCCGGTGAGTTCACGAAGTTACTAGCGGCCAATGCACATTATCGGTGGCGGCAATACGGGCAGTGGGCCAAGGCGAATACGCTGGGTGCCAAGATGCTGGCTAAGGGTTTGCCGTACACGCCGGAAGAGACTCGTGAGCTGCAACGAATGCAGGGAGAGAACTTCAACAACCTCGGCCAATATGCGAATGCGGCGAATCATTATCGGCAGGTGCGAGCGATCCGCGATGACTGGTCCGCTCTGAATCAGCTCATCTTCTCGATGTACTACTCGCAAGCGAAAGCGGTCGAATTTGAGCCGCTCGTCAACGAGTTCGACGCGAAGTATCCGGATCGGGAAGAGCGATTTGAGAAACGCTCATTACTCGCGACAGCGCTGATTCGCGACGGCGACAAGGTGCGCGGGTCGGAGATGATCAAGCCGTTGTTGGCGTTTAACCCGTACATGAGCAGCATTGCGTCGGTCTTCGTACAGAACAGTGGCGCGGAACCGGCACAATGGACGCAGGCGGAAGCGGTGCTCAAAGACGCTCTAGCGAAGAATCCGAAATACAACGCGTACTATTTGCGACATAGCCTCGCACTGGAAATCTATCGCGACCGTTTGAAGGACGATGCCAAGGCCAAGGCTATGTGCCGCGAGTACCTGGACCAAGTGCCGGGCAACGACGGGCACACGTGGAACATTCTTTCGCACCTATTATTCCAAGCGACGAACGACGCAGAGTTTCAGCAGGATGTGCAGCGTTATCTGGCTGCTCGGCGGAAGAACCTGCACATGGCCAACATGATTCAGTATTTGCAGTCTTACATCGACCAAGCAAAGCCCAATAAAGACCTGCAGGGCCGCGTCGCCTATGCGCAAGCGGAACTTAAGAAGCAGAACGACGAACCGATCGTCGCCGCGTGGTTGAAGTGGACTCACAACATTTATCACGGCCCGGATGCTCAGATTCGGACCGCCTTAAGGCAGAATCATCTCGCCGCGTTGCCGGAACCGATGTGGGAGCAATTGATGGCCGAGGATGCTTACTACTTCCGCCACATCCCGCCCCAGGTCAAGCAGCGTGAAGAGTCTGCACGAACTTACTTGCAACTCGTGCAACGATTCCCCAAGAACCGGTACTACCTCGACGAGGCGTTGGGATCTGTCAGCGATTATGGACCGATTGAAATTAGCAAGCAGATATTCGATCTGTTTGTCGCTCAGGAACCGTTGCTGAATAACGCGGATCATTGGCGGCGTCTGTTCGTCATCGCCGATCAGCACAAGGATCAATCTCTGGCGAAACGAGCGCTTGAATATGTTCAGAAAGCACAAGCAAAATTCGGTAAGGAAAGTGCGGGCGCATCGGGTATCGGCGACGCGCTGACGCGACATCAACTCCTCGCGGAGGCGACCGCATATTGGCAGTTCGGTCGGACGCACGATCGGCAATCGTCCGAATCGTCACAATGTGCATCGCGGCTCTTTACGCCGCTGAAGACACCCGATGAACGGATCGCGTTTGCAAATGAGATGTTGCAAACCAACACTCCCTACAACACCCAATACGCACAATGGGCCGCGATTGCCTATCTCGAAAAAGGTGACATCGACAGCGTCGAGCGAGTCGTTCGCGATGCGCTGACCAAGCAACAAGAGAAGACATTCCTCGCCGCCAACTGGGATGCATATCAGTGGTTCTACCTGCTCAATGGTGTGCGAACTCAGCCGGACAAGATGAAGGAATTGCCGCTGCCGCAAAAGCAGCGGATCTATGCGTTGATCCGCGATGTGAACTTCGATTGGGCTTCGTCGCAAGCACAAATCTATCATCTCGAAGGTCTGACTCCTGCTGAAGCAGCGCAAGTGACGCCAATGAAGCGACTGCTGATCATTGCCGATGCTGCTCGCAAGCTGTATCCCGATGCGACTCGCTGGGACATGTTGATGCAGGTTGCACAGACACAAGTCGGCAGCAAAGACTACGTCAGCGCGGCGACGTTGTTGACCGGTTTGCTGACGAACATTCCGCAAGTTGATGAGCCGCGTAAGACACTCGCACGTAACCTTGTCAGCCAGTGTTACACACGCATCGGTTCGGTCGGCTTGACGATCGACGAAAAGTCGCCGATCGCTCCGCTTTTGCAAGCGGCCATGTATCTGCGACTTGGTGACGAACGGCTTGCGCTTGAATCGTACATGGCGAACAAGAAACTGTTCGACGACCATCGCGAAGAAGTCCCTGTCGATTTGATTCTCTTCGTCTGTCAAAACTTGATGGCGGCGGGTGGCAACGAAAACTTCGACAAGGTCGAAGATGTGTTGCGTGGTTGGCTCATCAAGAACGACATGAGCACAAGCTACGACGCACAAACGAAGGCGCAAGTGCAATTGTTGCTCGCAAAGACGTTCTTCAGTGCGCAGCGTTACGACGTGGCTCGCTCTGAATACACGACCGTCATCAACCGTTATCCGAACACGACATTTTCGACCGAAGCCGAGTTTGGTATCGGCGAGACATTCATGGCTCAGAAGGTTTACGACCAAGCGGAGTCTGTCTTTGACAAATTGGCGACGAGTCGCGAAGCCGAAGTCGTCGTGCGAGCGGAGTTCTTGCGAGGTGTGCTCGCACATCGACGTGGCGATCAGGACGAAGCGCGTTTGATCTTCCGCAATGTGCTCGATCGAGTTCCGAATGTGGAACTGGCGAATCAAGCGCTCTTCAATCTGGCCGAGGTCTACGGGTCGGAAGAGCGATATATGGATCAGCTCAATCTGCTCCGCACGGTCGGTCGACTTGGTCGCAGTAGCAAGCGTTTCCACGCGCCTGGGCAAGCGTTGTCGATCGTTGTGCAAGATAGTGATCTCGGCATCAGCCGTGGTCACAACAAGATTCCGGTCATCGTCCGCACGATCCCCGGGGGTGACGAAGAGTTGGTCTATCTCACAAGCGGCGGCGCGGGGAAAGGCTTGTTCCGCACGGATCTCGAAACTGCGCTTGGTCAAGTGAAGAAGCGGGACAAGATCCTGCAACTCACCGGCAAGGATCAGATCAAGTGCGATTATCCGGACGAGTTCAAGAAGGAGTTCAAGAGCGTTCCGCTCTCCGACGTCGAAATCAAAATTGCGTCGAACGCCAAATTTGAAATCGCCAGCCAAAAGATTGTTGATGAGAAGGAAGAGACGTTCTCCGAGAAACTTGCGAGAGAAGAACGAGAGCAAGACCGCGAACAAAGCCGACGCACTCAGGCTCGACCCAAGAATCAGGTGAAACCAGGCAATCAGGTCTTCATCAAGGTCACCGATCCCGACCGCGATCTTTCGGATGATCTGGACACGGTCATGGTCAAGCTGACTGCCGATAGCGGCGACCAAGTGCAGGTTCCGGTTAAGGAAACCGGCCCGCATACCGGCATCTTTGAAGGGACAGCTCAAACTGGTGAATTACCTGCGGGTGCGCTGGCGAGCGACACCTCGATTGATCACAGCCCACTGATGGCCATCGACAAGAAGAAGGAATCTTTCTGGCTTAGCGAACCAGATGGAGCGGTGCCAAAGTTGCTGACGATCGACATGAAAGATTTGAATTCGGTCAATCGAGTTAAAATCTGGTCTCCTAAGCCAGACACTCAAATTCCGATTCGTGGCGAATTACTCGGCAGTAATGACGGCGAGTTTTGGTTCCGATTGGCCGCTCATCCAGAACCGCTCAGAGCGGACAACCTGTTTGAGCAATACTCGGCGATGCGTCGTCGAGTTTACGCTGGCAACTTCACAGGTTTTACAACTTGGGATCAGATCAAGAACCTCGCCAAGAGCAACAAGCCGAGCGAAGAGGAAGAGGTTATCAACGGCCTCACGTGGTCCCGACATGACGATGCGGAAGATTCAAAAAATCCGTTCGGTGTGTTGTGGTATGGCAAGCTCGTGCAACCGAAAGCGGGAGCAGCTCGCATTCAGGTGCAAGGGGTGACGACCGCAATGGCGATCGATGGCGTTCTCGAAATGCCAGTTGGACCGGGAAACCGCACCGTCGATGTGTGGCTCGAAAAAGGACTGCACGATGTGACGATCTTCGCCGCAGTGAATCAAGCGGTACAGGTCTCGCAAGCGATCTGGGCGCGTGCGGACATCAATCGGCAGTTGGTTCAAGTCGGCCCGTTCTTGAAGTCTGACTTCGATCTCGAACAAGCAGCAGCACGTGCGGTTGATGAGTCGCGACCGACGTCTGATCAAGCGGAGATCACACTGGCTCTGGAAACGATCAAGCTGAATAAGAAGACCGAACAGTTTGGACTCGTTGCGGGACGGAATCCGCCGCACATTGGCACATGGACCGCACTCGAAGACAACGCTTGGTGGGAATTCGAGGCGAAGCAGCCGGGTGTTTACGACGTGTGGCTCGATGTGGCTCATGGCGGCGGCGGGCAATCGACATTTGAAATGGATGTCGCCGGTTCGACGATCAAAGGGACCGTTCCCGCGACGCCGGGTTGGCAAGTTGCCGTTCCAACGAAATTCGGAACCGTGCTCATCGACAAACCGGGGCCATACAAGTTGGCCATCAAGCCGATTGCGATCAACGGCGGCGGCCTAATGGAACTGCGCGGTGCGAAACTCACGCCGGCAACTGGAAGCCGAGTCGTCATGACTCCTGGTGCGTGGGAGTTCCGATTCCCTGAGAGCGATGTTCGCTTCGTCCGTTTCAAGATCAACGAGTATCTGGGCGAGGCTGTTGCCGTGAATCATGTTGAAGTCTCTGGTGTGCCTCACGCAGAAGGTGCTGCTCACGGTGACAGTGCGAAAGCAAAGGTCAACGCGGATGCAGGCGGGCCGCTTGCACAACAGAACTACATTCCGACTGACGCCGATGTGCTGGAGCTGTCGAGCAACAACACGCTGGAAATCGCTGGCGGTGACGTCGTCACGGCGGGATATACCGACGAGCTCACTCAGAATGAGAACACGTCGTCGGTGTTGTTGACTCAAAAATTGATCGCGACTTATTTCAATGCCACGGCCGATGCGATCAATTACGACTTCATACGACTCGACAATGGTCAGGTTCAGAACATCGAAAAGACCGTCATGCGCGTCGATCCGGGCGAAAGGTTCGTCGTTTCGATCACCGACTTTGACCTCGACACGACAATTGGCCAAGACACACTCGAATTCGAAGTCTCGGTCAATGACGGTGAGCCAATTAAGTTGTCGGCCATCGAACGCGAGTTGCAATTCAGCGGCACGTTTACCAAAGAGATCGACACGGTCGCGACGACGAGCGGCGACGCTGATGCCAGCAAACTCAAAGTGAAACCTGGCGATCGCATCGTTGTGAAATATCTAGATGCTCAAAATACGTTCCCCGGCCACGCGGTCAAACGTGAGGCCGTCGTTTACGTCAACAAGCCGACGACCGCGCAGATTCGGATCGTCGAAACGCGGGTCGTTCCCGGCAACAAACAGCAGAATGCACCGCCACAGTTCGTCTATCTGCCTCAAGCGGACGCGAAAGATAAAAAGGAGATTGCAAACGTTGCGTTTGAAGCACCGTTGACAATTGAGGTCATTGATCCCGACATGGCGAAGGACAGCCGTAGCGAGGTGCTCGTGACGTTGACGACGACTGACGGTGCGAAGATTGAATGTCGCTGCATCGTCAGCGGCGAACATTCGCACTTCAACATCTATCAGCAACAAGACGCGACCCACTGGGCATTGGAAGAAGGGCGTTTCCTCGGCCAAGTCATTCTGCAACTTGGCAGCAAAGCGAGTGCGGACGTGATTCCACTCACCTCGGAAATGCCACGTAATTTGATCGGCGGCGGCAAGCTCGACGAATCGCAAACCAATCAAGGCAAAGACCGCAGTCTTGTGACTCGAGTCCTCAATCTCACAGGCAAGGACAAAATTGTCGCAACTTATGCCGACGAAAAACGTCCGGATGCCAAACCTCGCAGCACAGCGGCAGCGGCTTCATCAGCAACGAAGTCACCACCACCGGCAACTAACGGTTCCACAAAAACAGCGGCAACCTCTCCGGCCACAAAACCGGCAATGACAAAGGGAACGCCAACAACCAAGGGAACAGCCGGAGCAACCAAAGGGGGGGCGGCACCGACGGGGACTGCGGCCACTCCAACGGTGCCGGAGAAGCCGGTAATACCGTCAGTCAGCGCTCACGCTCGATTGATCAGCAACGGAGTCCTCGCTGTCGTTGATCGTGATTACGACAAGCCGATCAGCAAACTTCATGTTGGCGAAAAGCTCTATCTGATGGTGACTGACGCCGACCAAGATGCCTCGGACGAACGTGACTTTGTTTCTGTCGATATCTCAACAGAATTTGGTGAAAGAGAAACTGTAAAGCTGGAAGAGACTCTGGCACACAGCGGTGTCTTCACGGGTTCATTGCAATTGAAGTCCAACGAGAAGCCAACGCCGAACAACATGAAGGCGGATGAGCCGATCATCGAGTGCTACTTCGGCGACACGCTCAAAGTGAAATACACCGACAGTGCCGCAAGCACCGAAACAGGTAAGCTCGAACAAGAAAAAAGCTTACCGATCGTGATTGGCACCGATGGCCTCGTCGCTGCGTTCAGCAAGACGTTTAACGACGAGCGACTTGCGGTCGAAACGAAATTCCATATCGCTGAGAGCTTCTTTGAACTGTTCAAGTCCCACAAAGGTCTCGGACGGAAGACAGAAGAACTCGTCGACCTCGAAGCCGGGCGGCGCATTCTGCAAGAAGTGATGGAAGATTATCCCGATCCGAAATATGTCCCGCGCATTCAATACTTGCTCGGACAGTTCGCTCAGGAGTTGGGGCAATGGGATGACGCGATCGAAAGCTACGACGTCATCATTAACCAATATGCGGACCACACGCTGGCCGCTGACGCTCAGTATAAGTTGGCTCAATGCCACGAAGAGCGTGGTGATTTTGATGAAGCTTTGGAGGCATACGTTACGTTGGCCGCGACATACCCGAAGAGTCCGTTGATCGCGAGCGTCATGATCCGCATCAGCGATCACTTCTACAAAGCGGAGGAGTACACGATTGCCGCTCAAGTCGGTGAAAAGTTCATTGAAAAGTTTGAAGGGCATCAACATTCGCCGCGCATGGCGTTCCGCATCGGTCAGTGTTTCTACAAAGCGAAGAAGTACACCGACGCGGGCAAAGCCTTCGACCGCTTCGGCAAACAATTCCCCGATGATGCGTTGGCGGCTGATGCTCTCTTCTGGGCGGGTGAATCTTTCCGCACCGGTGGTTCAACAGCAGAGGCCTTCCGCCGTTACAACAACTGCCGATGGAATCATCCCTCCAGCGAAGCTGCGAAATATTCCCGTGGCCGACTCGCGCTCCCTGAAATGCTGCAACAGTTTGAATCGGAGGCGAACGCGATCGAGAATCAGTGATCCACTCGCTGATCGATCATCGAAATCTCAATTCGTGTAATAAGTTTCGGTCTCTATCAAATCCTTTGCATTGGTCAATTGGATCGGACTTTTCATCAAGCTCTCACCTAGTTGTGAACGCTGCAAACCACTCCAGTAAACTGCATCCTTCCTACCGTTGAATTCACACCATGACTCACCTGATTTTGGTTCTCGCGTTGTTGGCTCAAGACCCGTTGGATGCGCTCGATGCGAAGCAAGGAATTAAGAAAGCGGCACCTCCCCCGGCTACTGCGGCACCGGCGACGCCTGTGACTCCGGGAGCGAATGAGGTCAAGCCGAGCATTCCGGGTTTCTCAGATTCAGCGACTCAGCCGACGATTGCGGAAGGTTCGAAGCCGCCGGAGAGTGCTTCGGCCGAGAAGGCCGCTGTAGAGGATTCGACAGCGGAATCAAGCCTCGGACTTTGGGACTGGGTAGACAAGGTGTGTCATACCGGTGCGATGGGGTTGATGATTCGCGGCGGGATGTTCATGTGGCCGATCTTGGCCTGTGGCATCTTGGCAGCGGGGGTGATCATCGAGCGCTATCGCACGTTGAAAATGTTGACGACCGACGCTAGCGGCCTTCGCAAGCAAGTGACTGATCTGTTGCATGACGACAAGGTGGAAGAGGCACTCGCGAAATGCGATGCCGAGCAAGGTCCGGTGGCGGCGATCCTGTCAGCAGGTTTGCGAAAGTTTGTCGTGCTGCGACGACTCAACTACGACCCAGGGAAAGTGGAAGAGCAGGTCATTAAAGCAATGGACGATTATGGAGTTCACGTCATTGCGGCACTCGAACGGCATCTGCCAGTGTTGGCGACCGTTTCAAGCGTCGCTCCAATGCTTGGCTTTTTGGGAACAGTCAGCGGCATGGTCAACGGCTTCGATCACATTGTGGCGACACTCGGCGAGCAGAACATCGTGAAGGCTGCCGCGGACGGAATCGCCGAAGCGTTGTTAACTACGGCACTTGGTTTGATCGTCGGTATCCCGGCATTTTCGGGCTACAACTACTTCACCGGCGTCATCAATCAGTTCGTGCTGGAGGTTGAAGAGACGGCAACGGAACTGATCGAGACCGTGACGTTGCAGTTGGCGATTGAAGCTCGCGAGGCTGACGACGCGAAGAAGGCTGTGACTTAGCGAGAAACAGTCGGTCTCTGTTGAAGTTTAATTGCCAAATTCCCGTCTGAGTTTGCCATGAAGTTTCGCCGTACCAGTAAATTGCTTGTCGATGTTCCGGCTGTCGCCAGCGGGGATATCGCATTCAATTTGATCGTGTTCTTTTTGGTGTGCGCCTCGACTCAACCGGACACCGGTCGACCGCAGATGTTGCCCAAGAGCGAACAGACTCAGCAGCAACAACAGCAACAAGACGAACACCTGATTGTTGAACTCAAGCGAAACGCCGTATTGGTCAACGGCGATCCGGTGAAGACGAACGAAGTCAAAGCTCGCGTAATCGCCAAATTGACTGGTAAAACGCGATTAGAAGATCGCGTCGTTATCGTGAAGAGCGCCAAGGACGTCCCGTATCACAACTGGATCGAAGTCACGAGCCAAATCGAAGATGCAGGTGGAATCATCACATTGCAGTTGGAAGAAGAACGAACGGTGGATGTGCCGCAGTAGATTGGAAACAACACCACCAGGATAAGCTTGGTGGGTGAAAGATATCTGATGAAGATTCAACGACGACAAATGAAGGTCGATATCCCCAGCGTAGCGATGGGGGATATTGCGTTTAATTTGTTGGTCTTCTTTGTGATCTTGGCTCAGTCGCAAGACGACAGTCACATTCAGTGGACTCCGGCAAAGGCCGACAATCTCAAAGGCTCTGGGTACACGAAGGTTACGGTCACAATCGACAAAGACCAGAAGCTGTATCTCAATGGGCAGGAGCTTTCTGAAGCTCAATTGGCGGCGCGAATCGAGAGCAATCTTGGTAACGCGCCGGCAGGACAGCGGAAGGTGATGCTGAAAGCACACCGCGATTGCACGGCCGCGAAGTTTGAGCCGGTCATCGAAGCGATCAGCCAAGCGGGTGGCGAATTGGTTCACATTCTGGAAGACAAAAAGAAAAAGTAGGGGTACGTCGTGGACAAGCTGCGAGAGCATGTGGGAAGTGACGGACAGCCAACAAAGGCTGGCGTGAAGCGCCTGTCGGCAGATGCGGCACTGACGACCGCAGAACTGCGCGACTTTGTCCGGTCGTTGAAGGGACGGAGTCCTCAAGAAGTTATGGGGATCGTTTCGTCGAGCGCACTGGCTCAAGCCGTGATTGGATCCACAATCGGGTCCGTTGTCCTAATCGGGGTGCTGACGATTGGTCCTTACGTTTGGTACGGCCCACCGAAAGCCAAGGTTGCAAAACCAACGGCCGCAGCAGAACCAGAGCCAGCAAAGCCGGAAGCATCGAAGACCGCCACAGCGTCAGACACTCCTTCAGAAGAAGACGTGAAGAAGGCGAGCAAGGCGATGGGCTTGGATGAAACCAAGATGGCTGATCCCAAAAAGAATCCGCTCGACACCTTCGACAACTTGTTGGACAAAGTGAAGTGACGAGATGGCGCCCTCCTGGCGATGCCTCGCTTGGTCTTTGATGGAGATTTGGTGAGCCGGATGGCATCAGCCCCCGGACAATTAGTGAAAGATAAGTCCGGGGGCTGACGCCACCTGGCTCACGAATAACATCGCATGAAGTGATAGAAAGAAAGCAAACACAATGTTTCCGCATCTGACATTTCCACCCAAGCTGCTGAAGCAGACTGCCATTTATGTGGCGGTCTGGCTGCTCTGCTTGGCGGATTGGATGTGGGGACGTTCGATCGAGACATGGTGGCGAGCGTGGCCTGAAGGGATTTGGTTTGCTCTAAGCGTTCCGGTTTCTGTGTGTTGGTTGTCATGGGCTGGATGGAAGTGCGGGACTGAGCAGGATCGCTCGACCTTCTTGGTGCGGCGGCATTTGGTTTGGAGCGTGGTGGCGGTCTTCGCTTGGCAGCTTGCTGTGTTTTTTGCTGACGCATGTGACCTTCATGCCGCGCGAGTCGCCTTGGCCAGTTGGGGAGTGTGGAGCTTTTACTTCTTGGGCATGTTGTGGGTCGTTTGGTTTGTCGAACGAGCGTCACACTTTTACGAAGAGCAGCGTTACCAGCGACTTCGCCAAGCCAATCCGCAGGCGTTCGAGTTCGCTCGGTCGGGGCATCGAACAACTCACGATGACGAGCCGGATGCCGTGCGGGTCCAGAACCCGCTCGATCCTCATGCTTGGTACTTTGGTCGTCGGTCACGAAAGCTGAATCAGTCGCTCGCTTGGATGTCGGGTTACTCGATCTGCTTCTTGCTCGCGTTCCTGGTCTTCACGCAAATGGGTGGTTGCACCGACATCTATGAGATGCCCGCCGGTGGTGGCCAACAAGCTCAGATCGCTCAAGCGGTGAAGATTCAGAAGGTCATTAAGAAGAAGTTCGTCGTCAATCCGTTTTCTGCGATCAGCTTCAAAGTCCCGCCGATCGACGAGATCAAATTGCAACTCCAGGAAGTAACTCAGCACGCCTACACGGTCGGGTACGGACAAGGAACGGGAGCTGGATTTGCTGGCGGGACAAGCCAAGGCAAGGTCCGCTTCCTGCGGTTGGAATACGGCGGCGGTGACTGGGATCAAGATATGAGTGCTTTCGCTGGCGAGAACATGCTTCGCGAATACGGCTTGCGAACAAAACAAAAGGTTGCGGAGAAAGAAGAGACTCGCACAATCGGACAACTCAAGGCATTCGCTGCCGAGAAGTCACCACCGCTGATGTATTTGACCGGCGAAAAAAACATTTCCATCACGGTCAACGAAGCAAAGACCCTTCGCGAATACTTGCTCGACAAGCACGGCATGTTGTTCATCGACAACGGTGGAAGCGGCCACTTTCACAACCAAATGCTGGCCATGATGCGGCAAGTGCTCCCCAACATTCGACCGACGCCCGTGCCGCTGGACGATTTGATCCACCGCATTCCCTATCCAATTCCGTTTTTGCCGTATGTTGCACCTCACGGCGGTAAAGAGGCGCTTGGCTGGCGCGTCGATGGTCGGTTAGTCGCTTACTATCACCCTGGCGACATCGGCGACGCTTGGGCCGACGGCCACGCAGGAGTGAAGCCAGAGATTTACGAATTCTGCTACCAACTCGGCGTCAACGTCATCGCATATGCCCACACCGAATACTCGAAGTGGTTGGTGTCGCGAATGAAGAAGTAGTCGGAGTTTCTTCATCGACTATTCTTGTAGGCGTGTCGTACCTGCTACGAAACGAGATTATGCCGCATCTTGTCCTGCATCGAATGCTTCTTTGCCTTGGATAATGGAATCAGCGTCGAAGCGTTCGCCGAAGTAGCGGCGACGGGCGTCGGGGTTGGCGAGGACGGATTTTGCGTCGCCGCTGGCGATCACTTTGCCCGCACAGATGACGTAGTTGCGATCGGTGATCGTGAGCGTCTCTCTTTCGCGGTGGTCGGTCAGCAGGATGCCAATCCCTTTGTTGCGCAGACCAGCGATGATGTCCTGAATGCTGTGAATCGTGACCGGATCGATTCCGGTGAAGGGTTCGTCGAGCAGGATCAAGACTGGGTCGGTTGAGAGACAGCGAGCAATTTCTAAACGTCGTCGTTCACCGCCCGACAATGTCGACGCGATTTGGCGTCGCTTTTCCGTCAAACCAAACTCTTGCAGCAGGTGGTCGATCTTGTCGCGACGCTCGGTGCGGGTCATCGGCAAGAACTCGAGCACTGCGGAAATATTTTGTTCGACAGTCAGCTTGATGAAGATGCTTTCGTCTTGAGGCAGATAGCCCATGCCTGCTTGGGCTCGCTTATACATCGGCCAGTGAGTTACCTCTTGCCCGTTCAAGAAGACTTGTCCTTCCGTCGGTGAGACCATGCCACACGACATCCGGAAAGAGGTCGTCTTTCCCGCCCCGTTAGGGCCTAGCAGTCCGACGATCTCACCGCGATCGACGGTGAAGTCGACGCCATCAACCGCTCGCTTGCCGGGGTAATCTTTCACCAGTCCGTGGCATTCCAGCAAAGCCATGAGTTCTTCCTTGATGAGTAATGCGGAATTCCATTCCGACGTGGAATCATTTACCGGATTCGCTGCATTCGACCGACACCGGGATAAAACGGAATTCGGTCACTGGGGTAATCCTTCACGCTTCGTTCAACGACCGACTCGCCCTGATGTTTCAACTCGCTGTGATACATAATTGGAATACCTTCGCCGTTGTTGAGGAACGGTTGCCCGTGTGGCCAATAAATATAGAACGCTTTGCCCACGAGTGCTGATCGTGGCACGGCATGGCGATGTTGAGCTCGTCGGTCGTTGCCCCAAAGGCGGCTATCTTTACTGCGCGGGCTATTGTCGCCGAGCATTAGAAATTCGTCTGGGCCGAGTTCGAACTTCGCATCACGAACGCATGCCTTATAGGACTCGTTCCATCGAACAGGATCACTCAACAGCGATCGCAGGTGAGGAAGTGCCGAACAAGGGCTCCATTCATCCTGCTCATGTCCCCACGGTGAAAAGTCTTGCGATTGCTCAACGTGGCTGCTGCGATAGTAGATGTCGCGATGAATCTGCAAATGAGCGACATCCACATTCATGCCACTCGCCGCGATGCCGACAGGAATTAAGTCATCGTCTTGCGGTCCAAAGTCTTCTGATTCTGGTAGCGGGTATTCGGCCTTTGGTCCAAAAGTGGTCAATTTGCCGTTCACCCACAGGCACAAGCGATTGTCGACATTTGCGAACTCCAATTGATATTTACCTGCGCCTCGAATTGGCGTCGTTGCTTTGCCGAGATCTTCCTCTTCTTCTTTGTCTCGGCTCATCCAAATCAGAGAGGCCAATTGTGCTTCACCGGTATTTGGATTAATGCGGCAGCGGTAACGATGAGCCCCTTCATTGAGCTCCAGCAACAACTCTGCTTTCTCATCCAACTGTTTGATTTGTACGTCACATGACAATGTTAGATCGCCAACCCAAAAGTAGGCATCGAGATCGAAATCGTGTCCTGATGAAAACGCGTTGTATCCACAAAAGTCCGTGATCAATTGCGGCATCGGACGACGTAACGGCTTGACGACTTTTGAGCGAGCTTGCCCGAAATCGTTGAGTGACTCTCGATCGTTGCCCTCCTGATCCGCGTCCTTGTCGATAACGTTTCGCCAAGTGTCACTGTTCGGAACGAAGTGCCGGTATCTCAGCCAATGAGTTCCCTTGGCTGTTCCGGTTCCTTCCAAACGAAAGGAATGTCCGTCGTTTTGCAGTTTCCATCCGTCGGTTGCTTCACGCCAACCAGCAACGATGACGGAATTGGCTCCGTCGTCATCGATGTCGTCTGATTGTTTTCTGCGGTCATTATCTCGGGCCACTGGAGCCCAACGACGTGGCCATCCTTTTTCGATCAGCGGCGTTTCGGGATAATCGTTGTCGTAAACGAGGATTTGAAGTTCTCGTTGTTTGAACGGGTCGGACTTTCGCAGGATTTGAACGTCGCCATCCTTTTCGACTCGATGCAAATCACCGCGTCGAATCAGGATCGTTTCGCCAGCCAGCCCAACGAGCCGCTTGATGTAGTTGGTCTTCGGCTCTTCGGGATATTTGAAAACGACGACATCCCAACGACGTGGCTCTTTCAATTCGTAGGGAAACTTATTGACCAGGATTCGATCGCCTCGAAACACGGGAGCATTCTTGATGGAATTCGGCGCGCGACAGTTCGGACAGAGCGATGTTTCCAGACGACTGCGAAGGTATCCCGCATCATCCACCTCTTCGCTCGCACCGATCGTGATGAGATGCCCGCATTGCTCGCAGTTAGTTTCCTTGTGGCGACCGTAGAGTGTCGGAGCCATTGAACCGGTGGGAATCACGAACGCTTCGGCCTCGAACGCTCGGAACAAAAACGCCAACAAGAACGCGACGACGATTGATTCGACGGTTTCCCGTGTGCTTTCTTGGCGAGCGGCAGGCTTTGCTGTGTCCGACGAATTCGGCTTTGCAGGATTGGTAGGAGGCATATTGATTTCAGCTTTCAGTCTGGTTGATCGCGTGACTAACCCGAAGCGTGCGTGAGGAAAAGGGACGTGCGGCTCAATGAAATCAAACGTTACAACCTCAAAACTCACGCCTGTGGTTAGCGAGCTGTCGAAAGAGTCAGCGAATGTACCGGATGCGTCCCCAGTCGGGAACGCGGATGTGCCATTCGGCTGAACCGAGTTTGACTCGGCCCGGACGTGATGGCAGATGAACCATGAAGGGTTTTCCCAAGAGCATATGGTCTTGCACGACGGCGTCCGACCAACTGCGGCTGTCGAGCGAGACCGGGCTGTTGTCTCCTAAGAAAAAGTATTCGTCATCCCCCAATTGATGCGGCTCCTTGACCCCGTGCTTCGCGTCACCGCGTGTGTAATAGACGTCTCGGTACAAGACCAAATCGCGCACCGACACGTGCAGATCATTCGCTCCGAACCGAACTGGTACCGGTCCAGCTTCCGAACCGCCAACAGCGAGTCCCTCATTCGTCCGCAGGGGCAATTTCTGAGAAAAAATTGTCTTCCCTTCGAGAGCAACCAAGGTCTGCCGATCGAAGAGAGACATTTCCAACAACATTGGACGTCGCCAAAGTTGGCTTTCCAACTTGGTGACGTGCAGCGGCTCTTCTTCGCCAGCAACATTCAAACTCAGTTCGCGTGCATCGGCATTGAGCCGCAACTCAAACGCCTGCCAACCGTCGTGCATCACCAAGATGAATTCGCCACGGCCGCTGTGTAATTCCAACTGCATGGAGGTCATCAGGTCGCGACTCCAAAATCGCGACGAACGTTCTGAGAGGCCGTTGTAGGCGTAGTCATCAGCCGGCCATTTGGGGCCGCTCGCCTTCGGAGATTTCGTCCCGTCACGTTGCGGCGCGTCACCTCGGTAATTGACCCAAACAAATCTTGGCTCGGTCGCTGCGGAGTCGTTTTGCTCTTGGACGGCTGATGCGCGCACGATTTCAAATGACTCGGATTGTGCTGATTTCTGAGGGTCGCGCTGCGAACGGACTCGCTCATGTTTTGGATTTTGGATTTCAAATCCATTTGACAGAGTTTGCCAA
>Ga0255243_1000018_pt1 | contig 21205 bp, 35 predicted proteins | sample ColtaT_3_FD_183674 | JGI IMG/M metagenome (GOLD analysis project Ga0255243, IMG submission 183674) | Metatranscriptome of freshwater microbial communities from Columbia River, Oregon, United States - Colum_Atlam_RepB_8d (Metagenome... | ecosystem: Environmental > Aquatic > Freshwater > River...
CCTCCTGATCCAGATGGACAATTTTTAAAGGCCGTCTCTTCTCCTATGTCTACAGATATTGGAATCACAATTCTTGGTGGCTCACTTGCAACTGAAGGTGCCGTTTGTAAAACAGCAGAACAGTAAAACAGAAAAACAAGGAAGAAAAGGTAAAATTTAATTGATAAAATTATATGCCTACAATTCAACAGTTAGTTCGTAAAGGAAGAACAACAGTAGTTAAGAAAAGCAAGTCAGCGGCGCTTGATTCGTGCCCGCAGAGAAAAGGTGTTTGTGTGCGTGTTTATACAACAACACCGAAAAAGCCAAATTCAGCTATGCGTAAGGTTGCTAGGGTAAGATTGACAAATGGGAAAGAGGTGAATGCTTACATCGGAGGAGAAGGACACAACTTACAAGAACACTCGCTGGTATTAGTGAGGGGAGGAAGAGTGAAAGATTTACCAGGGGTAAGATATCACATTGTTCGTGGTGCTGAAGATACGGCTGGTGTTCAAGGAAGAACACAAAGACGTTCTAAATACGGAACAAAAAGACCAAAACAAAAGTAATAATATAGTTTTTTTCAACCAATGAGAAGAAGAAAAGCCAAAAAAATAACAATTCTACCAGATCCAAAGTTTAACGATGTGGTGGTAACTAAGTTTGTAAATAATTTAATGCTTGACGGTAAAAAAAGTTTGGCATTTCGAATTTTTTATGATGCAATCGAAATTGTAGACAAGAAAATTGAAGACCAAGAGGGATTGGATGTTTGGAGAAAAGCAGTTGAAAACGTAACGCCATCTGTTGAAGTGAGGAGTAGAAGAGTCGGTGGAGCTACATTTCAAATTCCAACGCCAGTTAGAGAGGAAAGAAAGTCTTCGCTAGCTATGAAATGGTTGATTGGTTACTCGAGAAAAAGAAACGAGAAAACAATGGCTCAAAAATTAGCTTCTGAAATTATTGCTGCTTCAAAAGAAGAAGGTGCGGCTTACAAAAAGAAAGAAGATACAACTCGAATGGCTGAAGCAAATAAGGCATTTTCACATTTTAGATTCTAAGAAATGGCAAGAGATCTTAAGTATACAAGAAATATAGGAATTGCTGCTCACATTGATGCAGGTAAAACTACTACTACAGAACGAATTTTATTCTATGGTGGTGTAAGTCATAAAATTGGTGAGGTTCATGACGGTGCTGCAACAATGGACTGGATGGAACAGGAGCAAGAAAGAGGTATTACAATTACTTCAGCTGCGACAACTTTGAATTGGAATTATCGTGGTCAGTCATATCACATGAATATTATTGATACTCCAGGACACGTTGACTTCACGGTTGAAGTTAATCGTTCTTTGAGAGTATTAGACGGATTAGTGTTTTTATTCTCTGCGGTTGACGGTGTAGAACCTCAGTCAGAAACAAACTGGAGATTAGCAAATAATTATAACGTTCCTCGTATCGGTTTTGTTAACAAAATGGATCGTCAGGGGGCTGATTTTCTTGCGGTTTGTAAGCAAGTAAAAGAAATGTTAGGAAGTCATGCACTTCCACTTCAATTAAATATTGGTGAGGAAGATAATTTCAAAGGAGTAGTTGATTTAATAAACTTCAAAGGTATCGTTTGGAATGAGGATGATTTCGGGATGACATTTAAAGAAGTTGAAATTCCTGCAGATATCATTGATGAGGCTAGACAATTAAGAAGTGAATTGTTAGAAGCGGTTGCTGAATTCGATGAATCTTTAATGGAAAAATTCTTCGAAGATGAGAATTCATTAACGGAAAGAGAAATTTTAAATGCATTACGTCAGGCAACTATTTCTGGAAAAGTTGTTCCGATGATGTGTGGATCTTCTTTCAAGAATAAAGGAGTTCAAGCAATGTTGGATATGGTAATGGAATTGTTACCTTCTCCACTTGATATTGAAGCTATAACAGGAATAAATCCTAAAACTGATCAAGAAGTAACTAGAAAGCCTTCTTACGACGAACCGTTTTCGGCATTAGCGTTTAAAATTGCTACCGATCCATTTGTTGGTCGTTTGTGTTTTGTTAGAGCTTATTCAGGTAAATTGGATGCAGGTTCTTACGTATTGAATACTCGATCTGATAATAAAGAAAGAATTTCTCGTATTTTTCAAATGCATGCGAATAAGCAAAATCAAATTCCTGAATTAGGAGCTGGTGATATTGGTGCGGTCGTAGGATTTAAAGATATAAAAACGGGTGATACTCTTTGCGCAGAAAATGCACCGATAGTATTGGAATCTATGGTGTTCCCTGAGCCTGTAATTGGTTTGGCAATTGAACCAAAAACTCAGGCTGATACTGATCGTTTGTCAATTGGTTTATCGAAATTGTCTGAAGAAGATCCGACTTTCCGTGTTAATACAGACGAGGATACAGGTCAAACAATAATTAGTGGAATGGGTGAATTACACCTTGAAATCATCGTTGACCGTTTGAAAAGAGAATTTAAAGTAGAAGTAAATCAAGGAGCTCCTCAAGTGGCATACCGTGAGAATATAACATCAGCTGTAGATCATAGAGAAGTTTATAAAAAACAATCTGGAGGTCGTGGTAAATTTGCAGATATAGTAGTGAAAATTTCACCGCAAGATAATCTTGAAAAAGTTGGATTAGAGTTCGTGAATAGTATCAAAGGTGGAAATGTTCCTCGTGAATTTGTTCCTTCAGTTGAAAAAGGATTTAGAGACTCAATGAAGAATGGAGTATTGGCAGGTTTCCCTGTAGATGCGATGAAAGTTGAATTAGTAGATGGATCTTTCCATGCGGTTGACTCTGATTCATTGTCTTTTGAACTTTGTGCGAAAATGGCATATCGTTCAGCTTTGAAAAATTGTAGACCAGTTCTTCTTGAGCCTATCATGAAGTTAGAAGTGGTAACTCCAGAAGAGAATATGGGTGATGTTGTTGCCGACTTGAATAGAAGACGTGGAATGATGAAGGGAATGGATGACCGTGCGGGAGCGAAAGTGTTGAAAGCAGATGTTCCGTTATCTGAAATGTTTGGATATGTGACACAGTTAAGAACAATTACCTCTGGTAGAGCAAGTTCTTCTATGGAGTTTTCACATTATGCTGAAGCTCCGAAGAATGTATCTGACGAAGTAGTGTCCAAAGTAAATGGTAAAGTTACAGCTTAATTGATAAGAAGATGAGCCAAAAAATTAGAATAAAATTAAAGTCTTACGATCACAATTTAGTGGATAAGTCTGCAGAAAAAATTGTTAAAACTGTGAAGTCAACGGGCGCAGTGGTAAGTGGTCCAATTCCGCTTCCAACGAATAAAAAAATCTTTACGGTTTTGCGTTCACCGCACGTTAACAAAAAAGCAAGAGAACAATTTGAATTGAGTTCGTACAAACGACTACTTGATATCTACAGTTCTTCGTCTAAAACAGTTGATGCTTTGATGAAGCTTGAGTTACCAAGTGGTGTAGATGTAGAAATTAAGGTTTAATTATTAATAATAAGTAGAAATGCCAGGATTAATAGGTAAAAAAGTTGGGATGACTAGCATCTTCAGTGCCGAGGGTAAGGCATTACCATGCACAATAATAGAAGCTGGTCCTTGTGTTGTAACACAAGTGAAAACAACTGAAAAAGACGGGTATGAAGCAGTTCAGATTGCTTACGGTACTCGAAAAGAAAAAAATACGCCGAAAGCGTTGATGGGTCACTTCAAGAAGGCTAACACTTCTCCAAAAATGAAATTAGTTGAATTCAATGGATTTGGCGATGTTTCATTGGGTGATGAAATTAAAGTGGATCTTTTTGAAGAAGGTGAGTTCATCGATGTAACAGGTACTTCCAAAGGAAAAGGTTTTCAAGGGGTTGTCAGACGTCATCATTTTGGTGGTGTAGGACAGGCAACTCATGGTCAACATAACCGTTTGCGTGCACCAGGTTCTATCGGGGCATGTTCTTATCCTGCGAGAGTATTCAAAGGAATGCGAATGGCTGGTCAAATGGGTAATAAAAGAGCGAATCAATCTAACTTGCAAGTGTTAAAAGTTTTAGCTGATAGAAATATCATTATTGTAAAAGGATCGATTCCAGGTGCAAATGGTTCAACTGTAACAATCAAGAAGTAATGGAAGCTAAGATATATAATTTGAAAGGAGAAGCTACCTCCAAAAAGGCAGCGTTATCTGATGATGTTTTTGGTATTACTCCGAATGATCATGCTATTTATTTAGATGTTCGCTTGCATTTAGCTAACAGACGTCAAGGTACTCACAAGTCCAAAGAAAGAAATGAAATTTCTGGTTCAACAAAAAAGTTGAAAAAACAAAAAGGTACAGGAGGAGCGAGAGCAGGTAGTGTAAAATCAGGAACACGAGTTGGAGGTGGAAGGATTTTTGGTCCTCGTCCTCGAAATTATGAGTTCAAGTTAAACACGAAAGTGAGAAGATTAGCAAGAAAGTCTGCATTCTCTTACAAGGCTCAAAATGAATCATTAATGATTTTGGAGGATTTGAACTTTAGTCAACCAAGAACAAAAGATTTTATTGGTTTGATTTCATCTCTAAAACTTGATAACCAAAAAGTTCTTCTTATTCTTGGTGATAAGAATGATCAAGTTTATTTGTCATCTCGTAACCTTGGTAAAGTAAAAGTCGTAACAGCGGATTCGGTAAATACTTTCGATGTTTTAAATGCGCAGAAAGTTGTATTGTCCCTTAGTTCGATTGAAAAATTAGAAAATATTTTGAATTAATTGTACCCAATGAAAACAATTATAAAAAAACCTATTATCACTGAAAAAGCATCTGGACTTTCTGAAAAAAGAAACAGTTATTCTTTTGAAGTAGATTTTAAGGCGAATAAAATAGAAATTAAGAATGCCATCGAGAAATTGTACAATGTTCGTGTCACAGACGTTCGTACTATGAATTATGGTGGTGGAGTATCGTCTGTGAAATATACCAACAAAGGTATAGTGGAGCTAAAAAGCAAGCAGTGGAAAAAAGCGCTTGTGACTGTTGCAGATGGTCAATTTATTGAATTGTTTAACAACTATTAATAAGTCATGAGCTTAAAGAAATTTAATCCAATAACCCCAGGTCAACGTCATAAAGTGGTGATGGAGTTGACAGACATCACAGCTTCAAAGCCTGAGAAAAGTCTTGTTGCTTCAAGAAAAAAGTCTGGTGGTAGAAATAATACTGGAAAAATGACCATGCGTTACATCGGTGGTGGTCACAAACAAAAATACCGTATTGTTGATTTTAAAAGGGACAAGCATGGTATTCAGGCAACTGTTAAGACCATTGAATATGATCCGAATAGAACCGCTAATATTGCTTTACTTTTTTATGCGGATGGTGAAAAACGTTATATCATAGCTCCAAATGGTTTAAAGGTTGGCGATGTGATTACTTCAGGTTCTGAAGCTGCTCCTAATGTTGGTAATGCATTATTCTTAAAAGATATCCCTCTTGGAACTGTAATTCACAATATTGAATTACAACCAGGCAAAGGAGGTTCTATAGCAAGAGGTGCAGGAACTTATGCTCAATTGAATGCACGTGATGGAAAGTATGCAATCGTTAAACTTCCTTCAGGTGAAACAAGAATGATATTGATAACTTGTTTGGCAACTATTGGTTCAGTTTCTAATTCAGAACATAACTTAGAAGTTTCCGGTAAAGCAGGAAGGTCAAGATGGTTGGGTAGAAGACCAAGAGTTAGAGGTGTTGTTATGAACCCAGTAGATCACCCAATGGGTGGAGGTGAAGGTAGAAATGCCGGAGGTCATCCAAGATCGAGAAAAGGAACTCCTGCTAAAGGATATAAAACAAGAGCTCCTAAAAAACAGTCAAGTAAGTTTATATTAGAAAGAAGAAAAAAATAGATTTAAGTTATGAGTCGTTCCTTAAAAAAACCACCTTTTGTTCATTATAAATTAATGAAAAGAGTTGATGATGCTCAGGTTAGTCAGAGTAAAGCGGTTATTAAAACTTGGTCGAGAGCATCAACTATAACTCCTGAATTTGTAGGGCTTACATTTGCGGTGCACAATGGAAATAAGTTTATTCCTGTTTTCGCAACGGAAAACATGGTTGGTCATAAATTAGGTGAATTTGCGCCAACTAGAAATTTCAGAGGACACGCAGGTAACAAAAAAGATAAAAAACGATAGAATTAGAACTCATGGGTGCTAGAAAACGTATAAAGGCAAATCAGTTAAAAGAGCAAAATAAACAAATTGCTTTTGCAAAATTGAATAATTCTCCTATCGCTCCTCGTAAGATGCGAATGGTTGCTGATTTGATTAGAGGATTAGAGGTGAATAAGGCTTTGAATATTCTTCAACATAACGCCAAAGACGCTTCAACAAGTTTAGAAAAATTATTGCGTTCTGCTCTTGCTAATTGGGAGCAAAAGAATGAAGGTAAAAGCATAGAAGAAGAAAAGTTAGTTGTTAAAACTATCCAAGTAGATGGAGGAACAATGCTAAAACGAATTCAAGCTGCACCACAAGGTAGAGCTCATCGCATTCGTAAAAGATCAAATCACGTAACTATAGTTGTAGATAGCTTAATATAAAGAAATGGGACAAAAAACAAATCCAATAGGTAATAGATTAGGGTACATTCATGGTTGGGAATCTAACTGGTATGGTGGAAATGATTACCGAGATAAAATTGTAGAGGATGATCAAATTAGAAAATATTTGTTCGTTCGTCTGGCTAAGGCAAGTATTGCTAAGATAATTATTGAACGTACTTTGAAATTAATTACGGTTACTATCAATACGGCACGTCCCGGTGTAATTATCGGTAAGGGAGGACAAGAAGTTGATAAACTGAAAGAGGAGTTAAAGAAAATAACGAAGAAAGAAGTTCAAATCAACATTTTTGAAGTTAAAAGACCAGAGTTGGATGCTCGTTTAGTAGCAGATGGTGTTGCTCGTCAACTAGAGGCACGTATTTCTTTTAGACGTGCAATCAAAATGGCAATAGCTTCAACTATGAGAATGGGTGCAGAAGGAATTAAGATTAAAATTTCTGGCCGTTTGAACGGTGCAGAGATGGCAAGATCTGAAATGTACAAAGAAGGTCGTATTCCACTTCACACATTTAGAGCAGATATAGATTATGCTGTATCTGAGGCTCATACAACCTATGGTAGATTAGGAATTAAAGTATGGATTTGTAAGGGTGAAGTTTACGGAAAAAGAGATTTGTCGCCAAATATCGGTTTGTCTTCTAGTTCACAAGGAAGTCAGTCAGCTGGAGGTAAAAAACCATTGGCGGGTGCAAGAAGAAAGAAAAAATAATTGAGAATAGTTAATAGTTTTTATCATGTTACAACCAAAGCGTTCTAAGTTTAGAAGAGTTCAAAAAGGAAGAGTTAAAGGATCAGCTCATAGAGGTTCTACAATAGCTTTTGGTACTTTTGGATTAAAAACACTGGAATCTGGATGGATTACATCACGTCAAATTGAAGCTTCTCGTATTGCGGTTACTCGTTATATGAAAAGGGAAGGAAAAGTTTGGATCAGAATTTTCCCTGACAAACCTATTACATCGAAGCCTGCTGAAGTACGTATGGGTAAAGGTAAAGGTGCTCCAAGTCATTGGGTTGCGGTTGTGAATCCTGGTAGAATAATGTTTGAAGCGGATGGTGTTCCTTATGAAGTGGCAAAAGAAGCTTTGAGATTAGCTGCACAGAAATTACCGGTGAAATGTAAGTTTGTGGTAAGAAATGATTTTGTTATTCCAGCTTAATATAATTAAAAATGAAACAGGCAGAATTATTAAAATTATCGACTGAAGATTTGAAAAGTAAAATCTCTTCGTTATCTGAGCAATTGGCTTCTCTTAAATTCAATCACAAGATGACTCCAATTGAAAATCCACTTCGAATTAGAATGATGAGAAAGGATGTTGCAAGAATGAAAACAGAATTAGCTAAACGTTAAAAATAAATACAAGTAGCTTAAAATGGAAAAGCGAAATTTAAGAAAAGAGAGAATCGGTGTTGTTACCAGTGATAAAATGGATAAATCTATTGTTGTTGCTGTAGAGAGAAAGGTGAAGCACCCTAAGTACGGTAAATTCGTAAAGAAAACAACCAAGTTTGTCGCACATGATGAAACAAATGATTGTAATCAAGGTGATACAGTTCGAATTATGGAAACACGTCCTTTGAGTAAATCTAAGAACTGGAGATTAGTTGAAATAGTTGAACGCGCTAAATAATATTGAGAAATGATACAAGTAGAATCAAGACTTTCAGTCGCAGATAATTCAGGAGCTAAGGAAGTTCTATGTATCCGTGTATTGGGTGGAACAAGAAGACGATATGCTTCTGTTGGTGATAAAATAGTTGTTGCTGTTAAAAGTGCAATGCCATCAGGTGCAGTAAAAAAAGGTAGTGTAGCAAAAGCTGTAGTAGTTCGTACAACAAAAGAAGTTCGTCGTGCGGATGGTTCTTACATCAGATTTGATGATAATGCGTGCGTTATTCTAAATCAAGCGGGCGAGATGAGAGGTACTCGTATATTTGGTCCAGTTGCTAGAGAGTTACGCGAGAATAACTACATGAAAATTGTTTCATTGGCACCTGAAGTTTTGTAATTCTGTTTAGAAAAAGGTTATGCAAATTAAATTACATATAAAAGTTGGAGATATCGTTAGAGTTATTAGCGGTGAATCTAAAGGTCAAGAAGGAAAAATTCTAAAAATTGACCGTAACAAAATGCGTGCGATTGTGGAGGGTGTGAACTTAGTAAAGAAACATGCTAAGCCAAGCGCATCTGATCCGCAAGGAGGAATTATCGAAAAAGAAGCTGGTTTGCACGTTTCAAATTTAATGGTTGTTACGAACGGTCAACCGTCAAGAATTGGAAGAAAATTAAATGACAAAGGAAATCTTGTAAGATATTCTAAGAAATCAGGGGAGGTGATAAAATAATTATGAGTTACGTACCAAGACTTAAAGAAAAGTATAGTTCTGAAATTATTTCAGGATTGACATCGAAATTCGGATACAAAACAGTAATGCGTGTTCCGAAATTAACTAAAATAGTATTGAGCCAAGGAATAGGTGATGCTGTAGCTGACAAGAAAATGATTGATAGTGCAGTTGCCGATTTATCAAGAATTGCAGGTCAAAAAGCTATTGCTACATTTTCAAAGAAAGATATCTCTAATTTCAAACTTCGTAAGGGTATGCCAATTGGAACGAAAGTTACTTTACGAGGTGATAAGATGTATGAGTTTTTAGATAGATTGCTTTCTGTTGCTCTTCCTAGAACTCGAGATTTTCGAGGAATTAATCCAAAAGGTTTTGATGGAAGAGGAAATTACAACATGGGTGTAACAGAACATATTATTTTCCCAGAAATTGATATCGATAAAGTAAGTAAGATACTAGGTATGGATATCACTTTTGTAACTTCAGCTGAGAGTGATGAAGAAGCAAAAGCATTATTGGATGCATTTGGTTTCCCTTTTAAAAAGAAATAAGAAATGGCTAAAGAATCAATGAAAGCGCGTGAGCGCAAGAGAGAAAGGTTAGTGGCAAGATACGCTAAAAAAAGAGAGGAATTGACTAAAATTCTAAAATCTACTGATCCATCTGAAGATGTTCAGAATGCTAAATGGGATGCCATGATGGATTTACAGAAGTTACCAGCAAACTCGGCTAAAAATAGGTTACATAATCGTTGTGGTCTAACTGGTCGTCCGAGAGGTTATATGCGAAATTTTGGTATTTCTCGTGTGACTTTTAGAGAAATGGCTCTTGCAGGAAAGATACCAGGTGTTAAAAAAGCAAGTTGGTAAGATTATAAATATTGAATTAGTTTTAAAATGAATACAGATCCGATAGCAGATTATTTAACGAGAATTCGAAACGCAAGTAGTGCTGGTTTGAAAATCGTTCAGATTCCAGCTTCAAATTTGAAAAAGTCGATGACTCAAATATTATTTGATCAAGGTTACATTTCAAATTATAAAGTTGAAGAAGATGGTAAACAGGGTATTATCAAAATTGCTTTGAAATATAATACCACAACAAGAGTACCTGCAATAACAAGAATTGATCGTATATCTCGTCCAGGTTTAAGAAAATATACTGGTATGGATAACTTACCACGAGTATTAAACGGACTTGGTATTGCAATAATGTCAACATCAAAAGGAGTAATTACTGACAAAGAGGCAAGAAAACTCAACGTTGGTGGTGAAGTTCTTTGTTACGTATATTAATAATATTATAGGAAATGTCTAGAATAGGTAAAAATCCAATTGTTGTTCCCAAAGGAGTTGATATCAAGTTTGAAAATAACTTGTTAACAGTTAAAGGTTCTAAGGGAGAATTAAGACAAGAAATTGATCCTTCCATTACTTTTAATATGGAGGATAATGTAATAACATATGTAAGATCTACGGATATGCCAGACCATCGTTCGAAACATGGTTTGTATCGAGCACTTACACAAAATATGATTGTTGGTGTATCTGAAGGTTTTAAAAAAGAATTAGAAATTGTTGGGGTGGGTTACAGGGCAAATGCAACTGGTCAACAGTTAGAATTAGCATTGGGTTATTCTCATGCAATTATTCTTGAAGTACCTAGTCAAGTAAAGATTACCACAGTGACTGAGAAAGGTAAAGCACCAGTTGTAACCTTGGAGTCTTTTGATAAACAACTGTTAGGTCAGGTAGCGGCAAAAATCAGATCGTTTAGAAAACCTGAGCCATACAAAGGAAAAGGAATTAAATTCGTTGGTGAAGTATTAAGAAGAAAAGCTGGTAAATCTGCTGGTAAAAAATAGATAGTTATGGCATTGGATAAATTAAATAGAAGAATTAAGATCAAAAGAAGAATTCGTAAGAAAGTCTTTGGTACGGCTAAATTGCCTCGTTTGACAGTATTTCGAAGTAACAAGCAAATTTATGCTCAGTTAATCGATGATTTAACAGGTTCAACGTTAGTTTCAGCATCTTCTTTCAAAAATAAGGAAGCAGAAAAAGGAACTAAAATTAACCAAGCTTCGGTTGTTGGAAAATTGGTTGCTGATAAAGCCAAAATTGCAGGTATTGAAACTATTGTCTTTGATCGTAATGGATATTTATACCATGGAAGAGTTAAAGCTTTAGCTGATTCTGCAAGAGAGGGAGGACTTAAATTTTAATCGAGTATGTCTACACAAAATATGAATAGAGTAAAATCTGCGGATATCGAACTTAAAGATAAGTTAGTAGCAGTAAATCGAGTTACAAAAGTAACCAAAGGTGGTAGAACTTTTAGTTTTTCTGCAATCGTTGTAGTTGGTGATGAAAATGGAGTAGTTGGTCACGGTTTAGGAAAAGCAAAAGAAGTTACCGAAGCTATTACGAAAGGTATAGATGATGCTAAGAAGAACCTAATAAAAGTTCCAATTTTTAAAGGAACGGTTCCTCATTCTCAAAAAGGAAAATATGGTGGTGCAAATGTACTTTTGAAGCCAGCAACTGATGGTACCGGTGTTATCGCAGGTGGTGCTATGCGTGCTGTGTTAGAAAGTGTTGGAATTCACAATGTCTTGGCCAAATCTCAAGGTTCATCTAACCCACACAATGTTGTTAAGGCGACAATTGATGCTCTAGCACAAATGCGTGACGCATCCTCAATCGCTCGTCAAAGAGGTATTACAGTAGATAAAGTATTTAACGGTTAATAGGAATTTATGTCAACAATTAAAATCAAACAAATTAGGAGTTCTATTAAATGTCCTGCAGATCAAAAAGCTACTATTAAGGCTCTTGGTTTTAAAAGACTAAATCAGGTACTTGAAAAAGAAGCCACTCCTCAAATATTAGGAATGGTTAAGAAAGTGAATCATTTGTTACAAGTTGTTTCAGAATAATTAATTGATAATGAACTTACATAATTTAAAACCAGCCGAAGGTGCGGTTAAGAAAGAGAAAAGAATTGCTAGAGGTCAAGGCTCAGGTCATGGCGGAACATCTACACGTGGACACAAAGGAGCTAAATCTCGTTCTGGATACAAAACGAAAATAGGTTTTGAGGGTGGACAGATGCCTTTGCAAAGAAGGGTGCCTAAGTTTGGGTTCAAAAATGTTAATCGTGTTGAATATAAAGGTGTTAATTTATCGATTATTCAAAATCTTGCAGAAAACAAAAATTTAACTGAAATAAATTTAGATGTTCTAAAAGAGAATGGAATCATCTCAAGAAATGATTTGGTTAAAGTCCTTGGTAAAGGTGAATTGAAATCAAAACTGAGTGTTACCGTTCACAAATTTTCAGCTTCGGCCAAAGCGGCTATCGAAGCTCAAGGTGGAAATTGTACAGAAATTTAATTGGTCATTTCTTTAAATGAAAAAGTTAATTGATAATTTAAAAAACATTTGGAAGGTTGAAGAACTTCGCAAAAGAATCATCCTAACTTTAGGATTGATTTTGGTTTATCGCGTTGGTTCTTTTATCATTATTCCAGGTGTTGACTACACAGCTTTGTCTGCGGCTCAGTCAAAAGGAGATCAGAATGCTTTAGAAACTTTGCTTTCTTTGTTTTCAGGAGGTGGGTTTTCGAATGCATCTTTTATGGCCTTAGGGATTATGCCCTACATTAGTGCATCAATCATTATGCAATTGTTAGGTATGGCAATTCCTGCGGTTCAAAAAATGCAAAATGAAGGTGAAGCGGGTAGAAAACAAATTAACAATTACACTAGAATTTTAACTATAATCATTTGCGCGCTTCAGGCTCCTAGCTATTTAACTTTATATGTACAAAATAAGGGAGCTATGCCTGTGGATGCTTCAACATTTTGGTGGACGCAAACAATACTCGTTCTAGTGGCAGGTTCAATGTTCGCAGTGTGGTTGGGTGAGCGAATTACTGAAAAAGGAATTGGAAATGGTATTTCGTTATTGATAACAGTCGGAATTTTAGCCCGATTACCTGAGTCATTTATCGCAGAAATTGGAATGAATAAATCCAACTTGATTATGATTGTTTTGGAAATAGTAGCTTTCATGTTGGTTGTTTTATTTACGATTTTGATTGTGCAAGGTGTTCGAAAAATACCTCTTAATACAGCCAAAAGAATCGTAGGTGCACGATCAGTTGAAGAGCAAGGCGCAAGAAATTATTTACCTATTAAAGTAAATGCAAGTGGTGTAATGCCGATTATTTTTGCTCAAGCTATTATGACTATTCCAATGATGGCGTTTTCTGCAACAGATGGTCAAGGTAATTTTGTTCAACAAATTTTGAGTGACATTTATGGTGTAAGTTATAACTTATTGTTAGCTGTATTAATAATTGTCTTTACCTATTTTTACACGGCAATAATGATAAATCCTCGCAAAATAGCTGATGATTTAAAACGAAGCGGTGGTTTTATTCCAGGAATTAGACCGGGTGAAGAAACTGCTGAATACATTGATACATTGGTTTCAAAAATTACTTTCCCAGGTTCATTGTTTTTAGCAGCGATTGCAATTTTGCCTGCTGTAGCAAAACAAGCTGGAGTTAATGATGCTTTCGCAATGTTTTTTGGCGGTACATCTATTTTAATCATGGTAGGAGTTGTGTTAGATACATTGCAGCAAATTGAATCATATTTATTGAATCGTCACATGGATGGTTTGATGGAAGGTTCACGAGTAAAAGGTAGAAGAATTCAAAACGATCCATCAGGATTTTAGAGTAAACATGGCAAAACAAGCGTCGATAGAGCAAGATGGTATTATACTAGAAGCACTGCCAAATGCAATGTTTAAAGTAGAATTGGAAAATGGACATGTTATCATTGCTCATATTTCTGGTAAAATGAGAATGTTTTACATTAAAATATTACCTGGAGATAAAGTAAAGGTTGAAATGTCACCATACGACTTAACAAAAGGAAGAATATCATTTAGATATAAATAAAATAGAGTAAGATGAAAGTAAGAGCATCAGTAAAAAAAAGAACAGCGGATTGCAAAATTGTAAAACGCAAAGGGAGAGTTTATATTATTAACAAAAAGAACCCCAAACTTAAACAACGTCAGGGATAAAATTATTTTATAGTATATGGCACGTATAGCGGGAATAGATTTACCGAAAAACAAAAGAGGTGTAATTGGATTAACTTACATCTTTGGAATTGGACGAAGCACTTCTAAGAAAATTTTGAATGATAACAATATTGATGAAAACATCAAAGTTCAAGATTGGAATGATGACCAGTTGTCAGCAATTAGAAATGCAATTAATGAAGTTAAAACAGAGGGTCAGTTGCGTTCTGAGATTCAGTTGAATATCAAACGTCTGATGGATATTGGGTGTCAACGTGGTATTCGACATAGAGCCGGGTTACCGCTTCGTGGACAACGTACTAAAAATAATTCTCGTACGAGAAAAGGAAGACGTAAGACTGTTGCAAATAAGAAAAAAGCTACTAAATAATAATAGTTGAAATGGCTAAGACAAATCAGAAAAAAAGAAAGAACGTTAAAGTTGATGCAGCTGGAGAAGCGCATATACAAGCAACTTTTAACAATGTAATCATTTCATTAACAAACGGTGGCGGTCAAGTAATTTCTTGGTCATCTGCTGGGAAAATGGGATTTAAAGGTTCTAAGAAAAACACTCCTTATGCTGCTCAAGTAGCTGCTGAAGATGCTGCGAAAGAAGCTCATGATTTTGGATTAAGAAGAGTAAGAGTGTATGTTAAAGGTCCAGGTGCTGGTCGTGAGTCTGCAATAAGAGCAATTCACAATACCGGAATTGAAGTAACAGAAATCATTGATGTAACTCCACTTCCACATAATGGATGTCGTCCACCTAAGAAAAGAAGAGTATAATTTAGTAATAACCAGGAAGTATTGACTATCGAAGGATTGCCTTAATTCATAGTGCTTCCAAAAAATTAATGTATGGCAAGATATAGAGGTCCTAAAACCAAAATCGCAAGACGCTTTAGAGAAGCGATTTTTGGTCCAGACAAAGCGCTGGAAAGGAGAAATTATGGTCCTGGACAACATGGTCCGGCAAAACGTCGCGGAGCTAAACAATCCGAATACGCAATTCAGTTAGGAGAAAAGCAAAAAGCGAAATATACTTACGGTATTTTAGAAAAACAATTTAGAAATCTTTTCGATAAGGCTTCTAGAATGAAAGGAATTACTGGTGAGAATTTATTAGCGTTGTGTGAATCCCGATTAGATAATACAGTATTTAGATTGGGGGTTGCGCCAACTCGTCGTGCAGCACGACAATTGGTTGGTCACAAACACATTACTGTTAATGGTGAGGTTGTAAATATACCTTCTTACACGCTTAAAATTGGAGATGTTGTTGGTGTTAGAGAGAAATCAAAATCTCTAGAGAATATTACATCTTCTTTAAACTCTAATAGTAAAAAGTTTGATTGGTTGGATTGGAATTCTGCTTCAATGTCAGGTAAAATGATTGCAGTTCCAGCAAGAGATATGATTCCTGAAAACATCAAGGAACAATTAATCGTCGAATTATATTCTAAATAAAAATTATTTCGCTTTGTTATGGCAATATTAGATTTTCAAAAACCAGATAAAGTTGTTTTAGTTCATTCAGATGAACGTGAAGGACAATTTGAGTTCAGACCACTCGAACCTGGATACGGTATTACAGTAGGAAATTCATTAAGAAGAATATTATTATCTTCTTTAGAAGGTTTTGCAATTGCTTCAGTTAAAATAGAAGGTGTAGATCATGAATTCTCTACTTTAAAGGGTGTCGTTGAAGACGTTACAGAAATCATTTTAAATTTAAAACAAGTACGTTTTAAACAACAAATTGAAGGTACAAACTCAGAAACAGTTATTGTTTCAGTTTCAGGCCAAAAACAACTTACGGCAGGTGATATTGGTAAGTTTACATCAGCTTTTCAAGTTTTAAATACAGATTTAGTTATTTGTAATATGGAACCAAGTGTTAAGTTGAATATTGAACTAAACATAGTTAAAGGTCGTGGATATGTTCCTGCTGAGGAAAATAAAAATCCAGATGCTACCTTCGGGACTGTAGCTGTAGATTCAATTTTTACACCAATTGTAAATGTAAAGTATTCTGTTGAGAACTTTCGTGTAGAGCAGAAAACGGATTACGAGAAGTTAATTATTGATATCAAAACAGATGGATCAATACAGCCTAAAGAGGCTCTTAAAGAAGCTGCCAAGATTTTGATTCATCATTTCATGTTGTTCTCTGATGAGAGAATTTCCATTGAAAACGAATCTAAATCAGATAGTGAAGAATTTGATGAATCGTCACTTCACATGCGTCAGTTATTGAAGACCAAATTAGTTGATATGGATTTATCCGTTCGAGCGTTAAATTGTCTTAAGGCGGCTGAAGTAGATACACTTGGTGAGTTGGTTGCATTTGCTAAATCTGACCTTTTGAAATTTAGAAACTTCGGTAAGAAATCCCTTACTGAGCTTGAAGAATTGGTAGATAATAAAGGTTTGACATTTGGAATGAACGTGGCTAAATATAAATTAGACATCGATTAAGAATTAGAAATCATGAGACACGGAGATAAAGTAAATAATTTGGGAAGAAAGTCATCGCACAGAAAGGCAATGATTTCTAACATGGCTTGTTCACTTATTCGTCATAAACGAATAAATACAACAGTTGCGAAGGCGAAAGCATTGAGAGTGTTTGTTGAACCATTACTAACAAAATCTAAAACTGATTCTACGCATTCTAGGAGAGTTGTATTTTCTTATTTACAAGATAAGGATGTTGTAAGTGAATTATTCAGAGATATTGCTCCCAAGATTGTTGATCGCAATGGTGGTTACACAAGAATAATTAAAACTGGATATAGAGTTGGAGATAATGCTGAAATGTGTTTAATAGAATTGGTTGATTTTAATGAGCTATATTCAAACGAAGCATTAAAGAAAACAACTAGAAGATCTCGTAGAGGAGGCAAAAAATCAGGTGAAACTTCAACTGATGCAGTTGTGGAGGTTGAAGAATTGAAAGCTGATGATAACCAAGATTCAGCTGTAGATACTGAAATCAATGATGATATTGTTGCTGATGCAGAAGTAATCGATGAAAGCATATCCGAAGTGAATGAGGTATCCAGTGATGATGAATCTGCTGGAACCGAAACGGATTCAACGGAAGATAACACAGAATCAGAAGAGGATACAAACAAAGAATCATAAGTTATTCAACAAATTGTTAATAAAAAGGGCAGCTTTAAGTTGCCTTTTTTTGTTTATTCTGTTTTCATTTTTTTTTGAACGATTACCTTTGTGTAAAATTATTTTATGGTAAATCGTATTGATTCTACACTACTCCTAGAGGACGGAACTATGTTTCAAGGTTATGCAATTGGGAAAATTGGAACAACTACTGGTGAAATAGCTTTCAATACTGGTATGACAGGTTATCAGGAGGTGTTTACAGATCCTTCTTATTTCGGTCAGATTTTAATCATGAATACAGCTCATATAGGAAATTATGGGGTTCATCAGGATGAGATAGAGTCAGACTCTATGAAAATTTCGGGTTTAATAGTAAAAAAATTTTCAGACGGGTATTCTCGCGTTTCTGCAAATGAGTCACTTCAATCACTTATGGAGCGAAACAACACCGTTGGTATCTCAGATATTGATACAAGAGCCTTGGTTAGACATATACGGAATAAAGGCGCTATGAATTGTATTATTTCTTCAGAGGGATTATCGAAAGATGAATTACTGAATCGTTTGAAAGCAACACCATCTATGAATGGATTGGAGTTGTCTTCAAAAGTAGCAACAACTGAAGCATATTCCGAATCACCTGAAACTCCTATGTTACGTGTAGCTTTATTGGATTTTGGTGTTAAAAAAAATATTATTAGATGCTTAGTTGATAGAGGTTGCTTTGTAAAGGTCTTTCCTTTAAGTACAACTTTTCAAGAATTATTAGATTTTAATCCAGATGGATACATGTTATCAAACGGGCCAGGTGATCCTTCAGCAATGATAAATTCGATTAGTTTAGTAGGGAAGTTGGTCGAAACAGGTAAGCCGATTTTTGGAATTTGTCTTGGACATCAAATATTAGGGTTAAGTCAAGGTTTGAAAACAGAAAAAATGTTCAACGGTCATAGAGGAATTAATCATCCGATTATGAATTTAAAAACGGGGAAAGGTGAAATTACATCTCAAAATCATGGTTTTGTAATTTCTAAAGATAGTATTCAATCAAATGTAAATTGTTTGGTTACACATGTTCATTTAAATGATGATACAATTGCTGGTATTGAATTACGTGATAAACCTGTTTTTTCAGTTCAATATCACCCTGAAGCGTCTGCCGGACCACATGATTCAAGGTATTTGTTCGATCAGTTTATTTCAAATATGAATAATAATAAAAAGTAATATGAGTTATATTTCAAAGGTACATGCACGTCAAATTTTAGATTCTAGAGGGAATCCAACAATTGAAGTTGATGTTTTAACTTCTGATGGACTAATAGGAAGAGCTGCTGTTCCATCTGGTGCATCTACTGGAATTCATGAAGCAGTTGAGTTACGTGATCAGGATGCTACAAAATATCTTGGAAAAGGAGTTTTGAAAGCTGTTGGTAACGTAAATTCAAAAATCAATGAATTACTTGTTGGTATGGATGTAATGGATCAAAAAGCAATTGATCTAGCTCTGATAAAATTAGATGGGACATCGAATAAATCGAACCTTGGTGCGAATGCAATTTTGGGGACATCCTTGGCTGTAGCTAGAGCAGCAGCAGATAGTTCAAATATGAGTCTTTTCAAATACGTTGGCGGAGTTGGTGCTGTAACCATGCCTGTTCCAATGATGAACATTTTAAATGGTGGTTCACATGCTGATAATTTAATTGATATTCAAGAATTTATGGTTATGCCATTTGGAGCAAGTTCCTTTTCTGAAGGTCTGCGTTGGGGTACAGAAATTTTTCATCATTTGAAAGGTGTACTTAAGAAACAAGGCATGTCTACAAATGTCGGAGATGAAGGTGGATTTGCACCAAATTTAAAATCAAATGAAGAAGCGATAGAAGTTGTAATTCAGGCAATTGAAAAAGCAGGTTTTAGACCAGGTGAAGATATCTATATTGCTCTCGACGCGGCTTCTTCTGAATTTTATAAATCTGACACTGGAAATTATCATTTTGATTCAACAGGTGAAAATCTTACCTCAGCAGAAATGGTCTCATTTTGGAAGAATTGGGTTTCGCGATATCCTATTATTTCGATCGAAGATGGATTAGCAGAGGATGATTGGGAGGGGTGGTCCTTATTAACTAAGGAAATTGGTTCAAAAGTTCAATTAGTTGGAGATGATCTTTTCGTAACGAACACAAAACGTCTTCAGAGAGGGATCTCTGAAGGAATCGCTAACTCTATTTTAGTGAAAGTAAATCAAATTGGATCTCTTACAGAAACTATTGAAGCAGTGCAATTAGCAACTAGAAACAGTTATACATCTGTTATGAGTCACCGTTCTGGAGAAACAGAGGATAATACAATCGCGGATCTTGCCGTAGCATTAAATTGTGGTCAAATAAAAACGGGTTCAGCATCTCGAAGTGATCGTATGTCAAAATACAATCAATTATTACGAATTGAAGAAGAACTCGGAGAGGCTGCTGTTTATCCGGGGAAAAATTTTAGATATTTACGTTAGCCATGTCTCCATTCAATATCCGTGTATACGGGTTGTTGATGAATGACCAAAATCAAGTATTGGTTTCGGATGAACGACGAAATGGAGTTTGTTTTTCCAAGTTTCCTGGAGGTGGAGTTGAATTCAGTGAAGGGTTACACGATGCTCTCCAAAGAGAGTTCATGGAGGAATTAAAAATCGAAATTCAAATTGGAAATTTATTCTATGTAAATACTCATCTTCAGATTTCAGCGTTCAACTCAAATCAACAATTACTTGCATTTTATTTTTTTGTAAATACATTGAATCATTCTGAAATTACTACATCAAATAATTACAAGCCGTTAATTGAAGACGGAGAAAATCAAAGATGGGTGCAAGTTAATGAAGAGTTTAAAAATTTGGTCACATTTCCTCTCGATAAAATTGTTGCTGACAAATTAGTGAAATTTCTTTTGAATGAATAAATTTGAATTGCGTCAGAAATATCGGTTAAAACGACAAGCTTTGAATCAAGAGGAGTGTAATGCCCTGTCAAAATTGATTCTGAACAAATTAGTGACTTCTTTTGATTTGAAAAATTTAAATGTTGGTATTTTTTTACCAATTGAGAGACAAAAGGAACCAAATACTTTTTTGCTTTTTTCAATGATAGATAAATCCATCACAAATTTATATGCTCCTAAAGTTATTCCGAATAAAGAAGAAATGATTTTTTATAGAATCAATTCGCCAGATGAAATACTGCTTGGGATGTATAATATTCCTGAACCGCTTTCAACGGAACAAATAGATTGTCGAGAGTTGAATATTATACTAATACCATTAATGGCATTTAGTGGTGAAGGTTATCGTGTTGGTTATGGAAAGGGATATTATGATAAATATCTTCATGAGGCAGATAAGAAACTTATAAAAATTGGAATTTCGATTTTTGATAATACCGAGGAGATTGATGACGTCAACAAATTTGATATCAAAATGGATTATTGTATTACGCCAAGTAAAATGTATACATTTAAAAATTGAATAAAAATCAAGGAAAATATCACCTAGTATCCATATTTCTAATCCCAGTAGTTTTGATTTCTTACTTAATGGGAGGAATTTTAATTGGACTAATATCAACCGCAGTTTCTGCAGTTGTAATTTTGCTGGTGTTTCGCAAAGACTAATTTAAATATTTCTCGTAAAACTCTTGAACGGTCAATGAATTACCTTCTACGGTTACCTTAGAAATTTTATTCATTGCAAAAAAACGCAGAATGACTCTTCGGTTAGATGCATTGTTTTCAATCATAGAAATTGTAGCATTGTGAGTCGATTCATCAAAATTTACAGTAAAAAAAGTAGTATAATACTGAGCTGCATTTTTTACATTATCTTTTTTGATTTCATTAGGTAAGATAAATTCAAAAACACCATTTTCTTTTGATTTGAATAATTCTTTGGAAGAAGAGGTTGTAACTGAAAAACCTTCTTGTGCCTTTGAGTTTTGCACAAAGAATAAGAAGAATAAACTAAATACGAATAATTTCA
>Ga0255243_1000025_pt1 | contig 19925 bp, 19 predicted proteins | sample ColtaT_3_FD_183674 | JGI IMG/M metagenome (GOLD analysis project Ga0255243, IMG submission 183674) | Metatranscriptome of freshwater microbial communities from Columbia River, Oregon, United States - Colum_Atlam_RepB_8d (Metagenome... | ecosystem: Environmental > Aquatic > Freshwater > River...
CCCGCAGCACCCGCAGCACCCGCAGCACCCCGCTATCAGGCCCCATGGGCGAACCTGGGCAAGCCCGAGTTCCGCGAGTTTCTGGCCAGCTACGGCGCGGCCCATCTACAGACCAACCGTAACGAGACACTCGACAAATACCTGCGCTCGCAAACCAAGACCTTCGACCGTTACATCGCCGCCAAAGAAGTTGGCGTTGGCGTCGCACCCCTGCAGCAAGAAGCCCTCGCCGAAATCCAATCCGTCTCGGCCGGACTACCAACGAAGCAGTTCATGATGGCCACGATGTTCTCGATGCAGGCCTACGACGCGCGGCAGGGCGGATTTCCGATCTATCAGCAGCCCTTTGATCTCAACGCCGGCACGAAGTACTTCAACGACGACGTGCGCAGCAGTCGATCGCAGGATGGCCCGACCCGCGGCATGCGCATCGCCGCCAATGGCTACGGATTCACCGTGGCCGAGATCTGGTTCTCGAAAGTCGGCTGGGTCGTGCCTGCAACACCGGACCAGGCGATCAGCCTGATCGAATCACTGAGCCGCCGGGGTGCTACTGACCGCACGGTATCCGTTGCCATGACCTACACCATCGACCGCTGCGACCCGTCTAACAGCGATGCCAGCACCCTGGTGTGCGATGGCACCATCCGCAGCATGTCGGCATACAGCAGCCTCGACGCCGTGCAGCCCGATAGCCCGCCGGTCGTCGAGCTGGTGAATCGCGGCCAGCGATAAACTAAGCGCCATCAAATCCATGAACGACAGGAGGTGCGCCGTGCTTTAGGACCTTAACCGGAGCTAAAGCATGTCCACCTACAACCGCGCGCTCGATCGCGATGAGCGCGGCCGTCTGAAACGTCACTACCGCAGCCCATCATGGCCGTGGTCCACACCCGGCTGGTGGGTGCGAATGTATATGAACCGCCCGCGTCGCCATATCAATCGCCAACTATGTCACCTGGTCGATTTGGGCCACGATCCCGAAGAGATAGTGTGGCCACTTGGCAACAGCAAGCCGCATCGCTACTTCTGGTAACGACTGCACCGCACCTGCTGGTTTCTCATGAGAAACCAGCAGAGTGTGAGCATGTCGTCGCCCTGTTTGAGGCTGACAGCAGATTGAACACCAAATCTCTCAGCACCGAGCAGATCTTATCGGTGGCTCTTCTTAGGCATCAATTTATCAAGTCGCTGCGGAGCTGATTGCAATCACACAAATCCGTTGATCGGCTGTCTCGCCCCTTCCAAGAGACTGAAAGTCAGTTTCACTCACATCCTCCAGCATTCTGCACTCCGGGACAAAGGCGCGCACGACAGAAAGTGTGCAAGCGCCATCAGATAGCCGCTCGCCGAGGATGCTCGTAAGCCTGGGAAGCGGCTCGGCTAGCTGAAACCACATTCGGAGCACTGGGATGAATCGTACTGTAGCTGGCTCGGATTTTTTGCGCCCTTTTCTTCTTGGTTGGGGTCTGCTGCTCTTCACGTTCGGAGGGGTGGCTCAGGCCGGGTACGCCGTGAAGTGGACAGCGCATGATCGATCAACTCCGCCTGGGACGTCGTATTTTGTCGACAGCCCGAGTGCGGCGTGTCAGATGGAGCACGATGCTTACGCACCTAATAGTGGGCCGCCAAGCGCAGTTCCTAGAAGTTGGAAAACGTACGACTGTCGTTGGGTAGTAAAGCCTTGGGACGCCCCAGGAACGTGGACATCTGCACGATGTGTCGATGAAACCGGGAATGTTGCTAGCTCAGTAATCGTGAAGCTTGTCCCTCCGGGGGTGTGTGTTCCTGTTGCGGAGCCTCAACTTTCCAGGCCCACATGCTCATACAACAAGGGAGCAAGCTCAAACCCAATAATCGGGGATCCCGTCGTTCTTTCGAACGGCTCGTTGTTCGAGTCAGATGTCGATTACCGTGACGGAGATGGCCGAATTTGGGTTGGCAGAACGTATCGGAGTCTTTACGGGACGACCAATGGCTCTTTTCCCGTGTATGCGCCGCCTTCCGGACTAGGTGATCTCTGGCGCTTGAGCTTCCAGTGGGAACTCAGTCTCTCAGATTACTTCTCTCAAACAGGAAGTTTTGGAGTGATATCACCCGACCGACGTTCCCCCGCGTTGAGTAGCGGTAGGGTTTAGAGCCCGGGCGACGTTCCCCCGCGTTGAGTAGCGGTAGGGTTTAGAGCCCGGGGTTGATGGTAATCACCTTGTTTGCCAACTGCTTCGCATAGGCGGCGGGCGTCATCCCGCCGAGTCCTTTCTTCGGTCGCTCCTCGTTGTATTCCCGCGTCCAGGCTCTGATCACCGCTTTGGCGTGCAGCAGGCTGGTGAACCACTGATCGTTCAAGCACTCGTCGCGGAATCGGCCATTGAAGGATTCGACGTAGGCGTTTTGATTGGGCTTGCCCGGATCGATCAGCCGCAATGCCACGCCGTTGCGGTGAGCCCAGATCAGCATCGCCTTGCCGGTGAACTCCTTGCCGTTGTCGGTCCGGATGATGGCGGGCTTGCCACGCCGCGCGCACACCTCATCCAGCAAGCGGGTCAGATGCTCGCCGCCAATCGCGTGCTCGGGAATGACCGCCACAGCTTCGCGTGTGGCGTCATCCACGATGGTCAGACACATGAGCACGCGGCCCGATGAGATGCGGTCGAAGACGAAGTCCATCGACCACACTTCATTGGCAGAACCCGGACGGATCAGGGGCTGGCGGTCGCCCGGCTGGATCTTCTTGCGGCGACGCCGCCGGACTTGCAGCTTCTCCAGGGCATACAGCCGATCCACCCGCTTCTGATTGATGTGGTGTCCGGCCTGCCGCAGCTTCAAGCAGATCATCTCGGCGCCATAGCGCTTGTGCCGCTGCGCCAGGGTGACGATCTGCGCGCGCAGCGCTTCATTGCGATCCGGCGCAGGCTGGTAGCGCAGGGCGCTGGCGCTCATGCCAACAGCGCGCAGCGCATGCCGCTCGGTCATGCCTAGCTCCTTCATGATCCGCACCACCTCGCGACGAGCGGGTGCGGTCACGACTTTTTTCGAAGCACCTCGCGCGTAACCTCGACCTCCAGCATCGATTCGGCCAGCAGCTTCTTCAGCCGCGCATTCTCGATTTCCAGCGCCTTCAGGCGCTTGGCGTCAGCCACTTCCATCCCGCCGAACTTGCTGCGCCAGAGGTAGTAGCTGGCTTCCGAAAACCCATGCCGGCGGCACAGATCCTTCACCGGCATCCCCGCATCGGCCTCCTTCAGAAAACCAATGATCTGCTCTTCGGTAAATCGCTTCTTCACGTCCAATCTCCTTGCTCATGGGATTGGACTCCAAACAGCAGCGCTACTCAAAATCGGGGGAACGTCGGCGCTACGCGCAAAGCGGCGACTGACTGTCTACAGAAGTCTGGCCGGTCCATCGCGCTGCAATCACGCGCCTTCGGCACATAGGTCAGTGAAGATCGGGAGATCGACATGATCCTGCTGGCGCGTCGCTCGCTCACACCGAATCGATCCTGCAGCTGGGCTACCCAGACCCGCCTTTGGGTGGCCCTCAGAGCTTTTTTGCGACCACCTCCTGGAGCAACGCCTTGTCCAAGCTCAGGTCCGCGACCAGCTGCTTGAGCTTGCGATTCTCTTCTTCGAGCTGCCGGAGCCGTTTCAGCTCCGATGGACCCAGGCCGCCATACTTCTTCTTCCAGTTATAGAAGGTGGCCTCCGAAACGCCCATCTTTCGGCAGATTTTACCGACCGCCGTCCCCAGCTCCGCCTGCTTCAACGCAAACGCAATCTGCTCCTCGGTAAAACGTGACTTCTTCACGGCATGACTCCCCATCAGGCACGGGGCCCATCTTGCCGAATTCCCTACTTTCCACCGGCCCAGTTTTCAGGGGGTGGGTCACCGAAAATTCTGGAGAGATAGTTCGAAACTGAGATTGACTATCTGGCATCGACCTGCAGTCGCTGCCCCATCAGGAACGCGGCATCCCACGATTTGGCGATCTTTTCCAGCCAAGTCAATCGGAGTTCAGAAGCAGCCGATGTGGATGAAATATCCAGAACACGCGCGTAGAACATTCGAGCCCCCTTCTGAGTTGGGCCTCGCACCTTGACTATCGGGGACCAAGTTCGCAGATCCGAAGAATAGCGAATACCAATCACGTTCTCGGGCTGAAGGACTGAGCTTTGAATCCAAATCTTCCTGCTGGCGACATAGGTAAGGTTGGCAGCCGTCTCGGTGCCACCATCCTTTCCGTACGCCGCACTGAACCGACCACCAGTACCGCTGCCGATGTCTTTTGACTTCTCAGCATCATAAACACTCGGCTCTGCAAAGCTTCCGCGAAAATATTTCCGAAAGCTCACTTGCGCGGATGTACCCGCGTTATCGCAAACCTCTCGCAAATCAGCACGGGCAAGCACAGGGCAAGCAGAATCGACGCAAGGCCGCTCGAATTCCGAATCAGGTTGATCGGTACGATCGTTATAGAGCAGGTAAAGGAATTTCCCGTCTGGCGACGGGGTCAACGATCCCATTCCTGCCGACGGAGCCGTCTGATTGGTCCCTGCTTCCCCACCTTTCCCTTTTCGCCAATAGTTGCTTTGATTCAGACCGGCGATTTGCCTATCACGAATGAAATTGTTCGCCACTGGGTCCCAAGTAGCGAGACCAATTCCAGACCATCCCGGCTTTGGCCCCCAATGCCGCACACCTCTCGCATCCGTCTGGTTTTCACCGTGATATGCGTACAAAATTTTTCCATTTCCACACTTATACAACGTGCCACCGCCTGCATAATTAAAATCAAAAGATCCTTTGCCAGATTTAAGCGGATTTTTTTCATTTATAGCCGGCTGCAGCACTGGCCACACCTCATCAGCCGCCCCGCCGTAAAGAGAACTTAGATCACGATTAAATTTTACCTTGAATGTGCCTCTGCCATACTTGTAAGAATAACCACTAAAAATTAAATACCTGTAATCCCCTCCGTCGTCTGGCCACAACTCAACGATGCTATCCGGCCCCGTTTTCAATCCAAGCCTTTTTGTATCCTTTGAAGCCAAAAAAACAACAGGCTCAGCATCCAAAGAAAAACTCACCGACTGTGCGAAGACAGGCTGGGCAGCAACAGATAAAAAAATGGCAACAAAAGCACCGATCACAATTTTAAAAAATGAAGTTTTTTTATGAACGAAAAAAATCGACATTTTCCAATCTCCGAATTTTTCAATGCCTTTTTCAGCCACGAACCCAAAGAGCAAAACCAACGAGGAAATTTCAATTAAACGCCACAAACATTAAAAATAAATAAATGCGTTAAAAATTATAGCTGCGACAGGAAATTTAGTTCCAAAAATCATCAAAGCTATTTGCTTAAACACAATTCGACGAGGCGCAAAAAATTATATCTCGCTTGCATTAAATTATATAAATTAACAACGCCAGAATTAACCAAGCACTTCCCGGTAAACGGCGACGGTCTGCTCCACAACTCTTTGAAATTGGAACTCACTGCAAAATCGCTCATGTCCAGCCTGCCCCATGATTTCGCATCGAACTCGATCTAAATCATAAAGAGCAGCACGCAAACTACCTGAATTCTCGGGTGAAACCAGCAATCCGGTCCGGCCGCTGCATACAATCTCCCGAAGCCCTCCTACGTCCGACGCCACCACCGCCTTGCCGGCACGCATCGCTTCAACCGCAATGAGACCGAAACCCTCCCAACGAGATGGAACGACAAGGACGTCGCAAGCCCTGATTTGCGCGGTGAGTTCTGAAGAACTGAGCCAGCCAAGCATTTGAAAATGCTCGGGGGTATCCACTTCCACTGGCTGACCCGCCAATGCCGCCCCCGCCACACGAACGCTGAAGTCGGCAGCTGCATCGCCAATTGCATTTACTAAGACATCGAATCCTTTCTGACGATCGAGTCGCCCCGCAAAGAGAACTCGAAGCTGCGAGGTGCTCCACTCTGCCGCGAGGGGAGTGTGCGACTCCGCTTTCACACCATTTTTCACCAGTCGCAATAATTCTTGCGAAATACCGACTTTCCGCGCCTCCTTATAATCATGCTCAGAAATTGCAATGATTCGATCGCAAAATAATGACAAGAATCGCTCAGCAATCTCCAATATTTTTCTCTTTCCAGCAGATACTTTCATCGAAAAAGCCCAGCCGTGGGCGCAATAGACAACCTTGCCCCGCACCAAACCCATAGCTTTCAGCAAGCGCCCTACGCCACCTGCAAACGACGAATGAAGATGGATAATATTCGGTTGATGAGCTCGACAAGCGACGACTATAGCTTTTGCAAACTGAATACGACTTTTTATCGAAGAGCGTTTCGCAGCTGAAAACAGCAACAACCGGCTCGGCGAGACGTCTTTGAAGACTTCGGATTGCTGATCTGGCGCTACCACTAAAATGGATTCAGTTCCGAACTGATTCTCAAGCTCCGATGCGAGCATGTTGACAAATGCCCCCACGCCGCCACCTGGGGCCTCAACAACATGCAACGTTCGCATTGACTCTGTCATACCAAAAATTATCGCCTTTCAAAGACCAAAAAAATCACTTAAAGTCACCGGGCGACCGGGCCAACCAGTCGTAAAGTGAACTCTCGAAATCATAAGAAAAATTAAAGCCACGATCACGAAGGAACCCCGGAACGATATGTGTTGGGCGCGCGACTTTTTTCACCCTATCGGGGTGAATGCCGTTCAAATTGGGGGACACGAAATGCACAATTCTAGCTGCCAGCAGCAATAGTGAAATGGGAATCCTAATCATTTTTCCAGAATAACCGAAAGCTCTATTAATGGCGGCAATCATTCCTGCCAGCGGGATCGTTTCTTTCTCGACATAATTATATATAGCAAACCGATCAGGGAGGCCCATCACAAAATCAAAACTCTCCAGCAAGCCGTAGATGTAGCCGTACGATTTTTTAATTGTTCCTGATACCGGTAGCAAAAAAAAGCCCCGCTTAATAGCCCGCACCATTCTCAAAATGTTGCCAGGATCGCCTGGACCATAAACAACACCAGGCCGCACAATCACGAGCCGGCGTTCTGGCCTGGCCGCCAACCAATCTCTGTGGATGTATTCAGATACGAGCTTTGATATTCCGTAAGCCGTATTCGGCATTTTGTCGGCCAACTCGTCGGTCGGTGCAGGCGTCGGACCATAGACCGATATGCTAGACGAGAAAAGAATATTATTACAGCCCACGGCATCAGCGAATGCGCAGACGTTCTGGGCACCCTTCAAATTGGTTTGATAATACTCGTGAACCTCATGCCCCGGCTCCCGATGAACCGCTGCAAGATTAAAAATCCAGCTCACCTCTCCAGCGGGGAACAGGCTCAAATCGATCGAGTTCCGCACATCGCAGCCAATATATGAAATCCGCTTGTCGCTGATTTTTACCGGCCTGATATCAGCCAGAACTATATTCACCATCTGTGAATTCAGCAAATGCTCAGCCAACTTGGTTCCAATGTAACCAGAACCGCCAAATATAACTACCGTAGCCATGAATTATCACCCCATCAAATCAAAGTCAGTTCTTGCATGCTGAGCCACTTATATAATTCAGAACAAAAAATGCAACAGACTTTTTAAGCCGTACTACTTCAAAATTGGCCAACTTTTCCACCCACTATTCCATGGCACTGGAAAATCGCGGAATCCGGCTTTAATAGGACGCTAACCTCAATGATCGCGAAGCTACTTTCCTCCGCGCAATTGAAGTGATACTTTGAAGCACGAAGCACACGATGCCGATAGGAACAATCGTCAAGAATACGGCCTGTGGCGTACCAGCACTTACTCCGCCCGTAAAAAAGAAAAAGCCGAACATGGGGGCCATGACCGCATGCCATGCATGCGTTGATATCTTTTCATACGCTTTATCAAAGGTCGCCGCAGCCAATGCACTGACTGCAGCGCCCAAGAAAATGCCCGCATACCAGAAATTTATGTACCACTCACCAATGACTGTTACCGGCCAGCCATTGACTTTGTTCGGCTCGTACACCCTTCGAAACCAACCACCAATCTGAAAAGTTTCTTTTTCGGGAAATAATGAACGCGGCAGCCAGCTCAGCAAGCCATTGAAGAAATCAGCCCCTAATCTAAAGTCAAAGAGCTTGCCTGCATCCCGAACGGCCAACGAGAGTGCGTCGAACTCTGTGAAGTGATAGGAATTCGACAAAGTACGCACGCCGGTGTCGGTAAGCACGGTGTTAGACAGTCCCTTAATTTCCTCGACAAAGCTGCCCCTCAAAACTCGAAGCCCCTGAAGAGTCGCCGCAGCCAGTACCGCGATTAGAACGAGTTCGTAAAGCCGAAAAGGGCGGACATAGAAATGCATCGAAATAAGTGCCGCGAAGGAGAAAAGCGCAATGTTCATGCGATTACCCCAAAAATAATTCATCATCAAGCAGACAAGTATTAGGAAGCCATAAAAGACGGCGCCTCCTGTCGGTAAGGATTTCACTCCTCCCAGTGTCTGTCTGCCTGCACGAAGCCCCAAGAGTCCGTAGAGGCAAAGAATAGCCGCGGTAGTACTTATCTCTCGTATCCAGTACAGCCCCGCGTAAGCCTTTCCAATTTTTACGTTGACCATGAACCTGGCGACCGATCCTTCTTGCATCACCAGGGCCATAGTGCCAATGACGGCCACAGAAGTCGCGATTAGAGATATCAGCATCATCGCGGTGACCGGAGGATGAGCCGGCCCGGCAGGAAGAAAATCCGAGCCCAGCTTTCCAGACGTATTGATGAAGAAATAATAAAATGTGCCAAAAATACCCAACCAAGCCGCACCGAGCAACGTAGCCCAAGCCGTTTGGGGCCAGAAATCACGCCATGCTCCATCAACCAGTGGAGTATCTAGCTCGAGCAGAAAAATTACCGGGCGCACTAACATCAATATCGATAGATAGAAAATCAAAGAAAAAGCAGTAAGCCTTTTTCTTTTAAACAAATAAATCATGACGCCAATAAACATCAGCGCACTGATAAACCAAGCCGCTGCTGCAATTATCATGACGTACCTACTCCATCAATAATAAGGCGGTGCCGCTCAGAACAAAGCGTTGGCGTTGGCGTTAACAAAACGAAACCAACGCCGTTGCTATCGAGTACCCAAAGATCAAATTGACTCATATATCTCGACAAGACGTCGCGTGTGAGCTTCCAGAGACAACCCCAAGTTCGCCCTCTCAGCGAACGAGTTTCGTGAGCACAGCTCGGCGCACGCCGGCGTCATTAGCTCGAGTTGCCGCTGCAAATCGTCTCTTCGATCAAATATCAAGCCGGTATGCCCGTGACGAATGGCCTCTGCCGTGGCGGTCCATCGCCCCGCAATGACCGGCAAACCACGAGCAAGTGCATCGTATGCAACGAGCCCGAATGGCTCTGCCCAAATACTCGGGAGCACCAGGCAACGTGATTTCTGCATCCACGCTTTTACGTCAGCAGAAGCTACCCACCCTAGCATCTCGGCAGCAGGATTTTCCGTTTTCACGGCAGCCATATCGGGCCCATCCCCAAGGAAGACCGCCTTTACGCCGGCAAGTTTGGCCGCTCGCGCAAGACTGACTGCTCCTTTTTCAGGCGAAATACGGCCAACGAATAGAAATATGTCATTCTCCTCGGCGCATATGCGTTCTCCCGCCACATCTACTTCAACGGGATTAGGCAAAAACTCAAGACGGGCGTTACCTGGAAAATATGGCCCAAGAATATCCCGCTGGGTCTCCGATATATATATTATATTGCGAAGCTTTGCCGGCAAATGGCCAAGGCTGATTTGCACGCCTTGCCGCAACACACGCCAAGCCTTATGAGCCGCGCTTCTCGAATCGCAATTTGAAATCAAGCAATCCACTCCCATTGGCTTGCGTTCACAGTGCGAGTCACTGCCAAAATCGTAAAACCCGCCATTGGGGCAAGCCAAAAAATACTCGTGGCATGTAAAAACATGCCTGCATCCCGTCTCGGTTAATACCGGGCCAATAGAAGCGGAAAGCGCCTTCGATAAACCGTGGCAATGAACGATGGTTCCAGCCGCTGGCTTCGATATGAGCAAACGCCTCAATTCACGAGCCGCCTTGAAATTCCAGATACCGTCGACAATAGCCTTAATGCGATTGGGTTCTCCCAGGATGTCCTTTTGCCCTAGGCACACCACCTCCACCCCCGCGGCCATCAGGCGCTCATCAACAGGACCGCAGGCCGCAAAGTAAGTAACTTGCAATCCTTCCAACGCTAGGCCGACGGCACTTTCAATCGCAACCCTAGCTTGACCACCGTTGACATACGCAAAGTCGTAAACAACGATGACATGATTGACGGTTTTCTTAACGCTGCGATACGCACTCAATTTCATCGTCCTGAGAATTTTTATGCCTAAGTTCCCACTTCGGATCATCAACCGCGGGAAGCCAGGCTAGACCACAGATTTCCATTTATCTCCTCGACAATCTCAATCTCGCTAGGAGTTAGTACTTCCGACCAGTATGAGTTCGCCTGGGCCGCCGTACGGTTGAAATCATGAACGTTGCTGGACGAAGGACGGGAAGTGACGGTAGTTGCAAACTCAATACGGCTGGAGATTTTTTTCTTAACGTCCGGAGGCATCGGAACCCCTAACCAATCGAACAGATGCTGGTATGCCCCTAGTTCGTTGCTCGCTACGGCATCCATGTTCAGGACATACAACCCGGCCTTGGTCGAATCAGCGAGTTCTACCATTCGACGATGAACCAAGTGCCAGAGTAGAGCGGCAGACCCCACTGGGGTCTGACCAATTCGCTGATACCACGACGAGAAAGCCGGGATTTCTCCAAAGCTTTTTCGATATCTATCGTAGACATCACCCGCTTTTGACACCCAACCAAGCCGCTTGAAGCTCGCGGCATGTGCCAGGGGAGGGCGTACCGTGATGATCGTCTTGTACAAGCCACTCAAAGGTCCCTCGGCGGCACAGAAAACCGCATGCGGATCCTTCCAGATCAGTAGCTTCGGCTTAAATGTCAACCTCGCTTTTCTATAGCTGATCAGGCTTCGCGTCCCCAGTACTCTCGCAGCAAGGCCACCGAGCCCACGATGAGCAGGGCGCGATTGCCCTTTGAAGCTCAGCTTGAGCCTCCGCATGTCCATTACAAAACTTGCCAGGTCCGCCTCGGAAAATCCAGGCTCTCCAGGAATCGGAAAACGCTCTATAAAGCGCTTGTCTCCGGTGGGGCCCATCGGCTCGTACAGATTGACGGAGTTCTTGATGCCTCCAAGTAAATCACCCAACGGAGTGGTACCACTACGGGGAGCACCGGTCACCAAAATAACTTGAGGGATCATGGGTTTTCTTTAACTTCTGGGACCGCGGGGCCCATACTAAGGACAAGCCTCCCAAACGACAGCAAGGTCGATACCAAATTAACGGCCGACTGAACGAATAGTGCCCACGCAGCACCGATGACACCGAACGAAGGAATTAGAAGGAGTGCGGCCGCTACAGCCGCGGCAAAGGTGACGACGCTATTCTGCATACGCTTGCCAAAGGCTTGCCCTGCATTCATCGCAAACTGGAGAGGCGCTGCTAGAATTCTTAATGCAGCCGCAGCAACAGTAATAGTCAAAACGTCAGACCTCGCGTAATTCGAGCCATAAATAAGCTCCAACGCTTCCTTTCCCCAGTAGCTGGCAGCGAATATCAGGGACAGTCCTAGCACTCCGCACGCAGCCAGCAACTCTGCCGTTAGTTTTATAAATTTTCCTTTTTTTCCCGAACGAAACTGCCGCCGCATTCGCGATGCCGAAGCAGTACCAATGGAACTGCTGAATATATTCAGAGCCACATTTAAATAGGCGATCGCACCAAACACACCTACGACCGAAAGACTAGCGCTTCGCTCCAGCGCCAACCGCGGAACGCTGGCAGCCGCATTCATCAACAAGATGGCGACTCCCAGTGGAAGCATCCACTTCGCAAGTTGCAGGACTTTCCGTGGATCTGCGCCGATGACTTCATGAAATTTTGTGCGCGCCCCCATTCTCGCCAGAAGCGGCCGATCTATAAGGAAGAAGCCTGCAGACCAAGCCAATGCTTCAGCGAAAAACGCGACGCCCAGATCCCTGCTGTAGTAAAAAGCACAAGCAAAGAACGCGAATCCGAATACCCCCCGCGACAACATGGACAATGCGACAAAATCCAACTTCTCTGCTCGCTGGAATATGCCGTGATTCATATTTGTCTGCGAGCCCATCAGCTTGACAAAAACATATGCCAAGCCAGCGAGCTGCACCATTTCCCCCGAAGGCGCCAGATAAAATAATATTAACAAAGCGGAGGCCAGCACTGCGATGAAGGAACTCACCGCTCGCAGCGCTATGTAGTCCGCCTGACTGAAGTGATCGAGGTCATCGACAGATAGACCATCACGCATTGCCATCTGGGCAAACATGAAAATTGGAGTTATCAGCGCGGTGACAACCGTAATTGCCCCAACTTGCTCGGAGTGCCCCCAATGAACCACTACGGCAACGATACCCCACTGGGTAAACGAGAATATTGCGTTCGCCAACGCAGAATAGATGACGTTGCGCCGCAGCGAGGGCTTACCTAGAGAAGTCATTGGAGCACATACATGTCGCGCAATTTTTTTTGATCTTCTCGAAAAAGCTTAACCAGGTGCTCCTTGGTATCAGGCCGCATAGCCGGATAATCGAAGGAAACAGAATTTGCAGAAAGTATTTTTCGGCCGAAGGCCGAACGCATTTCTCTGGGGATGATTTTTTTCAGGAGCGACTTGGCAAAACCGCCCTTGGTGATCAAATGCTGCACTGACCGGAATCTAGGCATGGTCGACGGATTTGCCTTGTGGGTCTGCGGCAGTGCGGAACTCGGCGGCAATCTTAGAAACTCCCGGAGCCGGGCTTGCAATAACGCAAGATTCTGCAGGTCAGGGCCAGAGAGCACCAAAAAGCGCTCCCGCCCAAGCAAGGAGAAGGCATTTTCAAGTTGTTTTGCAAAAAAGCCAACTTCGGTATAGGCATGGCGCCACCAGCGACCCTGCATGCGCACAGCCTCGTCTATGCGCAGTGACTCCGCCTCAAGAGCCTCCTCGAAATTCATTGGCTCATTACCCAGTCGCTTCTGGTGCCAGAACGCTGAGTACGCTCGATGGACGGGGTCCCGCAACGTGACTATGAACCGGGCTTCCTCACCGCAATAAAGGCTGAGTCTTTGCAAGGCTGAAGTAGAGCAAAGATAAAAAGGGGTTGCATCGCACAGAAGAAGCTTGCCTTGAGCGGATGCAGCAGAATAATACTCGCGCTCATACCAATCCGAACCTTTTACAAACTGTTGCTCATCGCAGAAAAAATAGGTCTCCTTCACCGACGGGACAAATATTTCCCGCTGCTCGGCAAGAAGCTCCGAAACCGTTGTGGTTCCACATTTCTGAGCACCCAAGACAAAAACGGATGGCTTAGCCATTTAAACTGTTCCAGATCGCCAGGTCGGGGGCGCACAACGCCGCAATCTTGTTCTTCAGCTCAGGTGTTATCACGTCGTGTGATTTCGCCATGGGAGTACGCGCCTTGTTCTCATGACCAACCCTGACTCGAACCTGCAACTCATTTTTCAGATCGGCTTCGAATTTTTCGATGTCATGAAGCCTCCCAATCACGGAGAATTTTTTAAGATTTTCGATTGCCGAATGAATGGCCCGATCAGATGTAATGTCCACATCCTTCTGGAGACCGGAGTAGTACTCAGAGTACGTAGCCCCCAATCGCTTGGCTCGTGGCGTATCCAAGAAATCCGCCAAGCCTTCATCAATCCTTGCATGTGCGCCTGGTTTACCATGACTCCAGAAATAGTGGGAGATAAATCTTGAAACGGGCTCCCTCATCACCGTGATGAATTTATATCTGTCACCAAATAGATCGTATGCAATATTACTAAACCGCACATGCAGAGACACGCATCGAATGTCTTCGAACATCCAGTACATCATCATTTGCTCGCGCAGATCCAGAACATCAACAAGCATCTGCTGGCGATCGGATCCGCCTGAAAACGCTTCGAACGCTCTGAAACTAGATTCAGGGGTGACGGTCGCCTGGCTCAACAAGTAACGTTTTCTGAGCGCGCGCCCGACAGAAGTGCCTCCGCATTTAGGCGCATGATGGAAAACGACCCGCTGCGGGCAGTTTGCATCCATTAACCAGTTGCGAACATTCTTGGCATGATCAATAGCCCCCATCACAGCTCTCCCGGCAAGCTTACTGGCCAGTCTTGCAAATCTAGCTTGAATCGGCTTTTTAAGTGTCCGTTGTCAACAGCGAATGACTGCGCCAACCGCTCAAGCACCAACTTATCTTCCTCCCCCATTTTTGAGGGCACTTTTGTGTTAACCTTTCTATAAACGGAGCGTAATGCATCGTAGAGCTTTCCACGCGGCAGCAGCCCTCTTATTTTAATGTTTATTTTCTGAAAATAACTGCTTCTAACACTGTAAGTTTCATTATCCCTCGGAAAACTATATGAATCGAAGAACGCAGGATCCAAACCAATCCAGATCGATATTTTCTTTACCAGCGTCTTGGGATCTTTCTTGAGCTCGTCGAATGTGCAAACGTACATGCGGGAGTCATCCAGCCTTTTCGCCCACTCATCCAGGAATGGATAATATCTAGCATTATAAATCGCATTTTCAGCCAATTCATTGCCTTTATAATTACAATCCCCTCGAGCAAGGGAATCGATGTAGTCAGAGAAACATAGTTCGCCCGGAATCCAATCCCAATTGTTCTTAAAATACTGGAACAATGAATATATCTGCGCAGACGGCTCTCTCACGATAAACAAACATTTCGGCCGACTCGGCAGGCCTGGGATCATATTCAACGCAGTTTTCTGATAGATATATGCAGGCGTCGATTCCATGATCACTGTCGGAGGCTTGACTCCAGAACTCTTGAACAAATCCCTGTACGCATCAAGCCCATTACTCGCATTACGCTGGGCGTTGAACATATGAGTACCCGGATCCATGAAAAAGTAAGTTTCCTTTTCCGCAGCACTCAAAACATCCGGGTGCTCCGACATCCAACGATGCAAAGAACTGGTACCGCTTTTAGGCGCGCCACAGATAATGAAGTTCGGCAACGCCGCCACATTGTTCGTCATTCTTTTAACTCGTGAATATACAAATATATCTCAATTGCGCAACAAAATCAGCTAGAGGCACAGCATGGAAACAGGAAAATCCTTCATTCATACCCCAAACTCATTGCTTTCGACACGAAATACCTATGGAATAAAACCATTGAGACAGGCGAGCAGACCATCCACGATCACAGATGGAGCTCGGATCAGGAATTTTAGAATTTGCGCACGCGTTCCCTAGCATCACCCGGCACTTACCGGGCAGCAACAACGCCAAGTCTAATTGCGAGGTGAACGCAGCGCTCTGTCGGTGCCACATGGTAAGCCCTTGCAAGCGCTGAATGGACCCACTTATACCAGGCTCGCTGTGGGGGGCACCGCCAGCCTACTGCTAGACGATCAGCACAGCCTACTGCTCGCAGAAGCGACGGGCGCCACCGTATCCACACGACGAGCGCGACACTTCAGCCTCAGAAAGCTCGGTCGTCGCCGCGAAGGACACTGATGAGAGTTCCCACAATGATGCTGAGGTCCATTCGGAAGGACAGTGAACGCACATAAAACACATCGAAACGGACTCTGTGGTTCATCTCCCTGACACTGCGGGTCTCGCCTCGGCAGCCGGAAATCTGAGCCAAGCCTGTGACACCAGGGCGAACCAGATTGCGGCATGAATAGCTGGGAACGCTGCCAGAAAAGGCTTCGTCCAGTTCTGGCACATGGGGCCTCGGACCGACGACCGACATATCGCCAGTGAGCACGTTAATGAACTGCGGGAGCTCATCGAGGTTGGTCTTGCGCAGGATGGCACCAACCTTCGTCACTCGGGGATCGTTTCTCTCGACCTGCTTGAACTCGGCTCCAGGCCGGTGCGACATGGTCCGGAACTTTAGACAGGTGAATTCGGCACCACCCAATCCGACACGGCGCTGCCGAAACAGAGCCGGGCCCGGAGAATTCAATTTGATGATCAGGCCGATGAGCGGCAGCAACCAGACACCTATTAGAAGCAGGAATGTCGCGGCAAACGCCAGGTCGAAAAGCCGCTTGCCGATGCGCGAATAAAACCGGCGGACACGCGGCACGCTGTGCGAGGCTGCAAAGGCATCCTCTCGCAGGGAACCGTACGCGGGCAGCGGCGAACTGGGCTCGCGGACGATCGTCCGAACAGCCATCTCACCTTGGAACTGCCGTTCCGCTTTCACAGCCGAATCTCCGATTGTCATTCCCTGTCACTCAAGTTCAACCACAGGCACGGTACTCGTATGTCCTTCCAGATGAGCATCCCGAGAACCCATCGATATGAGACATCAACTTGCTGCGCCGCACAACTGACCGGCTACCAAGCTCGATCAAACAATTGCCAGCCCGGACGCACCATCTGTCAGATTCGACGCTAGCAGCAATGCCGGGGCTTGACTGTGAACGATCACACTATTCAAGGGCTGTCTTAAACGACGTCAGTGTCAACCTGCTCTGCCGGAACTAGGTCTTCACGGGTCACATTGAGCACTACGGCCAGCCCAGTCGAAACATAGATCGACGAGTAGGTCGCAACGATCACGCCAACCATCAACGCCGATGAGAAGCTGTGCACGCTTTTGCCGCCCATCACGAGTAGCGCAGTAAGCACCAGGAGCGTGGTCAGGTGAGTGATCACCGAGCGCAGCAACGTCTGATTTACCGACAAGTTAACGACATCCAGAATCTCCATGCGTCGCTGCGCCAGCAAGTTCTCTCTCACCCGGTCGAAGATGACGATGGTTTCGTTGTTGGAATAGCCGATCAGCGCCAGGATCGCCGCAACCGTGGTCAGATCGAATTCGATCCAAGTAAGCGACAGGAAGCCCAGCACCATGATGGCGTCGTGGATGAGCGCGGCCACGGCGCCCACCGAGAACTTCCACTCAAAGCGGAACATGATGTAGATCGCGATGCCAATGAAGGCCAGCAGCAGCGCCAGGGAGCCGTCCTGGGTCAGCTCCTCCCCCACCTGCGGCCCGACGAACTCGATGCGCCTCAATTCCACGTTCGGCTCGCTGGCATGCAGAGCATCCAGAATGGTGGTGCTCACCTTGGCGGAGTTGGTTTCCTGAGTTGGCGGTAGCCGAATCAGGACATCCGACGACGTACCGAAAAACTGCACCACCGGGTTCTCGTAATTCGCTTTAGCAAGGTCAGCCCGGACAGAGTCGAGGTGCACGGTTTGTGGGTAGTGGACCTCCACCAGCACACCGCCGGTGAAGTCAATGCCGAAATTCAGGCCGCGGAATGCAACCAGCAGGATCGACACCACGGTGACGAGGGCAGATATCCACAGCCCAGTCTTTCGCTGGGCCATGAAATTGATGTTGGGAACGCCTGAAAAGATTTTCATGTTGAGTCCTGATTGGCCGTCATTCCCCCGACGGCGGGAATCCAGCTTTCATCTGCTGCAAGAACTACATGCCCGCCTGCACGGGCCTGAGAGCTGCGAGTGAACCGGCCTGCCCTCACCAAATCGGCAGGTCGGTCATGCGCTGGCGCCGCCCGAACACGAGCTGGGCCAGTGCACGCGAACCGACGATGGCGGTGAACTGCGAGGTGAGAATGCCGATGGCCAAGGTAATCGCGAAGCCCTTGACCGGCCCGGCGCCCAGCGCAAACAGCATGATGGTGCCGATCAGCACGGTGACGTTGGCATCGGCGATGGTCAGGAAGGCCCGGTCATAACCGTGCTGGATGGCGTCACCCGGCTTCACGCCATTGCGCATCTCCTCCCGGATACGTTCGTAGATCAGCACGTTGGCATCGACCGCGATACCCATGTGCAGCACGATGCCGGCGATGCCCGGCACGGTCAGGGCGGCACCCAGGATCGACAGCACCGCAACCACCAGCACCAGATTCAAGGTGAGTGCAGCAATCGCAAAGAGGCCGAACACCTTGTAGTAGATGATCATGAACAGACTAACCAGCCCCAGCCCCACCAGCGCCGCCGTGAACCCCTTCTTGATGTTGTCGGCGCCGAGCGAGGGACCGACGGTGCGCTCTTCGACGATCTCCACCGGCGCCGCCAAGGCGCCCGCTTTCAGCAGCAGCGCAAGGCTGTGCGCCTCCTTGCTGGTCAGTCCGGTGGTCTGGAAACGCTTGCCGAACACCCCACGAATGCTGGCGATGGAGATGATCTCTTCCACCTCGCGCTTCTCGCGCAGCGGCACGCCTTCGGCGTTGTAGTTGGTCTCGACCACGGTCTCCTTGAACAGCACCGCCATCGGCTTGCCGACGTTCTTTTCGGTGAAGTCGTACATGCGCTTGGAACCCTGGCTGTCGAGCGTGACGCTCACCGCCGGCGTACCGTTTTCATCGACGGTCGCGGCGGCATCGACCAGATTGATACCGGCCGCGATCACCTCGCGCTTCAGGAGCACCGGGCGACGGCCCTCGCGGGTGTAGAACAACTCGGTACCGGGCGGGACGATTCCACTCGCCGCCGCGCTGGCGGCCGAGCCACTTTCATCCACGGCGCGATATTCCAGTGTCGCGGTCGCGCCCAGCAGATCCTTGACGCGCGTGGTGTCCTGCACGCTGGGCAACTGCACAACGATGCGGTTCGAGCCCTGGCGCTGTACCAGCGGCTCGGCGACACCGAGCTGGTTGACGCGGTTACGCAGGGTGGTGAGGTTCTGCTGCACTGCGAAGTCGACAATGCGCTTCACCTCCTGCTCGGTCAGGGTCGCGGTGAGTGTCGTCACAGCGTCCGGCGCATCCAGCTTCAGCTCCGGGTACTCCTTGCCAATCGCCTTGCGCGCCGCTTCGCGGGTGACGCTATCGGCAAAGTCCAACACCGTCCGCTCGCCGTCCTGACGACGGCCGGTGTAGCGGATGTCCTGCTTGCGAAGGAAATTCGGCAGATCGGTAACGTAACGCTGGGCTGCCGACTTGCGTGCGTCCTCAACATCTACTTCCAGCAGAAAGTGCACGCCGCCCCGCAGGTCCAGTCCCAGGGACATCGGCTTGGCGCCCAGCGCCGTGAGCCAATCCGGCGTCTTGGAGGCGAGCCCCAAGGCCACGATGTAGCCGTTGCCGAGTGACTTCTTCAAGGCATCGGCAGCCTTGATCTGCTGTTCGGCCTGCGCGAAGCGAACCACCCAGTGCCCGCCATCCGCACGAGAGCCTTCGGCCGTGAGTCCATCGGCCGCCAACGCGGCCTGGACCGTCTCGGCGAAATCGGCCGGCAGCGGATCGCCGGACGTGGTGTTGACCTGAACAGACGGGTCTTCACCGTAGATATTGGGCAGCGCATAAAGCGCGCCCAGCAGGGTAACGATCACCAACAGGATCGTCTTCCAGAGCGGGTAAGGCTGCATGATGTCTCCGTGCGGCCGCTGTGGACCGCGTTCGGGGTTCTGGGCGGTGCGACTTACAGGGTCTTCAGGGTGCCCTTGGGGAGCACGGTGGCAATCGCCGACTTCTGGACCTTGACCAGCACGTTGTCCGCCAGGTCGACCGTCAGATAGACCTCACCGATGCCGACGATGCGGCCGGCGATCCCGCCGCTGGTGACGACTTCATCGCCCTTGGCCAGCTTCTCGAGCATGCCGCGCTGCTCCTTCTGCCGCTTCATCTGCGGGCGGATCAGCAGGAAGTAGAACAGCGGGATCATCACCATCAACGGCCAGAACGCCTCCAACAGACCCGGGGACGAGGCAGCGGCGGCTTGCTGGGCGTGGGCAGGCGAAATCAGAAAATCAAGCAGCATAGGATTGGCTTCAAG
>Ga0255243_1000027_pt1 | contig 18968 bp, 6 predicted proteins | sample ColtaT_3_FD_183674 | JGI IMG/M metagenome (GOLD analysis project Ga0255243, IMG submission 183674) | Metatranscriptome of freshwater microbial communities from Columbia River, Oregon, United States - Colum_Atlam_RepB_8d (Metagenome... | ecosystem: Environmental > Aquatic > Freshwater > River...
AATGAATTGAAATAAACTGATTCTTGTTAGCTTTTAAAATGTTGCCAACCTTGTGCTTTCAATTCGATTGCACTACCTTGTTTGTCAATAAAATATCTTCCGTCAAGGGAATCAGTTATATGGCCAATTATAGACATGTGCGGATTGCCTTTGATTTTATCGTAATCACTCTGACGAATGGTGAACAAGAGTTCATAATCTTCTCCTCCATTCAAAGCACATGTACTTGGGTCTAATTCAAAATCAATCGCAGCTATAGAGGTTTGTGCATCAATTGGAATTTTTTCATCATAAATGTGGCACCCTTTTATGCTTTCGGTACAAATATGCATTAGTTCAGACGCTAACCCATCAGAAATATCAATCATCGAAGTTGGAAGAACATTCAATTCCTTTAAATACTTGATAACATCTACTCTGGCCGCTGGCTTCATTTGGCGCTGAAGAATATAATCATGTCCATCTAGATCGGGTTGTATGTTTGGGTTTTCCTTAAATATGTTCTTTTCCCTTTCGAGAATTTGTAAACCCATATATGCCCCACCTAAATCTCCAGTTACAACTATCAGGTCATGAGTTTGAGCGCCGGATCGATATACTACATCATTCTTCTTTGCACGTCCGATTACCGTGATATTAACTACTAGACCAGACAAAGAAGAAGTTGTGTCTCCTCCCACTAAATCAACATTGTAATGGGAACAAGCAGCATTTATTCCTTCGTATAATTCCTCCAAGGCCTCAACAGGAAAACGATTAGATACGGCAAGTGAAACCACAATTTGTTCAGCAGTTCCATTCATTGCACAAATGTCTGAAACATTCACAGAAACAGCTTTATAACCCAAATATTTCAACGGTAAATAGGTCAAATCAAAATGAACGCCCTCTATCAACATGTCAGTTGATACAAGTTGTACTTGTTCGTTTCCAATATCAATAACCGCAGCATCATCGCCAATACCTTTAATAGTGGAAGAGTTGACGGATATGACATTTTTAGAAAGGTGATGTATCAATCCAAACTCCCCTAATTCGCTAATTTCTGTACGTTCACTATCCATATTCAATTTTTACAAAGATATAGTAAAATGAAAAAAGGAGATCACTCGACCTCCTTCCTCTATTATTTCAATCTATCTACTTTTTGACAATCGTAATAATCTGTCCATTGTTCTCACTAAACAAGTTAAGATAGTACATTCCTGGAAGTACATGATTTAAATCAATACTAAAAGTTAATGAAGAACTAACCATTTCAGGGTGTTGATAAACCATTCTTCCTTGAGCATCGTGAATTTGAAGTTTATAATTCGAACTTTGCTCATTTATTTGAACTTGTAATGTTCCATCCGTTGGATTTGGGTAAACAGATAATAAAGACGCATTCATCTCATCTAATCCAACGTAGATACAATCATTTACAATCAACAAGGCATTGGATGAATCGCTTGGACAAACTCCATTCGTTACAATATAATCGTAGTTGAATTGACCAGGGATATTTCCTGTAATTATATATGAACCCGTTAATACTTGGTTATTTGGATCATACCATGTACCTGAGGTTTGGAAATTACCTGTTAATGCGTCGAATAAATTGAACGGCTGTCCCTTACACAAAATTGCAGCACTATCTATTCCGGCATTAGATGGTTCATACATGAAAACTGTAGCTTCTGCCGCAGTAGATTGACAAGCATCATTTACCAGATAATTAACTGCATATACTCCAGTTATTAAGCTATCCAAATACAAAATGGAACCATTAAGCGCGGAAGGATTAGTTACAAAACTCCAATTACCTTGAGACTGACCAATATTTAGAACCGTTGTTAGATCTAATGAATCCGCTGTTTGACAAATTTGAATGCTGTCACTTGTAATATTTGCAGGTATACATTCTGTTATACAAATTTGATCTAAATATAAAACCCAACCATCCAAACCACCTTGTGGAATATGAAAAGCAATGTACACGTTCCCAGTAAATGCACTTAAATTAACTGAAGTGTCTTGGTATATTGTATTAGCAATTGAATCTAAAGACAATAAAGTTTGAGTAAAATCAGCAGGATTGTTTCCGGTTGTAGAAATTTTAACCTTTAAATCATTTGGTTCAAATTCGCTGATAACACGATAATTGAAATTTAAAATTTCAGTTCCATTTAAAATTAATTGAGGAGAGATTAACCAATCGTCGTTATTCCCAGCATTAAAATCTGTTGATATAGAAGCACAATTATTACCATTTAACTGGTTAAATGTTGTGTTCATATCCCAAGCAGTAAAATCATTATTTACATTTAAGATAGTCCAACATTGTTCTGTTGCAGAAGCATCATCAAAACCTTCACACCAACCAAGAGCTGTTACTACCGAACACGCTGTTGTAAATTGATTTGTTGCTGACCACGAACTTGTATTTGCACCACATATTGCTTGGTAATAAAAATCGTACGTTGTTGTACCAATAAGATTCGTAAAAGTATATGATGCCTCTCCATTAGTTATTACAGCAGTTTGATTGGATAAAATCGTTCCTGTTCCAGGTGTAAATCCAGCGGGACCATATTCTAAATTAAATGTATTTGAACTAGAACATCCAATTAGCCAAGTAACTGTCGCCGTTGTTTCTGTTGCAGTATAACCAGTCATCACGCCCGCAGATGGACAAGCCGGAGCGGCAGCTATTGTTACTTCATAATCTTCGGTTTCTCCATAGCCATAAGATGTACACGGATCAATTAGATCCCCATCAGTAAAATATGCACCTCTGATTCTCAAGCGGTGATTTCCTGCCGGAGGATTACAGGCAAGACTTATGACAAAAGTTGAAGAAGCATTTATTTGCCCCTGAGTATAACCACTTCCAACTGTACCTATTGTATACCCAATTCTTTCTGTTAAATCAAATGTGCCATCATCATTATAATCGATCCAAGCTGCATATCCCTGACTTCCCCATTCCCCAGTTGAAATATTCAGATTATACGAATTTGAAGGGATAAGAGTAGCTGTATAATTAGGTTGCCCAGTGAAAAAGGTATAAGATGGCCCACCAGACACAAATCCCGTGTTGTTTGAAAGGGTCGTTCCTTCAATTTGAACATTTGAAATCAAATCGCCTGCTTGTGTTCCCGATAAATATATTGGAGTACAATAACACTGGTTGAAAGGGGCCACTGTTAATGAAACTGGCGTTGAGTTTGTTGTTGATCCCGAACAATCAACTGCGCAATAGTAAGAAACAGCGGAAACCATAGTAGAAGTATAAGTCTGAAAGGTGGCTCCTGAAATTGGTGTGTAGGTTGCACCATCCGAAGATGCGTACCATTGGTAAGTTACCCCTGATCCAGTTGTTTGGTTTTGTAAACTAAGTACAAAATTTGAATTTGGACAAATAGAATTACCAAGTGAGGATATTGTATTTCCCGGATTTGGTGAGCCTGAACACGGTGCACAACTTGGTATCCAAGAATAAATCGTATCACCAGCTAGAAGGTCAGAGTTTGAAGGCATTGAATATACAACATTTCCATCTGGATCCAAAACATCAATCATCATTTCTAAAGCATAAAAACCGGGGACATTCCAAATTAAATCTGCCGAAACACCTCCAGTTAAAGGAACGATAATTGTTTCCATTGTGCCATTCGCAGGGCCAAAAAAGTGGGCTACTGTGTCCCCATTTTGCATGATAATCATTTCTCCCGTGTTCCATCCGTCGCCCCAACTATCTCCCAAAGTGAATGAATAATTACATTGATTAAATGCATTAAAAGAATATATAAGTAGAAAAGCAAGTATTAATTTTTTCATTTTGAAATTTTTACAAAGGTATCATTTTAATTGATTGAACAAAAAAAGGGAGCTGTTAACCCCCTTACACTTATTGCGATAAAAAATTATTGTTTTATTATTCTAAATAAAATTTTGCCGCTTGAATTCGATAATTCTACCAAATAAATTCCGTTCTCATAATTCGTAATATCAATTTGATAATTATCATTAAAAGAAAACACCCCTATTTCCGTTTTGATTAATTTTCCTTGTAAATCAAATATTTTGATGTCAAAGTTTTCTGCTATACCGGTTGCGGAAATTTCAAATACTCCATTATTTGGATTCGGGAAAATAGAAAATAATCCACCTAGTTCTGTTAGACCAACATTGTAATCACATGATGGGTCAACATTGACTAATACATTAGCAGTATCTTCCGGGCAAACACCATTGGTTACAATATATTCATAATTAAATTGCCCTCCAATATTTCCTGCTGTATCTATACTGCTGCTCAATGAAATATTTTGAGGATTTAACCAAAATCCACCAAAATCCACATTCCCATCAAGACCTGAAAGTAAATTGAAAGGTTCGTTTAAACACACGGAAATTACTCCATCATTTCCGGCAGAGGACGGACTATAAATTTCTACTTGCACAATTTCATTGTCGGTAGCACAGCCATCCGTTATCGTATAACTAAATGGATAAACTGAGCTAGCCAAACCAAGTGTAACGAATAAACTATCTTGCAAACCTAAAGTTGGGATTTGTTGAGTCCAAGTACCTCCGGTTTGATATCCTGAAAGCGCTTCAAATAAAACAGCTGTATCACCATAACAAGTATTCAGTATTCCGGCATTGGTTCCAGCATTTAAGCTTATTTCAGAAATTGCAATGGAGTGAACACCTGGAGCAGCAAAGCCATCATGCATCAAATAGTACACTTGATTCGGGACAAGATTACAAATAGTAAAGTTTGGAGCTAAACTTGTTCCGCCAATTGCATCATCATTAGCAGCGATTAAGTCATTTGCAATTATTCCGTTACAACTGTTCGGATCATAAACCGCAATTTGTCCATTAAAATTAACCGTCGTTGCATCAATTCGAATATCTCCAGATGCCGGAGCGATAAACTTAAACCATGTAGTATTGTTCATGAAGTTATTTACCCACCCCGTTGTGGTGGTTGCTCCTGTAACTGGTGGTGCAATGTCAACATCTTGCGCATCTACGGTTGCACCTGTGTTATTAAAGGCATAAGCTACACCGTCTACTGGAAGTGTTTCCGCATCACAAATAGAATCATTCGTTAAAGGCATAGTAACTGTGAATGGCCCCACGAATTGAGAAGTATCAGACGCACAAACAGCTTGGACATAAACTTGATAAACTCCTGCAGACATTAAGTTTGTATTGACAATGGTATCCGTAAGGTTATTGTCAACACTTATTATGGTTCCCTCAGCATAAAGTTCAAAACCTAGTGGACCATATTGCAGATTGAATGATGTCGAAGGATAATTTACTGAGCTTGCCGACCAAGTCCAAGATGTAAAAATTGAATCAATTTCAGTAGAATTTAACATTGCTGTGGGATTCGAGCAGTATGGAGGAGTGAAAACATTGCCAATTAAGGCATTACTTACTAAGCTAGAACCACATTCTGAATAGATGTACACATCATATCCTGTTAGTTGGGTCAAGCCAGTAAGGGTTAATGTTGGGGATGTTACAATTTGGGTGGTTCCACTTGTTAATGGATCAAAACCTTCTGGGCCATAAATCACTGTCCATGAGTTTTCATTTGCAATACTTGGAGTCCAAGATACTGTTGCATCTGTTGGTAATAAACCAGTTACTGTAAAACTTGATGGTTTAGGACAGTTCGTGTAATTGAAATGAACACAAGAATTATTTGTTAAATAGGTTGCAGTGTTGATTGAAACATTGATGTTTTGTGCGGTACCTCTTAGGCCTATTTCCGCATCAGCTCCATTGTTCCAAGAAGCATTCGACATCGCAACATCCTGATAAACATAATAGATTCCCATGGTCGCCTCTTCAATTACCAATTGAAATGTAGCACCATCTGTTCCACCCGTTCCAAAATGTGGTAAATTATTCCAAGAAACAATAAACTTGCGATTAGGTGCTGTTCCAACTACTGCATGCAATACTCCTCCAGGACTTAAGGCCGTATTTAAATCTTGAACATAAGGATACAATCCATTTCCAGCAACCATGGTGTAACCTACTTGAGCAGCGTTATTTCCTAGAATAATGCCTCCGTTGTTTCCGATAGTGGCAACTGTAAATAAAGTTCCTTGATATAAAACTGGAAAAGGAAGGGTTAATCCTGCTTCACTGTCATCCGTAAGATTCAACGCTGTTCCAGTTGATGAAATATCTGTAAAACCATAAGTTGGGCATGTATTATCCCACTCTAAAAATTGCCCAAGGTTATACGTGTTCCATGAGATTGCAGGTGTCCAAAATGATGTATCACCAGGCCCACATATCGCACGGACATATGCTTGATAAAAAGAATAAGGAGTTAAACCATTGATTGTGTATGGATTATTTGTTGTTGTAACAATTGTTCCGGTTCCAAGAGCAAAACCTTGTGTGCCATATTGAATTTGCCATGTTGTTTCTGAACCACCAGCAACCCAATCAATTTGAGCACTGTTTAATGTTGATTGAATAACACCAAAATTGGTAGGTTGAGGACACGTAGGCAGTGGACCAATATTTATAACATAATCCTCTGTTTCTCCTGATCCAAAGGCCGTGCAGGCATCATTGGCACCATTTATATTACCAACCGCTCTGGAACGAACCCTCATTCCAGTTTGACCCTGAATGGCTGTTACAGGTACATTGATTGTTACGGAGCCAGTAGTTCCCGTTGTGTAAGGCTGGTACCATTCTGATGGCTCATATGTACCATTTTGATTCCAGTCAAACCATACTGAAGTAATTGCAGATGCATCACAAGTAAGACTAAAAACATAAGATACACCCAATGACAAAGTTGTTGTTGCCGTTTGTTGAGAATAATTGGTTCCTCCCGAGCATCCAGGTGTCGTATTATTAATCATGTTTAAATTAACATTCGTAATACAAGAACCCCCTGAATTTGTTGGAGTACAGTAACAATTAAAAAACGGGTTCATGTTGACTTGAACAGAACTTGAAGTAGCTGTTGAGCCCGCACTACATGTTACAATGCAACGATAATAAGTGGTTGAACTTTGAATCGTTGAATAAGACGAGTTTGTAGCACCTGTAATATTAGTGAAAGTCACATTATCTGATGATGATTGCCACTGATAGGTTAATCCTGTACCTACTGTTGCACCGGATAATGATAAATTAATATTTTGAGCTGGACAAGCATTTGCCGGAGTTGAAACAGCCGTTCCAGCTATAACAGGATTCGTACATGGTGCAGCTGGACTGATATAGGTTATTGTTGTTGTCAAACAAGTAGTTGCCGTACCACATGCTGCATTCGTGTTCCAATGGACATAATAGGTGCCTGCTACAGTAGAATTCCAGGTTAACGGACTTTGACCTGACGCGATTACCGGACCTCCTGGAGTTCCTTGACGAATCGTTATGAAACTGCCATCAGAAATTGAACATTGATAAATTGTTGCAGCTTGCACTCCATTGATAGTAGAATATTCTGTCTGATATGAACACGTAGAAATTGTTACAGAACCAGCAGTTGGAGCAGTAGCAGTTCCAAACGCAGAAGTATTATTACATTGACTAAGAACATTGTTGCCAATAAAGGCAATAAGTACTATACTATAAATTTTAAAAAAATTCATTTTACTAGATATTATTGTTTAATAATTCGAATTACTTTTTGACCTGCTTGAGTATTCACTTGAGCGATATAAACACCTGGCAAAAGAGCTTTTAATTCTATTTCAAGTGACTGATTAGAGACTTCGTTTTGGTATATTAATTTTCCATTAATGTCTCTAATTTTTATTTCTAACTGAAGCATTTCTGGATTAGACAAGGTAATTAGGTCATATGTTGGATTTGGATATATTTCTATAATATTTAATTCTTGAATACCCAATCCACTGTAATCACACGAAGGATCTATAATTATCAAAACATTTGCTGTGTCATTTGGACAAACACCATTATTTACAATGTAATCGTAGTTAAACTGTCCCGGGAAATTACCTGCAGTGTCTACATTACTAGCCAATGGTTGATTTTGAGGGTCATACCATGTTCCTCCAACATCAACGTTTCCGGATAAACCTTCTAATAGCAAGAATGGTTCATTTCGACATACTGTTATTGTGCCATCGTTTCCTGCGCTCGAAGGACTGTATACTTTCACAAAGGCTTGGACATCATCTGAAGCACAACCATCAACAAGTGTATAGGTGAAATCAAAAACGATACTTGCCAAACCAGTTGTAACAAATAAACTATCTTGTAAACCGAGTGTCGGAATAGACTGTGTCCAAACACCTCCTTGATCGTAATTGGATATTCCATCAAACAAGTTAACCGTATCGCCAAAACAAACATTCAATTGATTTCCACTATTACCAGCTTGTAAATCAATCTCACTGATTGAAATCGCATAATTTCCTCCTGTAAAAGATAATCCATCATGAAGTAAATAATATGTTTGATTTGGAACTAATCCACACATCGTAAAGTTAGGCGCAACGCTCGTTCCTCCAATCTCATTATCATTTGCTCCAATCAGGTCTGCAATTTGAATAGTTGAACAACTAGTTGAATTATAAACAGCTACCTGACCATTGAAAGGAATGCTGGTACAATTAATACGAACATTACCTGAATTTGGTGCCGTAAACTTAAACCAAGTTGTGAGATTCAGATTTGAATTTATCCAACCATCTGTAGTTTGAGCTCCGGTAGCCGGGGGAGCTAAAGTGGTTTCATTTGCTGAAACGGTCGCACCAACATTATTAAAGATGTAAGCGTTTCCATCCACTGGTAACAATTCAGCCCCACATATCGTGTCATTAGTCAAAGGCATTACTATCGTGAAAGGTCCAACAAACTCAGAGGTATCAGTTCCACAAACTGCCTGAACATAAATATCGTAAACGCCACCGGCCATAAAATTTGGATTCGTAATGACTTCTGTTAAATTATTATCAGCCGAAGCAGTTGTTCCAGAATACAAATCGAATCCTAAAGCTCCGTATTGCAAATTGAAACCTGTTGCTGGATAATTACCGGATGAAGCAACCCATGTCCATGAAGCTGAAATTGCATCGTTTTGCGTCGTATTGCTCATGGCTGTTGGATTCGCGCAATAAGGCGGCGTAACAAAAGATGTGGTTAACCCAACACTTTCTAGTCCAGCTCCACAGTTTGCGTAAACATAAATGTCATAATCAGTCAGCTGCGTTAAACCTGTAATTACAGCACTTGTCGTAGTTGAGTTGATAGAGGTTCCACTGGTAGTTGGATCAAATCCAGCAGGTCCATAAACAATAGTCCAAGAAGTTTCATTGGATAATCCAGCCTGCCATGAAATACCAACTTCATCAGATAAAACATAGTTGAGGACTAAATTTGTTGGTTTTGGACAGTCGGTATATAAAAAGTGAATACACGTATTATTCGAAAGATATGTTGAAGAATTAAGTGAAACATCAACATCCTGATTGTTTCCGGCTAAACCAATTGTTGCAGATGCTCCGTTATCATAGGCTAAGCTTCCTGTAACTGCATCCTCGTAAACATAATAAATTTCTTGGGTAGCTTCTTCAATTATTAATTCAAATTTCAAACTATTGCCTGCAGCACCAACTCGATCTTTTTCCCACATAATAATTAACTTTCTATTTGGGGCAACACCAACAGTTTGGGTAAATATTCCCGCTCCTGATGAAGCAATATCATCCCAAAAAGGATAAAGTCCAGTTGCAGCAGTTATCAAACTTGTATTATTAAAATCAACTTGTGCTGTTGTGGTTCCTAGAATCAACGCTCCATTATTTCCAATCGTTCCATTGCTGTATAATGTCCCCTGGTAAAATACTGGAAATTGAAAAGTTATTGGGAATTCGTCGTTATCATTTAAGGTTAAACTTGTTCCGCTTGCACTAATATCTACAAATCCAGTTGAAGGACATGTATTATCCCAATCTACATAAAACCCCTGATTATACGTGTTAAATGTTGCTATTCCTGTCCAAAATGAACTATCGCCAGGGGAACAAATCGCCCCTACGTAGGCATCGTAAAATATACTGGCAGTTAATCCCGAAATAACTCCGGGGTTTGAATTAACAATTATGGTAGTTCCAGTTCCCTGGGTAAAACCTTGAGGACCATATTCTATTTGCCATTGCGTTTCTGAACCTCCATTAGTCCATTGTAAAACAGCTGTATTGTTTGTGGCATCAAGAACGGCAATGTTTGTTGGCTGAGGACAAGTTGGTGCGGGTGTTATATTTACTAAATAATCTTCCGTTTCACCCCATGAGTAGGTTCCACATGGATTGACATTGTTAGCAGATGTTGTTTGAACAGTAACAACCCTCATTCTTGTTTGACCGATTAGTGCATTTGACGGAACTAATATGCTTGAATTGATAACATTCGCTCCAGTTGTCGGAGCAGTTGATGTATAAACCGTTTCCCCTGGGTCAGTGAAGAGACCATTTTGATTGTAGTCAATAAATACCTTCGTCATGTTGGCATTATTTGTCCCACAGGTTCCAACTGAAACGCTTAATAAATACGTGGCCGTTTGTGCTAAATTAGGAGCCGCCACAGTAGCTGTGTAATTCGAATATTGACTTTGTATTGATACTGGACCTCCAGTAGATGAACATGTTGAACTATTATTTAACGAACCCAATTTAACATTTAAAATTTCTTCATTAAAAGTAGTTGTAGCATTACTTGTACAATAACAATTGGCAAATGGTTCAGTTGTTATTTGAAGAGGTGTGGATGTAGCAGATTGGCCAGAAGGACCACATGTAACAACACATTGATAATATGTATTTGAGTTTTGGGATGTTGTTAAACTCGGATTTGTAGCGCCTGTTATATTATTGTAGGTTATACCATCAACTGAGGATTGCCATTGATACGTAATACCGTCTCCCTGAGAGGCATTGTTCAATTGAGCTATAAAATTAACACTTGGGCAAACACTCAGGGATGCCGAAATTGTAGTGCCTCCATCAGGAATTCCTGTACATGTAGGAGGAGGAGTGAAAGTGATTCGAATATTGGGTCTATTATTTCCGTAGGTGGTAACAGCTAATGGTGTTGCGCTTGTTCCAGCCGCATTACTTGCCCAACCAATAGCTTTTCCTGGTGTATTAGTAAAATAAAAATTATTTTGTCCACTCGCTACCGCAGTACTTTGTCGGAAGAAATCAGTTAATACCTCTAATGAGCCACCAGTATACACAAATGGTGTCCCCAATGTAAAACTCTCCCAACCTGGGCCAGTAACCGTAAATCCCTGATTTGTACTGGAATAAACATTAGTTGCTGTAGAAGTCAACGTTCCCCAAGTTGTACCCGCGGCTAAAGAAGTTGCTGTATTATTTTCGAGATATATTGAAAAATTATTTGGAGCGGTAATTGTTCCCGCGGCCTTCTGCCACTCAATCATGGTAATTGTTGAACCAACCGGAATTCCTGTAAGTTCATCGGATGTATAAAGATAAGCGTACTTGGAATAATTGATTGTGGATGCCGCAGAACTTCGATAGTAGGGCCCATATAAATATCCATTTGTAAAGTTTGTACTTGTTCCAATTGTTATACTTTGAGAAAAAAGTACCAAAGGGGAGAACAAGATAGCGAAGAGTAATTTATTCATTTTCATTCGTTGTTTGTCAAAAAAAGAGCCGCCACAATGGACGGCTCGCTTTTAAAAGTCACCTATTAATTTTTAATAACTCGAATTACTTTTTCATTCGAATCCGCTTTTAACGTGATGTAGTAAATTCCTGTTACTGATTGAGAAAGATCAACCATTGTTGATGCTCCTTCAAAAGTAGAATCTTGAACGATTCTTCCGGTTGCATCAGTAATTGTTAATTTAGCTCCAACATTAATATTCATAAATAAATTGAATATTCCTTCGGATGGATTTGGATAAACATCAGCTGTAAACTTGGATAACTCCTCTACATTAGCAACGTTGATTGTAACACATGTTGAAGTATCGGAACATCCAGCAGCATTTGTAACAATTACACTGTAAGATCCCGTTACTACTGGAGCAAACGTTTGCTGATTAGCCCCTGCAATAGCTGTGTTATTTGCACAATCCAACCATTGGTAAGTCGTTCCAGAAGATGCAGTACCTGTACCATCTCCATTATCTGTTGCCGTAGCGTTTGGAACAGCATTGATGGTTAAATTCAACGTAACGATAGAATCACAACCTACTGCATTTTGAGTAGTATAGGTATATGTTCCAGATTGGGTATACGTTTGACCATTCCATGTAAATGAACCACAAGCCGCAGCAGTTTCTGAACTAGAAGACGAACTATTTACAGTTAGAACTAGGGTTGCTGTAGAATCACATCCTGCAACAGTTGTAGTATTAAACACGTATGTTCCTGACTGCGTATATGTTTGACCATTCCACGTGTATGAGTCACAAGCAGTTTGCGTAGTAGTACTTGAATTTGGTTGATTGATTGTTAAGTTCAACGTAACTGTAGAATCACAACCATTGACACTAGTGGTTAAATAGGTATAAGTTCCTGATTGTGTATACGTTTGACCATTCCAAGAGTAGTCAATACATGCAGAAACAGTCTCGGTTGTAAACAATGCATTATTGATTGTTAAGTTCAATGTTGCCACTGAATCACAACCCACAGCATTTTGTGTGGTGAACGTATATGTTCCTGACTGCGTATATGTTTGACCATTCCACTGATATGAAACACAAGCCGTAACACTTTCAGAACTTGTTGACGAGTTATTGATCGTCAAGTTTAACGTTACTGTTGAATCACAACCTGAAGCATTCGTAGTTAAATAAGTATACGTTCCAGATTGTGTGTATGTCTGACCATTCCATACCAAACTATCACAAGCGGTAATGGTCTCCGAACCAGTTGTAGCATTGTTTATGATTAAGTTTAAAGTAGCAACTGAATCACAACCTACTGCATTTGCAGTTGTATACGTGTAAGCACCTGATTGTGTATATGTTTGACCATTCCAAGTATATGAATCACAAGCTGTAACAGAAGTTGATGATGTTGTTGGTTGGTTAACTGTTACAGTTGCTTGTTGTTCAGAAGAGATACAACCACCAAGTCCAACAGCACTGATTCCATAAGTAGTTGTGGTTGTTGGTTGAACGTGGTATGCGACTCCACTTCCAATAAAGTTACTATTCAACGTGTAAACAAAATCGATTGCTGTTCCTTGAGTAGCCCAAAGTACCGTAGAATCTCCTAAACAGATTGTTGGATTTTGAACGAACAAGGCGGGTGTATTATAAACTGTAACTGTAAATACTGAATCAGTCATACACGAGCCGGCCTCGCCGTGTGCATAAACTTGTTGTGTTGAAGTAATAGGCCCTGTAATTTGACCACCTGTACCATTTGGAGCATTGTAATAAGCCAACGATAATCCTGCATTATTTGACGCGTTCAATTCGGTTAATGCAGGTAGGGTATATGTGTCACAAACAACCGCATTACTTGGACTATTTAGAGAAATAGGAGCACATTGCGTTGTAAAGTTTGTAGCAACTGACCAAGGACTTACATCTCCACCACCACAATTAGCTCTGTAATAAACCGAGTATTGCGTATTTGGAGTTAGACCCGTTAAGGTATATGAACCTGTTGTACCAGAAACCGTTACCAATTGATTTGAAACAGAGGTTCCAGTACCTTGTGTAAATCCAGCTGGACCATATTCAAAGTCAAAGTTTGTAGCAACAGAACATCCCATATTCCATGACAATGGAGCGGTTGTTGTTGTCGTTGTACCTGCAGTCATTAAACCTGGAGCAGGACATGTAGGAGCCGGTGCGATTGTGATTAAATAATCTTCCGTTTCACCGTAAGTAACATTTCCACATGGAATAATATTCAAACCACTAGTTTGACCATAAACACATCGAACCCTCATTCGGTGAACTCCTGCAGGAGGATTACAAGCAATAGAAATTGGAAAACTAGCAGAACTTCCTAAGACACCTACTGAACCGCTTCCAGCAACTGCTGTTGTTGTATATCCAATTCTTTCCGTTGCATCAAACACACCATCATCATTATAGTCTATCCATGCCGTGTAATGCTCTGAATATTGACCTGCGAAAACAGTACAGTTATAGGTTGTACTTGGTAAAAGAGTCGTTGTTAAAGCTGAATTAGATGTGTAATCAGAGTACCCTGGACCTTGAACGTTTGCGTTGAAAGAAGCGTCATTTGGATTAGGGTCACTTGGACAACCAGTTCCACTATTGTTATCTAAAGTATTTAAAATTACACGTGCAATAACATCCCCGTCTGCACAACCATATGTTGCTGTCGGAGTACAATAACACTGGGTTACTGGTGCTAGACCAACACTAACTGGATTGGAATATACAATTCCTCCTCCACATGAACTGATTCCGATTCTATATAAACTTGCAGCAGTTAAAGATGTAGAATATGTAATTGCATTTGCGCCAGTAACGTCTGACCATGTCGCGCCATTATCAGTCGAAACTTGCCATTGGTAGGTTAATCCATCTGTTAGTCCAGTGTAGTTAGTTGTTAAATTGAATGCTATTCCACTACACGCATTTACAACATCCGCTTGTGCATTTACGTTACTTGGTGCCACTGTACCAAGAACTGCCATTGTAACTTGAGCCGAACCTGGCGCATTCGCACATTGTGTTGTTTGATTCGTGTATGAAATTGAATAAGTAGTTGTTGCTGTTGGTGCTACAGATTGTGTAAAAATATTAGTACCTGTATCAAACTGAACTCCGTCAGCAAACCAAGTCGTTGTGTAATTTGATGGAGGAGCAAAACGCCATGATTGACCCGAACCTAATGGGATAGTTGCTGCTTGAGCTTGCCAGTAGTTTGCCGTATTTGGTGTAACAGAGCAATTTGGTGCTGAAGCCCCTATTGTACCTGTCGGATTATTTACACCAATGGTTTTACCATTCGTTGATGCAAGTTCAATAGCATGAATTTCAATAGTTCCTAAGGTTTCAAAAACTACAGCTTGTATTTTTTGACGTTGAGTTGAACTTCCGAAACGAAAAATATCGTATTGAATTACAAACCTTCTGTTTGGTGCATAACCTTCTGTCCAATATTTTACGCTTGTTGGATTAGTTGCATTTGCAGTTCCGCAGTTCATATCGTGAGCTGCTGCGAAAATTGCTCCGAGCGGATCTACTGTATTAGGCAATGCACCAATAGTAAAGTCCCCTAAAGCACCGGCATTATATGCTCCAAATTGAAGAACACAGTTTGTTCCAATATTTACATTGGTATAGTTAGTGCCGAAATAATTAAATGTAAACCCTAACGGAATATTTCCCCATCCACCATCATCTAAACCACCTGATGTTAGTGGAACCAATGCTGTTCCATTGTTTACAAGGGTAGTTGCTGAACCTGGTACAGTAGATGGAGCATGAGTAATACAAGAAGCTGTAAAATTACCTGCACTCAACCCTGAGTTAATCGTTGCCGATGTTCCTGGACAAACACCATTAGCCGTAGTTGTAACCGTTGCAGAAGGTAATGGATAGACACCAATACTATAGTTTTGAATTTCCACACAACCTGTAGCTGACTCAGTACCTGTTACTCGAATAGAACTTGTTTGGGTTACTGTTGCATCCGTTGTATTTCCATTTGTTGTAGAAAGGGTAGCGCCATCTAGTGCCTCCCAAACATAAGCGTATGCTCCAGTTGAAGCTGCTGTTAATGTAGAAGCACCACCTGTTCCACAAAAATTCGGGTTTGTAGCTGTTATGGTGATAGCTGGAGGAGCAGTGTATGTTATTGCAGCAGTTGCAGTATTCACACAACCATTAGCATCTGTACCAGTAACCGTAAAAGTTGTATTTGCTGTTGCAATAGAAGTTACAGTTGAACCTGTATTAGAAAGCAATGAAGCCGCTGGCGCCCAAGAATATGTTGTGGCTCCTGATGCTGTTAAAGAACCAACACCGCAGAATGCACCGCTATTTGAAGCAGTTGCAGTTACAGTTGGAAGTGTATTAACCGTTACAACCACCTCATTTGAATATGAAGTAGTTGAAGAGTTTGTACATGTTGAAGCCAACACATAATAATATGTTCCAGGAGTGGGAATGGCGGCTGTAGTATGAGTGGCAGTTGTTGCTCCAGTACCACCAACAACATTTGTGTATGGGCCACCTGAAACAGAAGATACTTGCCATTGATTGGTTATCCCAATAAAGCCTGTTGTCATTCCTGTTGAATTCATTGTTACGGTTCCGTTTGGACAAATGGAAGTAGCAGTAGTTGCTAAAGCCTCGGGAATGTTTGGTGTCCCCACACAAGGATATTGATTGTCTGCACTAGCGATACCTAAGTACAATGTTCCTGCAGTTAATTGTCCAGTGGTCAGTCCAACTCTTTGTCCGGTTGGGGTAACTGTTCCGAGTTGATGAGTTCCAGCCATTGCTGTATTCGCTAACATAACACGGGAGTTACCATTTGATGGAGGATAAGCACCGTTAGCTGAAACAGCTATTCTGTGTGTTCCTGAAGTGTAGACATAGCCCCCTTCTGCAGATATAGTCCAATTGCCATCATATCGATCAGTAATAGTGTATAATCCATCTACATCTAACACCGATAAACCAGTGGTCATAGTTGTAGCATCATTGTAAATAACCGCCAAATAACCAGCTGTATTACCAGTAGTAGTACTGGATGATCTACTAATGTGAATCCACCTTTGATTTGCTCCTGTTGCATTTAAAAAGGGGAACCTGGATAAGGTTGAAGTCGGATCTGAACCTCCGGTAATTGTAGATCCGGTAGCACCTGTGGTATACCATCTTCTGTATTTGGCGCCCGGCATGAATCCACAACCGGCAGTAGTGGTTAGAGTCATTGAACCAGTAGTTGTATTTACTGATGAACCATGTGACATTGTTCTTGTGCCTAAATCAAATCTCGCACCTGATAAATTTAAATTGTGTTGAATAACGATATTATCAAATTGCCAAACTATATTTGGCGTAGCTGTGCTCGTATTAGAACAAGTTAAGTTGCGGATTATGCTACTAGTAAATGTTCCCAAACCACTAACAGTTTGAACACTACTACCATTCAAATTAAGAATCCCAGCACTTTGTGCACCAACTGAAAAATTCAATGTACCGTCATTTACAATATTCCCCGAAACAAAAAGCGTTTTACCAGTTGTGCCATTAAAAACATTTACCAAACCACCAGCATTGACCGTTAAGTTCCCATTTACGTTAAACTGTGTTGGGGTAGTTGCATAAGCAAGAGTTCCGTTAACAATCAAATTGTTTATTGCTTGGCCCGTTGCGTTCACTGTAACAGTATGACCGGTTGAAACAGTTGCATTATCAGCAGCAGTAGGTACTGCATTTGCATCCCAAGTTAAAGGATCATTCCAGTTACCTGTAATGATTGAAATAAAATTACCCGGAACTGATGAAGTTACCGAAATGTCATCAACTGCAGCGGCTCCATATGGAGTCACGCCGTCTTGTCTAAAAGAAATTACCAATCTATATGTAGTCCCAGCGGTTACATTTGTTACGAAATTATATGTTGCATAAGCGGTGGTTCCATCAGTATTGGCACCAACTTGTCCTGTGGTCAATTGGGTGCCTGCTACAGGAGTTGTTGTAACAGGAACTAAATGTACTTTCAGAAAATCCCACCCTGCATCGACAACCAAAGTTTTATATTTTAAGCTAATCGAAACTTTTGATTCACCAGCCGGTATCGAAATGTCTCTGTAAATATGCGCAACACTGGCTGCAGTTCCTGCCGTCCATGTACCGTTTACGGTACTTGTATATCCGCAATTGTTGCCAGTAGCTTGAACTGGTGCTGAACCAACAAAATAACTCTGAACTGAATTTATTTCAGTCCATCCATTTGATGCCATATCTGCACCAAGTTCAAAACCACCTGCTCCAGCTGGATCGACAAGAACCGTTTGAGCGTTCGGGTTAAAATAAAATGCTAGCGAAAATATCGAAAGCGTAAATAATCGTAAAAAATTCTTCATAGTTAAAACTTTAAGTAATTTCGCAAATTTATAATTAAATTTTCAATCAATTGTAATAAATGTTAATTAAACACTAAGAAATAATAATTTGTTCGTTATGGATACTATAAATAAAATTAATGCCCTTGTGTGTGGAAGTACCCAAGGAATAGGAAAGTCCGCAGCCATAAAATTGGCAGAAATGGGCGTCAATATTATTCTTTTAGCCAGGAACAAAGATAAACTTTTGAAGACTTTAAAAGAATTGCCCAACAATGGAACGCAACATCATCAATGTCTGGTTGCTGATTTTTCGAATCCGGAAGAGTTGAAAAAAATTATTACGGACTTTATTAGATCCGGAAACATTGTCAATGTACTGATAAATAACACTGGCGGACCGAAAGGGGGGCCTATTAAGGACGCCACCACCGAAGAATTCATTAATACCTTTAATCAACATTTGATTTGTAACCATATATTGGTTCAGGCAATTTATCCCGGAATGATTTCTTCTGGTTATGGAAGAATCATCAATGTGATTTCAACTTCTGTAAAACAGCCATTGCCAAATTTAGGTGTTTCAAATACAATTCGAGGTGCTGTGGCTAGTTGGAGTAAAACCTTGGCCAATGAGCTTGGTGAATATGGGATTACCGTAAATAATGTTCTTCCTGGAGCTACTAATACAATTCGTTTACAAGGAATCGCCGAGGCAAAGTCCGAAAAAACAGGTGAGAATGTTTCGGATATTTTTGAAGAAATGGCAGCTGAATCTCCCATGAAACGGATTGCCCAGCCAGAAGAAGTTGCCGCAGCAATAGCATTCCTTGCTTCTCCGGAAGCTTCCTATATCAATGGGATAAATTTACCAGTAGACGGAGGAAGAACAAAATCGCTCTAAAAAG
>Ga0255243_1000029_pt1 | contig 18900 bp, 16 predicted proteins | sample ColtaT_3_FD_183674 | JGI IMG/M metagenome (GOLD analysis project Ga0255243, IMG submission 183674) | Metatranscriptome of freshwater microbial communities from Columbia River, Oregon, United States - Colum_Atlam_RepB_8d (Metagenome... | ecosystem: Environmental > Aquatic > Freshwater > River...
AGAAACTTATTTCCAAAGTAACCGTTGTAAAAATGTTATATTTTTATTAATTTAACGGAATACGAACAACTTGTAGTTGATTGATACGTTTTTACTTTGATGACAAAATTGCATTTTATAATATCCTTTTTTTTGATTAACTTCTTTTCGGGGTATTATAATGCGCAGTTAAACACAAGTGTATCAATGTCTCCCCTTGGCTTAGTCCAAAATGTCTTACTTGGTCCTGGAGTAACTGTTTCAAATATATCTTTTAACGGAAGCCCTACTTCTATTGGTTCTTTCACGGCGAATGGCGCAAATTTAGGCATAGCTCAAGGAATTGTAATGACCACAGGAACAGTATTAAACACAGGGGCTGGTCCTCAAGGACCGAATAATCAAGCCGGGGCGGGAGTGGATAATAATGCCGGTGGATCAGCCCTTTTGACCAATTTAATAAATGGTACTCAAACGTATAATGCAGCTATTTTGGAATTTGACTTTATTCCATATTCTGATACAGTTAAGTTTAAATATGTTTTTGGTTCAGACGAATACCCAGAATTTGCTCCTCCAAATAGTTCTGGATTCAACGATGTATTTGGTTTTTTCATTTCGGGCCCAGGAATAGTTGGCATGCAAAACATTGCAAAATTACCCACCAATGGAAGTATTGTCTCAATCAACAATGTAAATGCGATAACCAATTCCTCTTTTTATAACTTTAATGGCGACGGTAACAGTCCTCCATACAACAGCAACACCTCTTACATCCAATATGATGGATTTACTGATGTACTTGAGGCTGTTTCTCAAGTTCAATGTGGACAAACTTATCATCTCGTTTTAGCTATTGCTGATGTTGGCGATGGCGAGTGGGATTCTGGGATTTTTTTAGAAGCAAATAGTTTATCTTCTCAAACTCCTATTCAAATAGAATATGAGATCTCTGATACACTTTTTAACAGCCCTTCTATCATGGCCGAAGGTTGCGTGAATGGAATTATTACTTTGACAAGAGAAAATAATTTGAATACTTCCTTAACCATTCCAATTCAATTAAATGGAACAGCTACCAATAATGTTGACTACAATGGTATTCCCAATCAAGTCACTTTCGCACCGGGTGAAACTTCAATAACCATTAATTTAACTACGATTGCAGATTTCAATGTTGAAAATCAAGAATCAATCATTATATCTTTTTTGTTGACAGATCCTTGCGGCAATTTAACTCCCATTGATGTTAATTTATCAATCCAGGATGTTCAACCTCTAAATGTTTCAATTAACAACCCAATTATCCCTTGTCCAGGTGATAATATTACTTTATCAGCAACCGTAACAGGAGGGCTTCCTCCTTATAATTTCCTATGGAATACTGGTCAATCTACAAATTCAATTAGTCTTTCTCCTACAGCAACTGGATTTTACGCTGTGACGGTTTCTGGACAATGTTCAAATAGTACGGCTTCAGATACAGTTTTGGTGACTGTACCCCAATTTGATTCTCTATCATTGACTGTAAGTGATGACATCGTTTCTATTTGCCCTTTTGTTCAAGAAACTCTTTATGCTATTGCAACGGGTGGCTCAGGTAACTATACTTACAATTGGTCTAACTTAAGTACTAGTCTAGGAAATTTAGATTCGTTAATTGTTACTCCGTCAACAAGTTCTCAGTATATTATTTCGGTTTCAGACGATTGTGGTGTATCGATAAATGATACAATTACTTATACAATTACAAGTCCACCGCTTCAAACAAACATAAATGAATTCCCTGAAATCTGCCCAGGTGACAGTGCTTATATTTCAGTAAGTGCTTTAGGAGGATTTGGAAACTACCATTACTTTTGGCCAAATTCAGGTGATACAGTTTCAGGGATATGGGTTTATCCGAATGTTACATCGACATTTCTTGTTGAAGTTTCTGACGATTGTCAAACCTTCAGCGTCCCTACACTGGCCCAAGTAATCGTTGTTAAACCGGATGCCAATTTTACATATTTAGGTGATGAATTTATTGAAGGATTGAACGTGTCTTTTCAAAATTTAACTACCAATGGATATGTGTATGATTGGTTCTTTAGTGATGGTGGTTATTCAAATCAAATTCATCCAAACCATGTTTTTGATAGCGCAGGAACCTATTTTATAACGCTTGTTGCAACAGATGCTAAAGGATGTATAGATAGTATTACAAAGCCTATAACAATTGACAGTGAATTTTACATTTACATTCCAAATTCCTTTATTCCTGACCAAGATCGAGTAAACGAGTACTTTTCTGGAAGTTTTATTGGCGTAAAATCAGTGGAAGTATTTATTTTTAATCGTTGGGGAGAATTAATTTTCGAATCCAACGAACTTGATTTTCGATGGGATGGCACATTTCAAGGGGAAAAAGTTCAACAAGGAACTTACACTTGGCTTATCAAATATAAGCGAAAACCGGGAACGACGGAAGTAATAACAGGACATGTTAATGTTTTAAAATAATGAATATGTCAGAAATAGAATGTGATTTTGTAGTAGACTCAGGAAATAGTTGCTTTAAGGTAGGAAAAATAGAAAACAGCTCCATTACAGAGGTAAAAAGGTACACCTCAGAACAATTAAGTGAATTACTTGAATTAATCTCCGGCAAGAAGATAATAATCTCTCATGTAGGATCAGAAAAAACTTATAATTCCATTAAAAAAAAATGTACGATTCTATTTCGATTAGTTAATGACATGAACTTTCCATTTCAATCAGAATATCAAACTATGGAAAGCTGGGGTGTTGATCGCGCATGTAATATGGTTGCAGCTCATGAGTTTTATCCAAATCAAAATGTACTTGTTGTAGATATTGGTACATGCATCAAATTTGATTTAATGAATTCAAATGGAGTTTACCAGGGAGGATCAATAAGTCCGGGAATAAAATTGCGTTTTTTATCATTGCATGAGGGTACAGCAAAACTTCCTTTGCTCGATCCTACGTCAGATTATAACTTAATTGGTAAATCGACAAACGAGTCTATTACAAATGGAATAATGAAGGGATTAGAACGAGAAATAAAAGGATTGATAAAATCATATAAAAAGAAAAATAAGCATTTAAGAATAATTGTTACGGGTGGAGATTTATTTTATTTTGATTTCAAACAGAAAAGTAACATCTTTGCGGATGAAAATTTGACCCTCAAAGGTCTTTACCAACTTTATCTGTTTAATGCTCAATAAATTAAATCTTCTTTTCTTTACTGTATTTATCCCTAGTTTTTACATGACTGGTCAAATTTTAACGAACTCACCGCTGTCATACCAGAATTTAGGACAAAAATCCATTGAGAGTGATGCTATTTATCAATCCTTGGGTTACGCAACAAATGCATTAGCGGACTCGAGTGTTATTAACTACAATAATCCAGCAACTTACTCCTTTTTTGGAAATGGTTATACGCTATTATCTACTGGAATTCACGGTCGAATTTCTCAATTCGATGAAAATGGATTAAGTAATTATGGTGCTTTCAGTAATTTAAATCACTTGATTTTGGGAATGCGTATTACGAAATTTATCAGTACCTCATTTGGTTTAAAACCCTACTCGTTCAGAGGTTATAATTTTCAAACCAAAATGTATACAGGAACTGATTCACTTCTTTACACCTACAAAGGGACTGGTACTACTCAAGTAGCTTTTGGCGGGCTTTCGTTACGCTTACTTAATCTAAAATCCACAAAACTTTCCATTGGCGCAAATGCCGGATTACTTTTTGGATCTTTGTCTAATGATAGAATTAGTCGTTTAATCAGCTCAAACTCAAGTGCAGGAGGAATAGAAAAAAACATAACTCAATTGTCCTCTTTTTATTATCAGGGAGGAGTTCATTTTCAACAAAAAATCGGTCTAAACTCCATTATTGATTTGGGAGTCTCTATGGAGCCTGAACAACAGCTATCAGCGAAATACACCGATGCGTTATATTATTCAAATAATGTCTTTAACGAAAAAAATTACGACACAATTTCTTTTCAAAGTTTGAAAGGAAGTATTCGCATGCCTAGTACTATTAATATTGGTACATCTTACACTTTGAGGTTCAAGAACATAGTAAAAAATAATCGTCGATTAAACTCAGAAATGAAATTGTTTTTTAACTATTCCAAAGCAGATTACACAATTTACAGTGCGAATTTTGATTCTCTCTCTGTTCCAAACATATTCGCAAAAAACAATCGCTATGGATTTGGTTTTCAATTTATTCCAGAAAAGAATTACTTTGAAAATAATACCCTTACTAAATTCTATCAACGTGTTTATTATCGTGCAGGTATTTTCAGCGAGAATACCAGTTATATAAATTCTTCTTCCCAATTAAATCACTTTGGCATTACCTTTGGAATAGGCATACCGATTTTTGCCCAGCAATCTCTTTCTTCGGTGAATTTAGGGTTCAACTTAGGCAAAATTCAAAAAAATATTGAAAATACATTAAGTGAAAAATATCTGTCAATAAATTTAGGTGTAAATTTGTCACCTTCAATTTTTGATAAATGGTTTAGAAAAAGAAAATTAGATTAATATGAAACTGAGAAAATTAGCATTATTAAACACTTTCGTAATTGTATCATCCTTGTCAATTGCGCAAACCTCAGAATGCTTAACAAGTGGAGCTGGAAAAAAACCATTGTATGATGCTCAGAAGGCTAAAAAGGCTGCAATGACGATGGATTCTGTAAGCGACTTGAGAGGAGCAACTGCTGAATACAAACGTGAATTGGATTTTAGATTGAAAGCAGAACGAGCGTGTCCAGATTTTGACCTTAAAAATTACCGTCAGGTTCAACGTGTTTTGAACGATCTAATGAAGCGAGATACCTCTGGAGTAAAAGGATATTATGATACTTTAAATGCTGTTTTAGAAAGAATGGATGCCAAAGGAATCAGTGATGTAAAATTTGGATTAAGAGCCAATAATTATTTAAAAGGCACTAATCCTAATCGCGAAAAGGCCGATGCATTTTACATTAAGGCACTTGCTGAAACTACTGTTAAATTAGAAGAAGAGTTGGTTCAGAATTACTACCTAAACATTTATACTATTTTTAGCAGTTCAAACGAGGAGAATAAAATCAAGATAAAGGAGCGTATGATTGCTGAGTATTTTATGCTTTCTAAACTTTGTACAGACAAAAATTTAAAGCCTGAAACACAAAATTATCTTACTAATACATTGAATTTAGTAATTAAATCATGTGAGGATATTCTCCCAGATGTCGCGCTTTTTCTTAAAAAATTACCTGTTGATAAGGAACAAAAATTACTTACCGTTAACAACTTAATAAACATTTTGGAGGTTAAGGACTGTACGTCATCAAATGAATACTCTATCCTAATCGATACGTTAGTAAAGATTGACCGTTCTTACAAATCAGTTCTTGTTAAGGCAAAATTACTTTCTTTCAAAGGAAATACTTCCGAGGCGATGAATTTATTTAAAGAGGCTCGTGGAATGGCCAAAAATGAGACTGAGAAAAAAGTTATCGAAGATGAGATTACTAAAGTACAGGAAAGAATTGCTGCCCAAGAATACAATAAAGTTCTGAACTTATTTAACAGTGGAAATTATAAATCTGCTTACAACGCGGCAATGGGATTAAGCGGCAAATACCGTGGTGATGGCTTAAAGATTGCCGGTCAATGTGTTGGTCAATCTGCTAATAACTGTGGCGCTTCTACTTTTGAAAGAAAATGTAATTACTACCATGCGATTAACCTCCTTTCACAAGCTCAAAATGCAGGAGCTAATGTTGGAGGGTTAATAGGTTCATACCGTTCACTATTACCAAGTGCTGATGAAAAATTTGACGCTGGTAATCCAAGTTCTCAATCATTAAGTTGTTGGGGTGTTACAGTTTCTGTTAAATAAATTTTCACTCCTTTTTTTCACCTTAATCCTTATATTATTCGGATCTTGCGTCAATGATTTAGAGGAAATTCAAAAGGTAACCTACGACGAGAAAACTCCAAATGAAGTCATTCAGGATTTAGATGTCATCTATTTGGATTCTGGATTAGCAAAAATTCAAGTTATTTCAAAAATAACAGAAATTCAACGCAGCCCCGAATCAATTACAAAATTGAAGGATAAAGTGCTAATAAATTTTTACTCCAACAAAGGGGAGATTGTTTCAAGCTTAACCGCTATGTACGGCGAGATAAATTTTACCAAAGGAGAAATGTACGTTCAGGATTCTGTTAAACTTTATAATATCAAGAAGAAACAATCTCTTGAAACAGAGCGTTTAAATTGGAGGAAAAAGGATAGTACCATTTACACAAATTCAAAAGTCACAATCAAAACGCCTGAAGCCATTTTATATGGTACAGGAATTAAGACAAAACAAGATTTTACTTACTATCAATTCCTCAAACCTAAAGGGAAAATTGATTTAAAAAAATCAAATATTAAAGTAGAGGATTAGTATTTCAAATGAACAAATCCATGTAATTTCACGTCCTCTCCACCTTGGAGCGTTGCATCTATTTTATAAAAGTATACCCCTTCTTCAACCAAAGTTCCTCCTTGTGTTTTTCCATCCCATCCTCCAGCAGGATCAGAATATTCATAAATAACATTTCCCCAACGATTCATGATGACACAATTGAAGTCTTCGAGTCCGCTATAGTTTACAAAAAACGTATTATTACCCGCTTGTGAAGAAAGTACAACAATATTTGGAGCCGTAATTTCACAAACTTTATTTCCAATCGTAGCTGTATCCGAAACCGTATAACAATAATTCGAAAGATAAGCAATGTAATTTCCGGGTTGATTAACTATCCGAATCGAATCAGTGCTTCCATCTTCCCATTCCAAAAAGTACATAGGATTATATCCGGCTTGCATAGTTCCTGAATTAAGAGTCAATGGATTCAATTCAAAGTTGGCACCCTCACAAATAATTGAATCTAATAACTGAACATACAAATGAGGAGGAAACTCAATAACTCCCGTGTCTGCATAATTACATTGATTATCAGTAAATATCACCTCGTAAATTCCGGGTGTTGATGTGACGACAATTGGATTATTACTATTTATATTTGAAAAGCCAATAGCTGTATCTGGTGCCGACCAGACTCCACCATTGAAGGCAGTAGTGCCAGTAACTTGAAAATAATCATTACAAGCCATTGTGTCTTCAAAAATATTTGCAAGCGGCAATACAACGAACGCAACTGTGGTATCATAAGGACAACCAAAATTGTCAATTACATTGAAAGTATAACTGTATGTTCCAGTCTGATTCGGTTGAACAGTTATTAAGGTATCTGTTTGACCAGAAATAATGGTAGGATCAAATGACCACCAACTCGTATCCGCCTCAGTTTGATAACTTCCTAAACCGGGAAAGAAGGATGCATCAAAAAACAATCCCCATTCAAAAATATATCCGTCATCAATTCCCAAATTATCCTGAACATGGATTGTCCAAACTCCATTTATTGGACAACCAGCAAATGAACTAAATGCAGTTTCTGGTTGATATGTATCACTCGGATCAATTGAATTACCTGCAGATAAAGGAGGTTGACTAGTAACGGGAACTGTATTGGTAAGATTTTGTGTCATAGAACCGGTAATGGTATTGAATACAGAACTAAAGCAATATTCCCAACCTACCCCGGGACCACCACCTCCAGAATCATCAATAGGATGACCTAAAAAGGTACCTCCTCCACTATTACCCCCTGGAATAGCACCTGCTCCGTATGAATTAACCAAAGGAACTATCTGTCCAGAAGGACATTCCAACCAAATTTCCAAATCTCCTAAGTAAGAATGCTCCATAGTGATACATACTTGGTTCAAATCTTGATTATTGGAGATTACAGCTCCATCAGGGAAACCTGATATATTGATAGGAGCAGTATATTGTTGACCAGAGCCATCAGGAAGATACGTCAAGCCCGCAAAATTGCCTCCTAATTCAAAGGTTCCAGGAGGAATTGTAACACCTACAGTGTCTTGATTGGTTACACCACCAATTAACTCGGTGTTCAATCCTAAACAGACAGAATCTTCTAATGGTCCTGTACCAAGAAAACTTGGCAAAAGCGAAACTCGAACTTTACATCGGACCCTTTCGCTTAATGGAAATTGGTCTGTAATTTTGACATCTACCAAATAACCAGAACGTGCAGGAGGAGTAAACCAAATTGAATCATTTTGAGGATAAGTTCCTCCATCTGTAATCTCCCATTGAAAATCAACATTTGTATTTACATTTTGCGAATAACCATAACCAGTTGTTTCCAACGAGTGAGGAAAATTAGGTTTCGCTATGAATAAGATACTATCTCCAAAACATACATCCACAAAACCAGTATCCAAAGGATTTAGAGCATTTGGTCCTGTACCATTGATATAAGCTTCTATATGACCTTCAAACGGTTGATATTGATTACCGCATTGAACATTTGCCAACCATCCTGTTCCTTCATTCGTACCATTGGAAATGAATACGACTGTTAAACATCCACTTGGATTGTCCCAACTTGCCTGATAAGCAAATCCAGTTGGATCCGTTATTGAATTATGAATTCCAAGTAAAGGAGAACTCGTAGATGGACCATCATAGACATAAATAAAATCAGAACCGTCCACATTAAACTGAAAACCTGCATTAATTGCAAATGTCAATGTAACTTTTGTTCCAAGGGTTAAATCAGGACAAAAGACAGTTGTATCATTGAAATTGGGAAGGTAATTACCTGAGCCTCCGGGATCTTGGAAATTCGTTCCTGTAATACCAAAAGTGTTGCAATTTATAGGGTTTGATTGCGGATAACCCGGTTCACCCATGGTTACCATTTGACCAAAAGAAACAATGGATATGATTGTAAAAACAAGAGAAAAAAGAGTCTTCATAATTAATTTTTGTTTCTGTTTATCAATTCATTTTTTAATACGTACTGTGATTTAACCACGAGCATTTTATTTGTTCCTTTGATTTGAAAATACTGGTTTTCGTTCGTTATTTTTAGCTCCAATTCAGTAAAATTAGGCGTTCCCGATACGACTATCTCTTTCAATTGAACAGTCTTCTCATTGGGTAAATCAGCGTAAAAAATCGCATTTTGAATTCCATATTCCAAAATATCAAGCATGGATTTATCCATTTCATTCAATTCTTTTTTCGTGTAACTCTTCAAAAGTTGAGGGTTGTAATTTTGGGAAAATCCTTTGAATACAATAAAAAGGAAAAGGACACTCAGAATAAAAATATTTTTCATAAAAAGAATTAATGATTAATTGACTGCTAATATAGTTGAAAAGTTGCATTAAATGTTCAAAGTTTTCAAATCTTTTACATCCGAATTAAACTTAGTTTTGTAACGAAAAACAAAAAATGATATGCAAAACGAAGAACTAAAAAATATTGCTTCGCAAGTAAGAAGAGACATCGTAAGAATGGTTTCAGGTGTAAATTCAGGACATCCCGGAGGGTCACTTGGTTGTGCTGATTTTCTAACTTTCCTCTATTTTGAAAGGATGAATTATGATGCAAGTTCATTTTCAATGGATGGAAAAAATGAAGATTTATTCTTTCTTTCAAATGGCCATATTTCACCCGTTTGGTACAGTATATTATCGAGAAGCGGCTATTTTCCAATTTCTGAATTAGGCACTTTTCGTAAAATATCTTCTCGACTACAAGGACACCCCTCAACCGACAAGAAAGTTCCTGGTGTTCGGATGGCATCTGGTTCCTTGGGTCAAGGATTATCAGTTGCGATTGGCGCTGCTCAAACAAAAAAAATGAACAATGACAATACCGTTGTTTATGTCCTACATGGAGATGGAGAATTACAAGAAGGACAGATTTGGGAAGCTGCAATGTATGCTTCTGCTAACAAAGTTGATAATATTATTGCAACAATAGATTATAACGGACGTCAAATAGATGGTGATGTAGAAGAAGTTTTATCCCTTGGAAGCCTTGAAGCAAAATGGCAAGCTTTTGGATGGGAAGTTCTGAACATGAATGGTCATGATTTTGATTCCATACGGAATACTTTTAAACAAGCATCATTAATGATTGGCAAAGGAAAACCAATTGTAATTATTATGAAAACAGAAATGGGACAAGGAGTTGATTACATGATGGGGTCTCATAAATGGCATGGCGTAGCGCCAAATGCCCAACAATTAGAATTAGCTCTAAATCAATTACCAGAGACACTCGGAGATTACTAATGAGGATTGTACTAGCAATCATATCAATATTTATATTTAGCCAAGTCGCAATTGGACAAGGTTTAACGCGTATTTTGTTTATATTAGATGCGTCTAATAGCATGAATGCTGAATGGGGAGGTAAGACTAGAATTCAATTAGCCAAAGAACAATTAAACAAATCAATTGAAGGGTTGCGTGGAATTCCGAATCTAGAAATCGCTTTGCGGGTTTATGGCCATCAATCTCCTATTACTGCGACATACCAAGATTGTAATGATACGAAGCTAGAAGTACCATTTAGTTCAAATAATATTGATAAAATAAAAAACCGGGTTCAAACTATTGAGGCTAAAGGTACAACTCCAATAGCACGATCTTTAGAAGCTGCTGCGGGTGATTTTCCAGACACACTCGCTCGTAACTTCATTATTCTAATTACAGATGGACTCGAAGCTTGTGATAATGACCCATGTGTTATTGCCAAAAAACTAAAAGATAAAGGTGTAAAGGTTACGCCTTTTGTTATTGGATTAGGAATGGATTTGTCCTACTTAGAAAAATTTAAGTGCATTGGATCTTATTTTGAAGCAGAATCCAGTGAGGTATTTAATACAACTTTAAAAACAGTAATTAATAAAACACTTCTAAACACAACGGTTCAGATAAACCTTAATGATATCATTAAAAAACCGACAGAAACCGACGTGACAATGTTCCTTTATGAAGCAGGCACAAGCAATTTGAAGTATACATTTGTGCATACCATAAACCGTTATGGAAATCCGGATACTTTAGTTATTAGTCCTGATTTTAAATATGATTTGGTTGTCAACACAATACCCAAAGTTGAAAAGAAAGACATTTCGATACAAAAACATACGCACAACATTATTCCAGTTGATTGTCCTCAAGGATTCATTCAAATTCAATGCACAAATTGTATGGATAAATCACAAGAAATTCTTGTTCGTGTAATGCAAGAAAATAATTCTAAAACACTAAATGTTCAAAATCAAAAGTCAAAAGTCAAATACCTAACTGGTAATTATGAACTGGAAATTTTGACATTACCAAGAACATTTGTAAAAACCAAAGTTGAACAAGGTAAAGTTAATATGATTGAAATTGTCGCCCCAGGAACAATCGAATATGATTTTTCGGTTGATTACGTAGCGCAAATCTTTCTTGTTAAAAAAGATAATATGACTGATTGGATATGTAACATAGCAGATTTTTCCAAACAAGGCCAATGGAAATTGCAACCCGGCAATTATAAAATCGTGTATAGGCCTAAAAATCAAAAATCTTCTACATATACTCAAGAAAAATCTTTTAAAATAGACTCTAATAAAACAACATACATTAAAATTTAAACGATGATAGAATTTGAAATCTTAGGAAACAAAGATACCCGCTCAGGATTTGGAGAAGGATTGTCAGAGCTAGGAAGAACTAATCCTGATGTAGTTGCATTATGCGCTGATTTGACTGGATCCTTAAAAATGGATGCTTTTCAAAAAGAAAATCCAGATCGTTTTTTTCAAGTAGGAATTGCCGAGGCAAATATGATTGGCTTAGCTGCAGGTATGACAATAGGCGGAAAAGTTCCATATACTGGAACCTTTGCTAATTTTTCAACTGGAAGAGTCTATGATCAAATACGCCAATCCGTGGCTTACTCTCAAAAAAATGTCAAAATATGTGCTTCACATGCTGGATTGACCTTGGGCGAGGATGGCGCTACACATCAAATATTAGAGGATATTGGAATGATGAGAATGTTACCAAATATGACAGTGATTGTACCTGCTGATTTCAATCAAACTAAACAAGCTACTATTGCGATTGCAAAACATCATGGACCTGTTTATTTACGTTTTGGACGACCGGTAATGCCAATTTTTGTAAAGCCTGATGCTGATTTTAGAATTGGTAAAGCGGATATTTTAACAGAAGGAACAGATGTAACGATCATCGCTTGTGGACACCTTGTTTGGAAATCAATTGAGGCACTAAAAACGTTGTCAGATAAAGGGATTTCAGTTGAATTAATCAATATGCACACCATTAAACCTTTAGATGAAGAGGCAATACTGAAATCCATTTCAAAAACGAAGTGTGTTGTAACCGCCGAGGAACACATGATTAATGGAGGTTTGGGTGAGGCCGTTTCTCAGGTGTTGAGCAGAAAATTACCCGTTCCACAAGAATTTGTTGCAGTAAATGATTCCTTTGGTGAGAGCGGTACTCCGATGGAGTTGATGACTAAATACGGTATTGACACCAAAAATATCATCGATGCGGTTGAAAAAGTGATTGCAAGAAAAAGCTAAAATGGATTCGAAAGAGCAATTTCTTTCAAATTTAGGACAAACAAACCCCTTTCCCTTTCTCATTGAAGTTGATCGGGCTGAAGGAATATATATCTACGACAAACAAGGTAAACGATATGCAGATTTAATATCGGGTGTAGCAGTCAACAACATCGGTCACCGCCACCCGAAAGTAGTTCAAGCAATTAAGGATCAAGTTGACAGACATCTTCATGTTATGGTTTATGGAGAATTTGTTCAAGATGCTCAACAAAAACTATCACAACAATTAACGGAGGTTCTTCCTTCAAATTTAAGTTGTATTTACCCTGTCAATTCTGGCACTGAAGCCAACGAAGCAGCTATTAAATTAGCCAAAAGAGTTAGTGGTAGAACTGAAATTGTATCCTTTCGAGGCTCATACCATGGGAGTACAAACGGCTCATTGAGTATTTCAGGAAATGAAATCAAGAAAAAAGCATTTCGTCCTTTGATACCGGATGTTCGATTCATTCATTTAAACAAAATGGATGATTTAGACCAAATTACTGAAAAAACGGCAGGCGTCATTTTAGAAACTATTCAAGGTGATGCTGGTGTTCGAATTCCTGATTTGGACTACATGAAAGCATTACGCGAAAAATGCAACCAAGTAGGAGCACTTCTTATTTTTGATGAAATTCAATGTGGATTAGGCAGAACTGGAAAAATGTTTGCGTTTGAGCATTTTCATGTTACTCCGGATATATTAACGCTTGGAAAAGCACTGGGTGGAGGAATGCCAATTGGAGCTTTGATTTCATCATACGAGAACTTGCAGAAATTTACATTTAACCCTATGCTTGGACACATTACTACTTTTGGCGGTCATCCAGTAGTTTGTGCAGCAGCAGCAGCAACGTTAGTAGTTCTGAGAAATGAGATTGATTGGTTCAAAGTAGAAATAATTGGTCAGTACATTGAGGATGAACTCAATTCATTACCTCAAATAAAAGCAGTGAGAAGAAAAGGACTTATGTTTGCTTTTGACATGGAGTCTGCCGATAAGGTAACCAAGGTTGTCGAGAAATGCCTAGAAAATGGAATTATTACGTTTTGGTTTTTGTCGCATCCCTATAGTTTTAGATTATCACCGCCATTAACTATTTCATGGGAAGAAGTGATTGAATCAATTTCAATTATCAAAAAAGTCATTCAAGAAATATAATCGTTTGATTTTCTGAATATTGACGTTCATTTTATGCCCGATTTTAGCTTTTTCACAACTGAAATGTTGGTAACTCTTGTTGACACTTATTTCCGACTTTAATTCTTTAGTAATTTTGCCTTAATTGGACTAGTCTAATTCATTTTAAATGAAAGAACTTTTAGAAAAATACGAAAATAAACGTCCTGAAATTGTTTTTGAGTGGAAGGATCCTGAAACTGAAGCAGAGGGATGGGTTGTGATTAATTCACTCAGAGGAGGTGCAGCTGGAGGAGGAACACGTATGAGGCTTGGCTTGGATCAGCGCGAAGTAGAATCCTTGGCAAAAACCATGGAAATAAAATTTACAGTTGCAGGTCCACCCATTGGAGGGGCAAAATCCGGAATTAATTTCGATCCAAAAGACCCAAGAAAACAGGGTGTTTTGAAAAGATGGTTTTCGGCTGTATCACCGCTTTTGAAACATTATTACGGAACAGGAGGAGATTTAAACGTAGATGAAATTCATGAAGTTATTCCCATGACCGAAGAATGTGGCGTTTGGCACCCACAAGAAGGTGTTTTCAATGGTCATTTTCAACCACGTGAATCTCAAAAAATCAATCGAATTGGTCAATTAAGACAAGGTGTATTGAAAGTCATTGAGGATGAAAATTTTTCTCCTTCCACTGAAAAAAAATACGTCGTTGCCGACATGATAACTGGCTATGGTGTTGCCGAATCCATTAAACATTATTACTCAATTTGGGGTGGTGAATTAAAAGGAAAGAAAGTAATCGTTCAAGGCTGGGGTAATGTAGGTTCTGCAGCAGCTTATTATCTTGCGCAAAACGGCGCTCAAATTGTTGGAATAATTGATCGTGTAGGTGGATTAATTAATAAAGATGGATTTAGTTTTGAGGAAATCAAACACCTCTATTTAACCAAAAACGGTAATGAACTCAATCATCCTGAATTGATATCCTACGATGAAGTTAATAATGCCATTTGGGATGTTAAAGCCGATGTTTTCATTCCTTGCGCCGGATCTCGCATGATTACTGAGGATCAACTAAACAGAATGAAAAACGCTGGAGTAAGTATCATTTCTTGTGGCGCTAATGTTCCTTTTGCAGACCCGGAAATATTTTTTGGCCCTATTGCTGAAAAAGCTGATTCAACGCTAACTCTTATTCCGGATTTTATTGCCAATTGTGGTATGGCTCGTGTATTTGCTTATTTGATGAGTAATGATTTGGAATCAATTTCGGACAAAGGGATTTTTGATGATACGAGTATGACAATTAAAGTAGCTCTAAAAAAAGCATTTAATCAATCTAATAATAAAACAGGCCTTGCCAGAACAGCCTTTTCACAAGCTCTGGATCAATTAATCAACTAAATTTAAATTATGGAAATTTATCTTTTTATCATTTTTGTTTTGGGTTATGTTGCAATCACCATGGAACATACCTTGAAAGTAGACAAATTAATACCTGCCTTACTCATGATGGTAGGTTGTTGGACTTTAATCGCATTTGGAGCAGATAGTTTAACTTATTGGTTAGACCCCGCTACAGGAGTGGTAGATGGCGTTATACCACCTATGGTTGAAGGTCATGAGCCGCGTTTACATGCTGTTAATGAAGCATTGTTACATCATTTTGGTAAAACAGCTGAAATCCTCATTTTCTTAATGGGAGCAATGGCTATAGTTGAAATGATTGACTTTTTCGATGGGTTTTCATCGATCAAAGGAATGATTAAAACACGAAGCAAAGTAGCGCTTCTTTGGATTGTATCCTTTCTAGCATTCTTTTTATCTTCTATCATCGATAACCTTACTGCAACAATCGTTTTGATTACAATTCTTAGAAAAATTGTCTCTGATCAAGAGGATAGAATGTGGTATGCCGGTTTCATTATTATTGCAGCTAATGCAGGTGGAGCATGGACACCAATTGGAGATGTTACAACGACTATGTTATGGATGGCTGGCAAAGTAACTACAGGAAATCTAATAATGAAATTAGGTTTGCCTTCTTTAGTTTGTATTTTACTACCGCTAGTTGTCGGAACTTTCTTACCGGCATTCAAAGGAGAGGTAGCTGTGATGGAGGAGGAAAAAACGAACCCAAATTCTAAACTAATGTTGTTCCTTGGATTAGGATTAATCATTTTCGTTCCCGTATTTAAAACCATCACACATTTACCTCCTTATTTAGGAATGATGTTATCCCTGGCCTTGTTTGCAGTGGTAGCCGAAATCGTCAGTAATCGTTCATTTTCCATGATGCCAGACCTGAATTCTGAAGAACAACCTGCACATAGTGGACCAACCATGCGCGCACTTGGCAAAATCGAAATGCCATCTGTTTTATTTTTCTTAGGAATATTAATGACCGTTGCTGCGATGGAATCTGTCGGATTAATTTTCAATTTTGGTCAGGATGTTAAAAATGCAGGGATTTCCGAAAATATATTTGTTACCATGCTCGGGTTAGCTTCTGCCGTAATTGACAACGTGCCATTAGTTGCCGCAAGTATCGGTATGTTCCAAGAGGCTGTGGATGCCCAAGTTTGGCATTTTATCGCCTTTGCTGCAGGAACAGGTGGTTCAATTTTAATCATTGGATCTGCTGCCGGAGTAGTTGCTATGGGAATGGAAAAGATTACATTCTTCTGGTATATGAAGCGAATTAGCCTTTTAGCCGCTCTGGGATACTTCGGTGGAATTGGCGTTTTTCTGTTGTTTTCGTAACTAATTTTAATAACTAAGTTTTAAGCATTATGAATTTGATTTTTTTATTACAAGCTGCACCTCAAAAAAGTACAGTAAAAGAAGTTCCACTTTGGGACATTATTGACGCATCAAATGCCGGCATCGGTTGGTTAATTAATTTAATATTAGTGATAATGCTCGGTTATACGGTTTTCGTATTTGTTGAGCGTTTTCTAGCCTTACGAAAAGCAACAAAAGAGGAGGCAGGTTTACTAAACGGAGTTAAATCAAACTTGCAAAATGGAAATATTGAAGGAGCAAAACAAATTTGTATGTCTTCAGAAAGTCCAATTGCAAAAATGTTGTACAAAGGTATTACACGTATCGGTAATGCAAAAAATGAAAGTATTGCAGCAACGATTGAAAATACTGGGAAATTTGAAATCCTAAGATTGGAACAACGATTGAATTTTCTAGCTACTGCATCTGGTGCGGCTCCAATGCTCGGATTTTTGGGAACTGTTATCGGTATGGTTGTTGTGTTCATCGACCTGCAAAACGCAGAAGCTTTGGAATTAAAAATTATCGCTCCAGGTATCATGACAGCAATGATTACAACCGTTGGTGGATTGATTGTAGGAATCATGGCATTTATGGGTTATAATTATTTGGTTGGGCAAATTGGCAAAGTAGTTTATCAAATGGAAAATGCTGCCATGGAGTTTATGGATTTATTGAATCAATCTGGAAAATAATCAACGATGAATTTCAGCACAAGAAACAAAGTAAAGGTTGAAGGCGGTATGGCCTCCATGACCGATTTGGTGTTCCTGTTATTGATTTTCTTCATCATTATGAGTTTGATGGCTAATAATCAAACACCAATAGATCTACCAAAACCTGATGAAAGTCTTAAACCAGTGAAAGATCCTGTTGAGGCTACTGTAATTATTACAGAAAATAATCAATACGTTGTAATGCCGGGTGGAGACTTAACAAAACCAATGGAATTTAACCAAATCAAGGAATTAGCAGCATCAGCTGTTCAGAAAACTGGAAAACAGAAATTGCGAATTGCAGGTCACAAAAAAGCAAGTTACGAAGCTGTTTTTAGTGTTCTTGCTCTAGCGCAAGCAAACGGATGGGATCCTGTATTGGCATACGATAAATAGTTACCATGATTACAACATTGAATAATTCTAATACGCCACAAGTAACAAATCCAAAAGACGAAAAAGCGGGATTGATTGCTGCTATTATAGTAATGGCTATATTATTCATTATTTTATTTTTCGTCACTTACAAACTTTTAGATCCTCCTCCAATGGATGTGGTGGTGAAGACTGAAACGACATTGGAAGAATTAGAATTAAAAGAATTAGTTGTTGAACCAGGAGGTGGAGGTTCTGATTCTCCTACCGATGCCTCCCCATCACCAACAGATGCTCGACAAGTATTGACAGGAAAAAGTGAATCTAGTACTACCCAAACGGGAAAACCAAATGGAAAAGGCGAGGGAGATAATCCTTTTGGTCAAGGTGGTTCTGGAGGTCGTGGTTCTGGAGGTTTTGGGAATGATGACGGTCCTTCTGATGATGGAAATGGAGACGGAACTATCTGTGATAACAAGCCTACAAACTTGAATACAATCATCAATTTGCTTAAAAACAGCGTTCCTGTTACAAAACCTACAACAGCAAACGTTACTATTTCCATACGACCTGATGGAACTGTTTCCGCAGTTAAAGTAACTGGATTGGGAGGTTCTGAAGCAAGTGTTGAGCGTAAAATTAAAGAAATAGTTGCCAAATCGGTTTGTTCTAAATGTAATGGTAAAAATCGAAATAGTCGAACTTATACTTTCTCAAAAATTGTTTTGAAACAAGCTTAGCGCGTGTTCAGCAACTATCAACAAGCAATCGATTGGCTATTTAGCCGTTTTCCTTCTTATCAAAACATTGGTGCCGCGGCATATAAGCCCGATTTAGGGAATATACAGCAGTTACTTGATGTTCTCAATCATCCTGGAAGAAATCTAAAATTCATTCATGTTGCAGGAACAAATGGAAAAGGAACAACTTCCTCCATTATTTCTTCCTACCTTACAGAATCTGAACATCAAGTTGGATTGTTTACCTCTCCTCACCTACTCGACTTTCGAGAAAGAATTCGAATCAACGGTGAAATGATTTCTGAAGGTGAAGTGATCGAATTTTGCACCAATATCGAAGAAATTAAGGATATTGAACCTTCATTTTTTGAGATTTCATTTGCGATGGCTTTGTTTCATTTTGCGAAAAACCAATGTGATTATTGTGTCATTGAAGTCGGCATGGGGGGACGTTTAGATGCTACCAATTGTATTACTCCTTTAGTATCCGTTATTACAACCATTGGTCTGGATCATATACAGTTCCTTGGTGATACTCGAACAAAAATCGCAGGAGAAAAAGCA
>Ga0255243_1000046_pt1 | contig 17193 bp, 12 predicted proteins | sample ColtaT_3_FD_183674 | JGI IMG/M metagenome (GOLD analysis project Ga0255243, IMG submission 183674) | Metatranscriptome of freshwater microbial communities from Columbia River, Oregon, United States - Colum_Atlam_RepB_8d (Metagenome... | ecosystem: Environmental > Aquatic > Freshwater > River...
GGGCGGTCGCAACAATCCGCCACCTTCTTAGCCTTGCCCTCCGACTGCGCGGAAATTGCGTGGTCTGTTCTAAGCATTTGAAGAGACATGGCTGAACAAAAACTGTCGACGGCTGAAATTCTGGCCAAACTTCGAGCATCAAAACCAAGCGCAAGCGCTGAGGCACCCGCTGCGCCTACTGCCGAAACTGTATCCGCAGAGGCGAGCGCAGTTCCTGCGGTTGAGGCACCGGCCACAAAGCCAGGATCGCCGGCTGATGTCTTAGCTGCGATTCGAGCCCAGGCGGCGGCAAAAGGCAGTTCGGCGCCTGATGCGAAGCCAGCGGCGCCGAAACCGGGTGCAACCAGCGATATTCTCGCGGCAATCCGGGCAGGCAAGGGTGGTGCTGCGGCATCCGAAGCGAGTGCTTCAGCTCCTAAGGCCACGCCAGCAAAGTCGGTTGCTGCAGCTCCGAGCGGAGCTCCGAAGCCTTCAGTTGAAGAAATGCTGAAAGCGGTGCGTGGCGGTGCCGCGAGCGTTGCTCCAATTGGCGAGCCGTCGAAGCCAGTGCTTCCTCCGCTGCCTGTAAAGCCAGTTGCGGCAAAAGATAAAAAGGTGGCAATTGAGCGGCGTTCTTTCGTTGCTATTTGCTTTTCACCACTGGTGATTGCGTTCGGTTCGATGGCTGCGACAAGTTTGTTGTGGGTGCTCGATCTGGCTCGCTTCATGTTTCCGAACGTGCTGGTTGAGCCGCCGACGAAATTTAAGATTGGTTCACTCAGCGACTATCCGCTCGGAACCGTGAGTACTAAGTGGTTGGCTGCACGCGGTATCTGGATCGTGCATACTGATCAATACAAGGGAAAAAACCTGATTTATGCCCTCGCGTCGGTTTGTACCCATCTTGGGTGTACTCCGAATTGGCTTGAGGGGGAGCAGAAATACAAATGCCCTTGTCACGGATCGGGTTTTTACGTGACGGGAATTAACTTCGAGGGTCCGGCTCCGCGGCCGCTTGAGCGGGTCGGTATTCGCGTGGCACCGGATGGGATGCTCGAAGTTGATAAGAGTGTGAAATTCCAGGAAGAAATGGGGCAGTGGCAAGATCCGAATTCATTCGTGGATGCCACGCTGGCCTAAGTGTTCGCCGAAATGATTCGGCGATCGGTGAAATTGGCAACGGACAATTGAGTTCAGAAAACAGGACATCCGCAGTCTGTGAGGCTGTGGATGTCTGACATTGGAAAGTCAGCATCCATGTCGGTCGGTGATTACATTCGCGATTCGCAGATTTGGAAGAGCATCTTCCGGCATCCGGCTCCGTACGATCGCCGCAATCGCGTGGTCGTGATGCTCACCAACTTCTTCTTGCACCTGCATCCGGTTTCGATCAAGCAGCAGGGTATCGCCCTCTCCTATACGTGGTGTATGGGTGGGGTCACTTTCTTCCTGTTTCTAGTCGAAGCGATCACCGGCGTGCTGTTGATGTTTTATTATCGCCCCACGCTTGAATGGGCATTCAACGACATTTTGGCGCTCCGCGATGTGACGACACTTGGAATCATGCGCGAGATTCATCGCTGGGGTGCTCACGCGATGGTGATCACTGTTTGGCTCCACATGTATCGCGTGTTTCTCACCGGAAGCTATAAGCCGCCGCGTGAGTTCAACTGGGTTGTCGGTGTGATATTGCTGAAGTTGACGTTGCTTCTCTCGTTTACGGGCTACTTGTTGCCGTGGGATCAGTTGGCCATTTGGGCCATCACCGTCGGTTCGAATATGGCACGTGCAACTCCAGTATTGGGGCATGAAGGCCCAGGGTTCCAGTTTTTGAATCTTGGCGGCTATGACCTGATTACGAATGCGAGTGACGCGAGATTCTTGTTGCTTGGGAGTCGATTCGTCGGAGAAGAGACGCTCAACCGATTTTACATTTTGCACTGCGTGGCGATTCCGTTGGTGGTTTCGGGATTGATTGCCATTCACTTCTGGCGCGTCCGTAAGGACGGCGGAATTAGTCAACCGCTGTAAAACTCAAGGACAAGGTCTTGGACGTTGCCGAATTGGCCCGTTCGATTCTGTTGTCGACATTTGGGATCGTTTTTGGATTTCGCGACGTAGTTGCGTGGGAATAACGGATGAACTCTTTGCCGCTGATCACGTCTTGGTTGAATTTGGGATCGGTCGACCCGCATCCCAATGTGACGCCAAGCGTGTTGTTTGGCCTGGGTTGGCTGTACTTGGTTCTCTTTGCGATGAACCTCATTTGGACAGCTCGTTCTTTTAAGAAAGGGAGACACTTTCGCCTCCCTTCTATCTTCGGTGGGCAAGAAGCTCCGAACGCAGCGATTTGGGGTTGCTACACAACCGCTCTTTTCTTGGTCGCGACCGCTCACTTCACTTGCTCCAGTCGGCCAGACACTTTCCTATTGGTGATGCCTGACTTCGCTAAAAACGCGATCGACTTTATCGTCGCAGATGCGAAACGATATTTCGCAGTCACGATGATCGCGTTCATCGCAATGTTGAAGTTTCGAAATTGGCTTGCTCAGCCAAATGTTGGTTGGGTGCTGCTCAATGCGTCGTTGCTGTTCCTCATCGTGAGTCTTACCGACTGGGATTTCCGTCAAATTGTCGGTAAGCCAGACAACGTGCCCATTGTGGCCATGCTCTTCATCGTCGGTTACTTCACATGGCTCTTCTTCAGCAGAGCAAACGACAATGATCGCCGTCGCCTCGAAGGACGGCTGTTGTTTGAACAAGAAAACAACGAGAAGGTGCTGACGTGGCCCGATCTCGTCTACACGGAAATGATCTGCATGATCGCGGTCGTCGCGATCTTGATCCTGTGGGGTATCGCATTGCCTGCCCCGCTCGAAGAACCCGCCTCTGCCGTTAAGACGCCAAATCCGTCAAAGGCTCCTTGGTACTTTCTCGGCTTGCAGGAAATGCTCGTCTATTACGATCCGTGGCTCGCGGGTGTGGTGTTTCCGAGCGTCATTCTCGGTGGAATGATGGCCATCCCTTACATCGACTTTAATAAGCTCGGTAACGGCTACTACACGTTCAATGAGCGAAAGTTTGCGATCACCACCTTCATGTTCGGGTTCCTCCCGCTTTGGGTTGGTATGATCATCCTGGGAACCTTCTTGCGAGGCCCAAACTGGAACATCTTTGGGATCTATGAATTCTGGGACGTCCACAAACTGGAAGCACTGAATAACGTCAATTTGTCGGAGTACTTCTGGTACAGTTTTGGGCAACCGCTGCCCATGGCCCCAGCCGACTCGGACTTTTTGACTCAAAGTTTCTACATTTTGAAACGTGAACTCGTTGGATTTTTGGCGGTTGCTGTTTATCTCGGTGTAATGCCAATGGTCATGGCGATGACCGTATTCCGAACGTTTTTCATTCGCATGGGCTTTGTGCGATATATGGTGTTCTCGAACTTGGTGCTCATGATGGCCGCGTTGCCGATCAAGATGGTGCTCCGCTGGGCCGTCAACTTGAAGTACTTCATCGCGATCCCAGAATGGTTCTTCAACGTCTAATCAGTTCTTCGTCCGCCAAACAGGACTCATCAGACCCATAGGGACTTATAGGACTCATGCCTGCCACAGAAGATTTCGTCCGTCCGCTTCCGAAGATGCATCGCGTATTCGCGGTCAGCATGGTCGTGCTGTTCGTGGCGACGCTATTGATGATGTATTTCGACCATCACGATGAGTGGCGCGTTTATCAGCGGCAGTTTTTTCGCATTGAAGCAGACAAGGTCGAAGCCGAAGAACAGGCTCGTATCGCGAGCACCGGAGGCGAACAAGGTTACGCCGATAAGCTCAAGGAGCTGAAAGATGCCAGTAACCAACGGGGCGCGGAACTCAAACAGGCGGTTACGAACCTGGCGGAGTTGGAAGCGGAAGTAAAAGCTCTCGATAACGATTACGGTATGAAGATGCGACAGGTTCGCGAGAAGCGCGCGTTTCGCGACGTTGCTCGTGCGAACTATGACCTCGGAATTCGGGACCAGTTAGAAGACAAGCTTCCTGGGCTTAAGGAAACCTTCGATTCACTTCAGAAGGAAGTATCTAACCTGGAAGATGAGCTCGATGTGCGTGATGCGGCTCGAAACAAGGCCGTCGCAAATCTGAAAGAGAAAACGAAGGAACTCGACGCCGCCAAAGGCGCAATCAAAGCCTTCGAAGCCGACATGGTTCGCTTGGAAGCAGTTAAGAACAAAATCGCTCCGTCCGACCCAGTTAGATCGTTCAAGCGTTGGCTGATGGAGCAACCGATCGTTGATGGGTTCAACTCGCACATGAAGATCCAGCAGGACTGGCTGCCGGACATGAAGATCACTTTAGGAATGGCAAAGACCGCGCGATATGACCGTTGCCGGACCTGTCATCTCGGAATTGATCGAGTTGGTCCTGGGAATGTTCCGGACTTTCCCCATGGCGATGGAACTGAGGGAACTTATCCGCATCCGTTCTCCACGCATCCTCGTATGGATGTGTACCTGTCGGCCTCAAGCCCTCATCCGCTGCCCGAATTTGGTTGCACATCCTGCCATGACGGCCAGGGTTCGGCGACTAGCTTTCAGAATGCGTCTCACACCCCAAATGATCCACATCAAGCACATGAATGGGAGCACCAGTATGGTTGGTTCAACAACCATTTTTGGGAATACCCGATGCAGCCTGCACGGATGCGTGAATCAGCGTGTATCAAGTGCCATCATTCCGTTGTCGAACTCGGCGTGAATCAAAAATTTGGTGCAACAGCGCCGAAGGCATACGACGGTTGGCAACTGATCAAGAAATACGGTTGCTTTGGTTGTCACGAAGTCAACGGCTTCGATTCTGGCAAGCCAATTGGCCCTGATCTACGACTTGAGCCTCAGACGGCAGAAGAAGCCAAGAAGATTGCTGAAGATGCAAAGGCAGTTGCAGGCACGGAGCGCAAAGTAGGACCAAGCTTGCGGCACGTCGCCAGCAAGACAACTAAGGAATGGTTGACTCATTGGACTGAAGAACCAAAGCGCTTCCGACCGACGACAAACATGCCACAGTTCTTCAATCTGACGAACAACAACGACGCTCATGGTCAAAAGTTTTCCAAGATCGAACTCGCCGCATTAGCGCATTACATGTTCGACAAGTCGGAGCCTCTGAAGCTCGATCCGGTTGGGGATTACAAGCCAGATGCTCAGCGCGGTGAATTATTCTTCGCGCAGAAAGGTTGCTTGGCTTGCCACAGCCATGATGCCGAACGATTCAAAGGCAATCAGGCCGACTTCGGTCCGAACCTCAGCAAAATTGCTGCGAAGATTCGTCCTGGCAAAGAAGGGTTTGAATGGCTCTATACCTGGATCCGCGAACCAGAGCGGCATCACAAACGCACTCGCATGCCAGACTTGTTCATCGACCCGTTCAAACAGGGTGATGCTCTGGTCGATCCCGCCGCCGACATTGCTGCCTATCTGTTGAAAGATGGACCGCAGAAATACGAAGCAATCGAAGTGACCGACACCGAACTTGACGAACTCGTCGAATTGCTGTTGACGCGACGTAAGACTGTTACACCAGCAGACGCTAAGAATGTGATGCAATCTCGCAATTACCTGAGAGCGCGCGTTGGTGAGAAGACTTTTGACGACGCTGGCAAGGACCAAACCAAGTACGCAGCCGCTATCGATGTCGTTAAAGGGGACGAAATCGAATTGATCCCGTCAACTCCGGGGGCCGAATTGAGTGACGATGAATGGCGCAAGCGAAAGATGAATTATCTTGGTCGCGTTACCATCTCACGTTACGGATGCTATGGGTGTCATGATATCCCCAACTTTGAAACTGCTCGTCCAATCGGTACCGCGCTGCAGGATTGGGGCCTCAAAGATCCATCGCGTTTAGCACCAGAACACATCGAAGAATTCCTTCACCATCATGGTGAGCCTGATGGGAGTTCAACGCGTGAGCGTGTTGAAGCGGCGATCAAGAAGGCGAAAGCGGACGACTTTGATAGTCCAGAACAAAGAGAGCAAGAATTGGGTGCCGCGTTCTTCTACGAAAGCTTGGCTCATCATGGGCGAGCGGGCTTCATCTGGCAGAAGCTTCGTGATCCACGCAGCTACGATTACGAGAAAATCGACACGAAGTTTTACGATGAACGACTTCGAATGCCTAAGTTCCCGTTGAACGAGAAAGAGATCGAATCAATCTCGACGTTTGTTTTGGGACTCGTTGCGAGACCTCCCGCAGAGAAGTATCAATACCGTCCGAAGGGGGCTGAGCTTGCAAAGGTTGAAGGTGAGAAGCTTTTACAGAAGTTCAATTGCACCGGGTGCCATATGGTCGATCTTCCTGAGGTCGCTTACGGAGTGAAATTGGACGAAGTTCAAGCATCGGAACTTGGTGCTGGCGACCATCCTGAAAGTTTAGATCTGCTTAAGAAGCTGAAACCCGCTCGTAACGGACTGACGAAGTTCAGCCACCACGTTAAAACCGCTGAAGGAACTGAGAATCTTCCCGTCGCAACGTTTCGAGGGACCGTTTCCTCCCGTCCAGGTCCGGACGATGAGCCAGACGAAGCGGAATATGGATACGACCTCTGGGAGACATTGGACTTGGGCGGAAAGGTGCTTTTCCCCGGAGCACGCATGTTGGTTCCTGCCGCTCGTTTGGTTTCCGAAAAACCGGCTCGTGGTGGTCGATTTACGGAATGGCTTGTGGAAGATCTCATGAAGTTGAGCCCGGACAACAATCGTTTTCTGTCCATGCAAATGTCGCCTCCTCCGCTGTATCTCGAAGGGTTGAAGGTTCAAACGTCTTGGCTGCATTCATTCTTGAAGAACCCGTATCAGATTCGTCACACGACTGTGATGCGGATGCCCCGATTCAACATGAGCGATGCGGAGGCACAAGTTCTCGCGAATTACTTCGCCGCCAATGACGGGGCGTCATTCCCGTACCAAGAAATTGAAGAACGTCAATCGGCTTATCTTTCGGCCAAAGACAAGGCCTTCGGTAAAGATCCTGATGGCTACTTGAAGGAGTCTTGGCGTGTTGTTGGAGCGCCGATTTGTAGCAAATGCCACGCAGTTGGTGGCCGCGAATACAAATCGACTGACCCGAAGAAGGATATTCGGGGGCCAAATTTGGATCACGTTTCAAATCGCCTGCGTCCTGATTGGTTGATGTTGTGGTTGTACAAACCAAGCTTCATCACACCTTACACTTCAATGCCGGTCAATTATCCGCCAAACCAAAAGCAGTTCCCGGAACTCTTCGGGGGTGACGGAAAGACTCAAACAATCGCGATCCGCGATGCGTTGTTGAACTACCACCGTTTGATGGAAACCGAAGGGCGATTGCCCGCTCTGCCTGATGGAGCATTAGCCCCCGCGGCTGACGTGAAGCCTACTGAAACGGATAAGAAATAGTTGAGTGAAGACATGAAAATGAACGTCTCCATAAAATCGTTGTTCGCACTGGCCGGCTGGGCTGTCGTATCAGCCTCGGTGACGGGCTGTGGCAAACTGGAGTCGGGCGCACATGCAGAGCCGACGATTCGTCTGAAGTCTGCTGAAGCTGTTGTGGCAGCAATTCCCGGAGCAAGCGGTGACAAAGTCGAAGTAGCGAACACGGGGGATAAGGGTGGCCCCGGTTCATTCCTCGGTCGAGTTACGCTGAAAGGTAATAACCCAAATCAAACAGTGATTTTTGAGAAGGGTAAATCGAACAAAGATGGTTCCGTTTGCGCCGCAGATGGTTCCATTGTTAGCGAAGAATTGGTCGTTGGAGATGATGGTGGAGTCGCCAATGTGTTTGTGTTCCTTGACAAGGCGCCGGCTGGCTTTAAGGCCGAAAAGGCTAACAGCACCCTAACCTTCGATCAAAAAGGTTGCGTCTTCACGACACACGCAATGATTTGCCAAGTTGGACAAATAATAAAAGTGCTCAGTGATGACGACATCGCTCATAACACACATACTTTTCCAGGCCGTAATGACCCTTTCAACTCAACGATTAAGCCCAAAGATCGTGACGGCCTTGACCTCGTTTATAAGAAGGCCGAGAAGAATCCGTTTCCTGTCAAGTGTGACTTGCACTCGTGGATGATCGCTTATCACTTGCCTTTGGACCATCCGTTTGGAGCAGTGTCAGGCAAAGACGGGAAATTTGAAATTAGGGATCTCCCTGCTGGAACTCACGAGTTCCGCGTGTGGCATGAGCGTGCTGAAGGTGGCAAAGGTGGTTTCCTCGAACGCAAGCTCAAGGTAACGATCAAGGGGGGCGAGCAGCCTCCAATGGAGATCGCCATTGATGCTGCAAAGTTTGGTCTGTAGTCGAACAGCCCAGTGAGTCAAACGACTTGATCTGTGGCGGAGGATGTTCCTGTGAGCGTGCGTTGGCAAACTATAGTCGCCTTGATGCTGGCCAGTCTTTTGGCAGGCTGTGGAGGCGATACGTCTAAAGCCCGCTTTGCCGAGAACTCGGCCCTTGCAAAGCAGCTACTTCCGAAAGCTCGGAAGGCCGTGCAGAAGACACTAGACGACCACTTCGGTTCTCCGTTGGATAGTGTCGCCTGGCTCAAGTTGCCGGTGAATTACGGCAAAGCTGAAGGGACTGTGAAGACCGTCGATGGCCAGAAGCTATCGGTGGAGTTCAATGCAGAAGCCTCAGATCTCGAAAGCTTGGCGTCGCCGGAGTTAACTCGCGCGGGGTTACTTTTCACTTCAGGTTCAAACGCTGGAAAACAAGTTTTGCTAGCGAAGTTTGACTCGAAGAACAGCACCTTTGAGACGTTGCCTGGATTGGAATCAGCTCCCTCATCCGGGGATCAATTTGTCGCTGCCGGACATTTTTTACGGCATGGCCGCAAACTTTACGCTCGACATTGTCAACATTGTCACGGTGTTAGTGGTGATGGAGAAGGTACAACAGCGAAGTATCTCAATCCACGACCGCGAGACTATCGGCTTGGCGTATTCAAGTTTACCTCGACCGCCTCATTTCCAGCTCCGATCAAAGCAACTCGTGATGACCTGAAGCGAGTGATCGCTCTCGGTATTCCTGGCACTTATATGCCTTCGTTCGTTCCTATGCTCAAAGAAAATGAGCTTACTGCGGTCATTGAGTATGTTCGATGGTTGGCAATGCGCGGCGAAATTGAAAAGGGGCTTGTGACCGAACTGAAGGGTGAGTACTCGAAAGATCGTTCAAAGGACGACGGAATCGATAAGTCGCTGGAAACTTATCTAAGCGAAACCTATCCCAACTTCGTGAATGAGATCGCTGGCGAAGTTGGCGAGAAGTGGTCCGGTGCTGAAGAAGAAGGAACGCCAATTATTCCGAAAAAGCCACGTCCCCAGGACACAGCGGAATCACGGCATCGTGGCAAAGAATTGTTCCTCGGCAACAAAGCGAAGTGCGTGAATTGCCATGGTCCAACCGGTCGAGGCAATGGCCCGATGACCGAGGACTTCCAGAAGAATCCTGATACGAACGAGACCTATGCCGAACGTGGCCTCTACGACACTTGGGGCCAGCCGATTAAGCCACGCGATTTAACTCGTGGTATCTATCGGGGTGGCCGCCGTCCGATCGATATTTATCGCCGCATTTACGCGGGGATCAAAGGGACCCCAATGCCTGGAAACTCTCAGGCATTGTCGGAAGACGAAATTTGGGATTTGGTCAATTACGCGCTGTCGGTTCCGTATGACTCACAGGCTCCGAAATCGCCGAAGCCGCATAGCGTGGCCGAGCATTCAATGGATCACGGACACGCGAATTAGTTTGCAGAGCGGTTGTTGGTTTTAACCGTCAGGCTGGCCTGACAACCGGCTTACTGGAGTAGCCATCGTGCGTAAGTTTTGGTGTTTGTTTTTCATGTTCTGGCCGATCGCGGCAATCGTCTATTCAGCGATGTCTCCGGCCTACGGCTGGTGGTTTCCTGGGCCATCTTTGACCGAACTGGGGCAGCGGATTGACAATTTGTTTTATCTGATTTTGATCATCATTACGGTGGTCTTTATTGGGACTCAAGTTGCTTTGGGATATGCCCTTTGGAAGGCAGCTCACAACAAAGATGAAAAATCGCACTTCAGTCATGGTAGTCATAACCTCGAAGTGATTTGGAGCGTCGCTCCCGCAGTGATTTTGTTGTTCTTGGCCCTTTACCAAATGGACGTATGGCGCGACTTCCGAGTCAAAGCATACTTTCCTGAGGGGACGATCGAATCTCCAATCGCAGAAGTGACTGCAAGGCAGTTTGAGTGGCGAATTCGATATCCTGCTCCTGGCAAGAAGCTGCAATTGAAGCCTCAGCCTGACGACCTGTATGCAGTGAATGACCTTCATGCACCAATTGGTCGGGCGGTGATGATTCAACTAAGAAGTGAAGACGTACAACACGCGTTTTTCCTGCCTCATTTGCGAATCAAGCAAGACGCGATCCCTGGCCAAGTCATCCCGATTTGGTTCAAAGCCGAGAAAAAGGGCCTGTTTGAATTGCTCTGCGCCGAGCTCTGCGGCTGGGGCCATTACAAGATGCGAGCTCAACTGACGGCCGAACGCGAGGTCGATTTCCAAGATTACTTGAAGAAGTTGCAGGCCGATCAAAACTACGATGGCTTCCCCGCGTCTGACAGCGTGGCGAAGAAAGAGGAATAATCATGAGTACTGCGGAAGTCGCCTTGGGTCATGATCACGAACAGACCCACGCTCCCGACACCCACGGACACGGTCACCACGAATTGTCGTTCATCCAAAAGTATGTCTTCTCTGAAGACCACAAGATGATCGGCTTACAGTTCCTGTTTACCACGCTGATCATGTTGTTCCTCGGTGGTGGCTTGGCATTGGGTGTTCGTTGGCAGGTCGCGTTTCCATGGACCGATCTCCCGATCTTGGGCCGAATCCTGTTTGGTGATGCAGGCGGGCAAATGTCGCCTGAGTTCTACACCATGCTTTTCACAATGCATGCCACGGTAATGATCTTCTTGGTCATCATTCCGATTTTGGCAGGCGCCTTCGGTAACTTCTTGATCCCGCTAATGGTTGGAGCGGGTGACATGGCGTTCCCGGTGCTCAACATGTTGAGCTACTGGTTCATGTGGCCGGCGATTTTGTTCTTCGGAATGAGTTTTTATTACGGTGGTGCAGCAGCAGGTTGGACTTCTTATCCGCTGTTGTCTGATTTGAGGCAATCAGCTCCGTATTCGGGCTCGGCACAAACTTACTGGCTACTTGCAGTGACGTTCGTCGGTGTCTCGTCGATGATGGGTTCGGTTAACTACATGACCACGATCATCAACATGCGAGCTCCGGGCATGACGCTCTTTCGCATGCCATTGACGATCTGGGCCATGTTTATCACGGCCATTCTTCAAGCGTTTGCTCTGCCGGTTTTAACGGCAGCAGGTTTCATGTTGGTGTTTGATCGGTTGGATTTCGGAGGTTTTTTTGAAGGAATTCATTCGACTTTCTTCATACCCTCGGGCTTGGTAGTTAACAACGCCGAACCAACAGTTGGCGGTGGGCAGCCACTGTTGTGGCAACACCTCTTCTGGTTCTACTCACACCCCGCCGTATACATCATGTTGCTCCCAGCAATGGGCATGGTGTCTGACATTCTTGCGTGTATGTGTCGCAAGCCTATCTTTGGTTACAAGCCAATGGTTTATTCAATGTCAGCAATCGCCGGCTTGGGCTTCATTGTGTGGGGGCACCACATGTTTACCTCGGGCATGAATCCTGCCTTGGGCATGACATTCATGGTCTCGACAATGATGATCGCGCTGCCGTCAGCAGTTAAGGTGTTTAACTGGATTGGCACGATCTGGGGCGGACGAGTGCAATTCAATACGCCAATGCTGAACTGCACCGCGTTTGTTTCGATGTTTGTCGTTGGTGGGCTGAGCGGCATTTTCATGGCGTCAGTGCCGACCGATATCTACTTCCATGACACGTATATGATCGTGGCTCACTTCCACTACGTTATTTTCGGTGCAACTCTGTTCGGAGTATTCGCAGGCATTCACTTCTGGTTCCCGAAAATGTTCGGTCGGATGATGAACGAGACCGCTGGAAAATGGCACTTCTTCCTGACTTTCATTGGGTTCAACGGAACGTTCTTCCCAATGCACATGCTCGGGATCGCTGGTTTTCCTAGACGCTATGCGGACCCATACTTGCATCCGTATCTCGAACACTTGATGCCGTTGAATCAATTCATCACGTACTCCGCAATCTTGATGGGTTTCTCCCAGTTCCTGCTGGTTGGTAATTTCTTTGTGAGCATTTTCACCGGGAAGAAGATCGGTCGAAACCCGTGGAATGCCAATGGTCTGGAATGGACCGCTCCATCGCCACCAGGCCATGGCAACTTTGATATCTTACCGGTCGTATATCGGGGACCATACGAGTATTCGACTCCTGGACAAGTCGATCGCGACTTCTTGCTGCAAACTGATCCGCCATTGCGCAAGACAGCAGGTTCGGTGACGACTACTCCGACTTCGCACCATTAATACAATCCACCGAGTTTGCCTCGGTGGATTAGGGCTTCTTAACAACGACAATGATGGTATCTGATTGAGAAGTCCCAAAGGAAAAAGCCCATCACTACCAACGAAAATTCGGTGGTGAACGGGTTCAGTTTGTTTTTGAAACATCGAGAGATCATGACCCCGCAAGCATTCAATCGCTGGCTCTACCGTTATGCCGTTCTGACGGCAGCGGTCGCGCTGTTGCCGATCGGAATGGGAGCGTTAGTGACGACGCTTGGGGCGGGAATGGCGTTTCTCGACTGGCCGACGTCCGACGGACAGAACATGTTTCTGTATCCGTGGCTCAGTGATTTTCGAGCACATCCTGATAAGTTTGTCGAACACGGTCATCGCTTAGCCGGTAGTCTGATTGGCCTGTTCTCAATTGGTTTAGTGACCTGGACTTTGAGAGTTGAATCGCGTGTCTGGGTACGACGGCTAGCATTTGGAATTCTGTTCGCAGTAATTGGCCAGGGACTGTTGGGTGGCTTTCGAGTGATTGCAGATGCGCAACTCGCGGCTCTCTTTCACGGAGTCTGTGCATCGTTGATTTTCTCAGCGATCGGTTTCTTTACTCTAGCGACAAGTCGACGATGGATCGAAATTAGCTCGAACCAATGCGATCAAGCCTCGGTAATCTCGAGTTCTCTTTCGAAACTGGCGGTCGTGACTCCAATAGCCATGCTGGGGCAGTCTGTCATTGGTGGATTCATCCGACATTTTGGAGGCGGACTGCACGAGCATCTTGCCGGTGCGATCGCCATCACGGGACTTTGTATTGCTACGGTAGTCGCTTGTTGGCGTTCAAGACAAACTTGGCTTCGATCGGCTGCTCTTGGGTTGGTCGCTGTATTGGTGGCTCAATTGAGCCTCGGAGCTGGAGCCTGGGTGACTCGCTTTGGTTTCCCCCCCGCAGGCTACGTTGCCGTGCAACAGGCCCCTGAGCAGATTGCAATTCGATCGCTTCACACTGTCGTGGCAATGTTTGCACTGTTGGCCTCCGTGCAAGTAGCGGGAAGAGTGCTTCGCCTCCGCAGTATTGAAGTTCGGTCGAAGACCGTTCAGAACAGTGCAGGTCTCAATTCGCTGGAAGTTGGAGCAACATTGGCGGGAGGTGCTTTGTCATGAGCATAGCCGTTGAACCTTCTGCCTCGACCATCGAGATTTCCGCTTCGCAGTCGATCGCGCGGTGGCGCGATTATTTGACTTTGGCAAAGCCTCGTATTGCGGTAATGGGCTTAGTCACAGTCGCCCTGGGATTCATGTTAGGTTCGACTGCTGAATGGCAGGCAGAACGACTGGCTCACGCTTTGTTCGGTATCGGGCTGGTGGCAATTAGCTGCAGCGTACTCAACCAATGGTTGGAGCGTGATTCGGATCGGTTAATGGCTCGGACAGCAAATCGACCATTGCCCGCAGGGCGGTTGGCACCTAATGAAGTGTTGGTTTTCGGAGTGCTACTTGGTGTCGTTGGCTTTGCGGATTTGGTACTGGCCGTCAACGTGCTGACCGCCATTCTCGCCTTCGGGACGCTTTTGCTTTACGTCGCGGTTTACACGCCGCTCAAGCGACATACATCGTTATGCACGGCAATCGGTGCGATACCAGGAGCAATGCCACCGGTGCTCGGTTGGGTTGCGGCTGGCGGACAACTCGATGCTGGGGCATTCGCCTTGTTTGCAACTTTGTTCGTCTGGCAGTTTCCACACTTCTTGGCAATAGCTTGGCTGTATCGGCATCAGTATGCGTCTGCCGGACTTAGGATGCTGCCTCAAGCGGAGCCCCGCTCAAAAATCACCGGGTGGATGTGTGTCGTTTATGCGTTGGCCTTGGTTCCAGTGAGCTTGCTTCTGAAAGATGCGGCGTTGGCTGGTGACTTGTTCGCTGTCGTCGCACTGATTTTGGGATTTGGATACGTCGGGTTCTCTGTACGATTTTTATTAAATGAGTCAGTAAGAACTGCTCGCCAATTGATTTGGTTTTCGTTGGTGTACCTGCCAACGTTGTTGTTAGTTTTGACTTGGGATCATTTGCGGTTGTTGAGTTGAGATTAAGAACGCGACTCGCAAATTGCTGATCTCAGTTTTCAAATTTCAGTTAGCAGATTTCAAAAAATGTCGCACGCACCTTCACACGGTTCCGCAGTTCCGCCCATCAAGATGGGGTTGGCAATTCCCAACTCTAAGCTTTGCTTGTGGCTGTTCCTCGGCACCGAAATCATGTTTTTCACGGCCTTCATCGGCACCTACATCGTCCTCCGGATGGGGTCGAAAGGTTGGCCAACAGACCCAGAGGTCACACACATCAAAGTGTTCTGGGGCGGCCTCAACACCTTCGTGTTGATTCTGTCGAGCTACTTCGTTGTGGTCGCTCACGAAGCAATGAATCAAAGTAATTTTGCGAAAGCTCAGAAATTCTTACAGATGACGTTTGCGTTGTCTGTCGTCTTCCTTGGAATCAAGTCCTACGAGTACTACGGCAAATTTGACCACGATATTCTGCCGGGACGAATTGCCGAAAACGATTACCAGGCAAAGAAGAAAGTTCTCTCAGAGTCTGAGAAAGCTGTGTCTAACCGTCTAACAGCTCTCGTCAGGCAGCTCAACAGCTTGAAGGTCGAATATGCGAAGCCGGAACCTGCAAATGACCAATCGAAACAACGAGCGGTCATCCAAGATGCCATTGGAAAATTGAAAGCGACTAACAGTCCATCGTTGGCGGACTACGAAGGCTTCGTCGAAATGGACAAGGCTTTTGGGGAATTGAAGCAGGCGGTCCTCGCCGAGCAGATTTCTACAAGCGAAGTCAGCAAGAAACTGTCTGAGTTGCAGGCGAACCCTCAATGGGGTTCGGTTTTCAAGTCCGTGCATGAACCTCACCCAATCCTGTACGGCAACATCTTCGCATCCTGCTACTTCATCATGACTGGCTTCCATGCGGTCCACGTCATTGTCGGCATGATCTTGTTTGTGATCGTGCTCAAACAAGGTTCAAAACTGGACGGGAGTTGGACCGACTTCGTCGAAAACAGTGGTCTCTATTGGCACTTCGTCGACTTGGTTTGGATCTTCTTGTTCCCTTTGCTTTACATCCTTTAGTGAGTGACTTCTTCTCGCAGTCTTTCAACTGTGAGCCACCGTCATCGGACTGGTGTGGTTTGAAGGAATTTGAATATGCATGACGATCACAGTGATCACGGCCATCCCAATTATTTCCTCGTATTCGCTGCGCTCTGCGGATTCACCGGCCTGTCGATCATGGCTGACGTCATCACGCTTCCATACGGCGCGAAGGTTGTTGCCGTCTTGTCGGTCGCTACATGTAAAGCCTTGTGCGTGATGTCGTGGTTCATGCACTTGAAGTATGAACGCGCTTGGAAGTACGTGTTGTTGGCTCCCACAACGATTTTGGCGCTCGGTTTGCCGCTCGCCTTAACACCGGACATTGGCGAGCACTATTACACGCCTGACGTTCCACAGGTTGACGATTATTCCGAAGCCGTCGCCCATGCCGCAGAGCACGGGCATCACACCGAGCACTCGGTCGGCGAATCGAGCACTGCCGAGCCGAAGTAATCCTTGCCATGTCATCGCGGTGCGACAGGTAGATTTAACTGACGCCGCACCTCGCAAGTGAGCCTAAAAAGTTACTGGATGCGGCGCAAGCATCCAGATATTGCCTTTGCAAATTCGCTCATTGAGGCAAATCTGTCCGTAGGTAACTTGGCGATTGCTTTCATGCAGATTTTTGCCAGTTCAGCGTCAATTTGCGATCGGTGTTGGCTGGGATGAATAGGCTGTTGGTAGTGCGAATTTGCCAACACTTCGCCGACTGTCCGACCGGTGATTGGACGGACTCCGCAAAGCATTTCGTAGAGAATGACGCCTAGCGAGTAGATATCACTGGCCGGCCCTACTTCGTCGGTGTCACCGAGTGCTTGCTCGGGAGACATGTAATAAGGCGTGCCGAAAAGTTGCCCTGCTTGCGTCAGTTGTGGACTGTCTGGCTGATCGAAATGAGCAACACCAAAGTCCATGATGACAGGCGTGTGTCGCTCTTCATCAATCTGGATGTTTTCCGGCTTCAGGTCGCGATGCACGATCCCTCGCTGGTGAGCATCTTGCATTGCCATCGCCACTGATTTGGTGATCAACAACGCTTGGCGAATCGGCAAGCGTTTGTGTTGCTCAAGGTGGTGTCCTAACGAGTTTCCTTTAATGAGCGCCATCACCACAAAGTATTGGCCCGGCAAGTCGCTCACTTCATAAATCGGACAGATATTGTCGTGCCGCAATTGTGCTGCGGCACGTGTTGCTCTCAGAAAACGCTCAAGGTCATGTGGTGTTTTGATTCGATCAGGATGCGGAATCTTGATGGCCACATCCCGGCTCAGTTTTGGATCATGAGCTCGAAAAACTCTTCCTCCAGTTCCCGCCCCAAGCTCCTCAAGAAGAGCGAATCGTCCCAGTGTTGGCTTCGCGTCTGATGCGAAATTCAAATCGAGAGCATCAGATGGCGAATCGGTTTCATGTTTAAAAGTGTCGGTCAAGCTAACAGTGGCGATGTTCATTTCACGGGCCGAACTTTGCCCATCAACTTCAGCAATCAACCGATCGATCAGCATTTTGTGTTTTGGAAATCGCTCAAAATACTGCTTCCGAAAC
>Ga0255243_1000049_pt1 | contig 16896 bp, 17 predicted proteins | sample ColtaT_3_FD_183674 | JGI IMG/M metagenome (GOLD analysis project Ga0255243, IMG submission 183674) | Metatranscriptome of freshwater microbial communities from Columbia River, Oregon, United States - Colum_Atlam_RepB_8d (Metagenome... | ecosystem: Environmental > Aquatic > Freshwater > River...
CGACCACCTACTCCATCAGCGACCTGGCCCAGGAATTTGACCTGACGACGCGCGCCATCCGTTTTTACGAGGACATGGGGCTGCTGCAGCCCGAGCGTTCCGGCGCAGGCGGGCGCAGCCGTGTGTACAGCGCCCGCGACCGCACCCGCTTGCGCCTGACCTTGCGCGCCAAGCGGCTGGGCCTGTCCCTGAACGAGGCCAAGGAAATCATCGACATGTACGACAGCCCGCGCGACACTGTGCCGCAGCTGCAAAAGTTTCTGGTCATTCTGGCGGCCCACCGCCAGCAGCTCGAGGCGCAATTGCGCGAGGTCGAGGCCAACCTGGATGAAGTGAAAGTGCACGAAAAAGAAGCCCGCGCTTTGCTGGCCAAGCATGCCAAGAAAGCCACGGAGAAAGCATGAGCACATCCCCACACGACACGGCATCCACGCCTTTGTGGGATCGGATCCACCAGAGTTTTCTGCGCCAGGGCATGATGCAGCAGCTGGGGGCGCGGTTGGACCGCGTCGCGCCTGGCGAGGTGGACATTGCCTTGCCTTATTCTGACCGCGTGACCCAACAGCAAGGCGGGTTTCATGGCGGCGCCATGGGCGCCTTGGCCGACATTGCCGGAGGCTATGCAGCCCTGACCGTGGCGCCTGAAGGCATGGAGGTGACCACGGTGGAATACAAAATCAATTTTCTCGCCGCCTTCCAAGGCGGCGAGTTGCGTGCCACGGGCAAAGTGCTGCGTGCAGGCAAGCGACTGATCGTGACCTCGGTGCTCGTGCAACATGTTTCGACAACAGGCAAGTCATCGGACTGCGCCGTGATGCAGCAAACCGTGATGCCGGTTCCCAAAACCTACGACTGAACCCTATCTGACCGACAAGCCAGGAGAACTGAATGAGCAACTTACCCGGACTGAATTTCCAACTCGGCGAAGACATCGATGCCCTGCGCGACGCCGTGCGCGAGTTCGCACAAGCCGAAATCGCGCCACGCGCCGCTGAGATCGACCGAACCGACCAATTTCCCATGGACCTGTGGCGCAAGATGGGCGATTTGGGCGTGCTTGGCATCACCGTGCCCGAGGCCTATGGTGGCGCCAACATGGGTTACCTGGCCCACATGATTGCCATGGAAGAAATTTCACGCGCCTCTGCCAGCGTGGGCCTGAGCTATGGCGCGCACAGCAATTTGTGCGTCAACCAGATCAAGCGCAACGGCACTGACGCACAGCGGCAGAAATACCTGCCCAAGCTGATCAGCGGTGAGCATGTCGGCGCTTTGGCCATGTCCGAACCAGGCGCAGGCAGTGACGTGATCAGCATGAAACTCAAGGCAGAAGACAAGGGCGGCTATTACCTGCTCAATGGCAACAAGATGTGGATCACCAACGGCCCGGATGCCGACACCTTGGTGGTCTACGCCAAGACCGAGCCGGAAATGGGCGCCCGTGGCGTCACCGCGTTCTTGATTGAAAAGGGCATGAAGGGCTTTTCGATTGCGCAAAAGCTGGACAAGCTGGGCATGCGCGGAAGCCACACCGGCGAATTGGTGTTCCAAAATGTGGAGGTGCCCGCCGAGAACATCCTGGGCGGCTTGAACAATGGCGCCAAGGTGCTGATGAGCGGCCTCGATTACGAGCGTGCCGTGTTGGCCGCCGGCCCGATCGGCATCATGCAGTCGGTGATGGACAACGTGGTGCCCTACATCCATGACCGCAAGCAATTCGGCCAAAGCATTGGCGAGTTCCAACTCATCCAGGGCAAAGTGGCCGACATGTACACCGTGTTGCAAGCCGGACGGGCCTTTTGTTACACCATCGGCAAAAACCTGGACTTGTTGGGCGCCGAGCATGTGCGCCAGGTCCGCAAGGATTGCGCCAGCGTCATTTTGTGGTGCGCCGAAAAGGCCACCTGGATGGCGGGCGAGGGCGTGCAAATTTTTGGCGGCAATGGCTACATCAACGAGTACCCCCTGGGCCGTTTGTGGCGCGACGCCAAGCTGTATGAAATCGGCGCCGGCACCAGCGAAATCCGGCGCATGCTGATCGGCCGCGAGCTGTTCGCGGAAACACTGTGATGGACACCCCAGCATGAGCGCCTCACTGCAACATTTGTTCGACAACAACCGTGCCTGGGCGGCGCGCCGGGAGCAAGAGCGCCCCGGGTTCTTCAACCAGTTGGCGCAGCAGCAAAGCCCCAAGTACCTCTGGATAGGCTGCTCTGACAGTCGCGTGCCCGCGAACGAAATCACCGGACTGGACCCGGGCGAGGTGTTTGTCCACCGCAATGTGGCCAACGTGGTGGTGCATTCCGATTTGAACGCCTTGTCGGTGATCCAGTTCGCGGTTGAGCATTTGCGCATTGAGCACATCATGGTGGTGGGGCACTATGGCTGTGGTGGCGTGCTGGCGGCCACGCGCGGCACCCGCATTGGCCTGGCCGACAACTGGCTGCGCCATGTGCAAGATGTGCGTTTGCGGCATCGCCAACGCTTGAACCATTTGCCACAGGCCGAGCTGGAAAGCGTCATGTGCGAAATGAATGTGATCGAGCAAGTGGGCAACGTCGCCTTGTCCAATGTGATGCAGGACGCCTGGGGCCGTGGCCAAAAAATATCAGTGCATGGCTGGATTTACGGCTTGAACGATGGCTTGGTCAAAGACCTGGGGGTCACCATGAGTGGCCCGCATGAAGTGGTCGATGTGTTTCGAAGTGCTTTCAAGCGCTACCCGCGCGGCAACGCTTGAGTTTTTATTTGCAGGAGTTTTTCATGTCTGATCCGATCGTGATTGTCAGTGCTGCCCGCACCCCCATGGGCAGTTTTCAGGGCGATTTTTCCACATTGGCGGCCCATGACCTGGGCGGTGCCGCCATTGCGGCGGCCGTGCAGCGAGCAGGCATTGCCCCCGAGTTGGTCACCGAGGTCTTGTTTGGCAACTGCCTGATGGCGGGCCAAGGCCAGGCGCCGGCGCGTCAGGCGGCGTTCAAAGGCGGCTTGCCCAAGAGTGCCGGCGCGGTCACCTTGTCCAAAATGTGTGGCTCAGGCATGCGTGCGGCCATGTTTGCCCATGACATGCTGCTGGCCGGCTCGCACGATGTGTTGGTGGCCGGTGGCATGGAGAGCATGACCAACGCGCCCTACCTCATGCTCAAGGGCCGTGGCGGATACCGCATGGGCCATGACCGCATCTTCGATCACATGATGCTCGATGGCCTGGAAGACGCCTACCAGCCCGGGCGCAGCATGGGCACCTTTGGCGAAGATTGCGCAGCCAAGTACAGCTTCACGCGCGCGCAGCAGGATGCGTTTGCCATCGCCAGTGTGGAGCGGGCCAAGGCCGCCATCAGCTCTGGTCACTTCGCCACCGAAATCACGCCGGTGACGGTGAAGGACCGCAGTGGCGAGCGTGTGGTGAGCCAGGATGAAGGCCCGGGCAAAGTCAAGCTCGACAAAATCACCGGCTTGAAGCCCGCCTTCAAGAAAGACGGCACCATCACCGCGGCCTCCAGTTCTTCCATCAACGATGGTGCCGCTGCCTTGGTCATGATGCGCGAGTCCACGGCGCGCCAACTCGGTTGCCAACCGCTGGCGCGAATCGTGAGCCACGCCGGCCATGCGCAAGAGCCCGAGTGGTTTGCCACCGCCCCGGTGGGCGCCACGCAAAAAGCCTTGGCCAAAGCGGGCTGGCAAGTGAACGATGTCGACCTTTGGGAAATCAACGAAGCGTTTGCGGTGGTGCCCATGGCCTTGATGGCCGACCTGAAGGTGCCGCACGACAAAGTGAACGTGCATGGCGGCGCCTGTGCCTTGGGCCACCCCATTGGGGCCAGCGGCGCGCGCATCTTGGTGACCTTGCTGCACGCCTTGAAGGCGCGGGGCTTGAAAAAAGGCCTGGCCACGCTGTGCATTGGCGGTGGCGAAGCGACGGCCATGGCCGTTGAAATGCTCTGAGCCTGTGGGCTGGAAGGTTCAAAGATGAGCACCGTCCTGGTCATTGGCGCCTCCCGCGGTTTGGGCTTGGCGTTGGCAACGCAGTACGCGGCCGCGGGCTGGCGTGTCATCGGCACGGCGCGCACGGCCGAGGGCTTGTCGCGTTTACAAGCGGTCGGTGCGGAGGCTTTGTCGCTGGATGTCAGTGACCCGGCCAGCGTCAGCGGCCTGTCCTGGCGCCTCGATGGTGAAAAGCTGGACCTGGCCCTGTATGTGGCCGGCGTCATGGACAAAGGCGATGCGCAGACCCCGCCCACGCGCGAGGCCTTTGACGCGGTCATGCACGCCAATGTCCTGGGCGCCATGCAAGTCATTCCCCAAGTCGCGCCCATGCTGCAAGAGGGCCAGGGCACGCTGGCCTGCATCAGCAGCCGCATGGGCAGCTTGGCACTGACGCAAAGCAGCGATGCCGCGCTGTACCGCATCAGCAAGGCGGCGCTGAACATGGTGGTGCGCATCACGCAAGCGGGCTACCCCGATATCGCTGTGGTGGCCTTGCATCCTGGCTGGGTGCAAACCGACATGGGTGGCCGCGCCGCGCCTTTGACGCCCCGTGAGAGTGTGGCCGCCATGCGCGCCACGCTGGCTTCGTTGAAGCCTGAACACCACGGCCAATTTCTTTCTCATGATGGCTCGCCCTTGGCGTGGTGAGGCCCTTGCTTTGATGGAGTTCCCATGCTGCTGACCCCCGACCAAGAAATGATTCGCGATGCCGTACGGGTCTTTGCCCAGGAACAGCTGTGGCCGCAGGCCGCACGCTGGGACAAAGAGCACACCTTTCCCAAAGACGTGCACCGTGGCTTGGCCGACCTGGGGGCTTATGGCATCTGCGTGCCGGAAGCCCAAGGCGGCGCCGGCCTGGATTACCTGACCCTGGCGGTGGTGCTGGAAGAAATTGCGGCCGGCGACGGCGGCACCAGCACCGCCATCAGCGTCACCAATTGCCCGGTGAATGCCATCCTGATGCGCTACGGCAACCCCGAGCAACAAAAACAATGGCTGATGCCCTTGGCGCAAGGCCACATGCTCGGTGCTTTTTGCCTCACCGAACCCCATGTCGGTTCCGATGCCTCGGCCTTGCGCACCACGGCCACCCGCGAGGGCGACAGCTATGTGTTGCAAGGCGTCAAGCAGTTCATCACCAGCGGCAAGCATGGCGATGTGGCCATTGTGATTGCGGTAACCGACAAGGCCGCCGGCAAAAAAGGCATCAGCGCCTTCATCGTGCCAACCGACACGCCCGGCTATGTGGTGGCGCGACTCGAAGACAAGCTAGGCCAGCATTCCAGCGACACCGCGCAAATCAATTTTGACCAATGCCGCGTGCCCGCAGAAAACCTGATTGGCCAAGAGGGCGAGGGCTACAAAATTGCCCTCAGTGCCTTGGAGGGCGGGCGCATTGGCATCGCCGCGCAAAGCGTGGGCATGCCGCGCAGCGCGCTGGAGGTGGCCTTGGATTGCGCGCGCCAGCGCGAAAGCTTCGGCACCGCGATTTTCAATCACCAAGCGGTCGGCTTTCGCTTGGCCGACTGCGCCACGCGACTCGAGGCCGCGCGCCAGTTGATCTGGCATGCCGCCGCCTTGCGCGATGCCGGCCGCCCCTGCCTGAAAGAGGCGGCCATGGCCAAGCTGTTCGCCAGCGAAGTGGCCGAGGAGGTCTGCAGTGCCGCCATTCAAACCCTGGGCGGTTATGGCTATGTGAGCGACTTCCCTGTGGAGCGCATTTACCGTGACGTGCGTGTTTGCCAAATTTACGAAGGCACTTCGGACGTTCAAAAGATCCTGATCCAACGCGCATTGGCATGAAGGCTTCTGCGTCGGCCTTGTTGGCCTGCCCCTGTGGCCAACGGAGTGGTCGCGGTCTGGCAACGCTTGCGACCTGTTGTGGTCCCAGGCTCTCTGGCGAGCAATCCGCGCCGGACGCTGAGGCCCTGATGCGCTCGCGCTACACGGCCTATGTGCTGGGCCATGCAGATTACTTGTTGGCCACTTGGCACGAGCGCACGCGCCCCGCCACGCTGGAACTGGATCCCGCTGCCAAGTGGCTGGGCCTGGAGGTCAAGCAGCGCCTGCAAACAGGCGACAACCAAGCCGAGGTGTCGTTTGTGGCGCGGTATCGCCTGGCGGGCCGCGCAGTTCGATTGACAGAGCACAGCCGTTTCGTGCGCGAGAATGGCCTTTGGTATTACGTGGACGGAGATGTGAGCTGACATGCGCTTTCAAGCCCTTCTATTCGATTGCGATGGCGTCTTGGTCGACAGCGAGCCCATCACCCATGGCGTTTTGCAAGCGATGCTGCACGAGCAGGGCTGGCGCCTGAGCATGGAGGAGTGTGTCCACCATTTCATGGGCCGGGCGGTCAAAGACCAGCGCGCCGTGATCGAGCATCACACCCAGCAGCCGTTGACAGAAGCCTGGCTGACAGCGTTCCGTGAACGCCGCAACCAGGCGCTGGAAGCGCAGCTGCAAGCCGTGCCGCACATTCATGCCGCGATGGCGGCCCTGCAACCCGTGTTTGCCGAACGCATGGCCTGCGCCTCGGGGGCAGACCGCTTCAAGGTGGAGTTGCAATTGAAAAAGGTTGCGCTGCACGCTTATTTTGCGGGCCGCATTTTCAGCGGCCATGAAATGCCGCGCAGCAAACCCGCGCCCGATGTTTACCTGGCCGCCGCAGAATACTTGGCGGTCCCGACAGCCGATTGCCTGGTGATCGAAGACACGCCCACGGGCGTCACCGCCGGCGTGGCTGCGGGTGCCGAGGTCTGGGCTTATGTGGCGCCCGACGCGCAGGACATGGCGCGCCACATCGAAGTCTTGCGGCAAGCGGGCGCCCAGCGCGTTTTTCACAGCATGGCCGACTTGCCGGACCTGATCCAAGCCGCCTGAGGTCGGCAAAAAAAGTGGACGAATCAATTGACGTTTACGTAAACGTCAATTAGAGTGCTGGTTTTCCGAAAGAGTGAGCCATGCCTGTTCTGGAGACAAAACTCAACCCTCGCTCGGCTGAATTTCAAGCCAATGCTGCGGCCATGCGCGCCCAGGTGGATGATCTTCAGGCCCAGCTTGCCCAAGTGGCCCAAGGGGGTGGTGAAGCCGCCCGTGCCAAGCACACGGCGCGCGGCAAATTGCTGCCCCGCGATCGCGTTCAGCGGCTGCTAGACCCTGGCACGCCTTTCCTGGAACTGGCGCCGCTGGCAGCCCTGCAGATGTACCAAAACGACGCGCCCAGCGCCGGGCTGATTGCCGGCATTGGCCGTGTCAGTGGCGTGGACTGCATGATTGTGTGCAACGACGCCACGGTCAAGGGCGGCACTTACTACCCCATGACGGTGAAGAAGCATTTGCGCGCCCAGGAAGTGGCCCAGCAAAACCGTTTGCCCTGCATTTACCTGGTGGACTCGGGCGGCGCCAACTTGCCCAACCAGGATGAAGTCTTTCCCGACCGCGATCACTTTGGCCGCATCTTCTTCAACCAGGCCAACATGAGCGCCCAGGGCATTGCCCAGATTGCCGTGGTCATGGGCAGTTGCACGGCCGGTGGCGCCTATGTGCCTGCCATGAGCGATGAAGCCATCATCGTGAAAAACCAGGGCACGATTTTCCTGGGCGGCCCGCCCTTGGTGAAAGCGGCCACCGGCGAAGTGGTCACGGCCGAAGACCTGGGCGGCGGCGATGTGCACACCCGCCTGTCGGGTGTGGCCGATCACCTGGCGCAAAACGATTTGCATGCGATTGCCCTGGCACGGCAAGCAGTGAAAAATTTGAACGCCCGCAAGGTGCCGCCCATTGCGACCCAGGCGCCGCAAGCGCCTCGCTTTGCAGCCGAAGAGCTGTATGGCGTGATCCCAACCGACACCCGCAAGCCCTTTGACGTGCGCGAAATCATCGCCCGCATCGTCGATGGCTCCGAATTCGATGAGTTCAAGTCGCGCTTTGGCACCACCTTGGTCTGTGGCTTTGCGCGCATCGAGGGCATGCCCGTGGGCATCATTGCAAACAATGGCATTTTGTTTTCAGAGTCGGCCCTGAAAGGCGCGCACTTTATCGAGCTGTGCTGCCAGCGCAAGATCCCTTTGGTGTTCTTGCAAAACATCACCGGCTTCATGGTGGGCCGCAAATACGAAAACGAGGGCATCGCCCGCAACGGCGCCAAGATGGTGACCGCGGTGGCCACGGCGGCGGTGCCCAAGTTCACCATCATCATTGGCGGCAGCTTTGGCGCTGGCAACTATGGCATGTGTGGCCGGGCCTACAGCCCGCGCTTCTTGTGGATGTGGCCCAATGCGCGCATCAGCGTCATGGGCGGCGAGCAAGCGGCCAGCGTGCTGGCGACGGTCAAGCGCGATGGCATCGAGGCCAAAGGGGGCGCGTGGAGCGCTTCCGAAGAAGAGGCCTTCAAGGCCCCGATTCGCCAACAGTATGAAGTGCAGGGTCACCCTTACTACGCCACGGCGCGTTTGTGGGACGACGGCGTGATCGACCCCGCGGACACCCGTCGCGTGCTGGCCATGGGTTTGAGCGCATCGCTGAATGCGCCCATCCCCGAGACCCAGTTCGGCGTGTTCAGGATGTGATGCCATGACCGCCGTACGCATCACCCATGAAGCGGCCGTGACCACCATCACGCTGTGCCGTCCCGAAGTTCGCAATGCCTTCAATGAAGAAGTGATTGCCGAATTGACCCAAGCCTTCCGTCAGACCTCCGCCGATGAGCGCGTGCGCTGCGTGGTGTTGGCCGCCGAAGGCCCTGCCTTTTGTGCCGGCGCCGATCTGAACTGGATGCGGCGCATGGCCGACTACACCCGCGATGAAAACCTGGCCGACGCCAGCAAGTTGGCCGACATGCTGGAAGCCATTTATGTCTGCCGTGCGCCGGTCATTGCCCGGGTGCAAGGCGATGTGTTTGCGGGCGGCATGGGCCTGGTGGCCGCCGCCGACATGGCGGTCAGCGTGGACACCGCCCAGTTTTGCCTGAGCGAAGTCAAGCTGGGCCTGATTCCCGCCACCATCAGCCCGTATGTGATTCGCGCCATGGGCGCGCGCGCAGCGCACCGTTATTTTTTGACGGCCGAGCGTTTCAGTGCGGCCGAAGCGCATCGCGTGGGCTTGGTCCATGAGGTGACCACGGCCGATGGACTGGATGCGGTCGTGAACCAATGGGTGCAGGCCCTGACCAGTGCCAGCCCGCATGCCGTTCAAGTGTGCAAGCGCCTGGTGCAGGATGTGGCCGAGCGCGAAATCGATGCCGCGCTGGTGGCCCAAACCGTGGCTGGCATTGCCGACATTCGCGCCAGTGCGCAGGGCAAGGAGGGCGTGCAGTCTTTCTTGCAAAAACGCAAACCCAACTGGCTGCTGTGAGGATTCCGAGATGTTTCAAAAAATTCTGATTGCCAACCGAGGCGAAATTGCCTGCCGCGTGGCCGCCACCGCGCGCCGCATGGGGATTCGCACCGTGGCGGTGTACTCGGACGCCGATGCCAACGCCAAACACACCCAGTCCTGCGACGAAGCGGTGCACATTGGCGGCAGCGCGCCCAAGGACAGCTACCTGCGCTGGGAGCGCATTCTCGAGGCGGCCAAGGCCACGGGCGCGCAAGCCATTCACCCGGGCTACGGTTTCTTGAGTGAGAACGAAGCCTTTGCCCAAGCTTGCGCGCAAGCGGGCTTGGTGTTCATCGGCCCGCCGGCGTCGGCCATCCAGGCCATGGGCTTGAAAGCCGAGTCCAAACAACTGATGGAAAAAGCCGGTGTGCCCCTGGTGCCTGGCTACCACGGCAAGGACCAAGACCCCGGCTTGCTGCAACGCGAAGCCGATCGCATTGGCTACCCTGTGCTCATCAAGGCCAGTGCCGGTGGTGGGGGCAAGGGCATGCGCATCGTCACGCAAGCCTCGGAGTTCGCGCCGTCCTTGGCCTCTTGCCAGCGCGAGGCGCGCAACAGCTTTGGCGACGATGCCGTGCTGATTGAAAAATACGTGCAGCGACCGCGCCACATTGAAATTCAGGTGTTTGGCGACACCCAAGGCGATTGTGTGTACTTGTTCGAGCGCGATTGCTCGGTGCAGCGCCGTCACCAAAAGGTGCTGGAAGAAGCGCCGGCGCCTGGCATGACCGAAGATTTGCGCGCCCGCATGGGTGCGGCAGCGGTGGCCGCCGCCAAAGCCGTGGGCTATGTGGGGGCGGGCACGGTGGAATTCATCGTCGAGCAGTCAGAGCGCGGCATGGACTTCTTCTTCATGGAGATGAACACCCGGCTGCAAGTGGAACACCCGGTGACCGAGGCCATCACTGGCCTGGACTTGGTGGAGTGGCAGTTGCGCGTGGCTTCGGGCGAGCCCTTGCCCTTGAAGCAAGCCGATTTGCGCATCCATGGCCATGCGATCGAAGCGCGTTTGTGCGCTGAAAATCCCGACAACCAATTTTTGCCGGCCACCGGCCGCCTGAACGTTTACCGCAAGCCCCACGCCAGCGCTTTTGCGCAGGGCAATGTGCGCATTGACGATGGCGTTCGCGAGGGCGACGCCATCAGCCCCTATTACGACTCCATGGTGGCCAAGCTGATCGTGCACGGCGAAACCCGTGAACAAGCTTTGGCGCGCCTCGATGCCGCCTTGGTGCAGACGCACATTGTGGGCCTGGCCACCAATGTGCAGTTTCTGCGCCATGTCTTGCGCAGCCCCTCTTTTGCCCAAGCGCAATTGGACACCGCCCTGATTGAACGCGAAAAAGACGTGTTGTTTCACCAGCGTCCGGTCAGCCGTGACTTGGCGATCGCCGCCGTGGTGGCCCACACCCTGGCCACCGAGCAGGCGATGGCACAAGCCGACGCATCGGGCTGGGTGGACCCCTTCGCGCACCGCGATGGCTGGCAATCGCACGGCCGCCAGCGGCGTCACTGGTCGTTTGACGATGCGGGCGAGTCGGTGACGGCCACGCTCACCTATGGCGCGGGTGGGGCCTTGTCATTGGCCCTTGAAGGCGGGCCAGAAACTGCGCTGCAATGGCAACGCCTGGGCGACCGTTTGCAGCTTCAGTGGGGTACAACGCGTTGCGTGGCATCGGTTTATCGGCAAGGCGAAACCGCCCATGTGTTCACGCCGCAAGGCGCGGCCCGACTGGGCGTGGTCGACGCCCTGGCGCATGCCGGCGAGGCCGCCCAGGAAGCTGGCCGGCTCACCGCGCCCATGCCCGGCAAAATCGTGTCCTTCGCCGTGAAGGCGGGCGATGGCGTGAAAGCCGGCCAGGCCTTGGCCGTGATGGAGGCCATGAAGATGGAGCACACCATTCAGGCGCCCGCGGATGGCAAAGTCGCTGAGTTGCTGTTTGCACCCGGTGACCAGGTGACCGAAGGGGCGGAATTGCTGCGCCTGGAGGCATGAATCCCAGGCTTGGGTGAGAATGCAGGGATGAAGATCGCTGTCTGTTTGAGCAACACCAAGCCCGCGCCCTGGATTGCCAGTTTGCAAGCCGCCTTGCCTGAAGCACAGGTGTATGAGTGGGTGCCCGGCGCGCCCCCCGCCGACTATGCGCTGGTGTGGACGCCACCGCAACAATTCATCGATGAGCAACCGCAACTCAAGGTCTTGTTCAATGCCGGTGCGGGTGTCGATGCCTTGCTGCGCATGACGATACCCGCCAGCATGGCCTTGGTGCGCCTGGACGACGCCGGCATGTCGGTGCAAATGGCCGAGTACGTGGTGCATGCCGTGACGCGGCACTTTCGCGAGTTTCAGGCCTATGACCAGGCCCAGGCGCAATCCCACTGGGCCTACCGCAAGCCCCATCGGCGCCAGGAATTTTCGGTGGGCATTTTGGGGCTGGGCATTTTGGGCAAACGTGTCGCACAGGCCGTGCGGCAATTTGAGTTCCCGGTGAATGGCTGGAGTCGCACCCCCAAACAGATCGAAGGGGTCAACTGTTTTTCAGGCGAGACCGGTTTGTCGGCGTTCCTGGCCGCCACGCGTGTGTTGGTGTGTTTGCTGCCCTTGACGCCGGACACGCAGGGCCTGCTGAACCGGCAGACGCTGTCGCAATTGCAGCCCGGCGCTTACGTGATCAACGTGGCACGCGGCGCGCATTTGGTCGACGAGGATTTGCTGGCGCTGCTGGACGAAGGCCATTTGGCCGGCGCGACGCTCGATGTGTTTCGCACCGAGCCGCTACCGCAGGCGCACGCTTTTTGGCAGCACCCCAAGATCACCGTGACGCCGCACATTTCGGCGCGTACCTTGCGCGATGAAAGCATTGCGCAAATCGCGCAAAAAATTTCGGCCCTGCAACGCGGCGAACCCCTGGCCAGTTTGGCGGGGGTGGTCGATCCGAAGAAAGGTTACTGACATGTTGCCCTCTCGCGTCAAGTTGGTGGACGTTGGCCCACGTGACGGCTTGCAAAATGAAAAGCAGCCGGTTCCTGCGGCCACCAAGATCGCCTTGGTGCACAAGCTGCAAGCAGCCGGTTTGCGAGAGATCGAAGTCACCAGCTTTGTCTCCCCCAAGTGGGTGCCGCAGATGGCCGACAACGCCGAGGTGATGGCGGGTATTCAACGCCAGGCCGGTGTGCGGTATTCGGTCTTGACCCCCAACCTGCAAGGCTTCGAGGCGGCTGTGAAATCGCGCCCTGATGAAATCGTGGTGTTTGGCGCGGCCAGCGAAGCCTTCAGCCACAAGAACATCAATTGCTCGATTGCCGAGAGCATGGCGCGCTTCGCGCCGGTGGTCTCCGCGGCGCGCGCTGCAGGCATCTATGTGCGTGGCGCCATGTCGTGCACCGTGGGCTGCCCTTACGAAGGCGAGGTGGCCCCCGAGCGGGTGGGGTACCTGGCCAAGCTGATGAAAGACATCGGCGTGCAGCATGTGGGCGTGGCCGACACCATTGGCGTGGGCACCCCGCGAAAAATTCAAGCGGCACTGGAAGCCACCTTGCAACACTATGCGCTGGGCGATGTCTCGGGGCACTTCCATGACACCTATGGCCAAGCCTTGGCCAACACGCTGGCCAGTCTGGAACTGGGCGTCTGGCAATTTGACACCTCGGTGGCTGGTTTGGGCGGCTGCCCCTATGCCAAGGGCGCCACAGGCAATGTGGCCACCGAAGACGTGGTGTATTTGTTGCACGGCATGGGCATCGACACCGGCATCGATCTGGACCGCTTGGTCGATGCCGGCGTGTTCATCAGCGAGGCTTTGGGCCGCCAGACGTCTTCGCGTGTGGCCCGTGCTTTGCTGAGCAAGCGCGCAGGGTAATCGCCTTGGAACCCTCTGAACAGCATCGGTTGGCACAGGCCATGCGAGGCTGGTCCGCGCAGTTGTTGGCGCAGCCCGGCCCCATGCCCTCGCCCTGTGTCTCGGTTTGCCAAATGGCGGATGGCTTGTGCCAGGGTTGCTGGCGCACCCTCGATGAAATTGCCAGCTGGGGGCAGTTGCAGGACGCGCAGCGCCGCCTAGTCTGGCAACGCATTGCCCAGCGATTGACACCGCCCGAGGAGGGCAGCGCATGAAGCAGATCACCTTTTATTTCGACTTCATCTCCCCCTATGCCTATTTGGCGTTTGAAGCCTTGCCGCAGGCTTTGCAGGGCATCAGCCACCAAGTGCACTACCAACCGATTTTGTTTGCGGGCTTGCTCAACCACCATGGCCAATTGGGGCCCGCTGAAATCGCCGGAAAGCGCGATTGGACTTACCAACAAGTGCAATGGGGGGCGCATCAGCACAACATCCCCTTGCAATTGCCTTCGGCCCACCCGTTCAATCCATTGGCCTTGCTGCGCCTGGCCTTGGCCTGTCCCGAGGCGGGCCTGCCCAATCGCTGGGTCTGTGAAACCATCTTCAGGCATGTCTGGAAAGAGGGCGGGGACCCTGTGTCCCCCGACAGATTGCGTGCGTTGACAGAACAGCTGGCGCCGCAACAGGATCCCTCGAGCCCGCAGGTCAAGCAGCGCTTGATCGATGCCACCCAAAATGCAATCACCGCCGGGCTCTTTGGCGTGCCCACCATGGCGGTCGATGGCAAACTGTTTTGGGGCTTTGACGCTCTTCCCATGCTCAGGGCTTTTCTGCAGGGAGACGCCTGGTTTGAGTCGGGTGCTTGGCAAGCCGCACAAGCGTTGCCGTCGGGGATTTCCCGAAAATAATTTCCGATTGACGCGATGTGAAATAAATGACAAGGGTTACTACCTAACTTGTCAGCATCCATTCAGTTTCCCGTCAGAACCTGGAAAGGACGCCCCATAAGAATCGCGCATCCCTTCAATTTCGAGGGGGCTTAACTTTTGGAGACATCGCTATGGCAACAGCAGAAGCCGCACGCCCGATGACCGCCGAAGAGAAGAAAGTGATCTTCGCTTCGTCGCTCGGCACCGTGTTCGAGTGGTATGACTTTTACCTTTACGGTTCACTCGCCGCAATCATTGCAAAACAGTTTTTCAGCGGCCTGGACGCTGGTTCTGCTTTCATCTTCGCGCTCTTGGCTTTTGCCGCTGGCTTCATCGTGCGCCCCTTTGGCGCGCTGGTGTTTGGCCGCCTCGGCGACATGATCGGCCGCAAGTACACCTTCTTGGTGACCATTCTGATCATGGGCTTGTCGACCTTCATCGTGGGTATTCTCCCCACCTACGCCAGCATTGGCGTGGCAGCCCCCATCATCCTGATCTGCTTGCGCTTGCTGCAAGGCCTGGCACTGGGCGGTGAGTACGGCGGTGCCGCAACCTACGTGGCAGAACACGCGCCCCATGGCAAGCGTGGCGCCTACACCTCCTGGATTCAAACCACCGCGACCCTGGGCCTGTTCCTGTCGCTGATGGTGATTCTGGGCACGCGTACCGCGATTGGCGAAGCCGCCTTTGCCGACTGGGGCTGGCGTGTTCCCTTCATCGTGTCGATCGCCTTGCTGGCCATCTCGGTGTACATCCGTTTGTCCATGAACGAATCGCCCGCCTTCCAGAAAATGAAGGCCGAAGGCAAGACCTCCAAGGCCCCCCTGTCCGAGTCTTTTGGCCAGTGGAAAAACCTGAAGATCGTGATTCTGGCCCTGATCGGCCTGACCGCCGGTCAAGCGGTGGTGTGGTATTCGGGCCAGTTCTATGCCTTGTTCTTCCTGACCCAGGCCCTGAAGGTCGATGGCGCCACTGCCAACATTTTGGTCGCGGTCTCGCTGATCATCGGCACGCCTTTCTTCATTTTGTTCGGCTCCATGTCGGACAAAATTGGCCGCAAGCCCATCATCATGCTGGGTTGTTTGCTCGCCGTGCTGACCTACTTCCCGGTGTTCGAAGCACTGACGAAAGCCGCCAACCCCGACCTGCACGCTGCTCAGCAAAAGAGCAAAGTGGTGGTGACGGCCGATGCCAATGAGTGCTCCTTCCAGTTCAACCCCACGGGCACGGTCAAATTCACCAGCTCTTGCGACATTGCCAAGCAGTTCCTGGCCGCCAACTCGGTGAGCTACTCCAATGCGCCGGCCGCCGCGGGCACGCCCGCCACCATCAAGGTGGGTGACGTTGAAATCGTCGGCTACAGCTCCAAAGGCCTGCCTGCCGAGGAAGCCAAAGCCAAAGACGCGGAGTTCAAGAAGAGCGTGCTGGAAGCCCTGAAAGCGGCCGGCTACCCTGCCAAGGCTGACCCCGCCAAAGTGGACAAGTTCATGATTGTCGTGATCCTGACCTACCTGGTGATCCTGGTGACCATGGTGTACGGCCCGATCGCAGCCATGCTGGTGGAAATGTTCCCCACCCGCATTCGCTACACCTCGATGTCCTTGCCCTACCACATTGGCAACGGCTGGTTCGGTGGCTTGCTGCCCACCACGGCCTTCGCCATCGTGGCGCAGACCGGCAACATGTACAACGGCTTGTGGTACCCGATCATCATTGCCGGCATGACCTTTGTCATCGGCATGTTGTTCGTCAAGGAAACCAAAGACGTGGACATCTACGCACAAGACTGAACTTTGTAAGCATTCCGGGGGGACCCGGATGCTAGAGTCAAGCCCTCCCCTTGTGGAGGGCTTTTTTATTTGGACGCTAGGAGAACCAAGATGTGGAAAATTGCTGTGGGATTTGTCGTGTTTGCGGCATTGGCCCTGTTTGTGATCATGAAGGGTGGCGATAGCCTGGACATGGGTGGCGAGAAACATGGCGCCGATGCCGTGCACGCGCCTGAGCCTGCCAAGCCGGCCGAGGCCGGGGCTTCTGCCGCCGCGCCAGCACCGGCACCCGCTGCATCCGCAGCGCCTGCAGCCCCTGCTGCTGCCAAATAATTTTTTTGACGCTTCTCTGAAAGCCACGGCCTTGACCGTGGCTTTTTTTTGGGTGCGTTGGCATCTGCGCCAGCGCCCAGCCAAGGGCATTTAATCCTGCCTAGAATGATGGCCCTCACTCTCCAGATCGAGCCGTCATGACCCAGGGCCTTATTCGAATACGTGGCGCACGCCAGCACAACCTCAAGAACCTGGACCTGGACCTGCGCACGGGTGAGCTGACGGTGGTCACGGGCCCCAGTGGCTCCGGCAAGTCCAGCCTGGTGTTTGACACCTTGTATGCGGAAGGCCAGCGGCGTTACGTTGAAACCTTCAGCGCCTATGCCCGGCAATTTCTGGACCGCATGGACCGCCCGGCGGTTGACCGGGTCGAGGGGGTGCCGCCCGCGATTGCCATCGACCAAACCAACCCGGTTCGCAGCTCCCGCTCCACCGTGGGCACCATGACCGAGCTGAACGATCACCTGAAGCTCATGTTTGCGCGTGCTGCGCAGTTGTTTGATCGCCAGACAGCGCAAGCCGTTCAGCACGACACGCCCGAAAGTTTGTACGCCGAGCTACAGCGCCGCGCGGCGCCCCGCGACCCTCGCCTGGTGCTGACCTTTCCGGTGGAGTTGCCTGCGGGCACCACGGCCGAAGAAGTGGAGCAGTGGCTGAG
>Ga0255243_1000059_pt1 | contig 15781 bp, 11 predicted proteins | sample ColtaT_3_FD_183674 | JGI IMG/M metagenome (GOLD analysis project Ga0255243, IMG submission 183674) | Metatranscriptome of freshwater microbial communities from Columbia River, Oregon, United States - Colum_Atlam_RepB_8d (Metagenome... | ecosystem: Environmental > Aquatic > Freshwater > River...
ATCGTCAACCATATCTGCTTTGTTTAAGAAAACAACGATATAAGGTACACCAACCTGACGAGCTAACAGAATGTGTTCGCGAGTTTGTGGCATAGGGCCATCAGCAGCAGAACATACCAAAATAGCGCCGTCCATTTGAGCAGCACCGGTAATCATGTTCTTAACATAGTCAGCGTGTCCTGGACAGTCAACGTGCGCATAGTGACGGTTATCAGATTCATATTCTACGTGAGCTGTAGAAATGGTAATACCACGTGCTCTTTCTTCTGGAGCAGCATCGATTTGGTCGTATGCTTTAGCTTCCCCACCATGCTTTTTAGCCATAATGGTTGTAATTGCAGCCGTTAATGTTGTTTTACCATGGTCAACGTGACCGATGGTTCCAACGTTGACGTGTGGTTTTGTACGTTCAAATTTTCCTTTAGCCATGATTTCTACCAAATATAAAAGTTATTGTTTTTTCACAATCGCATCAGCAACATTGTTTGGAGCTTCAGAATATTTTGCGAATTCCATTGTATATGTTGCACGCCCTTGAGTTGCAGAACGAAGATCTGTTGAATAGCCAAACATTTCTGCAAGAGGAACTTCTGCACGAATAATTTTTCCAGCAGGAGATTCATCCATACCTTGTAACATACCTCTTCTACGGCTGAGGTCACCCATTACGTCACCCATATACTCTTCTGGTGTTACAACTTCCACACTGAAGATAGGCTCAAGTAAAACTGGGTTTGCTTTCATCGCACCTTGTTTGAATGCCATAGAACCAGCAATCTTAAACGCCATTTCAGAAGAATCCACGTCATGGTAAGAACCATCGAATAATGTGACTTTAACGTCAACGACTGGATATCCTGCTAAAACACCGTTATTGAGTTGTTCTTGAATCCCTTTATCAACTGCAGGAATGTATTCACGAGGAATTACACCACCAACAATTGCATTTTCAAATTCGTAACCTTCGCCACGAGATTTAGGTTCAAGTTTAATAACAACATGACCGTATTGACCGCGTCCACCAGACTGACGCACGAATTTACCTTCTTGTTCGACTGGCATGCGAATTGTTTCACGATAAGCTACTTGTGGTTTTCCAACATTTGCTTCAACGAAAAATTCGCGCTTCATACGGTCAACAATAATTTCCAAATGTAACTCACCCATACCTTGAATAATGGTTTGACCAGATTCTTCATCAGTATGAACTCGGAACGATGGATCTTCTTGTGCTAATTTACCTAAAGCAATCGACATTTTTTCTTGGTCAGCTTTGGTTTTTGGCTCAACAGCAACTGCGATTACAGGTTCTGGGAAATCCATTCTTTCTAAAGTAATAACGTTTTTCTCATCACACAATGTATCACCAGTTGTTACTGATTTTAAGCCGACAGCAGCAGCGATATCGCCGGCTCTTACTTCTTTAATCTCTTCTCGAGAGTTAGCGTGCATTTGTAATAAACGGCCAATACGTTCACGCTTACCTTTAACAGGGTTATATACAGTGTCACCTGATTTTAATACACCAGAATACACACGAATATAGGTTAAAGTACCTACGAATGGGTCTGTTGCAATTTTGAAAGCCAATGCAGAGAAAGGAGATTCATAAGATGTTTTACGACTGTCTTCTTCACCGTCTTCGTCAACGCCGCGTACGTCAGGAATTTCAGTTGGAGAAGGTAAGAAATCAATAACACCGTCTAATACTGCTTGAACACCCTTGTTTTTAAAGGCTGAACCGCAATATACAGGTACAATTTCATTTGCAATTGTACGTTGACGTAATGCTTTTTTAATTTCCTCTTCAGATAACTCTTGGCCATCTAAATACTTATCCATTAACTCTTCGTTCGCTTCAGCAGCAGCTTCAACGATCAAACTTCTCAAATCTTCACATTTAGCGACTAATTCAGAAGGAATTTCTTTATATTGGAAAGTCATTCCCTTGTTATCTTCATCCCATAAAATGGCTTTCATTTTAATAAGGTCGATAACGCCTTTGAATTCTTCTTCAGCGCCGATATTTAATTGAACAACAACTGGATTCGCACCTAAACGGTTTTTAATTTGGTCAACAACACGGAGGAAATTAGCACCCATGCGGTCCATCTTGTTTACGAATACAATACGAGGAACGCCGTATTTGTCCGATTGTCTCCAAACGGTCTCAGATTGTGGCTCAACCCCAGCAACAGAGTCGAATACAACTACAGCACCGTCAAGTACACGTAATGAACGTTCTACTTCAATCATGAAGTCAACGTGTCCTGGTGTGTCAATGATGTTAACACGATGTTTATCGTATTGTTTATCCATGCCTGACCAGTAACAGGTTGTCGCAGCAGAAGTAATGGTAATACCTCTTTCTTGCTCTTGAACCATCCAGTCCATGGTTGCAGCACCATCATGTACCTCACCAATTTTATGAGATGTACCGGTGTAGAATAATACACGTTCTGTTGTAGTGGTTTTACCAGCATCCACGTGCGCGGCAATCCCAATATTACGATATAAATGAAGTGGTGTAGACACGTCAAACCCCTAATTAATTAATTCCAACGGAAATGAGCGAAAGCTTGGTTTGCTTTAGCCATACGATGTGTTTCTTCACGCTTCTTAACAGCAGCGCCACGTCCCTCTAAAGCTTCATACATTTCTGCAGCTAAACGAGAAACCATACCTTTCTCACCACGATTACGCGCAGCTTGAACCATCCATCTCATTCCTAAGGCCATAGAGCGCTTTGGACGGACTTCAACAGGAACTTGGTATGTAGCACCACCCACGCGGCGTGAACGAACTTCAACGGTTGGGCGAACGTTATCCATGACCTTTTCGAAATGGTCAATGATTGTCATGTGGCGAGCATCAGTATCTGAAGATTCATCTTTCTTGTATTTCTTCATTAACTTTTCAAACTCATCTAATGCACCATATACAATATTCTCTGCAACAGATTTTTTTCCATCATGCATAACAACATTGATAAATTTTGCAAGCACTTCACTTTTAAATTTTGGCTCTGGCAGAATTACTCTTGCTTTTACCGCTTTTCTTCTAGGCATAATTTACATTCCTGAGGTTATTTCTTATCTTTAGGTTTCTTTGTACCGTACTTAGAACGACCTTGTTTTCTGTCATTCACGCCAGCAGTATCTAAGCTACCGCGTACAGTGTGGTAACGAACCCCTGGTAAGTCCTTCACACGACCACCACGAATCAAAACGACCGAGTGTTCTTGTAAGTTATGTCCTTCACCGCCGATGTATGAAGAAACTTCATATCCGTTGGTTAAACGAACACGCGCAACCTTTCTTAAAGCTGAGTTTGGCTTTTTAGGGGTTGTAGTATAAACACGTGTGCACACACCGCGTCTTTGAGGACACGCTTCTAGCGCAGGCACGTTGCTCTTTCTTTTAATATCTCGTCTTGGTTTTCTAACCAATTGGTTAATTGTTGCCATTTTTTTTTAAGCTCCGAACGACCGAAATCATTATAATATCGCAAGGACAAGGAGGCCGAATTTTAATCGACCTCTGTCCAAATGTCAAGTTCCAACACTTTGCAGGGATTTTATTTACCGTGGAGGTTGTTCTGCATTGAGCGCTTCACTTAAAGCATGTTCGACATCACTTGCTGTTAATGAAGGAGTCACCGGCTCATGATTAGCTCGGCGAGCTCTCTTTTCTTTTCTCTTTTTATGATAAGTGTAACCTGTTCCAGCTGGAATAAGTCGACCCACCATAACGTTTTCCTTGAGACCTCTCAATTCATCCATCTTTCCACTCACGGCTGCTTCAGTCAACACACGAGTCGTTTCTTGGAAGGAGGCCGCAGAAACAAAGGATTCAGTAGCAAGAGAAGCTTTGGTAATACCTAATAAAATTGGGTATCCACGCGCAGGTTCCTTGTTTTCTTCCTTTATTCTATCATTTTCTTGGAGCATCGAAATTTCTTCAATTTGTTCGCCAACCAAGAAACGGGTATCCCCAACAAATGTAATTTCTCGTTTTCTTAACATTTGTCTGACGATAATTTCAATGTGTTTATCGTTAATTTTTACACCTTGTAAACGATAAACGTCTTGTACTTCATTTACGATATAATTAGCCAACGCACCAACACCTAATAATTTTAAAATATCATGTGGATTTGGTGGACCTTCAGCGACAACTTCACCTTTCGAAACGTATTCACCTTCGAAGACAGAAATATGTCTCCATTTAGGAATCATTTCTTCATGAATTTGATTGTCTGCACCGGTAATAATTAATCGTTTCTTACCTTTAGTTTCTTTTCCAAAGCTCACCAAGCCAGACATTTCTGCCATTACAGCGGAATCTTTTGGCTTTCTAGCTTCGAACAAGTCTGCTACGCGTGGGAGACCCCCGGTAATATCGCGAGTTTTTGTTCTTTCTTGTGGTATACGAGCAATAACGTCACCAGTTCGAATTTCTTGACCATCTTCAAAGTTTACAATCGCGTCAACTTGTAAGTAATAATGCGCCGGGACCTGAGTTCCAGAAATACATAAATCATTACCCTTCTCATCAACCAATTTAACCATTGGACGTAATTCAAGTCCTGTCGAACCCGATCTTTGCTTCGCATCGATAATTACAATACTGCTTAATCCTGTGACATCATCAGTTTGTCGATTCATGGTAATACCTTCAACCAAATCAACAAATTTAACGCGACCAGCAATCTCAGATACGATTGGATGGGTATGTGGATCCCATGTAGCAATCATCTGGCCTGCTTCAACAGAATCAAGATCATTAACAGAAAGTACAGCACCGTATGGGAGCTTATAACGTTCTTTTTCACGACCAAATTCATCAGCAACAGTGACTTCACCAGAACGGGATACCGCAACCAGCCTGCCATTATCTTGTCGTACTGTTTTCAAGTTATGTAATTTGATAGAACCTTTGTTCTTCACTTGAATACTATTCGCTGCAGATGATCGAGAAGCCGCCCCTCCAATATGGAAGGTACGCATGGTTAACTGTGTTCCTGGCTCCCCAATTGATTGTGCTGCAATAATACCTACAGCTTCACCAATGTTCACCAAGTGCCCACGAGCTAAGTCACGACCATAACATTTTGCACATAAGCCAAAACGGGTTTCACATGTAATAGGTGAACGAACGTTGATTTGATCAACACCCATTTTTTCTAATAACTCGACCCATGCTTCATCTAATAAAGTACCGCGAGCAACCAATGGCTCAGTTTTACCTGGCAAGTAAACATCTTGTGCAACCACACGACCCAAAACCCGCTCATGTAATGGCTCTACAATGTCTCCACCTTCAATCAATGGATTCATGGCAATACCATTTTCGGTACCACAATCAATCTCAGTGATAACAACGTCTTGAGCGACGTCAACTAATCGACGTGTTAAATAACCCGAGTTCGCTGTTTTTAACGCGGTATCCGCAAGACCTTTACGCGCACCGTGAGTCGAAATGAAGTATTGGAATACGTTCAAACCTTCACGGAAATTCGCTGTAATTGGCGTTTCAATAATCGAGCCGTCTGGTGCCGACATCAATCCGCGCATACCCGCTAACTGACGAATCTGAGCCGCAGAACCCCGCGCTCCAGAATCAGCCATCATAAAGATTGGATTGAATGATGGTTGTTGACTTGATTTACCTTTTGCATCAATCACTTCATCAGTTGCAATATTCGACATCATCGCTTTAGCAACAATTTCAGAAGTGCGTGACCAAATATCAATGACCTTATTGTATCGTTCACCATTGGTGACTAAACCGGAACGGAATTGAGATTCAATTTCACGAACTTCATCATAAGCTTGTTCAATAATGCTTGCTTTATCTTTAGGAATTTCCATATCATCAATACCAATCGATGCTGCAGCACGTGTTGCGTATTGGAAACCCATATACATTAATTGGTCAGCAAAAATAACCGTTTCTTTCAAACCATTATGACGATAGCAATGATCTAATACTTTGGAAATTGCTTTTTTTGTCATTGGTTTATTGATTAAATCAATGGTCATTCCTGGTGGCAATATGGTTGAGAAAATTGCACGACCAACAGTCGTATCAACCATTCGATATTCTTCACATGCAGGATCATCTGATAATGGCACACGTAATTTAATGCGTGCGTGTAATTCAACCATTTTTAATTCATAAGCATTTAATGCTTCTGCAGGGGAAATAAACGCTTTGCCTTCACCAACTGCATTCATTTTATCACGTGTTAAATAGTACAATCCTAAAACGACGTCCTGGCTAGGAACGATGATAGGTTCACCATTTGCAGGAGATAAAATATTGTTGGTCGACATCATTAATGAACGCGCTTCTAATTGCGCTTCCAATGTTAATGGAACGTGAACCGCCATCTGGTCCCCGTCGAAGTCAGCGTTATAAGCCGTACAAACCAACGGATGTAATTGAATCGCTTTTCCTTCAATCAGAACAGGTTCAAATGCCTGAATACCGAGACGGTGAAGTGTTGGCGCACGGTTAAGAAGCACTGGATGTTCACGAATGACTTCTTCAAGCACATCCCAAACCACAGGTTCTTCACGATCTACCATTTTTTTAGCAGCTTTAATTGTTGTCGCTAAACCACGAAACTCCAATTTACTGAAAATAAAAGGTTTAAACAATTCTAAAGCCATGCGTTTTGGTAACCCGCATTGGTGCAAACGTAACGTTGGACCAACCACGATTACGGAACGACCTGAATAATCTACACGCTTACCTAATAAGTTTTGACGGAAACGACCTTGCTTACCTTTAATCATATCTGCAAGCGATTTTAAAGGACGTTTGTTGGTTCCTGTAATCGCTCTTCCGCGACGACCATTATCTAATAACGCATCTACCGCTTCTTGTAACATACGCTTTTCGTTACGAACAATAATATCAGGCGCATTTAAATCCAATAATCTCTTTAAACGATTATTTCGGTTAATTACTCGTCGGTATAAATCGTTTAAGTCAGAAGTTGCAAAGCGTCCACCATCTAACGGTACCAAAGGTCGTAAATCTGGTGGTAATACGGGAAGAACGCTCATAATCATCCAATCAGGGTGATTTCCAGAGTCCTTGAATGCTTCTAATAACTTTAAACGTTTTGTAATTTTTTTAATTTTAGTATCAGAATTGGTAACAGGCAGTTCTTCGCGTAATGTCTTGATTTCTTCTTCTACATCAATTTGCTTTAACAAATCACGAACAGCTTCCGCACCCATTCTTGCATCAAATTCGTCGCCATGTAGTTCTAGAGCTTCTAAGTAAGCTTCATCGTTCAATAATTGGCCTTTCTCTAAGTCTGTTAAACCTGGATCAATCACAACGAATGATTCAAAATAAAGAACCCTTTCGATATCTCTCAACGTCATATCCAATAATAATCCAATACGGGATGGTAATGACTTGAGGAACCAAATATGTGCAACAGGACTTGCTAACTCGATATGTCCCATTCTATCGCGTCGTACTTTTGCTAATGTGACTTCAACACCACACTTTTCGCAAATAACGCCACGATGTTTTAAGCGCTTATATTTTCCACATAAGCATTCATAATCTTTTGTAGGTCCGAAGATTTTAGCGCAAAATAAACCGTCACGTTCTGGTTTGAACGTACGATAGTTAATGGTTTCTGGTTTTTTAACTTCACCATAAGACCAAGAACGAATAAGCTCAGGAGAAGCTAATCCAATTTTAATAGCATCAAATTCGTCAGAGTAACCTTGATGTTTAATCAAACCAAGTAAATCACTCATTACTGGTTTTTTCTTCATGGGTTCGTTTATTAAACTAGCCAAGTTTAGTCTCCCATTAAATGAATTAAAAAAAATATCAAACGCAAAAAACGCTAGACACCTTTTAGCGTCTAGCGTTCAATACTATGATTCGTGACTTAAATCGATATCAATACCCAATGCTTTAATCTCTTTTAACAATACGTTAAAGGATTCAGGCATTCCAGCATCCATTCGATGATCACCATCAACGATGTTTTTGTAAATCTTTGTACGACCATTCACATCGTCTGATTTAACCGTTAACATTTCCTGCAAGGTATAGGCAGCACCATATGCTTCAAGTGCCCACACCTCCATTTCTCCGAAACGTTGTCCGCCAAACTGGGCTTTACCACCAAGTGGTTGTTGTGTAACCAAACTATATGAGCCTGTTGAACGGGCATGCATCTTATCATCAACCAAATGGTTTAGCTTTAACATGTACATATAGCCAACAGCGACTGGATTATCAAATTGATTACCCGTACGTCCGTCAAACAATACAATTTTACCATTCTCAGGCACATCAGCTAATTTTAACATCGATTTAATTTCTGCTTCACTTGCACCATCAAATACAGGTGTTGCCATTGGAACACCATTTCTTAGGTTTTCAGCAAGTTCGGATAATTCTTCATCATTTAGCGCAGACAATTGAATTCTTTGCGTGTCATGATTATAAATTTTATCTAAAAATTCTCGAATATCTTTGCTGGATGCTTTGTTGTTTAACATGCCATCAATCTTATTACCTAAAGCTTTCGCCGCAAGTCCTAAGTGAGTTTCTAATACCTGGCCAATATTCATACGCGATGGTACGCCTAATGGATTCAAGACGATGTCAACAGGTGTGCCATCAGCCATGTATGGCATATCTTCCATAGGAACAACAACAGAGATAACCCCTTTGTTTCCATGGCGACCCGCCATTTTATCACCAGGTTGGATACGGCGTTTAACTGCCATATAAACTTTTACAATTTTCAGTACGCCTGGAGCTAAATCATCGCCCTGTATAATCTTTTTACGACCATCATTGAAACGTTTTTCAATTTCTTTATTCAACAACTCTAATTGGCGTGCTAATTGCTCTAATTGACCGCTGATTTTATCATCCGCGACACGAACATCAAACCATTTTTGGCGTTGAATCAATTGTAAAGCGTCTTCTGTAATTGCTGTATTTGGCTTCACTTGAGACGGTCCACCTACACACATTTGACCTTTTAATAAATCAAATGCACGTTGATAAATATCTTCTTCGCGCAAGCGTCGCTCGTCTTGTAAATCTTTGCGAATTTCAGCGAGATGCGCTTCTTCAATACTTTTCGCACGAGTATCTTTTTCAATTCCATCGCGAGTAAAAATTTGAACGTCAATAACAGTACCATTCATGCCAGACGGCACACGTAAAGAACTATCTTTAACATCGGAAGCTTTTTCACCAAAAATTGCTCTTAAGAGTTTTTCTTCTGGCGTTAATTGTGTTTCACCTTTAGGTGTCACTTTACCAACCAAAATGTCACCGGCGCGAACTTCTGCACCAATGTACACAATTCCAGACTCATCCAATTTCGCTAAAGCCGATTCACCAATATTTGGAATATCAGACGTGATCTCTTCTGAACCCAATTTGGTATCACGTGCGATACAAGTTAACTCTTCAATATGAATCGTTGTGAAACGGTCATCTCGAGCAATTCGTTCTGAAATTAAGATCGAGTCCTCGAAGTTGTATCCATTCCATGGCATGAAAGCAACTAATAAATTTTGCCCTAAAGCCAATTCTCCAAGATCAGTACATGGTCCATCTGCAAGAATATCACCACGAGCAATGATATCACCTTGACTGACGATAGGTGTTTGATTCATACAGGTATCTTGGTTTGAACGGAAATACTTGGTTAAGTTATAAATGTCAACGCCTGTTTCGCCCGCTGTTGTTTCGTCTGTATTAACCCGAATAACGATACGCGATGCGTCAACTAAATCAACAATACCACCACGCTTTGCAACAACGGCTACGCCAGAGTCGGCAGCAACTGTACGTTCCATACCGGTTCCAACAAATGGCTTTTCTGCGCGCAATGTAGGTACCGCTTGTCGTTGCATGTTCGAACCCATTAATGCGCGGTTCGCGTCATCATGCTCAAGAAACGGAATTAATGAAGCAGCAACCGACACGATCTGTTTTGGCGATACGTCCATAAAGTTAATTTTGTCTGGCGTTGTCAATGAAAACTCATTTTGGTGACGGCAAGGAACCAAGTCAGTTTGAATGACGCCATCTTTATCTAAAGGAATATTCGATTGAGCAATATAATTGTCAACTTCTTCAATTGCAGATAAATAGACAATATCATCTGTCACTTTGCCATTGATAACACGACGACATGGCGTTTCAATAAACCCATATTTATTGGTGCGTGCATAAACAGATAAAGAATTAATCAAACCAATGTTTGGTCCTTCAGGTGTTTCAATTGGACAAACACGACCATAGTGTGTGGTATGAACGTCACGAACCTCAAAACCTGCTCTTTCACGCGTCAAACCTCCTGGCCCTAAGGCTGAAACACGGCGTTTATGTGTCACGCCGGATAATGGATTCACTTGGTCCATAAACTGAGACAATTGGCTAGAACCAAAAAACTCTTTAATGGCTGCTGAAACTGGTTTGGCATTGATCAAATCTTGTGGCATTAGATTTTCAGATTCGGCTAAACTTAAACGCTCTTTTACAGCACGCTCAACTCTAACCAATCCCACTCTGAATTGATTTTCTGTCATCTCACCAACACTTCGAACACGTCGGTTACCCAAGTGATCGATATCGTCCACAATACCTTGACCATTTCGAATAGCAATTAAAGTTTTAACAACATCTAAGATGTCTTCTTTTGTTAATGTGCCAGGACCTTCATCAGTTGTACGTCCTAAACGACGGTTAAATTTCATTCGACCGACTTCAGACAAATCATAACGTTCTGTTTCGAAGAAAAGATTTTGGAATAATGCTTCAGCCGCATCCTTTGTTGGCGGCTCACCAGGACGCATCATTCTATAAATTTCAACCAATGCTTCAAATGGAGATGATGTAGAATCTGCACGCAAGGTATCAGAAATATAAGGACCATGATCAATGTCATTGGTATAGATAATTTCAAACTGAGCGATTTGTGCATTTAAAAATGTTTCAATCAAGGCATCTGAAATTTCAGTATTGGCTTCAGCAATCAATTCACCTGTTTCAGTGTTAACGACAGATTTAGCTAAAACCTTACCCACCAAATAAGAAGATGGTACGACCAAATGAGTCATCTCATTTTTTTCCATCATTTTAACATGGCGAGAAGTAATACGACGACCTTGTTCTACAATAACTTCACCGGTTGGCTTATGAATAATATCAAATTGAGCTATCTCACCACGTAAACGAGAAGGAATCAAATCCAATAAGAATTCACCCATTTGAATTTTACATCCAATCGACATAAAAAAATGAGCTAAAATTTGTTCTACATCATATCCCAATGCTCTTAAAATTACTGAAACTGGCAGTTTACGACGTCTGTCAATTCGAGCATATAAACAATCTTTTGGATCAAATTCAAAATCTAACCATGATCCACGATAAGGAATAATTCGAGCAGAATATAATAATTTACCTGATGAATGAGTTTTACCTTTATCATGTTCAAAAATAACACCTGGTGAACGATGAAGCTGCGATACAACAACACGCTCAGTTCCATTAATAATAAAAGTACCCTCTTCCGTCATGAGCGGTAATTCACCCATAAAGACTTCTTGTTCACGAATATCTTTGATTGGCTTTTGTTCGGTTGGCGCTTCTTTGTCATAGACAGTCAATCTAACTTTAACTCTTAATGGAGCTGCAAAAGTTAAACCTCTTAGTTTACACTCTCTTACATTAAATGGAGCTTCACCTAAAGAATAAGACACATAGTCTAGACGGGCATTACCAGAAAAACTTTGGATGGGAAAAATCGATAAAAACGCTGTATGCAAACCTGTTTTAGAAAAATCAGTATTGGAATGACCTGTTCCAATGAAATCATGATAAGAATTAAGCTGGATTTCGAGAAGGTTAGGAATCTGTATTTGGTCACTCTGTTTGCCAAAGCTCTTGCGAAATCGTTTTTTTTCAGCGAAAGAAAATGTGGGGTGAGCATTTGCTTTGGTCATATTTAATCCTCTTTCAGATGATCATTGTCAATTTACAAAAACGTTAAACCCAGGCGTGTAAAAACACGACTGGGTTAAAAAAAATTAGAGTTAAATTATTTAATCTCTACTGTAGCACCAGCTTCTTCTAATTGTTTTTTCATAGATTCAGCATCAGCTTTAGACACACCTTCTTTAACAGGTGATGGAACGCCTTCAACTAAGTCTTTAGCTTCTTTCAAGCCTAAACCTGTAATTGTACGGATAGCTTTAATAACGTTTACTTTGTTATCGCCGAAACCGGTCATTACAACGTTGAATTCAGTTTTTTCTTCAGCAGCAGCAACAGGTGCAGCAGCGGCAGCAACTGGCATCGCCATTGCAGCAGCAGAAACGTTGAATTTTTCTTCCATTGCTTCGATTAAATCAACAACTTCCATTACAGACATTTTTGAGATGGCTTCTAAAATATCGTTCTGAGAAATAGCCATTATGTACTCCTAATAAATAAATAAATTACACGACTTGTATGCTATGCAGATTTCGCATCTTTAATAGCAACGATTGTTCGAACCAGTTTAGATTTTGGCTCAGCAATTGTACGCACCATTTTTTCAATTGGCGCACGCATGACATAAAGTAACTTCGCCAGTGCTTCGTCACGAGTTGGTAAACTCGCAATTGCTTCTAGGTGTTCAGCACCGAATGCTTTACCACTAACAGACAACGCTTTGATATCTAATTTTTCATAGTTCTTTGCATAGTCTTTTAATAGTCTTGCAGCATCGCTTGGGGCTTCCATCGATAAAGCAATAAATAAAGGACCAACCAACTTCTCACTTAGGCATGCAAATGAAGTATCTTCAAATGCACGACGCGCTAAGTTATTTGGGACTACTCTCAAATAAACTTCAGCTTTACGAGCAGCAGCACGTAATTGAGTCATTTGGTTAACGGTTAAGCCACGATAATCAGCAACAACTGCTGACAGAGCCTTTTTCGCTACCTGATTTACTTCTTGAACAACCACTTTTTTAGCAGCTAAAGACAATGTCACGTTACGGACCTCCTTCGTTAACAAATCCATATGGATTTGTGGAAATGGTGCGTGTTATTCACACGACACCGTCTGCGCAGGACATTAAGTTTTCACACCTGCGGTCTTCGACGGCATCGATATACAATGCCGTGAAACTTTTTTTAAATGGTGGATTATTTTACACAGATACTGATGCTAAATCAAGTACCAATCCAGGGCCCATTGTTGAAGATAAAGTAATCTTCTTAATATAAATACCTTTCGCAGATGCAGGTTTCAATCTTTTCAAATCGGCAACCAATGCATTAACGTTTTCTATGATATCTTCAGGTGCGAAAGAAACCTTTCCAACTGGACAATGAATGATACCATTTTTGTCTGTACGGTAACGTACTTGACCCGCTTTTGCATCACGAACAGCATTCTCAATATGCATAGTCACTGTTCCAACTTTAGGATTTGGCATCAAGCCACGTGGTCCTAAAATCTGTCCCAATTGTCCAACAATGCGCATTGCATCAGGTGTAGCAATAACGACGTCAAATGGCATCTGACCTGCTTTGATCTCTTCAGCCAAGTCTTCAAAACCAACGCGATCCGCGCCGGCTGCTTTAGCTTTCTCAGCCATGTCACCCTGTGCAAAAACAGCTACTCGTACAGTTTTACCTGTGCCTTTTGGCAACAAAGTAGATGAACGTACAACTTGATCTGATTTACGTGGGTCAACACCTAAGTTGACAGCGATATCAATGCTTTCATTGAATTTTTTTGAAGCAAATTTTTTCAATAATCCAACAGCGTCAGCAGCTTTATGAACCGATCCAGGAACAACAGATTCGTTAATTAATTTTTGATGTTTGGTTAATTTCGCCATGATTATACTCCCTCGACGTCAATACCCATACTGCGAGCAGTACCAGCGATAGTGTTAATAGCGGCTTGTTCATCAGCAGCAGTTAAATCAGGCTCTTTCAATTTAGCGATGTCTAACAATTGTTGACGTGTCACTTTGCCCACTTTTTTAGTATTTGGGTTAGAGCTTCCGCTGGTGAGTCCAATTGCTTTCTTCAATAAAACTGAAGCAGGTGGAGTCTTTAATTGGAAAGTGAACGAGCGATCTGAGTATACGCTTATAACAACAGGTATAGGAAGACCTGGTTCTAAATGTTGGGTTGCAGCATTAAACTCTTTACAGAATCCCATAATGTTTACACCGCGTTGACCTAAAGCAGGACCAACTGGTGGACTTGGGTTTGCTTTACCCGCTGGTATTTGAAGCTTAATATAAGCATCTATTTTTTTTGCCATGTTTTACTCCTAAAAATGGGTCAACGTCTTAGAAAGTTTTCCTCGACTCCCCTAACAAAAATTCTTATGTTTTTTCAACTTGATTAAATTCAAGCTCAACCGGTGTTGAGCGACCAAAAATGAGGACCGATACACGCAGTTTATTTTTCTCGTAATTAACTTCTTCAACAACGCCATTAAAGTCAACAAATGGCCCCTCTTTTACACGAACGACTTCACCTGGTTCAAATAGTATTTTTGGTCTAGGTTTAGTTGCACCTTCTTCAACGCGTTGTAGAATTGAATTGGCTTCTTTTTCAGAAATAGGTGTTGGTGATTGACTTGTACCACCAATAAAACCGAATACGCGGGGAATTGAACGAACCATATGCCATGTTTGGTCATCCATAATCATTTGAACTAAAACGTAGCCAGGAAAAAATTTACGCGTACTTTTGCGTTTTTGTCCAGCACGCATTTCAACGACTTCTTCAGATGGAACTACAATTTCACCAAATTTATCGGTGACATTTTGTAATTGCGCACGTTGCAAAATTTCACGCATTACAAAATTTTCGTACCCAGAATAGGCATGTACAACATACCATTGTTTCGTTTTATTATCTTCCACGGTTATCTCACCCTAAACGTGCTAATTTAGCAATTAACCAAATCATTAAGTTATCTAATAACCAAAGCATTACCCCAGTTACTGCGACCATTATTATAACGATTAACGTTGTTTGAACAGTTTCTTGTTTTGTGGGCCAAACAACTTTTTTTAATTCTGAATATGCATTTTCAAACAATACACGCAATTCATCACAAGAATCTGTAAACCAAAACAATGCGATACACGCTAACACCCCAGAAGTCCATAACGCAAAATTCATAATGGGTGAGAGTTTCACAAAAATGTGTACTGCTAAAGTTACCATTGTTAACAGGACTATTGCTGTCCATAAATATATATTTTTTGCTTGCATCGGGATTCTATTGTTTAAAAGGTTTGGCAGGCCAGGAGGGGATCGAACCCCCAACCTGCGGTTTTGGAGACCGCCGCTCTGCCAGTTGAGCTACTGGCCTGTATTCAGGGCAAGATTATAACCTTGCCCAGGAAATTATGCAATGATTTTTGCAACAACACCCGCACCAACGGTACGACCACCTTCACGAATAGCGAATCGGAGGCCTTCATCCATAGCGATAGGCGCATGCAAATGAACAAATAACTTGACGTTATCGCCAGGCATAACCATTTCTGTACCTTCTGGTAAATCACAGGTTCCGGTTACGTCTGTTGTTCTGAAATAAAACTGAGGACGATATCCGTTAAAGAATGGAGTGTGTCGACCACCTTCATCCTTTGACAATACGTATACTTCAGCTTCAAACTTTGTATGAGGTTTGATAGTACCAGGTTTTGCTAGTACTTGTCCACGCTCAACTTCATCACG
>Ga0255243_1000070_pt1 | contig 15373 bp, 14 predicted proteins | sample ColtaT_3_FD_183674 | JGI IMG/M metagenome (GOLD analysis project Ga0255243, IMG submission 183674) | Metatranscriptome of freshwater microbial communities from Columbia River, Oregon, United States - Colum_Atlam_RepB_8d (Metagenome... | ecosystem: Environmental > Aquatic > Freshwater > River...
GCTTGCTTGGCAATAAAATTTCCAACAGGCCCCAATATCAATAACATTCTCAATAATAAGACTTTCTTATTTTTGCGCATTAAGCAGGGATATGCTGCTTTTCCAAAGTAGAGTATCCGCTTAGCTTGTAAGCGCTGATTATTAGCTAAAGCAAATAATCCACGTAAAGCAATATCTTGTTCAATGAAATAACCCGCTAACTGCTCTCTATTTAATCCAGCTTTTTCAAGAACACGATTTGCTAAGTTAAAGGTAGATACATACTCATCAACCCAAAATTTAAGTGCTCCGCTTTGCATTTGTTGTGCTGTTTGATTACTATCGTGCCACCGATACTGAAAAAGTGGCTTGTCTATATAAAAAACCTTATCTGCTACAGACAATAAATTATAAGCAAACTGACGATCAGGGTTTATTACCCCACCCCAAGAGTAACCTTCAATTTCTTCATGCAATGTTTTTGGGTAAGTTGTTGTGGCAAAATGAAGCGGATTTCGAAGAATTTCCAAATTATTTCTAAGCAGCAATGCAGCGTCTATTTCCCAAACTTTCGCTCCAACTTTATAAGACAAAGCTGAATTAATTTGTGCGCCTTTCCAAAGCTTTAGATTAATTTCGGGGGTTTCAATAATCTTCGACTTTTCATTAATCTTATTTGCATTCGAACAAAGTACCACTCGTTTTGCACTTTCACCCAATTCATCAATGATCATCTTATATGTCGGATAAGCTTCTGGCGTTGCCAAATCATCTGACGATAACATTGTCATCCATTCACCACTTGCCATTGAAGCGGCTCGTTTAAGGTTTTCATAAAAACCAACATTACAGCGGTTTACTTTAAGCCTAACATTGGCATGGTTAGCAATAAGTGACTGTACGATATCAACTGAATTATCGGTACTTGCATTGTCCGAAACAACCACTTCAATATCTTCACCAGGTTGATTCAGAGCAGATTCAATCGTTTCTGCAATATAACCACCATAATTATAATTAGGTACGCAAATAGAAAAAAAAGGTTTACTCATCTATGTCAACCTTTAGTTATGTAATTCGACTGCAAAAAAGCATCGTACTCATCAGGAACGCCGCAAAAGAACACATCTTTTTTATCAATGATGCTGTAGCGAATATCCTTACCCTCATGAATAAGATCGTTGTACATTGGTGCAATATAAAGTTCGCCTGCTTGAAATTCGTTTTTTTGCTTGCCCTGATAACGTTCAAAAATTCTACAAAAATCCTCGCAATATCGCCAAAAATAAAGACCTGTACAACAATATTCGGATATTTGTTGTTTTTCAGCCGTTAGTTTTGCTGTTTGCAAGTCCGTGTCATCTGGAAGCACGTTACTCCAATTAGCGCCTTCGCCGATAAAAGTTTCCAAATATCCATCTACAGTATTAACATCCAAAAAGTCCGACAATCTAAAATTAGGGCGAAAAGTGTCGATGTTAAAGATTAGCAAGGATTCACCATCTTTTATACCCGCACTTTTAACTCCGAAATAGACTGTTTCTGCTTGTCCACGCGTTGGCTCGGACAGCATCACGATTTTATAGTGCTTAACGCCTAATAGATCACATTGTTTGATAATAAAACGCTCTGTATCAAAGACATCCAAAGCAACAAATAGGAAGGTTTCATTTTCATAATAATCTTTGAAACTATCCACTGAATGTGCAAAAAGAGTCTTCCCATGTGCTTCAAGCATATATTTTGGCAGTTCATAACCCGCTTTCTTAAAACGAGTTGATAGTCCAGCCATTGGAATAACAATCATGCATCGAACTCCTTCAGCTGTTCAAATAAACGCCAAGCATTTGCAATAAAGGCTTGTTGGCGTTCAGGACGATCTGCATGTAAGGGCAACATCGACAAAAATAAATGAATCGTTATCGCAAGTATCTCTTTTTCTTCATAATCAGAAGGCAAAAGAACTTGCTCACGGAAGCACTGAGTAATTTCGTTGTGAAGTGCTTCATTAAATGAAATTTTTAAAGACTGCTCATAAGGAGCATCAGAATCTATATTAAAACGGCCTGCTATTATTAAGTCATAAAGTCCAATTACCGAATGGTATAACTTTGCAAAATCATAGCGCCGATCACCATATAAACTTAGCTCGCCGTTTGGCGTTAAACCGCGCGGATCAATACACTTAATAGCGCTCACTCGGCTATCAAATAGCATATTACTAAAACACAAGTCTCCATGTGTTATTACAACATCATGATCAGAACTTGGATTTATATACTTTGCAGAAAATATGGCTAACTTTTCAAGTGTTCTTACATTTACGTTGCCTGCTTGATTAGATTTCTTATCGAATTCCTGCAATCTAGTTAAAGTTTTTTTAAGATACAAATTATCAAACTCGCACAGCAGTTTGCTATCAATATACTCAGGTCTATAAGAAGCAAAATCATCGAGCATTGTTGCGATGCCCTTAAAAATAGCCTGCCAACATCCTTTTGCTAAACGGCTAAAAACAAACAAATCACTTAATGGTAGTAGGTATAAGTATTCCAGCTTATAGTCTGCTCCAAAGTAATCTCCTTGCCCTTTATTAAGACCCAACAAAGCCGGTGTATAAAGCCGAAGCGACAAAGGTAACTGAGCAAACCAATTGCCTTCAGCATAAATTTTCTCAGGTTTTTCTGTTGATGACTTTTTGACAAATCGCATACCCATTTGTAAATCGTTAAATGCACGCTGTGTAGTCATGCGTGTTCGTGAATGATAAAAGCTATTAATGTGTCCTAAATCCAACCAGTCGCCTTCAGTAAATAAATTCAATGGATAGACTTTATGATAAGTCACAATCGAGCGAATAAAGTTGCCCTTGGATTCAACCAATGACTTCATAAAAAAAAGGGGATTTGAAAATCGAAAAAAGCCTGATATAACTTGTTCACAATCGTTAGACCAATCATCATGAACCTGCTCAAGGGCTTCTATTTCCTTACCCAAAGTAGCTCGTTGATAAAACCCACGATTTTTATGTACAGATAAACCATTATCAGCATCAAAAATAGTTTGTAAAAAAAGAGTATCACCATGTAAAACAGTTAGTTGATTGTGATGACGTGCAGTAGCGTTCCAACAATACAAAATCGAATCGCCCAAAGATAACTCCTCAGGCACATTAATAACTTCAACTCCTAAGCTTAACAACCGCTGTTTATCAAATTCATCCAATGAATAAGAAGCTGGAACTGATAAATATATGTATAAATCGGACTTTGCAGAACGCTTCAAAAATTCAATTTGATATTCATAAAGACGTTTGTTCCCAATGGGTAAAAAACTAGGCGGAAGAAGACCTACTTCAGAAGCAAACTCACCTTGCAGATACGCTCCGGATGCAATCAAAATCATTTGTTTCCACCATCTTTTGCAGCGTTTTCTTTAGCCAAAAGTGACAATATTTCGTCATAACTAAGTGAAGCAAATTCAGATGGCCGGATTGATTTGTCGTCGACATAAAATCCTTCGAACCCACACCAAGGTTTACCAACATGTATTTCATCATAAGGTACATCATGCTTTTCCAACCATGCAATAATACCAGGCAAAGTATGAATGTTAATCTTGCCAGTATTACCATCATAGGTACGCATGTTACGGCTAGTAGAAATCACAATTTCAAAACCAAGTGATTTATACATCTGGCAAGCCTCAGCCACCTTACTATTTAACGGTTTTTCAGAGTAAATTGTATCCGCATCAACAGTTAAGGTACCGTCTAAATCGATAATTATTCTTTTCATGAAGTAGCCTAAATCCTAACCAATAATGATCTAAATTTGAAAACAAATTTGAAATAGTAAAATGAAAAAATTGATTGCGGGTAAACTACTGGTAATGGTGAAAATATCAGCCTGCTCACAACAGATTTTCTTACAAATTTTCTTGATATACCATTCTTGATTTTTTTTTTAAGTATAGTGTTATCATTTAAATCATTATTAAATATTTTTTCTCTTAAATATTCCATATTTTCACCTCTCCAAGTTGCAGTTTCTATCCAACTTGGATCAGAAAAAATAAAGCTTTCTCTCATTGCAATACACCAATCATCAATAATTTTTTCTTCAGACTTTATTAAAACTCCATTACGAATTGATTGACCTGCAATAGTAAATTTAAATTTTTGCTTTTCGGGTATTAATCCTCTTAGAAATGACAAAATATTTTTGTGCGAAATCAACATGAACGCTTCTTGAACCTACAGGGTATTTTCTATATTTATATATATATTGAAAAAAATAAAACATTAATTCTGCTTTTCCAGCTATAAAAAAATCACCAACAGAATCAAGCTCACCAGATAAAGCAAAAGGAAACATGATTTTTTGTCGCAATAACAAATTTCGACTTAACATTTGACCTGTAATATCTTTTAAATCAATGAATTGATCGGATCTAATTTTTAAAAGAAGCGACTCTTCATTAAACTTGTGTTTAATAGATAATATACCTTCAAGAGTTGAATAGTATTGTCTAACTCTGTTATCGGGAAAGTCTCCTAATAAATCAAATTCTTGTCCAGGATCTTTCAAAAACAATGTATTGATTTTTTTTTTAGATAGGTATTGACTAGTTAATGGTCCACATAAATTTTGATCAGCCCATGTAACAATAGTAATTGATTCGAAAAGATTTGAATAAAAGTCTATTATATTTTTGATATTTTCTCTTGTATCAAATACTAAACCTTTATCACGTCTATTCAAAGAATCAAGAGGGCCTTGTATAATTAAGTGTATATCCAACTTACAATCCTCTTAAAACATTTGTGTACTGCATCAAAATTTTTTGACTACCAAAACTATCTGAACAATCTTCTTTTATATATTCCGAGTCAAACCTTAAATTTATTGATAATAATATTTTTTCTGCTAAATCATCAATATTATTTACTAAACAAATGTTACCATTTTTCCCAACCTTAATTATTTCGGCATTTGCACCCGGGCAATCCGTAACAACAACAGGTGTTCCTACCGCTAAAGCTTCTAAGATTGCATTTGAAAACCCTTCATACCTTGATGGCAATACAAACAAGTTTGCATTCTTTACATAAGGTAAGGGATTAGAGCAAAATCCGGCGAGAGTAACACACTCAGTCAAATTAAGATTATCAATCATTGATTGAAGCTCTCGTTTATTTGGACCATCACCAAAGATAGTCAATTTTGCATCTGGTAAGTCAGAAACTACCTGTTTCATTGCAAATATAAGAATATCGTACCCTTTTTGTGGCATTAGTCGCCCCACGGACACCAACGAAGGTACACCAGGTAATATTTTGGAATCACTATCATCTAGCCTTGGTTTTAAGTACCCGTTTGAAATAGGGTTATAAAGCACCTTAATAGGTGGTAGATTTTCAATATGTTTTTTTAAATCTGCAGCCATATAGTTGCTTTGTGCAATTAAGGTATCGGCTTGTTTAATAAGCCATTTGTTTAAACGCATAGCTAATTTCTGCTTAGACCCCATTGCAATAACTTCAGCAGAGTTGGCTGAAAAGTCATTGGTAATACGGGTAATCAACTTTGTGTACTTTGGTAAAAAATGATATATCAAATTAGCCGTCGTATTCATGCGCAAGGTTGTAACCACAAAATCGGGCTTTATCTTCCAAATAACACTTAATAATCCATCAGCTGGGTAACGATGCCACAGTCGAACTGGGCGTTTCACAACATGTTTAGTAACATACTCAGGTAGTTGCGACCAATATTCGCCACAATCATCCGTTGTTAAAATGTGTAAATCAAAATCTTCATGATTAAGACCTGAAAGAATTTCAAAGAAAACCCGATCAGGTCCTCCTTTGCTTAATTGAGGTATCGCAAATAAAATTTTCTTCATATAAATTTATAATTTTTAATTATTTTGCTTCTTGTTTCTGATAATCTAGCATTAGATATCTCCAATACAAAATCTCTATTTGCAATTAAAAAATCAATGTTGGATACAACTTGATCTACCCAACCTTCCTCTCTTACACTAGGGACGCTTAAGGGATAACCAAAATCTCCAAAAACTCCTCTAATTTTTCTCAATATTGGTTCAACTGGAATTACTGGTGTATTTGCTGTTAAAGCAAGAATTGAAGTATGTAATCTATTGCTTACAATAAAATTTGCACGTCCAACTACTTCAGAATATGTTTTATAACTAAATTGTCTTTCAACAACATCAACACCTGAAATTTTCTTAAGCTCCATTGCAAACTTAATATCAGAAGAAAGTTCATTTGACATAATGATAGGCTTCAAACCTCTATCTCGTAAAACATCAATAACTTTCGCCCAATCCTTAACATCACTCAAACCAGTTTTACCATTTATAACTACAATAACCGAACTATGGTCAATTCCATATTCTTTACAAATATTATTAACTTTTATTGAATTACTTTCTGGTACTGACATAAAAACAAGGTCAGGCACTAATCTCAACAAACTTTTATGAACACCCAAATCATTTAATAAATTTAGGGACAATTGATCTCTTACATATATAAAATCTAATCTATTGAATAATTTAACTAAAACTTTGTTTACATCTGAATCGTCAATTTCATAACTAAAATTAGTAATACCCACTTTTGCTCCTAACTCTTTAGCAGCAAGAAGCTCTACTAACATTCTAAGAGGAGGATCTATACTCATGGGATTTAATTCTCCAGCTGGATTTAATAAAACCACCCGCGATTCTGAAAAATTCCTCAACCTATTAGAATATTGCCTAGAGTAGTAGCCTGTTTTAGCCAACCAACCTCTTAACTTTAACTTTCCTCTTATTTTTGAAATCCTTTTTGGCTCGGACTTTTTATATACTAACTCTATAGAGCTCTTAAAGTCTTGTAATTCTCCAGCAGATAAACCAACAAGTTTATAAACCCATTTATTTACTGTAGAGTCAATTTTAAATTCGCTCTTACCACGCAATTTAGAAAAAGAAAATTGCGATAAATGATTTGGTGCTCGCTCCAAAGCAAGAACTTCATCATTAGAATAGTCAGATACTGCTTTAATTAACTCGGTTGAAAGAGCCTCATTACCGATATTGAGTGTTTTAATTCGAGTAACTAGTGTTATATATGACATTTTCTACCTTTTTAAGAATGCATAGCCATTCTTTTAAATTTTTCGTTAGACTTAATTAATGAAGGATAGTTACCTTTATCAACCACACTTCCATCTTCTATGATGAATATCTGATCACATTGCTCAATAGTTTTTAAACGATGCGCAATCATAATGATGGTTTTTTTTCCAGCAAAATCATGAATTGCTTCCATAATCAATTTTTCGGTGATGCCGTCTAATGCGCTGGTGGCTTCGTCGAATACTAAAACTTGCGGCTCATCGTAGAGCGCGCGAGCAATACCAATACGTTGACGTTGACCGCCTGAAAGTTTTACGCCGCGCTCTCCGACTTTGGTGTGGATACCCTTCTCTAGGCTTTGCACAAGTTGATCAAGATGCGCAAGCTTGAGTGCTTTTTTCACCAGTTGTTCGTCAATTTGGTTTTTAGGAATGCCAAAGGCTACATTTTCAGCAATTGTTCCTTCAGAAAGAAAAATGCTTTGCGGTACAAAGCCAATAGTGTTTTGCCAGGATCGTAGGTTTTTTTTATCAATCAGAACACCATCTATCTTCATTTCTCCCTGTTGTGGGGTTATTAGTCCGAGCAATACATCAATTAATGTTGATTTACCCGAGCCCGATGTCCCGACAAGACCAATAACGCTTTTGGCTTGAATGCTCAGACTTAAATTATTTAACGCGAGCTGGTTTTTACCCGGATAACTAAAGGTAATATTTTTAAGCTCAATGGATTTTTTTTGGGTGCTTGTTGGTTTGAGTCGACGCTGCCTGTTCAGCATGCCATTTATTTGTGCTTTGGTTTAAGTTAATATTTCTTTGGGTTTGCTGTGAGGCAATTAAATCTGGTTTAATCGCATCAAATGCAGCAGCACTGCCTTTAATAGACGCCATACTCGAATAAATTTGTTGAAACGCTGGGAGTAACTTAAAACCGGCAAGTGCATAGACCGACAGTATCGGTAAAATTAAGCCTAAATTCCCCTGATGGCTGCCAATTAGGTAAAGGACTAGGCTAATCATCGCACCAAAAGCAATCAACTCCATAAAATAACGAGGAACTTGGGAAAGTGCCGTGTTAGTGCCTTGACTGTATGCAAGGGTTTTGCCGGTTTTGTTAAATCGATCAATAAAATCGACATCACGCCCAAGTAGCAATACATCTTTAATACCGCCAAAGCCTTCGTTCATAAGTCGAAAGCGTTGCTCAGACATACTTGAAATGGCCTTGCCATTTTGCTGTAATCGAGCACGTACAATTTTAAATAAAATGGAATAAGCAACGGCAAACAACAGTAAGCCAACAAGTGCGACTATCGGGTCATACATAAAAATTGCACTACTCATGAGTAGTGCTAAGGCGATACGGGCGTTCATGTGCATAAGCGGTTGCAAAATAAAGTTGGTAACCCGCGTAGATTCATTAGCTATTTGTTTAGTTAGCTGGGCACTACTGCCGGAGGCATGAAATAACCAGCCCTGATTGAGGTAATAGCTGTAAAGGCGGTCGGCGATTTCCGTACCCACCTGAGTAGCAAACATCGCCAAGCGCCAGGTGGTGAACATGGAAATGAGCGCGGATATAAACAACATTACTAACACGCCGATTCCGAGTAAAAACACAAACTGGGCTTCTGAGCTAATGCCTGTAGCTTGATAAACTTGGGCGATGATTGTGTCTTGTTGCAGCAAGCTCATATCGCCTACTAGGGCCATAAAGGGCACAATTGAAGCAACCCCAGCGATTTCGGTAAAAGCCATTAAAATGACTAAAATCTGTAGAGCGTAAAAACGCGAACGTTGATTTGATGTTAGAAGTTGAAACAGTTCCATAATCAGTTTAAGCATAATATTTCTTATACCACTCCATAAACTTACCTATCCCCTCTTCAATCGAGGTGCTTGGTTTAAATCCCGTATCAAGGATTAAGTCATCTACATCGGCATAAGTAATGGTTATATAGCCTTGCTGCATCGGCAGAAGATTTTCTTCTGCTTTTTGACCACAAGCAGTCTCTATTGCAGTAATAAAACTACGCAGTGTGACATGTTGGTTATTGCCAATGTTATAAATTTTGTATGGTGGATAGGCTTTGATCAGCTCACTTTCTTGGTCTGCTGGTATGGGTTCCATTACGCGCATCACCCCTTCGATAATATCGTCGATATAGGCAAAATTACGCTGCATTATGCCGTTATTAAAAAACATCAATCGATTCGCCTTTGAGTATTTTCTCGGTAAAAGAGAAATAGGCCATGTCCGGTCGGCCGTATGGACCATACACAGTAAAGATTCTTAAGCCAGTGGTTGGCAAACCATAGAAGTGGCTATAGGTGTGAGCCATCAACTCATTTGATTTTTTGGTGGCGGCATAGAGACCAATTGGATAATCCACTCAATCAACTGTACTAAACGGTTGATTGGTGTTCATTCCATACACGGAGCTGGAATGTACCAGATGCTTCATCTGCGTTTCTCGGCAGCCTTAGAGAATATTCACAAAACCCACTAGGTTAGAATCCACATAGGCATGTGGGTTTTGGATGGGCGGTCTCAACAACCAAGTGCAATGCCTGATGTTTGATCAGGTACGCTGCACCGATTAATAGACATTATTACCAACTTGGTCCTGAAGAACGCGCCCTCATCATGCTCAGCATCAACGAAAGCCACACACTGACTCAGGTTGCACGAATGTTAGGCCGCTCGCCTAGTACCGTCAGCCGTAAGATCACTGGTAACGCATCGTCGCTGCGCCACTGTGATGCCGTACAAGCTGGCAAGCAAGCGCGTCAACGCCTGCATGCGCCACGACGAGAGATCAAGCTCGTACCGAACTCTCTGCTCTGGCACATAGTCAAAACTATGCTGCGCTTTCGCTGGTCGCCACAACAGATCAGCAGCAAACTTAGGGCGCTCTATTCTATTCAGCCCGAGATGCAGGTGTTACACGAGACCTTGGGGCACGGATCTGTCGGTGCACAGGCAGAATGATCTGGACGTCATTGCGTTTAGTTTGAACACGAGGCCTAGAGCATCGTTGCAGTTTAAAATGCTACTTGAAGCGTATAATAAAGTTATCAACGGGATCGTTTAATAAAAAATAAGAAATCAAAAATTAACTGAGCCGTTCCACTTGGTTCTTGAGACCACCAAGTATTTATTAATTCAAGAGACCAGCTTTGAAACTAATCCACAATATAACTATTTAGTCTTTTCCAAATAAATCACGGGTATAAACCTTAGCTTTCACATCTTCAATTTCTGGAACTAGGCGGTTTGCAATAATTATATCGGTTTGTGCTTTAAATTGACCAAGATCAGTGAGTACTGGCGAACTAAAAAACTCAGTTGTGTCTAGTCGACTTAAAACAGGCTCATATATTATCACCTGTATGCCTTTAGCTTTAATGCGTTTCATAACACCCTGAATGGCACTCGCACGAAAATTATCGGAGCCTTGCTTCATCACTAGTCGATATATACCGACTGTTTTCGGTTTATTCTTGATGATTTGGTAGGCTATAAAATCTTTGCGTGTGGTGTTTGCATCCACAATGGCTTTAATAAGATTTTGTGGAACATTTTGGTAGTTCGCCAAAAGTTGTTTCGTATCTTTGGGAAGACAATAACCGCCATAACCAAAGCTGGGATTGTTATAGTGACAGCCAATCCGCGGGTCTAGCCCTACCCCTTCGATAATTTGTTTAGTATTGAGGCCGTGGGATTCGGCGTAAGTATCAAGTTCGTTGAAGTAGGCAACGCGTAAAGCCAAGTAGGTGTTGCTGAAAAGCTTGACCGCTTCGGCTTCGGTGCTGTCGGTAAACAGTACGGGGCTGTCTTGTTTGATTGCTCCTTGTTTGAGCAAATTGGCAAACGTTTCGGCACGCTGACTGCGCTCACCCACAATGATGCGCGATGGGTACAGGTTATCGTACAACGCTTTGCCTTCACGCAGGAATTCAGGCGAGAACATGAGATTGTTGCAGTTCACTTCGTCTTTAATGCGTTGGGTGTAACCCACGGGCACAGTAGATTTAATAACCATAATCGCATTAGGGTTGATGGCTATGACATCTTTTATGACGGCTTCTACGCTGCCGGTGTTGAAGGTGTTTGTTTTGGGGTCGTAATCGGTGGGGGTAGCAATGACGACATATTCTGCGCCTGTGTAAGCCTCTTCTTTATTCAGTGTAGCACGAAAGTTTAGTTTTTTGTTTTGCAAAAAATCTTCGATTTCAGCATCTACAATAGGCGATTGTTTCTTATTGAGCATCGTGACTTTTTCAGGAACGATGTCAATCGCGATTACTTCGTTATGTTGAGCGAGTAACATGGCATTTGAAAGCCCGACGTAGCCGGTTCCTGCAATAGCGATTTTCATAGCCAGTTCCTTATTTTTGGGCGTGGTATGTTTTATACCATTCCACGAAATTGCTCATACCAGTTTCAATATCCATTTTAGGCTTATAACCAACGGCGGTTTCTAAGCGATCGGTATCAGCATAAGTGCGCTCTACGTCGCCGGGCTGCATCCCTAGGCTGGCCTTTTTGGCTTTTTGTCCGGTAGCTGCTTCGATGGCGCTGATGAACCTCGACAATTCTATAGGTTGGTTGTTGCCAATGTTAAATAAAGAGTAAGGAATTTCAGACACCGGTACGACATTTTGTATGCGAACGATGCCTTCCACGATATCGTCGATGTACGTGAAGTCACGTTGCATTTTGCCGTGGTTGAATACTTTAATCGGTTGGTTGTTCAGGATGGCTTCAGTAAATAACCAAGGGGCCATATCGGGCCGTCCTGCTGGGCCGTATACGGTAAAAAAACGCAAGCCGGTAGTGGGGATGCCGTACAATTTTGAGTACGCATGCGCCATGAGTTCGTTGGCTTTTTTGGTGGCAGCGTATAGTGATACGGGCTGATCGACATTGTCGGTTTCACTAAACGGTATTTTGTCATTCATGCCGTAAACCGAGCTGGATGACGCATACACCAAGTGTTGAACTTTATTGTGGCGGCAGCCTTCTAAAATGGTGGTCATGCCCACTAGGTTGCTGTCGATGTAATCGAACGGCGCCTCAATCGAATAACGCACACCCGCCTGTGCAGCGAGGTGTATAACGAGTTCGAATTGTTCGGTTTTGAATAAGTTGGCCATACTGTCACGGTCAGCCAGGTCAATTTTCACAAAACGGAAGTTTAGATATGACGTTAGTTGCGCTAAGCGGTAATTTTTTAAAGCGGGACTGTAGTAACTGTTGAGATTGTCTAAGCCAACGACTTCATGACCTAAGTCGAGTAGTCGTTTTGCAGTATACATACCGATAAATCCAGCAGCGCCGGTTACTAAATATTTCAAAACAGTCTACAAAATAGAATTATTGGTGAAGTGTTTTAAATTACCAATCAGAGAATACAGCTGCATTTGTCTAGCCATCTGGAATTTAATCGTTTCGTTTTGCGTACTTGTACGCATAAGCATATTTGTAACCATAGCTATATCCATAACCCTTGCTAACTTCTACACGGTTCAGCAATACGCCCTTTACAGCCACACCCGCCTGCTGCAAACGTTTCGCGGAGTGCTCCAACTCGCGCAGCGGCGTGACCGCAAAACGAGCTAGCAACAAGGTGGCACCGGCTAAACGTCCAATAATTGCCGCGTCGGTTACCGCCATCACAGGCGGGCTATCTACCAACACGAAGTCATAACGCTGGCTGACCGTTTTCATAAACTCTTCAAACCGAGGGTGCAGCAATAGCTCAGAAGGGTTAGGCGGCAACTCGCCGGTCGACACAAAGTCAAACCCGTTAATACCCGATGCTTTAATCACTTGCTCGGCTTCTAGCTGACCGGCAATGACTTCACTCAAGCCACCCTCACGCGACGTACCAAAATATTCATTCAAATAACCACGGCGCAAGTCGCCATCCACCAGCAAAACGCGTTGGCCCGCCGCAGCCATTACGGCCGCTAAATTGACCGACACAAAGCTTTTTCCCAACTGGGGGCTGGGACCAGAAATCATTAAAATATTATTTGACGCATCCAGCAGCGCAAAGTGCAAACTGGTGCGTAAGCTGCGAAGGCTTTCAACACTCAAATCATCCGGTGTACTATGCGCAAGCACAGACAGGTGTCCACCGTGCTTCGCTATTTGCTTGAATAGCTTTTCTTGCGTATCACTGACCGGAATGGTGGCGAGTACGCTCAACCCCAGTTTACTTTCAATTTGGCTCGCATCTTTAACACCGCTTTTGAGCATTTGCCGTAGCAATGCAAATCCGACCCCTAGCATGAACCCAATCAATATCGACACCAGCAAGATAAGGGGTTTCTTGGGCTCGACAGGATTCAATGGCAGCTGTGCAAAATCAATTACTCGTACATTACCCACGGCTCCACCACGCACCACTTTTAATTGCTGGGCATTATTCAGCAGCGTGGTGTACAGCTCTTGATTGACTTGTAAATCGCGGGTTAAGCGCAGCAGCTCCTGCTGCGTGGCCGGTAAGCGGGAAATATCCCCACTAAAGCGCCCCTGTTCAGAGCGTAAAGCGGCAATTTGTGCATCCAAAGCCTTGACCGAAGGATGCTCTGCAGTAAAGCGATTGAGTAATGACTTTCGTTCTTGTTGCAACGACAAAATACCCGACTCTGCCTGAACACTTTGTTGTAAAATGATGCTGCTTTCTTGTGAAATATCCACCGATCCGGTGCGGCGACGATAATCATTAAAACGTACTTCCGCAGCTTCGAGTGCTTTTTTGACTTCTGGAAGCTGCGTTTCAATAAAGGCTAACGTGTTCTCTGCTTCGGCAGATTTTCGCTCCACATTTTGACGCACATAATTGTTGGCTATCTGATTTAACACTACAACCGCATTTTGTGGGTTAGGGTCTTTAAGTGTTAACTCAATTATACCCGAGCTTTTCCCCTTTTCGTTCAATGTTAATTTCGCTGCTAATACATCAATCGCTGAAGCACGATTCATGCGAACTAATGAAAAACGCTGACCGAGTTCACCTTGGGCTGACCGAACAAATAAACCGAATGGCTTTTTCTGCCAAAGTACCTGAAGGGTTTGATTGGTTTTTAACTTGCTAATCAGGTCACCATTTGGCGCATATAACGCTAACGCGTCGTTACCCAATAACTCAATCTCAAAATGCTGGCCAATGTCAGCATCCGAAATCTCAAAACGGCTAACATCTAACGTGGCCGTTTTATCGACCCACAAACGCCCAATCAGCGGAAATGTTTTGGTTTTAACGACTAAGTCTAGGCTCAGATCATTAACGGTTTTACCTAAGACCATACGGGAACGAATTAATTCAATCTCCGTTGAAATTTGTGCCTTGCTTTCAAATAATCCACCTAAATCATCCGCTACCGCCCCCATACCACTCGTGTTATTCTCTTCCACCTGAATCAGGCTATTCACCTGAAAAAATGGTGTAACGACTTGTACATACAGCACGCCGAGTGCTAACGCCAGAGCCGTATAACCAGCAATCGCCCATCGCGCAGCGATTAACGTGCCAAGCACTTCGCGCAGGTCAATCTCGCCATCTGATTCACGATGGTTAAGTAACGGGAGTTGTTCTGCCATATCACTACTCTTTTGTAGACACTAAACGTGCAGCCCATGCTGACACGCCTTCATCAATTAAGGTCAATGCTGCTTCAAAGGCAGCACGCTCTTGCTGGAAAGGGTCCGCTATATCGGTTTGCTGCCAGTGGCATAACCGAAACACCTTGCCACGGGCACTAGGAAATTCCTGTTCAATCGCATCCTTTTGTCGTTTCGTCATGACAAGAATCAAATCATTACTACTAATTAAGTGCGCACTGATTTGCTGCGCACGGTGTACCGACATGTCGAGTTGTCGCTGTGACATTAAGGCGATGGCATGATCATCTGCAGCTTGGCCGACCAACGCTCCAAGCCCAGCCGAACTGACACGAATTCGATCGCCCAAGGCTTGCTGCAGCACGTACTGCGCCATAGGACTGCGACAGATGTTGCCGATACACACCACCAAAATACGGTCAAACACGCAGATCACTCCTGTTCAGGTACGCTACCGCCCCAAGATTAAACGTGTGATCTTGAAAACGCGTATCCGTGCGTAGTCCTTGTGAAGCAGCCGTTATGAGTGAGCGGGTGCATTCTAAACCAATTACTGTAAGAATTTGTTAGAAAGTGCCGAGCATTTTGAATAATGCGGGCTCAC
>Ga0255243_1000075_pt1 | contig 15208 bp, 8 predicted proteins | sample ColtaT_3_FD_183674 | JGI IMG/M metagenome (GOLD analysis project Ga0255243, IMG submission 183674) | Metatranscriptome of freshwater microbial communities from Columbia River, Oregon, United States - Colum_Atlam_RepB_8d (Metagenome... | ecosystem: Environmental > Aquatic > Freshwater > River...
CCGCCGAAGCCGCCTCCGCCGCCGAACCCGCCATCGCCACCGCGCCGGCCACGACCACCACCATAATTGGTATAGCGTCCACGAACCCAGGTGAACTCCGTGGGCGGCCCAGACTCGGCGTCGACCTCCCGTAGAAAGGACTCCGGGTCGATATCCAGTGGCACTGCACCATTCTGCGCCTGAACGCCAGCGTTCCACAGCAGCGCACCGCTTCCTGCCGCTGTCAGCAGCAGGGCGTTTCGCAGTGTTCTGCCGGTTTCACGAATCCAGCGCATCGACTCTTCTCCACGGGGCTGGCTATTGGCTCAGGGGGCTGCATCCACCGCTTGCAGCAAGACTTCCTGTGCGCGGGCATAGCTGGGTGCAATCTCGAGCGCACTCAGGATATTGCGCTTCGCGTCAGCCGGCTGGCCATTGCTCAGATAGGCCTCTGCCAGATCCGTACGAGCCTCCACAGGGTCGTTCACATCCAGGTCCACCAGCACTTCCAGTTCCCGCACAGCCATCTGCGGATCATTCAGACGGCGAGCGATCTCGGCGCCAATCTGGTGAACATCCAGTCGATAGGGGCTGATGGCCAGTGCGCGGTCCATGTAGTAGCGGGAAAGCGCCAGATCGCCACTCTCCAGCGCCGCCGCCGCCAGCAGCACCGTGGAGTCGTAGTCGTGCTGCTGGTTCTCCAGCATCACCTTGAGCTGTTCCAGTCGCGCTGCCTGATCACCCTGACGCTCATGGATCTGCGAGAGCACCAGCGCAGGGCTGGGATAACCGGAGTAATCGGGCAGAATGTCCTGGGCAATCTGCAGGTGCACCTTGGCCTCGTCGAAACTCTCTTCCTTGAACAGCACGATGCCCAGTTGCAGGTGGGCCTGGAAGTCGCGGGGCTGGTCCTGCACACGCTGGCGCATGTGCTGCTTCAGCGAGGCGTTGTTGTAGAGCTCCGCCATCACGGCACTGGAGTTCTCGCGCTGACCGTGGCCGTGCGCTTCCCCTTCATCGGCGGCGTCTTCAGTGTGCACATAGACATTGATCTCCTGCACGCGGCGGTCCACCCAGCTGCGGAAGCCCGCATCGAAGGTATCGATGGAGGTGCCGAATACCGTCTCGAACATCTCCGACTCTTCCTTGATGAACGCGTACTGTTTGACGAGCTCGATCAGCTTGTCGAAGCCATGTTCCTGGGCGATATAGTCCACCACCAGATAGGACTGGAAGTAGGCAAAACCCAGATCTTCGTTGGTGTTTGCCCCGGTAAAGCCTTCATTGAGATTGGCTACCGGCAGCAACTTGTCCTGCTGGGCCGCTCGCACCAGCTCCATGCCATGACGGCGTCCCCACTCAGGACGTGCCTCGCGCTCTTCCCACACCGAGATGCCCTCGGACAGCCAGCGCGGCATGCGGTTGTTGGTCATCTGCAGCGTAAAGACGTGCACCAGCTCGTGCCAGAGAATCTCCTGCCAGTTGGCATCCAGTGTCTGCGGCGAAATCAGAGTGACCATCCTGCCGAAGCAGATACCCACCAGCGGTCCGATATCAGGCAAGCCAACGGAGCGCACGGCGAAATCATCCGTGCGCTCGAAGACTTCGACCAGCACCGGCGCTTCGGGCTCGAACCCGTACTTGGCTGTCAGTGTGGCCCAGCTCTCTTCAAGCAGAGGCGCCATGTAGGGCCACAGCACGCGGGCGTCGCGCTGACTCATGCGCACTTCGAAGTGCTCGGTGGTGAGAGTGGCATACTCCTCCAGCGTGTCGAACACCTTCAACATGTTGGAAGTCATGACATTGAAAGGGTCATTGTCGAAGGCCAGCTCAAGCGCGACTCTCCCCTCTTCATCCTGACCCAGGCGGATCAGGTTGGTGCCCAGCAGCGTGTGGCCCTGCCAGTAATTCGGATCTGCCGCCACTGCCTGCCGGGCGTAGCCCACGGCCTCGGTGAAGCGGTAGGCATTGCCGAAGGCGTCTGCCATATCGCCATAGAAACGGGCATTGCCAGGGCTGAAGCCGGCCACCTGTGCCTCGAGGCGAGCGTACTCGTCATATTCTTCATGCAGCGCTGCCTGGGACGCCAGAATGCTCAGGGACTTCAGTGACTCCGAATTCACTTCCAGCGCCCGGTCCACATACTCCATGGCTTCTTCGGCGCGATCGTTCATGACCAGCAGCGTCGCCATGGTCTCCAGCGCGGCAACAGCATTGGGATTGACCTCCAGCGCAAAGGCCAGGGAACGCTCGCCACCACTGATCTTCGCCTGCCCCACCAGCGCGGGTGTATAACGGCGGTTGATCTCAAGCGCTGCGTTGTAGGATTTCTCGGCATCCACCACGTTGAATTTTTCCATGAACAGATCGCCCCACAGAACCTGTGCCTCAAGGTTCTCCGGCTCCAGCCGCACGGCTTCGGCAAACAGGCTGTTGGCGTCGTGGAAACGGTCAAGCAGCCAGCTGGCGACGGCTACCATGGCGATCTCTTCGGCCTCGAACACAGCGCCCGTGTCATAGCGACCGATGGCCGCGTTTAGCGGGCCCAGTGCCTCGTCGCGGCGTCCGGTGTACTGCAGCAGACTGCCGTACTGCACCAGAGCGCGCACTGGCGGAGTCGTGTTGCCTGTGACCACGGCTTCCAGGATTTCCAGCGCTTCGGCGGACTGTCCGGTCGCGCGCTTGAGTTCCGCCAGCTGGGTGCTCAGTCGTGCTGACGCCGCATAGTCGGAGATGGCGTCTTCGAGCACCTCGATGGCCTGGTCGTACTCACCGGTCTGCGCCAGTGCCTGACTCAGCCCCAGCAGTCCGGCTTCTTCTTCGAAACCGTCCACCCGCTGAAACAGATCGATTGCGGCCAGATAGGAGCCTGCCTGCAGCAGCTCTTCGGCGCGCTCCAGTGCCGGTTCCAGCTGGACGACCGGGTCCTGGGCTGCGGCCGGCAGGGCGAAAAAAGCCCCCTGCAACAGCAGGCAAAGTGTGAGAGGCCGCAGCGCGAATCGCGTCAGCCCATGCGTGCGGGTGATCTTGCGGAGACTATGGGAGTTCATTGTACCGTCCTGTTTTTCTTGCCAGATCGATCAACAGAGTTTCCATCCTGGTCCAGTAATCCTCTTCCAGATAATTGGCCTTCTGGCCACGCAGCAGGAATACCGCGCGCTCCAGGTCCTGCATCTCGGCCAGCAGACTGCGTGCTTCGGGCGACGTTTTCTGCGGCCCGGCACTGTGATTGTCGAAATAGGCGATCTCTGCAAGGCCACCGTCGCCACTGCCCGCAGCGGGCTCGAGGCTGAAATTGCCATCCCCGTTGTCGTCAATCACGGAGCGCTCGGTGGGCAGGCGCCCCTGTTCGGAGTACCAGCCCAGAACGCTCTGGCTGGCGAAGGTCCAGGCCTCGAGCACGGACAGGCGACCATTCTTGTCCCGGTCGCCCTGGCGATTGTCCAGGGCATCGATCAGATAGCGGGCGAACATTGGATCATAGCGTTCGGCACGGGTGCGGGTGGCCGAGAGGATGACGCGGCCCGGCGCTGCCAGAGCCGCCGAAAACTCGAAGCTGCCGCTGGTGGTGTTGATGACGACGATGTCCTGCTGGTTCAACGGCGCCAGCAGCTCGGCGAATTCCTGCCCGGTGATGTCTGGTCCGACGATGTTGAACTTGGCAGCAGCATCCGACGCAGAGCCATGACCGACCAGGAACACGGTCAACTGATCGCCCGCTGCGAGAGTCTGCTGCAGACCGGTGAACGCGGATGCGATGTCTTCCCGGCGCGAACTGCCGTCGATGCGCTCGTTCTGGCTGGCCGCATTGCCATCATCCAGCAGCATGGTGATGGTGTCGGAGCTGTAGCCATAGTCCCGAGCCAGCACGTCATGCAAGGAATTGGACCACTGCGAGAAACGCTCGCGGATCTCGTCCGACGCCGCGGCGCCGGTGATGATCAGCGCATGGCGACCGGACTCCGGACCGCCGCGGAAATAGGCATCTTCCTGATCGTCTGTCTGTGCGGCGACCAGCGGGGCGGCACCGGCGGCACACATCCAGAGGGCAGTGTGCAACATGGTCAGAAAGCTCGACCGGCTCTTGTGCTTGCGGTTCATGACAACCCCTTGAAGCGGCGTGCGATCCAGTCCGCGCAAAGCAGCAGGATCAGCAGAATCAACAGCAATGGTGTATCCCAGAGGTCTTCCTGCACTTCCACGGAATAGGCATTGGGTGTGTAGGTGATGTCATTGACCAGTGACGAGGTCTGCCCGACGTTGTAGTAGCGCCCGGCACTGACTTCAGCGATACGCTCCAGCAGCGCGGTGTCGCGGCCCGCCGAGGTGAATTCCCGCAGCGAAGGTGTCACCACGAAAGCGGTCATGCGCTCTGTGTCGCTGCGATCTGCCTCGCCGGCCGCACTGGCCACATCCACCAGCAAATCAAAGACGCCTTCGCTCTGCACTTCGAAACTGGCACGGTACACACCGTCCTGATCAATGTCCCACTCCATGGCGGCATCCAGCAGCTCGCCTTCCGGCCCGGTCAGGTGTACCCACACAGACGCGTTGTTGTCCGGCTGAAAATTGATGTCGCGCACCGTGGCGGTCACTTCCACGGTATCCCCCACATGGTAGAACTCGCGGTCAAATTCGATAGTCACGCGCTCGAGCGCTGACACGGACAGCCAGCGCAGCAATTGGCGCCACACACGCTCATGCGACTGATCCACCGCCGGCAGCATCATCTGCCAGCGCCAGGTGCTGGCACTGGTGACCGCCATGCTGCGTCCGCTGCCATAGCGTTGCATGGCGATGACGGGCAACAGCTGATTCTGGAACTGCAGTACGTTGTGCTCCATCAGCACGGTGGCACCGGGCTTGGCGCGGCCGGTGACATAGGCCCCCTGCAGATCGGGCATCAGACTCCACAGACGCAGGTTCTCGGCATCGTCGCTGTGCAGGCGCAGCAGTTCGGAGAACTCGCCTTCCGTTGTCAGCTTTGGTGTAAATATCTCGCCGGTCAGGTGCTCGCCGCGGGTAATGCCGCCCTGCAGGTTCTGCGGCAGCAGGGTCGACGGCACCAGCGTTACGGGCAGAATATCCGCCAGCACGGTGTCCACGAATTCGTCCTGCAACATGCCTGCCACGAGCAGCCCGCCGCCGCGCTCGGCTACGAAGTCCTGCAGCATGGTGAGCTGTTCGTCGCTGAAAAAGTCCTTGTCGATGTCGCCCAGAATCACCGCTTCGTACTGATAGAGCTCCTCGCGGGTTTCCGGAAAACCGCCACTGAGCTCCAGCGGAGTTTCGATACCCTGCCGGTAGAACTTGCCCGGACCGGTCTGCAGATACGTGGCCAGACGCAAAGAGGTGTCACCCTCCACGGCGCGGCGGATGAACTTGTACTCGTTGCGGGGATGACCATCGACATACAGGACATCCAGCGCCGGGCGCTCGGAGTTGTCGACCAGGAAGCTGTAATGATTGTTCTGCAGGACGATCTCGCCTTCTTGCTCAGCGACCTGCAATGTGTAGACGATAGCTTCGCGGCGCTCGGGCATCAGTTCAATGTTGACGCGGCGCGTGGAGTTGTCGTCGCCCAGCACAACCTGCTGGGAAGACACCACTGTCTCGCCGTCCAGGACGGACACTTCCACCGGCTGGTTCGCATAGCCCTGGTTGCTGAGAGCGATGTCGACATTGAAGACCGAGCCTTCCAGCACAGTCTTGGCAGCCACCACATCCACGATGCCAACATCCCGCGGGATATTTTCCTGGCCGGCACCGACAGTGAAGACGGGAATCTCACGGGCCCCGAAACTCTGGGCGCGGGGCACGGGATCTGTCCCCTCATTGTCGGCGCCGTCGGAGATCAGCAGGACGCCGCCAAGGGCGAGACCGCTGAGCTGCTCGTCAACATACTGAAGCGCCTGGTCCAGCGACGACGCCGTGCCGGCAGCCGTCAGCGCGTCGGGCTCTGAGACCCGCTGGGTGCTCTTGTCGAAGCGGAAGGTGCGTACCTGGAAGGACTCGCCCAGGGGGGCCACGATGCCCGCGTCGCCATAGAGAAGATCACTGACCGCAGCAGCCCGCGTTTGTGAGCCTGCGAGATCAGGAATGGACATGCTCTGGGAATCATCGACCAGAATGGCCAGATAGGTTTCCTGCGGCACCACCTGCTCGGTGGTCACCACCGGGCGCAGCAGACAGACGAACAATAGAATCAACACCAGGGAGCGCAGCGTGATCAACGAAGTTTTCCACGCCGGACTGAGCGAGCGCGTGGTCTTGCGGTACGACCACCAGACCACCCCCACCAGCGATGCAACGATCAGCAGCGCCAGCCATGGGCTCACGCCATACGCGAAGGTGAAGCGACCCTGCGCGATGGCATCCAGATAATGTTGATCGAGAAGATAATTCATCGTCAGGGGGCCGTACTGCCCGCCCCGCTGTTCTCAGACAGCACGCGATAATACTCTTCGACGAGGCGTCGGTATTGATCGGGCACTTCTTCGTCAGCCGAGGCGTAGAGTTTCTGGTTGATACGATCCATTTCCGCCTGCGCACGCAGTGCCGCTTCCAGCTCGATGATCGGCTGCAGCAGTGCCTCGAACAGTTCGGGCTGACTCAGGAAATCCTCTATGCCCTGGCGAGTGATCTCGCTGCGGATGGAGCGTGCGTTGCCAAGGGCATTGGTGGTCCCGCCAGTGCCTGGGCGACCATCGCCTCCAACCCCGCCATTCTGGCCCTGACCAGGCTGGCCGCCCTGATTGCCGGCCTGCTGATTGCCCTGACCCTGCTGACCTGACTGGCCCTGCTGACCTTGCTGACCTTGCTGACCTTGCTGACCTTGCTGACCCTGCTGGCCGGGCTGACCGCCCTGCGCAAGCTCGCCACGCTGGGCCGCCGTACGCTCCGCCATCTGCTGTTGCTGCAACTGTTCGGCCAGTTGCTGGGAAAGCTGCTGGGAACGCTCCAGCTGCTCGCGCATCTGGGCAATGGACGCATCACTCTGGTCGCCGCCGCCATTCAAGGCCTGCGCCTGACGCTGCAGGGCCTGCATCTGCTCCATCAGTTCGGCGGCGTCGCGGGCAGCCTGCTGGATGGGGTCTGCGGAGGTGGGCGTGTTGGCTGAATTCATGGCCTGCAGGCTGGCACCAAGCTCATTCAGGGATTCGCCGATTTCCTGCTCGATGTCCACCGCCAGATTCACCATGCCATTGCTGAGCACACGACCACTGGTATCCATGGATTCGCGGATCGGCCGGATGGCGCGACTGGCCTGCTGGGCCTGGGACAGCAATTGCTGATCTTCGTTTTCACCGCGGGCAATGATGGCCCGCAGCATCTTCTCGATCTCTTCCAGCTCGCGGCGCTGCTGCTGCTGGGTTGCGACCAGATCCTGCAGATTTTCACTGTCGCGGGTGGTCTGGCGCGTCTGGCCCAGGCCCTGCTCGCGGTTGGCAGCCTGCAGCGCCTGCTGCAGCTCACGCTGTTCTTCCAGTAGTTGCTGACCGCGCTGGGCGGCGTTCTGCGCCAGCTGGCTGACGGAGGTGTTCTGCTGGGCCTGCATCTGGCGCTGTTGCTCGCGCAGGCTTTCCAGCGCGCGCTGACTGCGGGCGGCGGCCTGTGCGGGCGAATCGGCCTGAGCGGCTTCCGCCATCTGTTGCGCGGCACGGTCGAGCTGGCTCTGACCGTCCTGCCCGCCGGACTGTTGCCCGGCCTGCTGAGCTGCCTGCTGCTGTCCGTCCTGCTGGCCCGGAGAAGACTGCCCCCCGGACGCACCGGCCTGTTGCGACTGACCACTCTGCTGGGACTGACCCGACTGCTGGGACTGTCCCACCTGACCACCCTGCTGCCCCTGGGCGCCTGGCTGCTGTTGACTTTGCTGGCCCTGCTGGCCGCCCTGCTGGCGGGACAACTGTTGCGACAGCTGCGCCACTTCCTGGCTGAGCTGCTCCTGTTCACGTTGCAGGCGCTCCAGCTCGCGGCGACGCTGCTCTTCGGTCATGTTCTCCATGCGTCGGGCCAGATCGCGCTGGGCACGGGTCAGCCCTTCCTGGCGACGCGCCAGTTCTTCCAGCTTGTTCTCTTCTTCGGTGGCTTGCGCACCGCCTGCCCCGCCGGCACTTTGCGGCGTCTCGTAGCGGTTCTCCAGCTGCCCCATTTCCATCTCGAACAACTCGCGCAGGTCTTCCCGCTCCTGCTGGGCGCCGCCACCTCCTCCGCCACCACCTGCCTGCTGGGTGCTGATATCGGTACGATTGATATCCGCCTCAGCCTTCAGAATGAACTGCAGTGCCACCTGCTCGGGCTTCAGCGCACTGGTGACCTGCTGCTTCTCCAGCTCGGCAATGGCCAGGTTCATCTGCTCGATGGCCTGCTGCAGATTCAGCACGGCATTGTCGTAACTGTCATCGGAAAAATTCAGGCGCTCGGCCAGTCGCTCGATGGACTGCTGCGCCCGTGTGGTGGCTTCAGCCTGGGACTCGGCGATGATGCCGATATCCGTTGCCAGTGCCACCGGATCGGCATCCAGTGGCTGATTGCGAAGTTTCCAGGTGGCCGCGATGATGTCTTTCTGCAGAGTCACCAGTGCGCTGCTTTCGCCGCCACCCTGACCGCCCCCGCCACCACCGCCGCCCTGCTGGCCGCCGGCACGCCGGAATTCCTGATCTGTGGGAACGACCTGCAGGAAGTAGATGTCAGACACGATTTCGGCGGGCCCGGCAAGACCATTGTTGTCAGCCAGTGTGAGGTAATAGCTGACAAAGTCACCCGGGACAACGTCCAGGTCTTCCAGATAGATCATCTCAGCGCCGGAGATACTGCGGGTCTGCTGTTCGGGCAGGAAGTCCACGGCCACTTCATCGGTGCCCACGACGTTGTAATGCAGGTTGAAGCGGCTCAGGCCATAATCGTCACTGGCATCGACTTCCAGCACAACCTCTTCCAGCGGCATCACATCCTGATCGCGCCCCGGGCTCTTGAGGACAAGTTCGGGCGGCTCGTCGGGAATCGCGCGTATGAAATAATCCAGAGGATCCAGGCTCTCCAGATCCTCGAAGTCGCGGGCAACGATGCGGTACACGCTGTCCTGCGCCACCGTGAAGCTGGCCGTGCCTGCGCTGCCGTCGATGCTCAGCGGGATACTCTCGTAACCAGAGCCTTCCTGGAACTCAATGCTGGCTGTTTCGATGTTCTTGTTGAAGGTGACCAGCAGTTCCACCTGAGTGCCCTCCGGCACCAGCATGTCCCCCGCGTCTGTCTCTGCATTGTTCTCAATGCCGGTGTATTCCGGGTAGGCGTAAGCCACATCGATCTGCTCCACCCGCGGCAGGTCGTACACGGTGATGCGGAACTGCTCGGAGCGCTGCTCCCCGTTTTGTTCGAAATTGACGTAATAGACCAGGTCCTCCTGCACGGACGGCAGGAAGTAACTGTAGCTGGCGCTGTCACTGCCGCTGGCATCCTGCAGCATCGACAGGTCCTGCCAGTTGACGTTGTCGCTCTGGATGCGCAGCTGAATTTCACTTGGCATCGCATTGGTCACGCGCGCCACAATGGTGGCGGCCTCGCCTCGCTGCATGGCGATGTCGCCCGGCTCGAGCGTGATTTCGATGTCACGCGGTGCCTCGATCACCACCGCTGGCGCCTCAGGGTCGGAGCTGAACGGCCAGAACAGCCGGCTGGCCGCCGATAGCATGACTTCGGAGAGCATGAGTGCCACAACAGCGACGCCCAGCGTCGCGGCCGCTCCGCTCAGAGAAATCCAGGACACTTTCGACTCGGCCACGCGGTCAACCCGCGCCTGCTGCTCCTGCACGTGGGCCTCAGCATCGGCCCAGAGTTGACGCACGAACTGCTGCGACACGCCGCTGCGGGTGGCAGATTGTTCGTCGGAGGTAAATTCAAGTGAGGTCAGGAGGCGTTGTTCGAGGTCAGGAATGCGGTCTTCTACAAAATGCGCCAGCGTCTGATCATCGCTCTGCAGTCGGCGCAGTCGGCCGGACGTGAACCAGATGGCGCCCGCGATGCCTGCCAGAAGCAGGACGAAGAGCAGCACCGCAACAGCGCGCCCGGGTTCCAGCAGCGCTTCGATGCCACTGAGCAGCAAGGCCCAGGCCGTGACGGCGATGACGGCCAGGCTGACATGATGCAGGGCATAGAGCCGGTTGCGACGGCGACGGATATTGCTGAGGGTCTGGCGCAGATTTTCGAGTGTGGGAGATGCCATGTCGGTTCTTCTTGTCTCTGCAAAAACGTGATTGTCGCTACCGTAACAAGTCCTTGCCGCATTCCTGAAAATGCGCCCGTAAAGCCTGCTCCAAACATGCCGGGGTTGGCCCAACTATCCCACTAACCGCGCAGCGAAAGCAAGCAACGGTAAGCCTGTAGGGGAGACCGAACCGGCCCGGCAAGTCTTTCTCGCCGGCTCAGCTATTTGTGACCAGCGACTGCAGCGGTGAGCTGATTCGCTCGGGCAGGCCATGGGGCAGCGGGTCCATTGATTGACCGAGCAGAATGACATCGCTAGATTGCATGCTTTTCCTGCGCGATAGAACCGATGATGAAAGCATTGCTGTTGTCTGCGTACGACGCGGAGAGTCACCGCGTCTGGCGGGAGAATCTGTACGCGATGCTGCCGCAGATCGAATGGACCACGTTGACACTGCCGCCGCGCTATTTTCCCTGGCGGGTGCGGGGCAACAGTCTGACCTGGGCATTCAACCATCGGCCTGCGCTGACAGACAATCACGACTTCCTGCTCTGCACGTCCATGACCGACCTGTCTGCGCTGCGGGGATTCGTACCCGGTCTCGCCCACCTTCCGACCATCGTCTACTGCCACGAAAACCAGTTTGCCTACCCCGAGAATCCCGACCCACAAGCGGCGCGCACCAACCCGGTGGAACCCCAGATGCTCAGCCTCTACACCGCCCTGTGTGCTGACCGGCTGGTGTTCAACAGTGCCTGGAATCAACGCAGCTTTCTCGACGGCGCGGCTGCCCTGCTGCGCAAGTTGCCAGACCATGTGCCCGACGGCCTGGTGGAGCGTCTGGCCCGCGCCGAGGTGTTGCCTGTCCCGCTTGCACCAACGCTGTTCCAGCCACGGCGCCCGCAAGGGGAACCCGATGTGCTGAACATTGTCTGGAATCACCGCTGGGAATACGACAAGGGTCCGTCACTGCTGTGCGCCATTGTCGACGCCCTTGTGGCACGCGGACTGCGGTTTCGATTGCACCTGCTGGGTCAGCGCTTTCGACAGGCACCGGCGGAATTCGCAGCGCTGCAGTCGAGGCTGGCACACTGGTACACACTCGCCGGCATTGCGCCTGGCATTACAGGATTCATCGAAGACAGGGATGAATACCGGGAATTGCTGGCCCGCAGTGATGTTGTACTGAGTACGGCCCTGCACGACTTTCAGGGCCTGGCAGTGCTGGAAGCCAGCGCGCTGGGCTGCGCTCCGCTCGCCCCGCAGCGACTGGTGTACCCCGAGTATCTCGGTCCGGAGAGTCTCTATGCGGGCACGGGCACCGTAGACGAACAGGCTGCCAGCGCGGCCGCGCGACTGAGCGACTGGGCCGGGCGCAAACGTGCAGGCGAGGCACTGCCCCGGGCCATGCTCGAACCCTTTCATCCGCGGACATTGTGCTCCCGATACGAGGCCCTCATTCACTCACTGTTCAGCCAGCCGGCGGCATGATTGCGATAACTGCATCGGGGAGAAAGGCCTTGTACGGCCTGCTGCTTCGACGCTAAAGTTCAGAACAATTACGGACCGGCCTGGCGCCTGGTTCACCCTCGTTGAAGGAGCAGTCATGACGATCGTACGCAAGGGTCTGTTTGGTATTTCCACTCTCTCGGCAGCACTGGCTGCGGCACTGCTGCAAGCCCAGACCGTTGCGCCAGCCGAGCCGGCTGCCACCGTGGCAACGAATGCACCAGAGGAACAGGCAGCACCCGAGGCGGTGGACGACACCGCCGCATTTCAGGCCTGGCTCGTGGAATTTCGTGCGGAGGCACTGACCCGCGGCATTCGTGCGCAAACCCTCGACGCCATCCTTCCCACCATTGAGCAACAACGTCGCGTCATTCAAGCCGACCGTGCCCAGGCTGAGTTCGTCGAAACCTACGCCGATTACCTGGAACGGGTCAGCCCGCGGCGCATCGAAATGGGCCAGGCGTTGTTCGCTGAGCAGGGTGCCATGCTGGAAGCCGCGTCAGTGCCCTACAACGTGCAACCGCGTTTTGTCGCCGCCGTGCTGGGCATGGAAAGCAACTACGGCACGTTCCCCATTACAGAGCCACTGTTCAATGTGGTAGCGACACTGGCTTTCGACAGCCGGCGCGGCGAGCAATTCCGCAGCGAACTGTTCGCGGCATTCGAGATCGTCGACAAGGGGTATGCCACGCCCGAGATGATGAAGAGTTCCTGGGCCGGTGCACTGGGTGCGCCGCAGTTCATGCCGGGCAGCTATCTGCGCCTGGCCGTGGATCAGGATGGCGATGGGCGACGGGACCTGTGGAACATGGGCCCGGACGTGATTGGCTCAGTTGCCAATTATCTGCAATCCACGGGCTGGCAGGAAAATCAGACCTGGGGCCGCGTCGTGAGCCTGCCTCCCGGCGGCGAGCAGTCACTGCCCGAACCGCAGAACGAAGGACTGGACCCGGACGCGACCTGTCGTCGCTACACGACCATGGGAGCCTGGCGAGATCTGAGTGACTGGCAGGAGCTGGGGGTGCGCAAGGCCGATGGCACAGATCTGCCCACGCGCCCGCTGGCGGCAGCGCTGATCATTGGCGATGAGGGGGATGACAAGGGCTATCTGGTGTATCGCAACTTCTGCTCGCTGCTGCGCTACAACCCTTCCTTCAAATATGCACTGGGCGTCAGCCTGCTGTCCGACGCCATCGCAGGCGTTGAGGACTGAACCCGTCAACCCCCGGAGCTGCCCTGCAACTGCACGGGCTCCAGCACGGGGAAGGCCACGGTCTGGCCGATCTGGATCTGACGGAAGTTGAGGTTCGGGTTGTACTGCCGCAACAGCCACATAGGCACCGAGTACTTGCGGCGGGCCAGGTTGGCGATGTTGTCATTCATCGCCACCTTGTACTGATCCACGTTGCGGATGCGGTACTGGCGGAAGAAGTTCTGCTGCTCCTGCAGGTGGAACTGGCGGCGCTTGAGTTCAAACGCGGCCACCGGCACCTGGGCGAAATCCATCACCAGACGATCTCCCATCACCACCGGCGCATTGGCGCGCAGATTGTTGAGCTGCCGCAACCGCGCACTGCTCACACCCAGCCAGTCCGCGTAATGGCTCAGGGTTTCCGACGCCTGAATCTCGATGCTCTGGTTGGCGGCCACACTGTAGTCAGAGGGGTCTGCTGCCAGATCCACCTCTGCCTGCTCGTTGCTGGCCTCGACACTGATGGACTCGGCCGCCACCGCATTGGCGTCGGCAGGCGCTGGTTCTTCCTCAGGCGCGACTTCCAGAACGGCCAGCAAATCATCCACGATGGTCAGGGCGGACGGGGCAGGTGCAGGTGCAGGCTCCACCGCGACGGCCGGCAGAGGCACGGCGACAGGCTCGCGGGGCGTGACATACACCACTGGTTCGGAGACCGGGCCGGTGCTGCCCGGCATGCGCAGCGTCTGACCGGGATAGATACGGTCCGGATGGTCGATGTTGTTGGTCTGCAACAATGCGAGCTCGGAGACACCCAGGCGACTGGCGATCGACGAGAGGGTATCGCCCCGGCGCACCGCGTAGGAAGTGGCGGCGGGCCGTGTGCTGCCTGCCGTTGCAGCAGCGCCACTGGCCTGACTGGTGGCCGTTGCGGCGATCTGCGCGGACGTCTGCCCGGAAGCAGCCGCGCTGTCCTGCGGCAGCAGCAGACGCTGGCCAACGCGGATACGATGGCTGTCTGCCAGCTGATTCAGTGAGGTCAGCTGGGCCACCGACGTGCTGAAGCGCCGCGCGATGGCCGAGAGACTGTCGCCACTCTGCACCACGTAGGCCAGATCTGGTGTCTGAATCGGGAAGCGCTGGTCGCCGGGAATACGGCTTACCAGCTGCGCAAGAGGGGCATTCAGCGACTTGCGCTGCACTTTCACCACATAGCCTTGGGGGATGCGCTTGCTGCCATCCCATACCACGGGGCGCAGGGCCGGATTGTCAAACTTGAGGTGTTCCAGGGTGATGCCGAGCGCGTCGGCCAGAGTCTGCGCTTCCACGTAGGCATCCAGCTCGATTTCTTCGTACTCCGGATGCGGGTCCAGCTGCAATACGCCGAACAGGGCCTGTGCCTGGCGCTCGACATCGAGCACGGCCAGGAATTGCGGATAGAAGTTGCGGGACGCGAAGCCGAAGCTGGGCCCCTTGTATTTCATGATGATCTCTTCAATGCGGTTGGTGCCGGTCTCGCGCACGGCGCGGCTCATGCCACCGGTGCCATGATTGTAGGCGGTCAGCGCCAGGGGCCAGGTGCCCAGAATGCGATAGTTGTATTCCAGCAGACTCATCGCAGCATAGGTGGCTGTGTACGGGTCCATGCGCTCGTCAACGATATGGTCGATGCGCATGAAACGCTGACCGGTGGTCCGCATGAACTGCCACATGCCTGCAGCCGCCACGCTGGAATAGGCGCCAGGGTGAAAGGAAGATTCGACGTGGGGCAGAGCCCCCAGTTCGATGGGCAGGTTCTTGGCGCGCACAACACTGTTGATATGATCACGGTAGGCGCCGGAGCGGATCAGACCTTCCACGAAGCGGTCGGATTGCCCCAGCTGGAAACGCACATTGTTGGCGGCGGTGCTGAGCGTGTCATTGCTGACATCAGAGGGCCAGAGGTCGAGTACATCCTGCTCCAGCGCGGTAAGACCGCTGCGCTTGCCGGTGCCCAGTGCCTTGAGAGCGTCCTGTATGCGTGTGCGCTGGCGCTCCAGCTCCGGCCGGTCGTATTCCACGCGCTGATAGATGATGGCCAGATTGTTGGCGTCGTGCAGGAAGCCACTTTCGGTATCCACTTCGGTATAGACACGTGTCCAGAACCGGATGGCCGGTTCGAGCTCAGCTGGCCTGGGCAGCAGATCAGCATCCTGAGCGGATGCCGCGCCGGCAACGCACATCAGGCAGAGCAGCGCGAAAACACGCAGGGTTGTGGAAACTGGCGGCATATCGAGATTCTCTTGGAGTCTGACTTTGTAGACCCTTGTTCAGGAGATAAATTC
>Ga0255243_1000085_pt1 | contig 14528 bp, 11 predicted proteins | sample ColtaT_3_FD_183674 | JGI IMG/M metagenome (GOLD analysis project Ga0255243, IMG submission 183674) | Metatranscriptome of freshwater microbial communities from Columbia River, Oregon, United States - Colum_Atlam_RepB_8d (Metagenome... | ecosystem: Environmental > Aquatic > Freshwater > River...
CACCGGTGTTGATCGAAGGCTTGGTCGTGATCATGGCCGGGCTGCTGCTGATGGCGCCCGGGCTGGTATCGGATGCCGTGGCGCTGACCTTGCTGATTTTCGGTCTGCGCAAGCGTCTGGCGCAGCGCATTGGTGCGGGGCTCGCCAAGGCCAGGCCCGACCTCAAACATCCCGTCACGCTGGAAGGCGAATATCGCCGTCGTGGCGATTCAGGCGTGACCCAGCGGCGCGACTGACGCCGTCACTGCAACTGCGCGCCGCCGTCGCGATGCTCGTAGTAGCCGTGTGCAACCGCTTGGTTGCGGCCCTGGCGCTTGGCTTGATACAGCAACTCATCGGCATAGCGCAGTAGCGTCACCGGCGTAACGCCGTCGCGCGGGCGCAGCCAGGTCACGCCCACACTGGCGGTGATGGGTACCGTCACACCGCTACCCGGCTCCCGCAGTTCGAGCCGACGCACCGCTTCTAGCAAGCGTTCGGCGATGTCCGGGATCTGCGATTCGTCGATGTCGTACCACAAGATCGCGATCTCTTCTCCGCCGAAACGGACCCGCAGATCGAGTGGGCGACGCGCAAACTCGGTTCTGATCAAGCGCCCGACCGAGTGCAGCACTTCGTCGCCGAACAGATGGCCGTACGTGTCGTTGACCGACTTGAAGTGATCAATGTCGAACAGCAGCACGGCAATGCAACGCTGATCACGGCGCGCCTGTGCCAGCCGACTGGCGAAGACACGGTTGAACTCGGCGCGCGTCGACAGGCCGGTCAGAGGGTCGGTGCGAGCCAGCGCGTCAGCATACCGGTGGTTGATCCAGGCGATCCGCGAGATCAGCTCCTGTCCATAGACGCCAAGAATCACGATCAAACCCATAAACGCCAGCGCGAACACTTCCGTCGCCGACCGTCGATTCCAGCCCTGGAGCTCCAATTGCATCACCGCTGCCACGACGAAGCAGAACAAGGCACCGACCGCCATCCGCCGCCATCGGTAGCCACCGAAGATCGATGACGAGGCGACGATCAGGCTGATGATTTCGGAGGGCCAATCGATCAAGCCAAGCAGCGACAGATAGTGCAGGTATAGCGCGCCCCAGGCCGTCGCGATCACGCAGACCGCCTGATACCGCTGGGTCAAACCGGCCGCATGCGAGCGAAACGTCGCCCAGGCCGTCGTGAACAGCAGCAGGCCCATCGCCGTGGTGCCCAGTGCCAGCCAGGGGACGATGTTTGGGTCCGGGGCAAACAGCAGGTTGCCGTAGAACGGCGCCAGCGCGATCGCGATGCCCTGAATCGCGAACGTCAGCGTACGACCGATGCGGTGGCGGCGGCGCTGGGTGTCGCGGAACTTGGCCTCAAGCTCGGCCGGGAAGGCTTGGCCGTATGAGCGCCGTGCTCTGATGGTTTCGAGTTGTGCCAACTCGCTCATGCGCGAATTTCGCTGTCGCCGGCCTGGCGAGTATCCGACGTTCCGTTTCGGACTGAATAGACGTGTACCTGACAGTTAGTTCATTCTAGCCAAGGTCCCTGTCTCAACTTGATGACAGCTGCTCAACGCCTGTGGTCAAAACTGCCTAAGCCGATATAGACCGGGTGGGTGCGAGGCGTCACCGTCTCGGCATCGACAACCCGCCGGTACGGTCGCGTACGACCTTCAACGCGACGCCTTGCAGCTTGCGCCGCTGCTGGCTGCTGCCAGCGGTTTCGACCTGCTCCAGGCAGCGTTCGAGCGTCATGCTGATCGCGGTTTGCGTGCGGATCATCTCGACGCGCGCCCAAGCGGCGCGCTCACCTTCGAGCAAGAAGCGCCGGACGCTGTCGAGTGTCGGGTTGCTGGTGACCTGGACGTAACGCCACAAACTGGCTTCGGGGAAGATGTTGATATTGCCCCGATAGTCTTGGTCGAGCACGCTGGTCGCGACATCAAGCGGACGATGCAGGCGCTTGATCGGGAGGTTGGCGCGCGCAAAGTTCAGCAAGCTGGTCGCCTGCGAGCGCACCGTGGAATACGCATAGTCCCGGGCCGAATTGCGCAAGCCGCGGGTACCGGGCTCGCGCTCGGACACGAACGGCAGCACGTGCGGATTGGTCTGGCTGACGATGAAGTGATTGACGTTGTGCAAGCGGCGCAGGCGCAGCATCGGCAGGTCGGACTTCAGCGAGCCGTCATTCCATCGCAACAGCGGCATGTACGGCGTGCGGTTGCCGGTCTCGTCGCTGCTCATCAGCATCACCGGCGGGAACAGCACCGGCACCGCACAACTCGCCAGTACCGCCTCGCGAATGTACAAGTAAGGGAACGTCAGATGGTTCAGCAGCTTGGGCTGCTGATTGACGCCGGCCGGCGACACCGTGATGTTGATTGCCCGACCCGATAGCTTGTAAGCCTCTTCGAAGGTCAGATCGCGGATGTTCTTCGAGATCGCGCGACGCAACTGCGTCTGGTCCATCACCGAGCCGCGCTTGAGCATCTGCCGCAGCGGCAGCACGCGCCAAAAGTGATAGTACGCATTGGTCGGGTCGAGCAACTCTTCCAGGTCATCAGCGCGTCGGCTGCCGACGGTGGCCGCGACGATCGACCCGGCACTGGAGCCCGACATCACTTCGGGCAACACACCCTCGCGATACAACGCACGAACGACGCCGACGTGAAACAGCCCCAGCGTCGCGCCGCCCGACAACATCAGCGCCGAGCGGCCATAGCTCAGCGCCACGTCGTGAAAGAACTTGTGCTTGTCGTTCTGCGAAAACTCGGGGATGTCGGTCGCCGCCAGTTCGTTGAGCGCGTCGCAGACTTCGCTGACGTAGTCGCTGATCAGCTTCTTGGTCCCGATGCGCGCGACCTTGTACAGCGCGCTGTTGCCGATGTTGCCGAGATTCCAGTGCAGGCCCTGCCGCAGATGGTGCACCAACTTGAGCGTCTGGCCTTCGGCGCGAAACGAGCGGATTTGCCGCAGGCGGCTACGGATCAAGCGCCAGTCGTAATGGTCCGAGGCTTCCTCTGCCTTCCAGTCGTCGAGCCCGTCGAGCCGATCGAGTTCCAGCGCCGCCTCGCTCCAGGTCTTGTAGTCCGAAGCTCGATGCATGACAGCTTCGACAGCGCTTACATCGTGATCCACAGGACGTCCTCGTTTGGCAGCGGGCTGCATCGTGTCGTACTCCACTCGGCTGTCGCAAGCGGGTATCGGCCGTTTCTCGGTACAGCGGATACCACTAGGGTCATTTTCACTATGCAACGAACCACGCGGCGATGAACGGCTCCGTATGGGTCACGACCGGCGGCTGCCAGCCGGACATCTTTGTCGCACACTGGACAACATCACGGACGCCCGCTCACGCGCCAACAACCGGCCCCCATCTTATGCACCCGCTGATACGCCCCACTCTCGACGCGCTGTCATCGATCGTGCTCGGCAAGGACATGTCGCTGCGCTTGGCACTGACCTGCCTGCTGGCGCGCGGACATCTGTTGGTCGAGGACATCCCCGGCGTCGGCAAGACGACGCTGGCACTCGCGTTGGCCAGAGTGCTCGGCCTGCACTTCCAGCGGCTGCAGTTCACCAGCGACCTGATGCCGGCCGATATCATCGGCGTGGCGATCTTCGACGCTGCCAGCAGCAGCTTTCGCTTTCACGAAGGGCCGCTGTTCACGCAACTATTGCTCGCCGACGAGATCAACCGCGCCAGCCCCAAGACGCAGTCGGCATTGCTTGAGGCGATGGAAGAGCGACAGGTCAGCGCAGAAGGTTCTACGCGGTCGTTACCACAGCCGTTTTTTGTTGTCGCCACACAGAACCCGCATTCGCAGATCGGCGTGTTTCCACTACCGGAATCGCAGCTCGACCGCTTCCTGATGCGCATCTCGATGGGTTATCCGTCGCCGCAAGCGGAGCGCGCGCTGCTGATCGAACCCGAGCGTCGCGATCTGTTGCAAGACTTGCCGGCGACGCTGGACCCGCAGACCTTGATCGATCTGCAGGCACAAGTCCGCACTGTGCACACGTCGCCGGCGCTGATCGATTATTTGATCGCGCTGTTGCAGTACACGCGCGAACACCGGGCCTTGCGCCACGGCTTGTCGCCGCGCGCTGGTTTGGCATTGGCGCATGCGGCACAGGCCTGGGCGCTGATCGACGGTCGCCGCTCGGCTCTGCCTGAAGACGTGCAAGCGGTGTTCGCCGCCGTGGCCGGCCATCGACTGGTCGCGTCGGGCGATCGCGGCGACAGCGCGCCGACCGCTGCCGACATCCTTCATGCCGTCGCGATCCCCTGAGCCCTTGGCACTGATGCGGCGGCGGTGGGCGATATGGCGGATCAGGCCACGAATCGACGCCTGGGTGCTGCGTCGCATCAGGCCCGAAGCCGAAGCCGTTATCAGCCGTCGCCGCATCTATATCGTGCCGACGCGCTTTGGCTTCGGATTCGCGGTGATGACGATCGTGATGCTGCTGGGAGCGACCAACTACTCCAACAGCATGGCGTTCCTGCTCGGCTTTCTGATCGCCGCACTTGGCTTGGTCTGCATGCACCACACCCACGCCAATCTGCTGAACGTGCGCGTACGCGCAGGGCGCACGGCCGCGGTCCATGCCGGCGATACGTTGCGATTCGAGATCGTGCTCGACCATCCGGCGCAGAAGACGCGCTACGACTTGCAGTTATCACGGCATCGACGACCGGTGATAGCGGTACATGACGTGGCGGCAGGCGTGCCGATCCGCGCCAGTCTGGCCGTCGCTGCGATACGGCGCGGCTGGCAGCGCAATCCGGTGTTCCGGATCTCCACCGAATTTCCGCTGGGCTTGTTCTATGCGTGGACACTGATCGAACTCGACCAAGTGGCACTGGTGTATCCACGCGCGGCAGATGCGGCGTCCGCACCCCCTTCGGCTGGCAACGACGCCGGCGAGCTGACCCGCAACGGCGACGGCCACGATGAGTTTGACGGTCTGCGCGCTTATCGCCCCGGCGATTCGCCGCGGCGATTGCACTGGAAGAGCTTGGGCAAGCGTCAGCCGCCGAGCGTGCGCGTATTCAGCGATACCGCATCGCCCGAGCGCTGGCTCGATTGGGACGCACTGCCCGGTCTGGATACCGAACAGCGGCTGTCGCAGCTGACGCGCTGGGTGCTTGATGCCGAAGCGGCACAGCAACGCTACGGGCTGCGCTTGCCGTCGCAACGGATCGACCTCGACCGCGGCGAGGTGCACCAGCAGCGCTGCCTGTCAGCGCTAGCGCTGTACGGAATGGACCCGATGCGATGAAGCCCGAACGTCCGCCGGACCTGCTGTCTCGGACCAGTCTGCTGCGGCTGCTCGCGGTCATGCTGCTGGTGATTTCACCGCATCTGCTGCGACTGCCTGCCTGGGAATCGGCACTGGTGCTTTCGATCGCGGCGTGGCGCGGCGCCGCAGCCGTCCGGCAGTGGCCGATGCCGCATGCGCTGCTCAAAGTCGCGTTGACGCTGGCGATCTTCGCAGGCGTGTACGCCAGCTATGGCCGCGTCTGGGGACAAAATGCCGGCGTCGCACTGCTGGTGGTGATGCTGGCCCTGAAGCTGACCGAACTGCGCGAACGCCGCGACGTGATGGTCACGGTCTTCCTGCTTTACTTCCTGCTGGTAACGCATTTCCTGTACTCGCAGGCACCGTGGACGGTGCTGTATCTGTTGCTGTCGACGGTCGCGATCACGGCGGTGCTGATCGACGTCCATCACGCCGGACACGCCCGACCGCTGCCGATGACCTTGCGCCTGTCGGCCCAGATGCTGTTGCAAAGCCTGCCGCTGATGCTGCTGATGTTCGTGCTGTTTCCACGGCTGCCAGGACCGCTGTGGACACTGCCGGACGACGCCGGCGGCGCAAGGTCTGGGCTCAGCGACACGATGACGCCGGGCGACATCGGCCGCTTGGCGCTCAGTGAAGAGATCGCGTTTCGCGTTCGCTTCAACGGTGCGGTACCTGCACCGAGCGATCGCTATTGGCGCGGGCCGCTGCTGACCGAGTACGACGGCCTGACTTGGCATACTGACCGGCGTCACGCGCACGCCCCTACGCCGGACATCAAGCTGCAGGGTCCGCGCTACGACTACGAGATTACGCTGGAGCCCACCCGCGCTCACTGGCTGTTCGCGCTCGACATGCCGTCGCTGCCATCGCTACCCGAGGGAACACGACTTGGCAGCGACTATCAGTGGCTAGCCAATGAGCCGGTACGAGAGCTGCGCCGTTATCGCTTCCAAGCTCAGCTGCAATACCAGCTGCAGCTCGACCTGCCGCTGGCGTTACGTCGACTGCAGCTGGCGTATCCGGTCGATGGCAACCCGCAAGCACAAGCGCTGGCGCGCTCATGGCGTGCGCAGTCGCGCAACGATGAGGAGCTGGTGCAGCGGGCATTGCGCCATTTCCACGACGAGCCCTATTCGTACACGCTGCAGCCCGGTGCGCAGCGCGCCGATGCGCGCAGCCGCATCGACGAGTTCTTGTTCGAGTCACGCCGCGGCTACTGCGAGCATTACGCGGGCGCGTTCACCTATTTGATGCGCGTCGCCGGCATACCGGCACGCGTGGTCACTGGCTATCTCGGCGGCGAGCCCAACCCGTTTGGCGACTGGTACGTGATCGGTCAGTCCGACGCGCACGCTTGGAGCGAAGTCTGGCTCGCTGGGCAAGGCTGGGTCCGCGTTGATCCGACGTCGGCCGTCGCACCCGAACGAATCGACCGCAGCGTGACCACCGCCCGCGCACGCCGCACCAATAGCCGCAGCGCGGCGCTCGGCACGCTGGACTGGCCGGCTTTGCGCTATCGGGTCGAAGCGACCTGGGACTGGGTCGACGCGCAATGGAACGGGCTGGTCCTCGGCTATGGCACCGAGCGACAGCGCGAACTGCTCGGGCGCATCGGCCTGGGCGATTGGCAGTCGATGCTGCTGGCGCTGACCGGCAGCGTCACGCTGCTGCTGACCGTCATCGGCATCGTCTTGATGCGCCGCGCCGCGCCCGCTGCCATCGATCCGGCGGTGCGCCTATGGCAACGCGGCATCGCACCGCTGGCGCGCCATGGCCTGCGCCAGCGACCCGATGAGGGCGCGCGCGACTTTATCGAGCGTGCACAGCAGCAGCGCCCGGAACTCGCTGATGCATTGGCAACCCTGCTTCGCGCCTACGTCGACCTGCGCTACGAAGCAGAGCCGGGACCAGACGCCATGACGCGGCTGCGCAAGGCCAGTCGCTGGTCGCCGCCACGTCGTCGCGAGCCCTAACCGTCAGCGCGTTGCGCCCGCAGCCTGCGCCGCTCAGGTCTTCGGCGCGGGCACACGCGACAGCAACAGCATGCCGCCGACGAAGAACAGCACCAGAATCAGTATCGACAAACGCGCATCACCGGTCACCAGCTTGGTGACACCGACCGCGATCGGCCCGAGCACCGCGGCGAACTTGCCGAGCATGTTGTAGAAGCCGAAAAACTCGCCGGACTTGCCGGCCGGTATCAGCCGCGCGTAGTACGACCGCGACAGCGCCTGCACGCCGCCTTGTACCAGGCCAATCGCCGCCGCCATCAGATAAAACTGCGTGACGTTTTCCAGCAGGTAGGCGTAACAGGTGACGGCGATGTAGACCGTCAGCGCCAGATACAGGCCGCGCTTGGTACCGAGCTTGCCGGCGATCCAGCCGAAACCGATCGCTGCCGGAAAGCCGATGAACTGCACCATCAGCAGCGCCGTAATCAAGCTCGACGACGCAAAGCCCAGCGTCAGTCCGTAATCGACCGCCATCCGGATCACGGTGTCGACGCCGTCGATGTAGAGCCAATACGCCAGCAGGAACATCCACACCGGCCGGAGCTGACGCAGTTCGGCCAGCGTGCTGCGCAGCTGTCGCAAGCCCGCCACCAGGTCGGCGACGGCGCCATTGGTACGCACCCGTGCTTCCGGCACGTTGCGCAGCAGCGGGATCGCAAACACGGCCCACCAGATCGCCACCAGTAAGAACGACACGCGCGTCGCCGATGCCGCATCGGCCAGACCGAACAGCGCCGGCTTGAGCACCATGGCCACGTTCAGCGCAAACAGGCTGCCGCCGCCGAGATAACCCAGCCCGTAGCCGAGCGACGAAACCCGATCCATCTGGTCATCGTCAGCGACGTTGACGATCAGCGAGTCGTAGAAGCTGGTGCCTGCCTGGAAGCCGATCGAGCCGAGCGTGAACAGCAAGGTCGCGGCCATCCATTGTCCTTGCCCGACCCAATAAAACGCCGCCGTCGACAAGATGCCAAGCGCACTGAACATGGCAAGAAAGCGCTTCTTCAGGCCGCCGCGATCCGCGATGCTGCCGAGCAGCGGCGCCAGCAACACCACGACCAAGCTCGATACCGAACTGGCAACCCCGAGCCAGAACGTGCGCGTACCCGAGTCCAGCGTGCTGGCCCAGTACTGTTCGAAAAAGATCGGGAACAGCCCGGCGATGACGGTCGTCGCGAACGCGCTGTTACCCCAGTCGTACAGGGCCCACGAGTATTGGCGGCGTCGTTCGAGCGTCATCGGGGCACGACCGGAGATGACAGCGACAGCGACAGCACCAACGCATCCTCTCCGCCGCTGGCGGACCGGTAGTAGTTGCGCCGCGTTCCGATCTGCGCGAAGCCATACGCGGCGTATAGCGCCCGCGCTGATGCATTCGACGGCCGCACTTCGAGGAACATCGACTCCATCGCCGCAGCGCGTGCCACGGCCAGCAGATGATCGAGCAGTTGCCGCGCCAGACCGCGCCGGCGATGCTCCGGCGCGACGCAGATATTCAGCAACTGCGCCTCGCCGACGGCCATGCTCATCAGCGCATAGCCGAGCAAGGGCGCTGCGACGTCAGGATCGCCGGCCGGATCGAGCAGCACCCAGGCGCTATAGCCGGCATGCAGCGAGTCGCGGAAGTTGGCCTCGCTCCACGGATAATCGTAGGCACGACGTTCCAGCTCGAAAACGGCCGGCAAGTTCGACTCGCCCATCGGCAACAGACGCGGGCGCTGCTCGACGGCGACCGTCATCCGGCGTCGTGCTGCTGCAGCAACTGATGAATCCGCTTGAGATCCTGCCAGCTCTTGGCTTTTTCGCGCGGACTGCGCAGCAGATAGGCCGGGTGGTAGGTGATGAACACCGGCGTGCGCGTCGGCCCGTATTCGAACAGCGGCCCGCGCAGCTTCGACAGTGGCTCATCGGTGTGCAGCAGGCGCTGCGCCGCGGTACGGCCGAGGCCGACGATCAACTTGGGCTTGATCAACTCGATCTGGCGATCGAGATACGGGCGGCACGCTTCGACTTCGTCGGCCTCGGGGTCGCGGTTGCCCGGCGGACGACATTTGACGACGTTGGCGATGTAGGTGTTCTTGCTGCGACTGCGGCCGATCGACAGCAACATCTGGTCGAGCAGCTTGCCGGCGCGACCCACGAAAGGCTCGCCTTGCGCATCTTCATCGGCGCCCGGCCCCTCGCCGACCACCAACAGCGGCGCGTCTTCGACGCCGACGCCGAACACGGTCTGTGTGCGCGTTGCGCACAGCTTGCAGTGCTGGCAGTCCCGCACCCTGTCGCGCAATCCAACCCAGTCACGCGGCACGTCGACGGGAGTCGCCGCTGTGATCACCGGGGGCGCAGCCGGGGCCACAGGCAGCGGCTGCGTCGCGGGAATCTTGGCTCGTGGCGGCATCGGCTCGATCGGTCGTGGAACAGCGGCTTCGGCAGCGACCGCAGTGGCGGCCGTTGCAACGACCCGCTCTGCGGGCGCAGCCGACGGGGCATCGCGACGCACGTAGTGCTCGATGCCCAGTGCCTTCAGATACGAGCGGCGGCGTGCGGGGTCCATGCGCCGATTGTACGGGCCGGCAGGCTTCGGGCGCGACGCCGTGGCGTCGCGCCCGCTGCTCAGCCGCGGGCGGCCAAAATGCGGTTGGCGCCCGACAGGATCGCCTTCAGCGATGCCGTGACGATATTGGCATCGCGGCCAACGCCGAAAACGTTCTTCTGCCCGGCCAGCGGCTCGCCGATCTTCAGCTCGATATAGGTCACCGCTGCTGCATCGGCACCCGCGCCGATCGCATGCTCGGCGTAATCGACGATCGCGATCGGCTCACCCATCAGCTGCGACAAGCCGGACACGAACGCATCGATCGGTCCGTTGCCGCGGCCTTCGAGCTTGCGTCGCTCGCCGCTGATGCTGATCTCGGTCGACAGCTCGACCGTATTGCGCGACGAGTCTTCGACCAAGTGGTGGGCGACGTAGCCGTACGGCTGCTGGGCGTCCAGATACGCGCGGCTGAAAATCGCCCAGATGTCGGCGGCGCTGACTTCCTTGCCGGATTCATCCATCGCTTCCTGCACGATCTGGCTGAACTCGATCTGCAGCCGGCGCGGCAACTTCAGGCCATATTCCTGTTCGAGCAGATAGGTGATGCCGCCCTTGCCGCTCTGCGAATTGACGCGGATCACCGCTTCGTAGCTGCGGCCGACGTCCTTCGGGTCGATCGGCAGATACGGCATATCCCAGATATCGCCTTCCTTGCGCGCGGCGAACGCCTTCTTGATGGCGTCCTGGTGCGAGCCCGAGAACGAGGTGTAGACCAAGTCGCCGACATAGGGATGGCGCGGATGCACCGGCAGCTGATTGCAGTACTCGACGGTGGCGCGAACCGAATCGATATCGGAAAAATCCAGGCCCGGATTGACGCCCTGCGAATAGAGGTTCAGCGCCAGATTGACGACGTCGACGTTGCCGGTGCGTTCGCCGTTGCCGAACAAGCAGCCTTCGACGCGGTCGATACCGGCCATCATCGCCAGTTCGGCCGTCGCCACGCCGGTGCCGCGGTCGTTGTGCGGGTGCGCCGACAGAATGATGCCGTCACGCCGCTTCAGATTGCGGTGCATCCACTCGATCTGGTCGGCGTAGAGGTTCGGCGTCGAATGCTCGATCGTCGTCGGCAGATTGATGATGCAGCGGTTGGTCGGCGACGACTGCCAGATCTCGGTGACCGCGTCGACGCAGGCCTTCGAGAACTCCAGTTCGGCGTCAGAGAACATCTCCGGCGAATACTGGAACGTCCAGTTCGTTGCCGGCTGCTCGGCAGCCAGGTCCTTGACCAGCTGCGCATGCGGCACGGTCAGCTCGGCGATCACCTGCTCCTTGCTCATGTTGAACACGACGTTGCGCATTACCGGCGCCACCGCGTGGTAGTAGTGCAGGATCACGTTGCGCGCACCGCGCATCGCTTCGAACGTGCGGCGGATCAGCGGCTCACGCGCCGGGGTCAGCACCTGGATCGCGACGTCGTCCGGAATATGCCCGCCTTCGATCAACTCACGCATGAAGTCGAATTCGATCTGCGAGGCGGATGGAAAGCCGACTTCGATCTCCTTGAAGCCGATCTTGACCAGCATCTGGAACATGCGCAGCTTGCGCGCCGCATTCATCGGCTCGATCAAAGCCTGATTGCCGTCACGAAGATCGACGCTGCACCAGATCGGCGGACGCGTCACGACGACGTCGGGCCAAGTGCGGTCGCGCAGACCGATCGGCGCAAAACTACGGTACTTGGTGGCAGGGTTCTTCAGCATGGCCATGGCGTGTTTCCAGTAGGCGACCGGATTCGGCATCCGGTTGGCGGCGGCGTGCTAGGCAAGCGAGCCTGCACCGCGGCAGCCGGTGGTATGAACTTGTTCGGGGTTTTGCACGGTGAGGGGCCCCGTGCGGCCGTGTGCTGTTGGTCTGCCTTACGGCAGAAGCAGCACGAGAAGCGGAAGCAGCGCCAGCGCCGGCGCGGGGCCGGGCTTGAGGGCAACGTGGTTGCGGGCGCTGATCATGGGCGCGAAGTGTAAGCATTTTGCAGGCGCGCGCAAAGCCGGGGCCTGGCCAACGGTGCCTTCAAGCCGACGTCGGCTTCTTGCCGCGGCTGCGGCGCCAGATCACGGCCGTCGGCCCCGACAAGGCATACGCCAAGAAGCCGAGAAACAGCACGCGCGGCGGATCGATCGCCACCAGCGCCAGCACGCCGACGATGCCGGCGAACGTGGCGAAGCGCACCGTACCCGACAGATTGAGCTTCTTGAAGCTGTTGTAGCGGATGCTCGACACCATCGACAGCGCCGTAGCCAGCGTCAGCGGCGCGGCCAGCCACAGCACGTCGTGACCGTCGAACGGCACGCGGCCGCTGATCCACGCAAACAGTGAGCGGCTGTCGTCGACGCTGCTCCAGACGAAGAACGTGACCACCGCCGCTGCTGCCGGGCTCGGCACGCCGAAGAAGTCCTTGTTGCTGCTGGCAATCGCGGCCAGCACGTTGAAGCGGGCCAGGCGCATCGCAGCACAGGCCGCATAGCTGAACGAGATCACCCAACCGAGCTTGCCGCCGAGCCAGGCGTAGTCCGCCAGAAACTGCAGGCTGTAGGCATAGATCAGGATCGCCGGCGCGACACCGAAGGCGACCATGTCGCACAGCGAGTCGTATTCCTTGCCGAAATCACTGGCAGTGCCCGTCATCCGCGCGATGCGGCCGTCGAGACCGTCCGCGATCATCGCCACCAGAATACCCACGCAGGCCGCCTCGAAGCGCCCGTCGGTGGCCATCAAGATCGCGTAGAAGCCGCCGAACAGCGTCATCGTCGTGAACAGATTGGGCAGGATGTAGATGCCCTTGCGTCGCTTGCGCGGCGGCGTCTCGGTCATCGGGGTCTCGCTCATGCTCGCGCCTCTTACGGCCGGGTGGTCATCGAATCATCTTAGCCGCGGCCTGCTGAATGCCGCCACGGCAGCCAGAAACAAGAAACCCCTCTCCCACCGGGAGAGGGGTTGGGGTCAGAGCGTGATATCGCAACCGATGTTGCGGCGTCACCGCCCTGACCCGGCGCTTCGCGCCCCCCTCTGCCGACGGCAGAGGGGCCAAGACAAGCTTAGTTCTTGGTCTTGTCGACCAGCTTGTTCTTGCCGATCCACGGCATCATCGCGCGCAACTGGCCGCCGACGACTTCGATCGGGTGCGCGGCGTTGAGACGGCGCATCGCGGTCATTTCCGGGTAGCCCAGCTTGCCTTCGGAAACGAAGGCCTTGGCGTACTTGCCGGTCTGGATGTCGAGCAGGGCCTGCTTCATGGCCTTGCGCGATTCAGCGTTGATGACCTTGGGACCGGTCACGTACTCGCCGTACTCGGCATTGTTCGAGATCGAGTAGTTCATCGTCGCGATGCCGCCTTCGTACATCAGGTCGACGATCAGCTTGAGCTCGTGCAGGCACTCGAAGTAGGCCATTTCCGGCTCGTAACCGGCTTCGACCAGCGTTTCGAAACCGGCCTTGACCAGCTCCACGGCGCCGCCGCACAGCACCGCCTGCTCACCGAACAGGTCGGTTTCGCACTCGTTCTTGAACGACGTCTCGATGATGCCCGAGCGACCGCCGCCGATGGCCGAAGCGTAGGACAGCGCGACCTGCTTGGCGCTGCCGCTGGTGTCCTGATAGACGGCGATCAGGTCGGGGATGCCGCCGCCCTTGGTGTACTCGTTGCGAACCGTGTGGCCCGGCGCTTTCGGCGCGATCATGATCACGTCGAGGTCAGCGCGCGGCACCACCTGGTTGTAGTGGATCGCAAAGCCGTGGGCGAAGGCCAGCGTCGCGCCCTTCTTGATGTTCGGCTCGATCTCGTTCTTGTACAGCTCGGCCTGGAACTCGTCCGGCGTCAGAATCATGATCAGATCGGCCCAGGCGCAGGCGTCGGCGACGCTCTTGACCTTCAGACCGCCAGCCTCGACCTTGGCGGCCGTGGCCGAACCCGGGCGCAGCGCCACGACGACATCGACACCGCTGTCCTTCAGGTTCAGCGCATGGGCGTGGCCCTGCGAGCCGTAACCGACGATGGCGACCTTCTTGTTCTGGATGATCGACAGGTCGGCGTCTTTGTCGTAGTAAACCTTGATAGCCATGTCTTTGCTTCGCTCTTTGGATGTGACGCGGGGCCTGCGGCCCCGTCCTTACAGATTCGGATGAATGGGCGGGTCGCCCGGCTACTGCGCCGGCAGCGCCAGTACCTCGTGGCCGCGCGCCATGGCGGCAACACCGCTGCGTACCAGTTCGAGGATCGGGGCCAGCGTACCCACCTCGGCAACGAAACCGTCGATCTCGGCGCCGGTGCCCGACAGCTGCAGCAAGCGCGTGTTTTCGGTTTCGTCGAGGATCTGGCCGCGGTGGCGGCGCACGCATTCGACGACTTCGCGCGCGGCGCCGTTGCTGACGTCGACCTTGACCATGACCAGCTCGCATTCGAGGTGGTCGTGGCTCGACAGGTTGGTGATTTCGACGACGTCGACCAGCTTGCGGGTCTGCTGGATGATCTGGTGGATCACCTGGTCAGTGCCGGTGGTCACCAGCGACAGGCGGGACACGGACGGGTCGTGCGTGGGGGCCACCGACAGCGAGTCGATGTTGTAGCCGCGCGACGAGAACATGCTGGCAACCCGGGCAAGGGCTCCGGCCTCGTTCTGCAGCAGAATGGAGATGATG
>Ga0255243_1000087_pt1 | contig 14440 bp, 11 predicted proteins | sample ColtaT_3_FD_183674 | JGI IMG/M metagenome (GOLD analysis project Ga0255243, IMG submission 183674) | Metatranscriptome of freshwater microbial communities from Columbia River, Oregon, United States - Colum_Atlam_RepB_8d (Metagenome... | ecosystem: Environmental > Aquatic > Freshwater > River...
CTAGGCTCGACGGCGCGCGTCAGGCGCACTTCGCCGTCCTTCTCGTAACCGGGCGAGGCGTCCCATGCCTGCTTCTGCGCGTACCAGGTAACGGGCAGTTCGAACAGGTAGCCGTCGCGCTCGCGGAGGTAGGTGCGGCCGGCGGCGTTGGAGCCGATGAAGTAGTCGATGCTCGACGAACCGCCGTCGAACTGGAGCGTCCGGTCCGTGATCTGATAGCGGTGTCCGGCGGCCGTGAATTGGGCCGCCGGGACGGACTCCACTCGCCCGCTCGACCGCGCCATCGGCGTTCGCGCATAGGCGTCGAACACCTCCGCATGGCAGTGCCTGCAGAGTTGGCTACCGATGAACACCGCGGCGGCGGCTAGGAGCATTTGGGGCTACTTGGCTATGCCTTCCATTTGTAGAAATAGAAGGTCAGGTTCTTCGGGCCGGCCTTGATGCCGTGCATTTTGTTGGCGGCGCAGTACATCATGGAGCCCGGTCCCACTTTGTACGTCTTGCCGTCGACGACCATTTCGCCCGTGCCCTCGGTGATGAGCATGAACTCTTCATCGGGGTGCGAATGCGGCGGGTGCGGCTCCTGGTTGGCGTAGAGCAGCAGGCTGCCGCCGGTCATCGATTTCAACTGCTCGGTGGGGCCGTCGAAGAAGATCTTCAATTCGCCGAACGGGGCCTTGCTGGTGCGAACCTTGGCGGCATCCACAACCGTGTTCTGCAACTCGCCCGGCTTGGCGGCGAAGAGCGCCATCGGGGCCAGAAAGGCGGGCAGCTTAAAAACGTCTCTGCGTTTGGGCATGGTTCATTTTCGCGTATTTTCCAGCACCGCAAGGTAGCCGAGCGTAAAGTCTTTTCGCTGGTCGAACCCGTCGAGCAACGGGAGTAGGAGCGCCATCGGCGCCACCCATAGAAGCCAAAGCAGATTCAGCGGCAACGGGAAAAATTGGCCGCCGCTCAGCAACCGCCGCGCCAGCAGGCGGAAGTAGCCGCCGCCGGGCGCGAGGCTGACCACGCGCAGGCCGGCGCGGGCGGCCAACTCTTCGACGCCAAACTTCGTATACCGGAAAAAATCGTGCGGGTGCTGATGCACTTCCCATTCGTGCGGCACCACCAGCAGTAGCCGTCCGCCGGGGCGCAGCACGCGGCCCAGTTCGCACAGCACCCGCGCCGGATCCTTCACATGTTCCAGCGTCACGATGTTCAGCGCCGCGTCGAACACGCCATCGGCAAAGGGCAGGGAAGTGAGGTCCCCCAGCACGTCCAGCTGCGTGTAGTCCCATTGCTGATCGCCGATGCCCAGATCCAGGCCGACGTACCGCCGCCCCGGAAAATAGCTCTTGTAGGCGCCCTCGCCGGCTCCAGCGTCCAGCACGCGCGCCCCAGCCGGGAGCGACGCGGCAAACGCCGTTACTGCGTCGGCAATCCGCCGCTCAAAGTCCAGCACATACCGTCGCAACGGGCCCGGCAGCAGGCCCGGGTTCATTTCTTCCGCGCCTCGATCATGACGGTCGAACCCGCCCGGCAGGCCGCTTCAATCAGCGTGAACGGCAGGCACAACAGCGTCAGCCCGAAATAGATGCCGTCCTTCAACAACCGCATGCCCGGCGACTCCGGCACTTTGCGCACGCGCCGGCTCATCGGGTCGAGCGCTGCGGAAATCGACGTCGCCATCCCCGCCGGATTATCCCGCAGCGAGAAGTACTTCCGCCTCTCCACCGTAAACCCGCAGGCTTCCACCAGCGCCACAATGTCCTTGTCCTTGAAGTTCACCAGATGGCGCGGCACGTCGATGCCGTTCCAGTTCTGGCCGAACAGCAGGAATTGCCAACTGGCCGCATTGGGCACCTGAATCACCAATCGTCCACCGGGGGCCAGCAGCTTGCAGGCCTCCTCCACATACCCTACCGGATCGTACAAATGCTCCAGCACGTGGAACATCGTGATGACGCTGAACGAGGCCGGGCGCAACGGCGCCTTCGACAACGTCCCGCACATCGCCGGCACGCGGTTTACCTTCCACGCCGTCTGCGCCGCGTCGAGCGAAAAATCGAGCCCCATCACCTTGTGGCCCCGCTCCCGCAGCAGCCGCAGGAACAGTCCGCCGCCGCACCCTACATCGAGCAGCGGCCCCTTGGCCGTCGTGTTTTCGATGGTCTTTTCCACAAACCGGACGTGGTCGCCCAGCACCAGCCGCCGGTAGAAATCCTCGGCCTTCGAGGCCGCGTCGGTGCCCGGCGCGAACCAGTAGTTCGGCGGATAGTATTGGCCCAATTCGGCCGCCGTGGGCTGCGGAAACAGCCGCATCAGGCGGCAGTCGGTGCACTTCACCACTTCAAAGAACTTGGTGGTTGTGGCAAACAGCCGGTCGGTCCCGTGGAACAGCGTGCGCAGGTTCGCGCTCCCGCACGCGGGGCAAAGATCGGCTTCGCGAATGGTTTCCGGCGCCACAGCTTCCTCGGTCATGGGCCAACCTCCCCATCGCGCACGATACCGAACAATGCGGCGAGCGTCAACCGGTTGGACAGAATCAATCGCCGCCGTTCGGCAGCCGTCAACACCGCGATCCGCTCCACCGACGCGCGCTTCCGCAGCGTCATGGGCAGCATCCGCAGCGCCTGCCACTGGCCGCGCATCATGGCCCAGGCCACGCGCAGTTTATTCGCCGCTCCCGGGAACGCCGCCAGATCGCCCTCGCCGCTCCCGGCCGCGGCAACGCCCGCCGCCAACCGCAGCGCAAAGTAGAACGGGTTCAGCACCAGCAGGCTCCATGGGAACAGCTTCGCCGCCAGTAGGATACGGTTCCGTTCGATCAATCGCACCCGCTCCGGGTTCCCCTGGCCCATCGTGGATCCCCGCCGGTGCCGTACCATCGCGCCCGGCATGTAGAGGCAGCGCCACCCGGCAATGCGCGCGCGCAGGCCCAGTTCGGCGTCATCTCCATAGGCGAAGAGATCTTCGTCAAACGCGCCGATCTGGTCCAACATCAATTTCCTATACATAGCGGCACAGCCGTCCGGCCAGAGAACCTCTTCCACTCTCTCATATTGTCCCCGGTCCCGTTCCCCGGTGCCGCGCCCCCGGTTCTGGCCGTCGGGGAAGATCAGGTGGCCCACTTTGTCGATCCGGCCCGGGTCCTCCCAGGTGACGATCTTTGACGCCGCCATGCCGATCTCAGGCGATTCTTCAAAAGCGGCTTGCAAATGTTCTATCCAAAGCGGTTGCGCCGCCGCATCGTTGTTCAACAACGCGATAAGCTCCCCCCGGGCCACGGCGATGCCCTGGTTGTTCGCCTGGCAATACCCCAGATTTTTCTCGTTCCTAAGTAACACTACCCCCGGGAACTCTCTCTCAACCAAGGCCTTAGAACCATCGGTGGATCCGTTGTCGACGACGATGACTTCCAAGGGCCAGCGGCGTCCCTCGCCGTTTACCTGTATCTCCAATGATTGCAAACACTCCCGCAGCATTTCGGCCCGGTTCCAATTGACCACCACGACACTGATGGCTACGGTTGTTTGCTTCGTCGACAAAGGTATATTATAGGATTGATCCTGCGGGATTTTTTTTAATGGCATCACTCGGTCAAAAATTGAAGGAAGAACGGCTCCGCCAAGGGAAGCAACTGCGCTCCATTGCGGATGACCTTCGTATTGTATCCCGCTACCTGGAAGCGATTGAAGCCGAGGATTGGAAGCAGCTGCCCGGCGGTTTTTTCAACCGCAGCTTTATCCGGCAGTACGCGCAGTCGCTTGGTTTTGATCCGGCGAAAATCGAAGAGGAGTTCGCTTCGATCGTGAAGCCGGAACCCCCGGTGGACCTGGATCTGATTGCCGCCGCGCACGACCCGCGCGCGCGCCGTTCCGAGGAAAAGAAGCTGATTTCGGTGGAACCGCTGCGCGGAGCCTCCGCTGGCTTCTTCGATTCGCGGACTGGTCTGGCCGCCGCCGCGCTCGTTTTACTGGTCGCTGGCGGAGGGGCTCTTTCGCTGTTCGTTGACCGTTGGAATCAGCCGCAGGAAGTTCGCAAACAGTCCAATTCCAACATGCCCGCGCCCGTCGTTCCCGCGCCGGCCGCCGCCCGTGAGAACGCCCAACCGCAGGTTGCCGCGGCCACTACTACTGAACCCGCCAAGGTCGTTCCCACGCTGTCCACCGATCCTAACGGCAACCTCACGCTGAACATCGAGGCCACCGAAAAGACCTGGATTGAAGTGACCGCCGACGGCAAACGCGTCTTCATGGGCGTTTTGGAGCCGGGCGACAAAAAATTAATCTCTACCCTGCAGAACACCAAGATGGTCGTCGGGAACGCCGGTGGCATCGCTGTCAGCAAGGGCGGACGGGATATCGGCCCCATCGGACCGCGCGGTCAGGTTCGCACGGTGAACATCACCGAAAAGGGCGTCGAGATCGTCGAGCCGAAGAAGCCCGCCGACGCGATCTAACGGATCTTTTCGAGTAGCAGCCCGGTCAGTTCAGAGATGAGGATGTTGCCGATATTGTCGGGTGAATAATCCGTCTTCGGCATGCCGTCGACGGTGACCGCCAGCGCGTATTTTTCCTTGCCGCGCGTCACCAAGCCGACGTCGCTGCGCAACGCGTCCAGCCCGCCGGATTTTGACGCCACGGTGAACCCGTCCAGATGCCGACCAATCCCGTCGGTGTGCTGCTGGCGGCGCAGGATCTCGATCATTGCCTTCGATGCCTCGGCGCTGACCAGCTTGCCTTGGTCCAGCATCTCGACCAGCCGCACCATCTCGCGCGGCGTGGACACGCCGATGCCGAACTTCTTGTTGTCGTCCTTCTGGCCGAAGACGCTCCAGCCGCTCGCCACGGGCTTCAGGTTCTTGCCGTCGCCCAGGATTTTGCGATTGGATCGGGTATTGGCGAACCCGTACTTCTCCATGACGCTGTTGACGTAATCGGCCGTCAACCGGTCGATCAACAGGTTGGTGGCCGTGTTGTCGCTGACCACGATCATGAGGTTCGCCAGATCGCGCGCCAGGAATTTCCGCCCCGGCGTGAACTCAAACAGGATGCCGGACCCGGACACCTTGTCGTCGGCCGTCAGCAGGATCTCTTCGTCCAGACTCGCCTTGCCGTCGGCCACGGCTTGAAACAGTGCCACCAGGATAGGCAGCTTGATCGTCGACGCCGTGCGCACGCGCTCATCGGCGCGAATGGCGTATTCGGTCCCAGTCACCAGGTTCTTGGCGTAGAGCGAAACGGTGCCCTGGAATCCGGCGATTTTCTCTTTGATTCGTTGCTCCGCGGGCGGGGCGTCTTTCGCACATCGGAAACCGATGTTGGGCTGGCGCTGCGTCGGCCGCACCCAGTTGCGGAAGAAGACGGTGATGCGTTTTCCCTGGTCGCTCCAGGCGCCGCCGCGGATGATGCGGTAGGCCCCAGTGGCCGGGCCTTTGGGGTTTTCCGCGGGCGAGTGTTTGTAGTATTCCCGCTCAAACCAATCCGCGGTCCACTCGGCCATGTTGCCCGCCATGTCGTACAGCCCGAAGCCGTTCGGCGCGTAGCGGCCCACTTCGCCCGGGCCCGTCTCGGTATTGTGCCGCGCCAGCTTGGCGTCGTACTTGTCGCCCCACGGGTAGTCGGCCGATTCAATGCCGCCACGCGCCGCCCGTTCCCATTCGGCCTCGGTCGGCAGCCGTTTGCCGCGCGATTCGCAGTAGCTCTTGGCGTCGTCCCAGGTGACGTTATACGCGGCGATCTTGCCCGCCCCGGCCGGCACCACGCCTCCCACCCAGTGATACGGCGCCGGGCGCTTCGTGGCCGCGACAAACGCGGCGTATTCAGCCTGCGTCACCTCGTGCGTGTCCATCAGGAATGCGGGCATCGTCACGGCATGCACGGGCCGGTCGTCCAGCAGCACCTGCGGCCGCATGGTCGTCTTGTCGTCCGATGTCAGCTTGCTGCGGCCCATCTGAAACGTTCCGGCCGGGATAAGCGCCATTCCAGGTTCGGCCGCATAGGCCGCCCCGGCGATTAACAAAACAGCGAGCCTCCGCATCAGACAAACAGGTCCGTGATCTCGTCGTCCATCACCATTTCGGTGGCGCCCAGCGGATCCACATAGCGGTAGGCGCGCTTGGACGGCGTGTTCGTGATCGCCTTCGTCCAATCGATGCCCAGCGCCGAATAGATGGACGCGTAGATGTTCTCGGTCTTGATCTGCTGCTTCTTGTACTTCCAGCCGGTTTCGATGACGCGTTCGCCCCGTGCGTCCGTCTTGCCGAGGATTCGCCCGCCCTTCACGCCGCCGCCGGCGAACAGGGAGACGTAGGCCAGATTGTAATGGTGCCGCCCGGCGATGCCGTTCAACGCCCCGGGGACGCGGCCGAACTCGGTTGCCATCACCACCATCGTTTCATCGAGCAGCGTTTTGCCCGGCTGGCGCGGCGAAGGCTCCGCGGCCAGATCCCGGAGCAGGGAAGCCATGGCCCGGTCGAACTCGTTGCAGCGAATGTAGTGGTTGCTCTTGGAGGCGTGATTGTAGATGTTGCGGTGATGGTCCCAATCGGGATGGGTGATGTGGATGTAGCGCGTGCCGGCGTCCGCCTTCACCGCGTTGCGCGCGAACAGGCAGCCCAGGCCCACGGAATTATCGCCGTAGCGGGCAATCTCTTCCTTCGACATCTGGAACGTCAGCGGCCAGCGCGAGTCGCCGAGCAGCTGAAACGCCGAATGTTGGAAGTCCCGGAACGCGCCGAACTGCCGGTCCTTGCCCGTCCGCGACGACGCCATCACTTCGTCCAGTTTGCTGAGGATGCGGTAGCGTTCTTCCAACACCGCCATCGCCTCCGCACTGCCCGGCGCCGAGGCCGACCCTTCCTTCAAATTCACGTCCAACACCGAAAACCGCGGCGGCAGGAACCCGGTCGAAAGCGCGCCGCACCCGGCCGTATCCAGGTTGCAGCCGATGTAGGTCGGGAAGGTGTCCTTCTCTCGCCGCAACTTCTCAAACTCGTAGCTGATCACCGAACCGACCGACGGAATCTCCGAGGCCTGCGCCGGGTTCAGCGGCCGCCCCGCCTGCGTGTAATACTGCCCGCGGAAGTGCACCACTTCGTGGCTCTTCATGGAGCGGACGATGGCGATTTTGTCCATCTCCTTGGAGAGCTCCGGGAACAGCCGGTACGGCAGATACAGGTCGTCTTTGATCTTGCGGACGTCGAAGTCTTTCTGCGTGCCCGCGTCTTCCTTGAAGTCGAAGGAGTCGATATGGCTCAGCGCGCCGGCGAGTTCGATCAGAATGCAGAACCGTGCCGAGCCGCGCGGATTGCCGCGGCCCGCGGCACTGACCTGCAGCGGCAGCATCGCCTGGCTGGCAAAGGCGCCCAACAGTCCATGGCCGCCCAGCTTCAGCAGGTCCCGGCGGGCAGGGAGGAAATCGGATACACGCTTGTCCATATGGCCTCAGTAGTTAAACAGAAACTCGGGCGAATTCAACAGCGCCCACTGCAGATTTTCCGCGCCGTTGCGGCGGTTCTTCTTCACCGCTTCCAGCCCCACGGCCAGCTCCGGCGCCGACGGTTTGCGCGACACCGTGTGCAGGTACAACTGCTCCACCAGCGCCTTGTCGTCCGCCGTCTTATCGAGCAGCGACGCGAGCAATCCGCCCTTCGACGAATTCACCCGATCGGTGACCACCTTCGACTGCATCAGCAGCATCGCCTGCAGCGAGTTGTGCGGCACCTTCTTCGGCATGTCGTCGCGGCTGGCCTGGCCAAACGTACGCATGAACGTCTTCACTTCATTGCCCGCCTTGCCCGGCTCGGGCATCTGCATCGCCATGCCCACTTTTTCCGAACTGCTCTGGAAGGAGCCCGGCCGGCCCGTCGCCACCGCAATGGCGTCGTGCAGCTCCGGCGCCGACAACATCCGCACGTACTTGCGCGCGTAGTAGGGCGTATAGGTCTCCTGCCATTCGCCCGGGAAGCTGGACGAAAGCTGGTAGGCCGACGATTTCATGATCGTCTTCACCACGTGGCGGAAGCTGTAGTTGTGGGTGCCGAAATCCTCGGCCATCGCGTCCAGTAGGGCCGGGTTCGACGGCTGCACCGTCCATGGCGCCGGCGGCGGATTCTTCGGGTCGTAGCGTTCCAGGTCGAAATCGTCGACCGGTTCCACGATGCCGAAGCCCATCAGCTCGCCCCAAATGCGATTCACCAAAGCGCGGCGAAATTGAATGTGGCTGGTCATCATGCGCGCCAGTCCATCGCGAGCATTTTCGCCCTCGCGCGGCGCCTCGCCGGTCAGCAGGAAGCGCGGCTGGGAAAGACCCTTCCCGCGGCGCGGGACTCGTAGAATGCTCTCGGCGTTGCGGTCGTATCCGGGGGCTTCGTCGTCCACCGTGTATTCGGTGTTCGCCTGATAGCCGTTCTCCCAGTTCATGATCTGCCGCGTCTTGCCGTAGAACGCCGCCTGGCTGAAGAACTCGTCCCGCTTCTTCTTCACCAGAAACAGATTGACCTTCTCCAAATGGTTCGCGCCGTCGTGGCAGGAGATGCAGGCGACGCTGATGCCGAGGAACACTTTCGAATAGGTCACCGTGAACTCATCCACCGTGTCCGGCTGGTTCACCAGATCGTGCGCATCAGGCGTCTCCGGATCGTCCTTGGCCTTCACGAAATCGCGCTGATAGTAGAGCGAACCGGGGACCGAGAAGCTCGATTTGCCCGCGCCCGTCAACAGATCGGTCACCACTTCGTTATACGGGCGGTCCAACTTCAACCACTCCCGGACCCAGTAATGGAACAGGTTCAAACCCGACCCCATGCGCCCCCCGGCGCGGAAGAGGTCTTCAAAATAGTACGTCCACTTGTCGATAAACGCGTCCGACGACGTCAGCGTGTCGACGAGCTTATCCCGCTTGTTCGGCGATTTATCGGCCAGAAACGCGCTTAGATCCGAGGGCGATGGGATACGCCCCGTCGCGTCGATCCAGGCCCGGCGTGCGAACTCTTCGTCGCTCGCCAGCGGCGCGTGGGGAATCTTGTCCGCCGCCATCCGCGCAAAAATGTGTTTGTCGATGAAGGTGCGCTGCGCCACGGCGCCCGCCACACCCCGGGCCGGCAGCGCCCGCGCCACCTGCGCCGTCGCCGTCGCGGCGTCCTTCGATTTCGGCCGCTCGGGCTGGATGAGCGGCTTATGCGCCTGCTCAAACTCCTCGGCGTCCTGATGGGTCAGCTTCGGCGCTGGCGTCTGGGCCAGCATCACGACGGGCACGAGCAGCAGTCCGAATCGCATCATTACTTTCTCCGGAAAATCTGCACGCGCTTTCCGTTCACTTCCGCGACGTACAGGTTGCCTTTTCGGTCGGTCGACATCAGGTGCGGCAACTGCAGCGTCTGCGAGTCGCCCCACGAATTCACAATTTGACCGCTCGCCAAATCGAAGTGGAAGATCTTGTTCACGTCCCCTTCGCTGACCAGTAGTTGCTTGCCCACAACGAGCAACCCGAACGGGTTGCCGAAGCCGTCCCAGACGGACAAAAACTCGCCGGAATTGGCGAAGACCTGCACGCGATTGTTGCCACGGTCGGCCACATAAATCCGGTCCTTGGAGTCGATCCCCAGGCCGTGCGCTGTCGCGAACTGGCCTTTTTCCTTGCCTTTTTTGCCGAACTGAGAGACGAACTGTCCGCTCTTGTTCAGATGTACAATACGGCCGTTGCCGCTGTCGGCGACGTAGATATCGCCGTTCGATGCAAACACCAGATCGTCCGGGGCGCGGAAGTGTTTTTCATCGCCGCCGGGGACGCCCTTCTCCCCGAGCGTGGCTAGCACCTTGCCCGTGGGCGAGAACTTTCGAACAATGTGAAAGCCGTTATCGGTGGTCCAGATGTTGCCGTCTTTATCGGCGCGCAACCCGTGGGCCACCTTGAATTCGCCCGAGCCGAAACCGCCCTTGTACTTGCCGTCCTTGTCGAAGGCAAGCAATGGCGGTTCGCCCCGGTGCAGCACGTAGGTGTTCCCTTTGCGGTCCACCTCCACGGCCGACATCGGCCCCAGTTTCACCTCCGCCGGAATCTTGAGGAATCCGGCGGAGGTGTAGGGAGCATCGGCCGCGAAGGCCAGACCAGCAACGAGAACTGCGAACGTTAGTTTCATTTAGAACAGGAGTTTCAAGCCAAGTTGGATATTGCGCGGGTCGCGCGCTGAAGTGATCGTACCAAACGTACCGCTCTGATTCCGGCCATTCGGTCCGGCCGAGAAGCTTCCGTTCGGAATGCCCAGATTCACGTTGTTCATGAAGTTGAACATTTCGGCGCGGAACTGCAGATTGACACGCTCGTGCACCCGGGTGTTCTTGATGAAGCTCAAGTCCCAGTTGAAGGTTCCCGGACCACGCACATCCGGCAAAGCGCGGCCGATGTTACCGAACGTATAGTTCGGCGGATTGACGAAAACGTCGGTGTTGAACCACTTGGCCGCCGAAGGATTGTCGATCTTCGCCGAGGCGCCGGTGGAGTTCGGACGCGAGGCACGGAAGTTGTTGGCGCCGCCGATGACGATGGGCAAACCGGTCTGCAGAATGCCAATCGTGTTCACCTGCCAGCCGCCGATGATCTTGCTCATCACCCCGGGGCCCCGGCCGAACGGCAGTTCGTACAGCAAGCTAACCACGCCGCGCTTGGACACATCGCTCGGGTCCACACTCCGTTCCAGACGCCGATTGAACCGGCCGTCCTGATACGCCGTCTGGTTGGTCTGTTCCACCGAACCGAAGTCGACGGGAGTTCCCAGTCCTTCGCTGATGATCTTGCCGCCCGTGAAGTTCACCATGAAGGTGAGCCCCTTGGACATGCGCTTTTCCACGCTGACAATCATCAGGTGGGAGTTGTAGTTCCCCATGCGCGGGTTGCGCACGGAAATGCCCTGGTAATGGGAGTAGGGAAGCAGCGATTGTTCCCGCGTGATCGTCGCGGCGCCCAATGCGCCAGGAACTCGTCCGGCATTCGGGTTCGGCACCTGATCCTGCAAAGCAAAGCCCAGGCCCAGATACTGGTTGTCCAACTGGTTCATGTTGTAGCTGCCGGATGTGAAATGGCTGCCCAGATTGGCCGAGTACGAAACATCCAGCAGGATCTTGCCGGGCAACTGGTGTTGCACGGAGGCGCTGAACTGCTGTGACATCGGCGTGGTGCCGATCGGCTCGTCGTAGCTGGTGCCCTGGCCCAAGAAGGCGTTGGGACCGAGCGCGCGGCCGGCCGGCAGCAACAGCGGAGACGGGAAGCCCGCGCTGAACTGGAAGGCCTTGACGTTCGGATTGCTGGACGGGTAGGAGGTGGACGTATTCGCGAAGCCGTTCACACTACCGTAGTTGTTCCGCCAGAACTGCGACGGATAGTAGATGCCGTAGCCGGCGCGGAACACCGTCCTGCTGTTGCCGAAGAGGTCGTACGCCATACCCAGGCGCGGCGCGAAGTCGTTGAAATCACCCTGCCGCCAGTTGCGCGGCTGGCCGCCGGAATTGGCGAACACTGTCGCCCCCAGCAGGCCGTTCGCCAGGCGAACAGTCGGGTCGAAGTTGGTCATGCCGTCATTGGCTTCCACGGGCTGCGTCTGGTAGTCGTAGCGCAGGCCGGCATTCACCGTCAGGCGGCGGGAGACTTTCCAGTCGTCCTGGAAGAAGAAGGAGTAGCTCTTGCCGCGCTGGCTTTCGCCCATGTGCGTGGTGCCACTGGCGTTGGCCACTTCACCCAGCAGGAACGTCGCGTACGCCGAACCCGTGCCGGCCTGCGCCGCCGGGTTGCCGGTCAAGCCGCTCGTGAAATTGAAATTGCCGGACGGCGACGAACGCTGCAGATTGTTGCCCTGGAGCGTGCGAATATCCACGCCGAACTTCATCGTGTGATTGCCGCTGATCTTGGTCAGCATGTCGAACAGTTGCAGATTGATGCTCGCGCGCAAACCGGCCGTGCCGGTATTGAAGCCAGGCAGGCCGTTGCCGATGCCAGGGAACGTATCGCCCGGAACCGATGCCGGCAAGCCCAGCTTCTGCGGCCATCCGCCACCAAAGCTGCGAACGATAAACGGGAAATACCCGCGCGTGGCGCCGACGCGGAGTTCGTTCAGCATGGTGGGCGAAAAGCTGTGCGTGTCGGAAAGCGCAAAGTTCTGGTTCTCCAGAGCGTCATCGCGCGTGGAGACGATCGGATTCGGATAGATGCTGCCGCCGTTGTCGGTCTTGTGCAGGAAATAGGAGTAGCGCCCGAACAGCGAATTCTTGTCGCCGAAACGGTGATCGATCTTGGCCGTATACTGCCGCATGCTGCGGATCTGGCCGGAGTCGTTGCTGAAGTTGTTGGCGTTGGTGAACGCGTTCGTTGGGGTGCGGTTGGGAATCGGATAGAAATCGTTGACCTTGAGCGAGACCGGGTCCATCCGGCTCACCGGAATGCGGTTGTTCGGGAAAACCGAACGGGTCAGACCGTTGGTCGTCGCCGGGTCGTAGATCGGAATCAGCGCCCCATTGGTCCCCAGCAGGTCGCCAAAATCGCCGCCACGCTGCCGCACCGTCGGCATGGTGTTGATAAAGGTCGTGGTTCGGCGGAAGTCATACTGTTCCCAGTTGCCGAAGAAGAAGGTCTTGTCCTTGATCACCGGCCCGCCCACCGCGACGCCATATTGGTTGTAGCGGAAGGGCGGATTCAACGTCGAAAACGTGTTCCGCGCGTCCAGCTTATTGTTCCGCAAAAACTCGTAAACCGATCCATGCAGCTGGTTCGTCCCCGACTTCGAAACAACGTTGATGACGCCGCCGCCGGTGAAACCGTACTCGGCCGACATCGTTCCCGACTGCACCTTGAACTCTTCCACGGCGTCCACGGCCGGGTTGATCGCCACTTCGCCGATGTAGCTCTGAATGTTGTTCGAGCCATCGAGCGACTGCGCGTTCATCGCGTTCGGTCCGCCATTGATCGAAATGGACGACAACTGAATGCCGCGATCGCCGAAGCCCGAATTCGTCGGACCCGCGTTTGATTTTACCGAGGGCGTCAGCAACGTCAGCGCCAGCGCGTTCCGCCCGTTCAGCGGCAGTTCCATCACGCGCCGGTTTTCGACAACCTTGCCAACCGTCGCCGAACCGGTATCCACCAGCGGCGCCTCGCCTTTCACTTCAATCGTTTCGGCCACGCCGCCCACATCCAGCCGGAAATCGATCTGCCCGCGCTGGTCAACCTGCAGCGTCAACCCGCTGCGGACCGCGCGTTTAAAGCCCGACTTCTCCACCTGAATGGTATATTCGCCGATCTGCAGCGCCGTCGCTGTATAGGTTCCGTCGTTGTTGGTTTCCGTTGCGACACTGGTGTTGGTGGCGACATTGGTTAAGGTAACTTTGGCGCCCGGCACGGCGGCGCCCGTCGTATCGGTGACGGTTCCAAAGTAACTGCCGCGGCCTTGTTGCGCCACGGCGGGAATTACGGCGGCCAGCACAATGGCCGCTAAAGCGAGTTTCGACATGGGTTCTCCTGAAGGAAGTGCAGCTATTATTTCACATTTCAGGCGCAGGCTGTCAAGGCTTCGCCATCGCTTTGCAATGAACCACCACCCGGTCCAACTGTTCCCGGCCGGCGCGCGTTCCCAGCCGGACGGATTCAAAATGGACGACCGGAATCCCTGCCGCCTCCCCGAACAGCCGGGCTGCGAACCGGGGATCGTTATGCAGCAGGCACCCGCCCGGCCGCAGCGCCTGCGCCAGATTGCCGAGCGCCAGCGCCAACTCCTGGTCATTTAGATAGACCAGCAGATTCGTCGCCACCGCCAGGTCGTACCGCCCCGCCGGCGACTGGTCCACCACCAGATCCCCGGTAGAAGCCCGGCAAGGCGCCCCCGCCAGCGATTCAGCCACCTCTTCCCGGATGTCCACGCAGTCAAAAATGGACGGGCGCCCCGGGAGCAATGCCAACAGCGCCCCCGGCTGCGAGGATTGCACCGGTTGGCCGTCTTCGACGCCGAAGCGCGAGGCGAACTCGGCGCCCGGCCCGGCCAATAGTACCGATTCCATTGCCTGCACCTTCCGGAGCCCCGCCGCCACTGCCTTCATCGATGGCGGGAACGGGTCCGCACTCAGCCCCCGCTGCTGGTACAGCGCGTCGACATCAGCCGATTCCGGAAGCCGCAGGAGGAATCGGAAGGCCACCCAGAGGATCCGCTCCGGCTGCCACCCCAGTTTCCGTTCCATCTTTCTTAACAGTCTGTGCCGTTCGGTTTTCGGCCTGGTATTCCAAAACGCGTCCATCCGGCGCCGTACCGCGGGCGAAAACGGTGTTTCCTCCACGTCCCCGGAAAGAAACGCCTTTCGCCGGGCCAAGGGCAGGGAATCGAACTACCGCCTCGCCTCTGCCGCCGTGTCCAGGCGTGGTTCCGTTCCCAATTCGGTGGTCTGCAGAAAATAGTAGGCGATATACTCGGCCGCGC
>Ga0255243_1000089_pt1 | contig 14359 bp, 15 predicted proteins | sample ColtaT_3_FD_183674 | JGI IMG/M metagenome (GOLD analysis project Ga0255243, IMG submission 183674) | Metatranscriptome of freshwater microbial communities from Columbia River, Oregon, United States - Colum_Atlam_RepB_8d (Metagenome... | ecosystem: Environmental > Aquatic > Freshwater > River...
TGATTTCGCAAAAAATTGGCAAGCATCAGGGACGATAGGTAATGAAAAGCGTAAGAAACCATAGCCACCTAATTTTAAAAGAATTGCCGCTAACATAATGGAACCGCCCGCAGGGGCTTCTGTATGAGCATCAGGTAACCATGTATGAACTGGGAACATAGGAATCTTGATAGCAAATGCTAAAAAGAAAGCGATAAAAATAAGCTTTTGCGCAAATAATGTTAATGGGGCAGCATACATAGTCTGAATATCAAAAGAATTGGTTTGATTTGAGACATAGATCAATGCGGCAAGCATTAAAATAGAACCTAAGAAGGTGTATAAGAAGAACTTAATCGCTGCGTAAATTCTTCTATCTGATCCCCAAATACCAATAATTAAATACATAGGAATTAATGTCGCTTCCCAGAAGACATAAAATAAAATGGCATCCATGGCAGAAAACACACCCACCAATAAACCTTGCAGAAATAAAAATGCTGCAAGATATTGATTAACCTTTTGATGAATACTGTTCCAAGTTGCTAAAATGACCACAATATTCGTAAAAATACTTAAGACAATTAAGATCAAGGATAGTCCATCAACCCCTAAGTGATAACGAATATTGAGCATGGTAATCCAGTCTTGGTCAAGTACAAACTGCATACCGGTTAAGTTAGGATTAAATGCCATAGCCATTTTAAGGGATATGACTAATGAAACAACAGCAACCAACAAAGCGACAGATTTTGCTGATTGATTTGCAGTTTTAGGAAAAAATAATATTGCAAAAGCAGCTATTATAGGAAACCAAATTAAAATATTTAAGTAATGTGGCATATGTCAATCCTCAACGCCTATGAAAGCAAAAACCAAAATAAAATACCTAACAAACCTAATACCATTACAGCGATATAATGGAAAAGGTACCCGGTTTGTAACTGGCGAACTGCCGATGCAATTTTTGCAACTACATGAGCTGAACCATTGACCGCATAACCGTCAATAATCTTTTGATCACCAAAACGAAATAAGAATTGTCCTAGATTTTTAGCACCATTAACCCAGAAAAATTGGTTAAAAGCATCAAATCCAAATTTATTAATCAAAATGTAATAGAAACCATAAAACTTTTTAACCAAGATATTTGGAAGTTCTGGACGGAAAATATAAAAGAACCAAGCCAACCCCGCTCCTAATAAAGATAACCAGAATGGTAGTTCTAAAATACCTTCAAAAATAGACTTTATTGGTGTTGCAGCAAAGTGCAAGTGTTCAGAATGAGCAACAGATTGGCCTAATAAACCCGGTTCAGAAACCACCATGGGTTGATATAAAATCCAACCAATAATCGCTTATGGAATAGCCAATATCACTAAAGGCAACCAAACGACCCAAGGAGATTCATGCATATGTTCCCAGGTATGATCATCGCCTCTAAATTTTCCATAGAAGGTTAAAAATAAGCTTCTGAAGGTATAAAAAGCAGTGACCATTGCACCAATTGCTACACACCAGTACGCGTATTGGTGGCCTGGTACTTGTGCATGATGTGCTGCAGAAATAATACTATCTTTTGAGAAAAATCCTGCAAACGGCGGGAATGCACATAAAGCTAGAGAGCCAATCATATATGTCCAAAAGGTGATAGGCATTTTTTCTTTAAGGCCACCCATTTTTTGCATATCTTGTTCATGGTGCATACCAATAATCACTGAGCCTGCTGCTAAAAATAACAAGGCTTTAAAACATGCATGAGTTAGAAGATGAAACACACCAACAGAGTATGCAGAGGCACCAAGGGCTACCATCATATAGCCAAGTTGAGACAGGGTGGAATAAGCTACCACTCGCTTAATATCGTTCATGACAATACCAATCAATCCCATAAACAGCGCACCAGTTGCACCAATAATAATAATAAATGAACGGGCTGTTTCACTTAACTCAAATAAAGGTGATAAACGCGATACCATAAAGATACCAGCAGTCACCATCGTTGCAGCATGAATTAATGCAGAAATTGGTGTGGGACCTTCCATCGATTCAGGTAACCAGACGTGTAAAGGTATTTGTGCAGATTTACCCATCGCACCAATAAACAAAGTAATACAAATCAGTGTTACTAGTGAAACATCTGTAAATCCTAATGAAATGGTTTTATTAGCTAATGCAAAATTAGATTGGAATAAAGCGCTATAATCTAATGATCCAACATTGACCATAATTAAACCGATACCAAGAATAAAACCAAAATCACCCACACGGTTGACCAAAAAAGCTTTTAAACTTCCTTCAATAGCAGATTCACGAGTATACCAAAATCCGATTAACAAATAGGAAACTAAACCAACACCTTCCCAGCCGAAAAATAATTGCAGGAAGTTATTGCCAGTCACCAACATCAACATCATAAAAGTAAATAAGGAAATATAGCTGAAAAAGCGCTGATAACCATCATCACCATCCATATAACCAATACTGTAAATATGAACCAGTAAGGATACAAAAGTCACCACCAACATCATCAGCACAGTTAACTGGTCAATTAAAAAACCAATATTGAATTGATAAGGAAACCAAACGCTTCCACTGATGAATGTATATAAATTAAAATTTAATGAATTGCCTTCAACATTGCCTATCTGACATGCAATATAAATAGCTGCAATAAAAGAGACGGCCAAGCCTAAAATGGTTACCGAATGAGCACCCACTTTACCAATTTGCTTTCTGAGAAAGCCTGCAATAATGCTTCCAAAAAAAGGAGCAAATACACATATTAACGTGGCTAATTTCATATTCACAATCATTATCCTTTCAATTCATTCATGTTTATCATGTTAATATTTCCTTTTTTACGATACAGCAACATCACTATTGCTAATCCAATAGCAGCCTCTGCTGCAGCAACAGCTAAAATAAAGAAAACAAAAATTTGACCTGTGATTTGGCCATGATAATGGGAGAAGGCAATAAAGTTTGTATTCACAGCCATTAATAGAAGCTCAATACAAACCAATAATAAAATGACCTGGCGACGATTAACAATGACGCCAATAATGCCTAAGGTAAATAAAATTGTACTTAAAATCATTAAATGTGTAATAGGTATCATCTTAATCTCTTATCGTTTATTGTCGGGAGTGATATCAACGAGTTTGACACGGTCTTTTGAGCGAACCATGATCTGTTTTTTTACATCTTGGCGTTTGATGTTTCTTGGGCCACGATGCACCAGCGTAATGGACGCAATAATCGCAACTAATAATAATAAAGCAGTTAATTCTACCGGTGCAATATAGTCAATATATAAAACTTGACCAATCGCAACCGTATTCGGCACAGAATTAGTTGTCATTACAACAGTTTGCTCAACCGCTTTTGCTAGTAAATCTTTAGGCATCACAGACCACAGAATTCCTAAAAATGCAATTAATAAGGCAATAGCAATAGGAAATACAACTTTCGGGAATGACTGCTCGACCTCGACGTCAATATTGAGCATCATAACCACAAACAAGAATAGCGTCATCACAGCACCAACATAGACTAGTACTAGTACTAATGCTAAAAATTCAGCATTACACATGACCCAAATTATCGAAACCATAAAAAAGCTGAATACTAACGACAATACTGCTCTAACAGGGTTTTTCTGTAAAACAACTGCTACAGCACCCAAAATGGCTAATGCAGCACTTAAATAAAAAATGGCTTGAAAAAGATATTCTCTCATACTTATGTCCAATCCTTATCGGTATTGATGATCAGCTTGGCGATCGGCTGCAATTTGCTCTTCCATTAAATCACCAATGGCTAAAAGTTTTTCTTTAGTCATAATATTTTGACCACGGCTGTCCATATGATAATGTTGTATCGGTGTAAGAACGATAGAATCAACTGGACAGGATTCCTCACATAAACCGCAATTGATACATTTGAACATATCAATATCATAACGAGTTGTTCGACGGCTTCCATCTGCGCGTTCTTCGGATTCAATGGTAATAGCCAAAGCCGGACAAGTTGCCTCGCACAATTTACATGCAATACATCTCTCTTCACCATTTGGATATCGTCTTAATGCTAGCATGCCCCTAAAACGTGGTGACAAGGGTGTCTTTTCTTCAGGAAATTGAACAGTAATTTTCTTTTTGAAAAGGTATTTTCCTGTTAAACGTAGACCCTTCAAAATATCAATGAAGAGAAAACTCCGCAGATAATGATTTACTTGTGACATAAATTTTTTCATTTTGCTGCTCGTTATTAATGATTAAACCAAATGGGTGCTTTTAACATAACCATGGTAGCGGTTACGACCAACCAAACAATTGTAACTGGAATTAATACTTTCCAACCTAAACGCATGAGTTGATCATAGCGATAGCGTGGTAATGTTGCTCTGACCCAGACAAATACAAACATAAAAAAGATAACTTTAATAAAGAACCAAGCAATATTGGGAACAATAAAAAAGATATTTTCAAGAAATGGCATCCCTTGGAATGGAGACAACCAGCCACCCAAGAAAAACAACACCGTCATCGCGCAAATGAGAACCATATTGGCATATTCTGCCATAAAGAAAATCGCAAAACCAACTGATGAGTATTCGACGTGAAAGCCGGCGACCAATTCAGATTCACCCTCTGCTAAGTCAAAAGGTGCTCGGTTTGTTTCTGCTAAACCTGAAATCCAAAACACCATAAATAATGGGAATAATGGAATAAACCACCAGTGTAAAATACCACCCTCTTGAGATAAAACAATATCAGTCACGTTCATGCTTCCTGCAGCTAAAAGTACGCCTACTAAAGCAAAGCCCATGGCTATTTCATAGGAAATGGTTTGTGCAGCACTTCTTAAAGCACCTAACATCGCATACTTAGAATTTGATGCCCATCCAGAGATTAAGATACCGTAAACGCCTAGTGAGCTCATTGTAAATAAAAACAAAACCCCTGCATTAATATTGGCGAGAACCATGGCTTGGTCGAATGGTATCACAGCCCAGGAGACCACAGCCGGAATAAAGGAAAACAATGGCGCAACTATAAACAAATAGCGATTGGACTTATTAGGAATAATCACTTCTTTTTGTATTAGTTTTAAAATATCCGCAAAGGGTTGAAGTACCCCTCTTAAGCCCACTCGATTAGGGCCAATACGCAATTGGATATATCCAATAATCTTACGTTCAGCCAGTGTATAAAATGCCACGATGATGAGGACTGGAATCAAAACAGCAACAATTTTTATAATGACCCAAATTAATGTAGCTAAATCATAAAGCATATGATATGACCTTCTTTGGTTATTGTTAATATCTACTTTTACAGCTATTTTATTTCAATAGCTGTAAAACTTGATCCTAATATTTTGGTTTCTTTGCAAGCAGCTGGCGTAATAATTACATTTTCTGCTAAACCTTCGTCTTGTATAGCAGGCAATGTTAACTCATTATGGCCTTGAATCATAGTCAGATTTTCTTTAATTCCTAAGTCATGTGCTAGCTTAGAGCTGATTTTGACATTGATTGAATCTGCTGATGCTGAATGTTGTAAAGGAAGCGCATGTCTGACGAACATATCAGAACCATATAAAGCGACCTCAGCAACACGATAAATGCCTTTAGACAATTTCGCAGTATCTTTTGGCAAGATGTATTGTGCGTCAGATGTTACTGGAGATAGTTTTTTTAACTCCTCTAATAATTCTTGACTTGAGCTATAATCGAAACCATCACAATGACTTAGGTTTGCCAATACCCTATAAATTTTCCAAGCAGGTCGAGCAGTATCACAAGGCTGGGCAGCTCCTTCAAAAGATTGCCAGGTTTTGTCGATATTGACATAAGTGCCAGATGTTTCTGCAAAAGTTGACATTGGTAATAAGACATCTGCATTACGCATGAGGCTTTCTGTTTTAAAAGATGTCACAGCAACAACAAATTCCGCTTGTTCAAAAGCTTGATTGGCAAGATTTGCGTCATCAAAATCATAATCAGACTCAACACCATGCAAGATGTAAGCTTTAAGGTTTTGTTTTAAAGCCTCTTCAACATCAAGGCCTTGATGTTCTGCTATCTGCCCTACTGCTTCTAAATGCGGAACAAAGCCTGCAGTCCACGCACCTTCAGTGTTGGCTCCTGCTGATAAATGTACCCATTTGATTTCACTGTGTTTGCAAATTTGTTCAATTAAATAACGTAAAACATGATAACGTGGATGATTCTCAAAGATTGCTCCAGTGATAATACTTGCTTTATCTGCCTTCAGTGCTTTAGCCATTTCTTGATGTTTCTTTTCAACTTGAATGTCTTTGGTCCAAGATGAAGGAATGTCATCAATTTTAATTTTGAGTACGTCAATCAAAGCTAATAAATGTTTTTCAAATGCTAAAGGTTCAACTGCAATTGACGTATGAACTGCTGCAGTCATTGGATAATCAGCAACATTTAAAGAGCAGATTTTAGCGCCATTCAAAAATGCCTTACGAACTTTTGCCATTGCTAACGGGACTTCTCTCTGCAAATGGGTTCCCAATAATAAAATAGCATTTTGATTTTCAATTTCGGCATAATTTAAAGAATTTTGACTTTGTGCCAAGTGGTATTGATCGCCACTGAAATCTTTTTGTCTCAAACGAAAATCAATGTTATTAACTTTTAAAGCACGCATCCATTTTTGTAAAATAAATAGTTCTTCAGTTGTTGATGAAGATGATGCAAATGCTGCCACAGACTCAGGCCCATCTTTTGCTAGAACTTCACCCAATTTAGAGGCTACAAAATTTAATGCTGTTGACCAATCGACTACTTTCCATTCACCTTTTTGCTTGAGCATCGGTTGTGCTAGACGATCGGCATGATAATTGGCTGTGTAAGAGAATCTATCTCGGTCAGAAGCCCAAGTTTCATTAATTGATTCATTTTCACGCGGTATCACACGCATTAATTTTCCACGTCTAACGTGTAGGAAAACATTTGAACCTAAACAGTCATGTGGTGCGATACTTGGGGATTGAGTCAACTCCCAAGAGCGAGCAGTATAGCGATAAGGTTTAGAAGTTAAAGCACCAACTGGACATAAATCAATGATATTGCCAGAAATTTCGGATACTAAACTTTTTTCGACATAAGTTCCAATTTCAACATGTTCACCACGTCCTGGCGCACCCATTTCACGCAGACCTGCAATTTCCTCACCGAATCTTACGCAGCGTGTACAATGGATACAACGGGTCATTTCGGTTGCAATCAATGATCCTAAGCTCTTGTCATCAACAGAACGTTTGGTCTCAGAATATTCGCCCTCAGATTCACCATAGCCCATGGAAACATCTTGAAGTTCACACTCACCACCTTGATCGCAAATCGGACAATCTAATGGATGGTTGATTAATAAAAATTCCATCACAGCTTTTTGAGATTTTAAAGCTGCAGCAGACTGCGTATAGACCTTCATTCCATCATTAATTGGGGTAGCGCAAGCTGGTACAGTCTTTTTGCTATTAGAAATTTCAACTAAGCACATTCTGCAATTAGCTGCTACAGATAATTTTTTATGGTAACAAAAACGTGGAATTGGAATACCGGCTTCATCAGCAACCTCAATAATCATTTTCCCGTTTTCGACTTCAAATGTTTTACCATCAATTTCAATTGTTGCCATGGTTCACACCTTTTTAAGCTGCCACTATTGAACGTTTGTGAATAATAAAATGTTCAAATTCGTGATAAAAATGTTTCACAAAACTTTGCACTGGCCAAGCGGCTGCTTCACCAAACGCACAAATGGTTCGACCTTCTATATTATTTGCCACATTGACTAACTGTGTTAAATCAGACATTTGTCCTTCACCAGCCAGAATGCGATGCAATAGTTTGACCATCCAACCAGTACCCTCTCGACAAGGAGTACATTGACCACAGGATTCATGGTCATAAAATTCAGCAATTCGGGATAATGCATCGACCATGCAGGTAGAATCATCCATTACAATCACAGCACCTGATCCTAGACCTGAACCGGCACCTTGAAGACTGTCATAATCCATAGATAGTTTCATCATTACATCGCCAGGAACAACTGGCATCGATGAACCACCAGGAATCACTGCTTTTAATTTTCGGCCAGGCAGAAGTCCACCAGCCATTTCTAATAATGTTGCAAAAGACGTACCTAATGGGACTTCAACATTCAATGGCTTTTGCACATGGCCGCTGATACAAAAACATTTGGTACCACCATTATTTGGTTTACCTTGCTCTAAGAACCATTGCCCACCCTTTTCAAGAATTAAAGGTACAGAAGCAAAAGTCTCTGTATTGTTTACTGTTGTTGGGCGGCCGTATAATCCAAAATTAGCTGGGAATGGCGGCTTAAAGCGTGGCATCCCTTTTTTACCTTCAATCGAATTCAATAAAGCGGTTTCTTCACCACAAATATACGCCCCAGCACCTAAATGTTGATAGAGGTCAAAGTCTAAACCAGAATTGAGGATGTTTTTACCTAAATAGCCTGCTTCATAGGCTTCTTCCAGTGCTTTTTCTACCGCAGCATATGGCTCATAAAATTCGCCACGAATATAGTTATATCCAACAGTTGCGCCCATGACGTAACCTGCAATAATCATCCCCTCAATTAATTGATGAGGATTGTATCGCATGATGTCGCGATCTTTACAAGTTCCTGGCTCACCTTCGTCTGAATTACAAACGACATATTTTTGCCCTGGCGTATTGGGATTGAGAAAGCTCCACTTTAAACCTGTTGGAAACCCTGCACCACCACGTCCTCTTAAATTACTCAATTTTAATTCAGCAATAATATCTTGAGCAGGTGTTTTATTTTTAAGAATTTTTTCTAATACCTTATAGCCACCAATACTTTTATAAGTTTTGAGTGACTGGGGATTATCCAATGTTAAGGTTCGGTAACATACTTGGTTGACATCGACCATGTTTTTACTCCAGTTCAGGCATTTGCCTAATAATTCATTTTCTGTTTCGAAAATTTATGATTTTTTATACGTTTCTAATATTTCTGGCAATGTTGCGCTATCTAAATTCTCATGATAAGTCGTATTTACTTGCATCATAGGGGCATAGATACAGGCTCCCAAACATTCAGCTTGCTTTAAAGTAAACTCACCATCGGCGGTTGTTTGACCACACTCAATTCCTAGATGACTTTCTAAGCTTTTAACGATTTTATCAGAGCCTCTTAAATGACAAGAAATCGAACGACAAACATGAATGACATTCTTTCCAACGGGTTCGTGTTCATACATAGTATAAAATGTTGCCACTTCGTAAACTGCAATGGCAGGCATCTCAAGATAGTCTGCAATCGCATCCATCAACTCTTCAGTTAAATGATTATGTTCATCTTGTACAAGTGTTAAAGCAATCATTACCGCAGATTGTCTTTGTTCTTTTGGATAATGAGAAATTTCAATGTTTAATTGTTCAAGCGCCTTTTTAGAAAGGATCTGCTTTAATTTTTTTTCAGATTTGTCTGTCATACTTATATTCACTCTGACAATTATCGGTCTATTTCACCGAATACAATATCCTGGCTTGCTAAGATTGCAACGCCATCCGCTAACATGTGTCCTCGAACCATTTCATCATACGCTGAAAGATGTGGAAAACCAGGCGCACGAATTTTTAAACGGTAAGGTTTGTTCGCACCATCAGATACCATATAAATACCAAATTCGCCTTTAGGCGCTTCTACAGCGGCGTAAACTTCACCGGCTGGTAAGCAAAAACCTTCAGTATATAATTTAAAATGGTGAATCATAGATTCCATATCAAATTTCATTTCTTCTCGAGTCGGAGGAGTAACTTTATGATCATCCACTTTAACAGGCCCAGGATTATTTCGTAACCATTCAATACACTGACGAATAATGCGATTAGACTGGCGCATTTCTTCAACACGTACTAAATATCTATCATAACAATCACCAGTTTTGCCAACTGGGATTTGGAAATCAAGCTTATCATAAACAGCATAAGGTTGCTTCTTACGAAGATCCCATTCAATGCCAGAACCTCTTAACATCGGTCCAGTAAAGCCCCAAGATAGTGCTTGTTCTGGTGAAACAACACCAATATCAACTGTTCTTTGTTTCCAAATACGATTGTCTGTTAATAAAGTTTCATATTCATCTACATATTTTGGAAAACGCTCTGTAAACGCCCACAGGAAATCAAGAAGACTACCATGTCGATGCTTGTTCATAGCATCTACTTCTCTTTCAGTATGCCATTTAGACGCTTGGTATTTAGGCATGCTACCAGGTAAGTCTCTTGCTACTCCACCAGGACGATAGTATTTGGCATGCATTCTCGCGCCAGATACCGCTTCATAGCAGTCAAATAAATCTTCTCTTTCTCGAAAACAATATAAAAATACTGTCATAGCGCCAATATCAAGTGCTGTAGCGCCTAACCATAACAAGTGATTTAAAATACGAGTCACTTCATCAAACATGGTACGGATGTATTGAGCACGGATAGGTACTTCAATGCCAAGCATTTTTTCAATAGCTCGAACATAGGCATGCTCATTACACATCATCGATACGTAGTCGAGACGGTCCATGTAACCTATATTTTGAACATAAGGTTTAGTTTCAGCCAACTTTTCAGTTGCTCGATGTAATAGACCAATGTGTGGGTCTGCACGAACGATGGTTTCACCCTCGAGTTCAAGAACAAGTCTTAAAACACCGTGTGCCGCTGGATGTTGCGGACCAAAGTTAAGCGTATAGTTTTGAAGTTCCATCACTTATCCCCCTTCTCACCAAGATAGCGGCTATCATCACGAATCACTTTAGGCACTAAAACTCGGGGTTCAATTTCAACTGGCTCATAAACCACTCTTTTTAAAGTAGCATCATATCGCATTTCAACACGACCGCTGAGTGGAAAATCTTTACGGAATGGATAACCAATAAATCCATAATCGGTTAAAATTCTTCGAAGATCTGGATGTCCTTCGAATAAAACACCATATAAATCGTATGCTTCTCTTTCAAACCAATTCGCAGCATTCCAAATAGAGGTCATCGTTGGTATCTTTAACAGTCTTTCATGTAGGAATACTTTGACACGACAACGTTGATTTAACTTAGTGGAGAGAAGATGATAAACAACAGCAAATCTAGGTTCATCGATTTCGACAGCACGCTCAGGCTGGATTTCTACTCCTCTTGAAAAACCGCACTCTGATGCAGAAGTAGTTTCCCAGTCGTATTGGCCATATTGCAAGTAATCTACTGCACACAAATCAATTAAAGTATCAAAATGACATGACTTATCTTTTTTTAAAAATTGCATGAGTTCAATAATATGTTCTTGTGGACATACAATGGTTATCTCACCAAATTTTTCAGTCACATTAGGTGTAAAACCTAAATCCGCATCTTCTATTTTTTTTAACAAATGTAGAATTGAGCACAATGATTTCCTCAATCTAAGCTATAATGAAACATCGATAATCGAACGATGACGAAGCTTATTCTGAAGTTGAATAATCCCGTAGAGAAGAGCTTCGGCAGTTGGTGGGCAACCGGGCACATAAATATCAACTGGCACAATCCGGTCACAGCCTCGCACAACAGAGTAAGAGTAGTGATAATAACCCCCGCCGTTGGCACAAGAGCCCATAGAAATCACCCATCGTGGTTCAGGCATCTGGTCGTATACTTTTCGAAGCGCTGGCGCCATTTTATTGCACAATGTTCCTGCAACAATCATTACGTCCGATTGTCGAGGACTGGGTCTGAAAATGATACCAAAGCGATCGAGGTCATATCGTGAAGCACCGGCGTGCATCATCTCGACAGCGCAGCAGGCTAAACCAAATGTCATAGGCCAAAGAGAACCACTTTGCGCCCAACCTACTAATTTTTCCACAGATGTGGTGAGAAAACCATTCTTTTGAAATGAAGAAGGGTCAGCTGCAGATGGAGTTACTCCCATTCTAGCGCTCCTTTTTTCCATTCATATATGAACCCGACAACTAAAATAGCTAGGAATACCATCATCGTCGTATAACCTAACCAAGAAATTTTTCTTAAGACGATTGCCCAAGGAAAAAAGAATGCAGTCTCTAAATCAAAGATGATAAATAGAATAGCAACTAAATAAAATCGAACATCAGCAGGAATATGCGCCGATTCAAATGCAGCAAAACCACATTCATAGGGGGCATTTTTTTCTTCATTGGGTTTTGGTTTTGCAACTAGTCGTCCAAGTGCCATTAAAGCCACACCCATGACTGCCGCAAAAACAATAAAAATTAAGATATATAAATAGTCAGTTAACATACCGTTTCCAATTTTTATTTAATAAAAAAAATGGTACCGAAGGCCGGACTCGAACCGGCACGGCTTTCGCCACCGCCCCCTCAAGACGGCGTGTCTACCAATTCCACCACTTCGGCAACACGAACATTAAATCACAGACTCTGTAGGTTTCCAGTTATCAATTTGAGGGTTGAGGCACTGGTAACTGATTTGGAGTTGAATCTGTCTTTAAATCTTTGTTTTGTACAGTATGCAAGTTTGGTCGATTATACGACGGAGCTGCTGATATGAGCAAGCTGGTAATAAAAAAACTGATTAATAAGCCACCAGTTAATCTAAATAAAAAATTACCTGTGCCTTGACTCCCGAATACAGTCGCTGACGCTCCAGAGCCAAATGCAGCACCCATTTCAGCTCCTTTACCCTGTTGGATGAGAACTAAAATGATTAGCATTACTGAAATAATAAAATGTAAAACTAGCAACAAACTATACATTGTGTAATTTCCAATAACTGTTCTACTTTTAGTGAGGCACCACCAATTAGCACCCCCTGCCCTTCTTTAATATTGTTAATGGCTTTAATGTTATCTAAAGTAACACTTCCACCATAAAGAAGAGGTACATTATGAGACTGTTTATCAATTTTAGCAACAATCTCTCTGATATCTTTAAAAACTTCTTGTATCTCTTTTGGAGTTGGCGTAAGCCCTGTTCCAATTGCCCATACGGGTTCGTAAGCAATTATACTCTTTTCTAAAGAAAATGCATCATTAATTTTTAGACTTTCAAGCTGTCGTTCGAGAACGGCTCGAGTTGCTTTATTTTGATACTCTTCTAAGGTTTCCCCGATACAAACGACAGGTATCATACCATAGTCTTTCACGAGATGAAATTTCTTTGCAATCAAACTTTCATCTTCTTTTAATACATGTCTTCTTTCTGAATGACCAATTAAAACATAATAACATCCTAAATCTTTAGCCATAGCAACAGAGAGTTCTCCAGTAAAAGCACCTTTATCTTGGGAATAGACATTTTGTATGCCTAAATGAAAGTGCTCCTGATTTACCACCTGGTTAAATTCAGCTAAATAAACGGCTGGAGGGAAAATTACCAAATCGATATCAGGATTAATTTTTGCCTGTTTGAGCGTTTGGATATAATGTCGGGTCATTGCCATATCCCCATTCATTTTCCAGTTTGCCATCACCCATTTTTTCACTTATGTTGACTCCCAAAGATTTAAAATTTATGCATTTTCTTTGATTTGATTAACGACTTGCTCAATATCATTTTTTCTTTCTATCAGTTCTGCCTCATTTGGGCCTTCCAATAGAATTCTTAGTAAGGGTTCTGTGCCAGATGGTCTGACTAAGATTCGACCTCTGCCCTCTAACGCATTTACATGTTTTTCAATGACGTGCATCACATCGGCGCTTTCCATCAGTGCAGAAGCATTAACGGTTTTGATATTCAACAGCACTTGTGGATAAAATTGAATTTCTGACATCAATTCAGCAAGTGATTTTTGTTCTCTAACCATGTTAGCTAGAACCTGCAGTGCTGCAATAATACCATCACCTGTTGTTGTTTTATCTAGACAAACAATATGCCCTGAGGTTTCGCCACCAATAATCCAGTTATTTTTCTTTAATTCAGCTAGAACGTATCGATCACCAACATTCGATCGTATGAATGGAATTTGTAGTTCTTTAAATTTGACTTCCAAAGCCATATTGGTCATCAGTGTTCCAACTACTCCTCCTTGCAATCGTTTTTGTTCATGTCTATCTGTTGCAATAAGGTATAAGACGCCATCTCCGTTAATCAATTGACCTTGATGATCAACCATCACCACGCGGTCACCATCACCATCAAAAGCAATACCTAAATCTGCCTGACATGCTAAGACTTTTGCTTGTAAATGCTCAGGATGTGTCGAGCCACATTCATGATTAATATTTAACCCATAAGGTTATTCCCCAAGAACAACAACTTCCGAACTAAACTCTTTGAAAACGTTCGGTGCAACTTTTTAAGTTGAACAA
>Ga0255243_1000091_pt1 | contig 14343 bp, 11 predicted proteins | sample ColtaT_3_FD_183674 | JGI IMG/M metagenome (GOLD analysis project Ga0255243, IMG submission 183674) | Metatranscriptome of freshwater microbial communities from Columbia River, Oregon, United States - Colum_Atlam_RepB_8d (Metagenome... | ecosystem: Environmental > Aquatic > Freshwater > River...
CGCCGAGATGGTAATGCCTGGCGACAACATCAAGATGACGGTCGAGCTGATCGCCCCCATCGCGATGGATGACGGCCTGCGCTTTGCTATCCGCGAGGGTGGCCGCACCGTCGGTGCAGGCGTGGTGTCGAAGATTCTCAAGTAAGCAGGGCTGACATCAGGGCGTCCGGGGCAACCCGGGCGCTTCGCGTTTCAACAGGCCAGTAGCTCAATTGGCAGAGCGGCGGTCTCCAAAACCGCAGGTTGGGGGTTCGATTCCCTCCTGGCCTGCCAGCGGAATCCGGATATGAACGAACAGATTCAAGGTCAGGGAGGCAGCCGCACTAGCGGTGCGTTGCCCTGGCTTGCCGGAGCGCTGGTTATCGCTGGTGTGGCCGCCTTCTATGTGCTGTCAGATCAGTCGGTCTGGCTGCGCTGGTTGGCTGTCGTCGCGGGTCTGGTGCTGGGCGCCGTCGTGTTCGCACTGTCGGACCCGGGTCGTGGCTTTGTGCAGTTCTGGGGCGATTCGCGCAACGAGTTGCGCAAAGTCGTTTGGCCCTCGGTTGAAGAGACCCGCAACACGACCCTCATGGTGTTCGCGTTCGCGGTGATCGCAGGCCTGTTCTTCTGGTCCCTGGATGTGTTTCTGGCTTGGGCGACCCGTCACCTGACCGGTCAGGGAGGCTGACGATGGCGCTCAAATGGTATGTCGTCCACGCCTACTCCAATCTGGAGCACCGCGTGGTTGAAGCCCTCAAAGATCGCATCAAGCGCGATGGCTGTGAGAGCAAGTTCGGCGAGATTCTCGTGCCGACCGAAGAGGTCGTCGAGATGCGCGACGGACAAAAGCGCCGCAGCGAGCGCAAGTTCTATCCCGGCTACGTGCTGGTTCAGATGGAAATGGATGAGCAGACCTGGCACTTGGTTCGCGATGTGCCCAAGGTGCTCGGATTCATTGGCGGCACCAGCGACAAGCCTGCGGCTATCAGTGAGCGCGAGGCTGCGCAGATCCTGCGTCGTGTTGAAGAAGGTGTCGACAAGCCGCGTCCGAAGGTGTTGTTCCAAGCCGGTCAGTTGGTACGAGTCATTTACGGCCCGTTCAACGACTTCAACGGCGTGGTCGAAAACGTCAATTACGAAAAGAGCCGATTGCAGGTGGCCGTCCAGATTCTGGGTCGCTCCACGCCCGTCGAGCTCGATTTCTCGCAGGTCGAAAAGGCCTGAGTATTCCGGCTGTCGGTCACGGGGCCGATGGCAGCACAACCATGGGGAGCCTAACGGCGCTTGCACCCAGGAGATGACAGATGGCTAAGAAGGTAAACGGCTATATCAAGCTGCAGGTGCCTGCAGGCTCCGCCAACCCGTCGCCGCCGATCGGACCGGCGCTGGGTCAGCAGGGCGTCAACATCATGGAGTTCTGCAAGCAGTTCAATGCGCAGACCCAGAAGCTCGAAAAGGGCTTGCCGATCCCCACCGTAATTACGGTGTACAGCGATCGCAGCTTCACCTTCATCATGAAGACGCCGCCCGCTGCGGTGCTGATTCGCAAGGCGATCGGCATCGAGAAGGGCAGCGGCACACCCAACACCTCTAAGGTGGGCAAGATCTCCTTGGCGCAACTCGAAGAGATCGCCAAGACCAAGATGCCCGATCTGACTGCTGCCGACTTGTCGGCTGCCGTGCGCACCATGGCGGGCACTGCCCGCAGCATGGGCGTTGATGTCGAAGGCCTTTGAGGGAGCACTGAGCAATGACTGTCATAGCAAAACGTATTAAGGCCTGGAAATCGTCTATTGCACCGGGCAAGGCGTATCCGATCGACGAGGCCCTGGGTCTGGTCAAGTCCTTTACTTCCACCAAGTTCAACGAGTCGGTTGACGTCGCCGTCAACCTGGGCATCGATGCCACCAAGTCCGACCAGCAGGTGCGCGGATCTACCGTCATGCCCAACGGCATCGGCAAGACTGTGCGCGTCGCTGTGTTCACCTCAGGCAAGAATCAGGATGCAGCCCGTGAAGCCGGCGCTGATCTGGTGGGTCTGGAAGACTTGGCCGAGCAGGTCAAGGCCGGCCAGATCGACTTCGACGTGGTCGTGGCCAGCCCCGATGCCATGCGTGTCGTGGGTCAACTGGGCCAGATCCTCGGTCCTCGCGGCTTGATGCCCAACCCCAAGGTTGGCACCGTGACGCCCGATGTGGCCGGCGCTGTGCGCAACGCCAAGGCTGGCCAGGTCCGCTACCGCGTCGACAAGGCTGGCATCGTGCATTGCACCATCGGCAAGGCGGCTTTCGAAGTCACGGCGCTGCGCGAGAATCTCGTCGCACTGATCGGCGACTTGCAGCGTGCCAAGCCCGCTACGTCTAAGGGTATTTATGTTCGGCGTGTGACGCTGTCTTCCACCATGGGCCCGGGCGTGGTGGTGGATCACTCCACGCTGTCTTGATAGCAACGAAGTTTGATGTGGCTCGGCGTGCCCGCGGGGGCGTGCCGGTCATCGTCGAAGACCGCAGGCGGGAGCCCCCGGAAACGGGTCAACCCTTAATCGCGTGGCCTGCGCAGATGGTGAACGCTCATCGGGAATCGGCTCTTCGTGGAGCCAGTTCTCCTGGATGTTGGTCACCGTCGCTGGGTGGATGTCGGGCTGTAGCCGGCATCCGTGGGTACTGGTGATGCAACAGGAGGTGAAGAAATGGCACTGAACCTGGATGGCAAGAAAGTCCTCGTTTCCGAGGTCAGCGCAGTAGCGGCTACGGCCCAATCTGTGGTGGCTGCGGAATATCGTGGTCTGACTGTCGCGCAGATGTCCGATCTTCGTTCCAAGGCTCGCGTCGCAGGCGTGTACGTGCGTGTTGTAAAGAACACGCTCGCTCGCAAGGCGCTGGCAGGAACGCAGTTCGAATGCATCGGCCCGACCCTCAAGGGACCTCTGGTGCTGGCCTTCTCGAAGGACGATCCGGGCGCTGCGGCGCGCGTGATCAAAGCCTTCGCAAAGGACCACGACAAGCTGAAGCCGACCGGGATCGCGCTGGGTGGGCAATTGCTCCCTGGCAAAGATCTCGACAAGGTCGCCAACCTGCCGACGCGCGATCAGGCGCTCTCGATGCTGATGGGTGTTATGAAGGCACCGATTCAAAAGCTCGTGGGTACTCTGGCCGCGGCTCCGTCCAAGCTGGTTCGTACCGTCGCAGCCGTCCGCGACCAGAAGCAAGCTTCGGCCTGATCCGGTCCGCAAGGCACGTTCCGATTCCCGTTTAAACGAATAGTTACTTTGGAGAAAACAATGGCAATTTCGAAGGACGAGATCCTCGACGCGATTTCCAGCATGACCCTGATCGAAGTCACCGAGCTGATCTCGGCGATGGAGACTAAGTTCGGCGTGACCGCTGCTGCCCCTGTGGCCGCTGCTGCCGCTGGCCCGGCCGCTGCTGCTGCTCCGGTAGAAGAGCAGACCGAGTTCACGGTCATCCTGAAGGAATACCCGGCCGACAAGAAGGTCACGGTCATTAAGGTGATCCGCGAGATCACTGGCCTGGGTCTGAAGGAAGCCAAGGACTTGGTCGAGGCCGTTCCGGCCACGGTCAAGGACGGCGTATCGAAGGCCGACACCGACAGCATCAAGAAGAAGCTCGAGGAAGCCGGCGCCAAGGTCGACGTCAAGTAAGCGCTTTGTGCTTGCTGGCATCCCGTCCCGGCTTAGTCCGGGGCGGGGTGTTGCTGGGATTTTTGTGTTTTTGGTCTAGACGGTCGAGGTGAAAAAGATGGCCTATTCCTTCACGGAAAAGAAGCGCATCCGCAAGAATTTCGGCAAGCAGCCGGGTATCCTTGATGTGCCGTATCTGCTGGCGATCCAGCTCGACTCTTATCGCGCGTTCTTGCAGGCGGATGCCGCAGAACTAGAGCGCCGCAACGCGGGTTTGCATGCGGCATTCAAGACCGTATTCCCCATTTCCAGTTACTCGGGCAATGCGACGCTCGAGTACGTGTCCTATACGCTCGGCGAGCCTGGCTTTGACGTCAAGGAATGCCAGCTGCGTGGACTGACCTATGCCGCGCCGTTGCGCGTCAAGGTCCGCCTGATTGTCCTCGACAAGGAGGCGCCCGGCGCCAAAAAGCCTGTCAAGGACGTCAAGGAGCAGGAGGTCTATCTCGGCGATCTGCCGCTGATGACCGACAACGGCACCTTCGTTATTAACGGTACTGAGCGCGTCATCGTGTCGCAGCTGCACCGTTCGCCTGGCGTGTTCTTCGACCATGATCGCGGCAAGACCCACTCGTCGGGCAAGCTGCTGTTCTCGGCTCGTATCATTCCTTACCGCGGTTCGTGGTTGGACTTTGAGTTCGATCCCAAGGACCACGTGTTCGCGCGCATCGACCGCCGCCGCAAGCTGCCGGTCACGATCATTCTGCGTGCACTGGGCATGTCAGAGACCGAGATGCTCGACATCTTCTTTGAGAAGAATACGTTCTTCATCGGGCAGGAAGAGTCGGCTCTACAGCTGGTGCCGCAGCGACTGCGTGGCGAAACCGCCAGCTTTGAAATTCGCGTCGGTGACAAGGTCATCGTCGAGGAAGGTCGTCGCATCACGGCTCGCCATGTGCGCCAGCTCGAGGATGCCAACGTCACCAAGCTGATCGTGCCGCGCGACTATCTGTACGGCAAGGTGATGGCCCACGACGTGGTCAACACCGACAGCGGCGAAATCCTGGTCAGGGCCAACGAGGTTCTGACTGCCGCCAGTGTCGAGACACTGGTCGACGCAGGTATCGAGACCATCGATACGCTGTACGTGAACGACCTCGATCGGGGCCCGTTCATCTCCGACACACTGCGCACCGATCCGACCCGCACCCGTCTGGAAGCGCTGGTCGAGATCTACCGCATGATGCGTCCCGGCGAGCCGCCCACCAAGGACGCTGCCGAGAACCTGTTCAACAACCTGTTCTTCAACGGCGAGCGCTACGACCTGTCGGCCGTCGGCCGCATGAAGTTCAACCGTCGTGTGGGCCGCAAGGAAATCCTCGGCTCCGGCGTGCTGTGCCGCGAGGACATCCTCGACGTACTCAAGGCGCTGATCGACATCCGTAACGGCAACGGCGTGGTCGATGACATCGATCACCTGGGCAACCGTCGCATCCGCAGCGTCGGCGAGATGGCTGAAAACGCCTTCCGCGTCGGCCTGGTTCGCGTCGAGCGCGCCGTCAAGGAGCGTCTGACGATTGCCGAATCCGAGCCGCTGATGCCGCAGGAAATGATCAACGCCAAGCCGGTAGCCGCTGCCGTCAAGGAGTTCTTCGGATCCTCGCAGCTGTCGCAGTTCATGGATCAGAACAACCCGCTGTCAGAGGTCACCCACAAGCGCCGCGTGTCGGCTCTGGGCCCGGGCGGCTTGACGCGTGAGCGTGCTGGCTTCGAAGTGCGCGACGTGCACCCGACCCACTACGGTCGCGTCTGCCCCATCGAGACCCCTGAAGGTCCGAATATCGGTTTGATCAATTCGTTGTCGTGCTACGCGCGCACCAATCAGTACGGCTTCCTCGAGACGCCTTACCGCCGCGTGGACAACGGTCGCGTCACCGATCAGATCGATTTCCTGTCTGCCATTGAGGAAGGCGAGTTTGCGATCGCGCAGGCCAACGCTGCTAAGGATGCCTCTGGTGGCCTGACTGAGGAGCTGGTCTCCTGCCGCTACCAGAATGAGTTCACGTTGATGCCGCGCGAGCGCATCAACTACATGGACGTGTCGCCTAAGCAGATCGTGTCGGTCGCCGCGTCGCTCATTCCCTTCTTGGAGCATGACGACGCCAACCGCGCGCTGATGGGTTCCAACATGCAGCGACAGGCTGTGCCGACACTGCGCGCTGAGGCGCCGCTGGTCGGTACCGGCATGGAGCGCCCGGTTGCTATCGACTCGGGCGTCACCGTGGTGGCGCGTCGTGGTGGCATTGTCGATTCCGTCGATGCTTCGCGCATTGTGGTGCGCGCGCACGAAAGCGAGACCATCGCTGGCGAGCCCGGCGTCGATATCTACAATCTGACCAAGTACACCCGTTCCAACCAGAACACCTGCATCAACCAGCGTCCGCTGGTGCGCGGCGGCGACACTATCTCGCGCGGCGACGTGCTGGCCGATGGTCCGTCGACCCACCTGGGTGAGCTGGCACTGGGCCAGAACCTGCTGGTCGCGTTCATGCCTTGGAACGGCTACAACTTCGAGGACTCGATCCTCATCTCCGAGCGTGTGGTAGAGGAAGATCGCTTCACTACCATTCACATCGAAGAGCTCACTTGTGTCGCTCGCGACACCAAGCTGGGCAGCGAGGAAATCACCGCCGACATTCCCAACGTGGGTGATGCGGCGCTGGGCAAGCTCGACGAAGCCGGCATCGCCTTCATCGGTGCCGAGGTGCGCGCAGGCGACATTCTGGTCGGCAAGGTCACGCCCAAGGGCGAGACCCAGCTGACCCCGGAAGAGAAGCTGCTGCGTGCCATCTTCGGTGAGAAGGCCTCCGACGTTAAAGACACTTCGCTGCGCGTGCCTCCGGGCATGGACGGCACCGTGATCGACGTTCGCGTGTTCACGCGTGATGGCGTCGAGAAGGATGCCCGCGCGCTGCAAATCGAACGTGCTGAGGTTGAGCGGGTCCGCAAGGACTTCCAGGACCAGCAGCGCATCCTCGAAGAGGATCTGTTTGATCGCGTGCGCGACATGCTCATTGGCAAGGTTGCTGCTGGCGGCCCCAAGAAGCTCAAGAGCGGTACCGCCATTACGGTGGCCTACCTCGATGACCTGACCCGCGAAGAGTGGTTCAGCATCCGTCTTGAGGACGAGGAAGCTAACTCGCAGCTCGAAGCCTCTTCGCAGCGCGTACTGGATCAGCGCAAGGACTTCGAGAAGCGTCTCGAGGGCAAGCGTATCAAGATCACCGCTGGCGACGATCTGGCGCCTGGCGTGCTCAAGATGGTCAAGGTTTACTTGGCCGTTAAGCGTCGCATACAGCCTGGCGACAAGATGGCCGGCCGTCACGGCAACAAGGGCGTCATCTCGCGCATCACGCCCATCGAAGACATGCCTTACCTCGAGGACGGCACGCCGGTCGATGTCGTGCTGAACCCGCTGGGCGTGCCTTCGCGTATGAACGTGGGTCAGGTGCTCGAGACCCATCTGGGTTGGGCTGCCAAGGGCCTGGGTCTGCAGATCGGCCGTATGCTTGAGGCGCAAGCCGCAACCATCGAGCTGCGCGGCTTCATGCAGCAGATCTATAACGGTACCGGTGGTCAGAGCGAGGATCTGGATTCGCTCAGCGACGCCGAGGTGCTCGAGTTGGCTTCCAACCTCAAGCACGGCGTGCCGATTGCAACGCCGGTGTTCGACGGTGCCAGCGAGGCGCAGATCAAGCATCTGTTGACCTTGGCGCAGTTGCCCACTAGCGGCCAGACGTCTTTGTTTGATGGACGCACCGGCGAGCGATTCGATCGTCAGGTGACCGTGGGTTACATGTACATGCTCAAGCTCAACCACTTGGTTGATGACAAGATGCATGCCCGCTCCACAGGCCCCTACAGCTTGGTCACTCAGCAGCCGCTGGGCGGCAAGGCCCAGTTCGGTGGTCAGCGCTTCGGCGAGATGGAGGTCTGGGCACTCGAGGCGTATGGCGCCGCCTACACCCTGCAGGAAATGCTGACGGTGAAGTCGGATGACACCCAGGGCCGCACGCTGATGTACAAGGCCATTGTCGACGGCAATCACGAGATGAAGGCCGGCATGCCGGAATCCTTCAACGTACTCGTGAAGGAAATCCGCTCGCTTGGCATCAACATCGAACTCGAACAGGATTGATCAGGAGTCGATGACCCCATGAAAGAACTTCTCAAGCTCTTCAAGCAGACCGGTCCTTCCGAGAACTTCGACTCGATCAAAATCAGCCTGGCCTCGCCAGACCTGATCCGATCGTGGTCGTTCGGCGAGGTCAAGAAACCCGAGACCATCAACTACCGCACGTTCAAGCCGGAACGTGATGGCCTGTTCTGCGCCAAAATCTTCGGTCCTGTGAAGGACTACGAGTGCCTGTGCGGTAAGTACAAGCGCCTCAAGCATCGCGGCGTTGTCTGCGAGAAGTGCGGCGTTGAGGTCACTCAGGCCAAGGTGCGCCGCGAGCGCATGGGCCACATCGAGTTGGCCAGCCCGACTGCACACATCTGGTTCCTCAAGTCGCTGCCGTCGCGCATCGGTCTGATGCTGGACATGACGCTGCGTGAGATCGAGCGCGTGCTTTATTTCGAGGCCTTCGTGGTCATCGATCCGGGCATGACTGACATGCAGCGTGGCCAGTTGCTCACCGATGAGCAGTATCTGGATGCCATCGAGCAGCACGGTGATGACTTCGATGCCCGCATGGGTGCCGAGGCCATCAACGAACTGCTGCAGAGCATCGACCTGCCTGCCGAGCTGATCAAAGTCCGCGAGGAAATGGGCAGCACGTCTTCCGAGACCAAGCTCAAGCGTCTTTCCAAGCGCCTGAAGCTGCTCGAGGCCTTCATCGATTCGGGCAACAAGCCCGAGTGGATGGTGCTGACGGTTCTGCCGGTTCTGCCGCCTGACCTGCGCCCGCTGGTGCCGTTGGACGGTGGTCGCTTTGCGACTTCAGATCTGAACGATCTGTATCGCCGCGTCATCAACCGCAACAACCGCCTGCGCCGCCTGCTTGAGCTCAGCGCCCCCGACATCATCGTGCGCAACGAAAAGCGCATGCTGCAAGAGTCGGTCGATGCGCTGCTCGATAACGGCCGCCGCGGCCGCGCCATCACCGGCAGCAACAAGCGCCCCCTGAAGTCGCTGGCCGACATGATCAAGGGCAAGCAGGGTCGCTTCCGTCAGAACTTGCTGGGCAAGCGCGTCGACTACTCGGGCCGTTCGGTCATCGTGGTCGGCCCGACGCTGCGCCTGCATCAGTGCGGTCTGCCTAAGAAGATGGCGCTTGAGCTGTTCAAGCCGTTCATCTTCCAGAAGCTGCAGATCCGTGACTCCGCTACCACCATCAAGGCCGCCAAGCGGCTGGTGGAGCGCGAGGGTCCCGAGGTCTGGGACATCCTCGAGGAAGTGATCCGCGAACATCCGGTGCTGCTCAACCGCGCACCGACGTTGCACCGTCTGGGCATTCAGGCCTTCGAGCCGGTGCTGGTTGAGGGCAAGGCGATCCAGCTGCATCCGCTGGTCTGCACGGCCTTCAACGCAGACTTTGACGGTGACCAGATGGCGGTTCACGTGCCGCTGTCCATCGAGGCGCAGCTGGAAGCGCGCGCCCTGATGATGTCGTCCAACAACATCCTCTCACCTGCCAACGGCGACCCGATCATCGTGCCGTCGCAGGACGTGGTGCTGGGCTTGTACTTCCTCACCCGCGAGCGCTATGGCGTGCCGGGCGAGGGCATGGTGTTCGGTGACGTTGCCGAGGTGCATCGCGCCTACGAGAGCCGGACTGCCGATCTGCAGGCCAAGGTGCGCGTGCGCATCCAGGAATACCCGCTGATCGACGGCAAGCCGTCCATCAAGCCGGTGACCCGTCACGTACAGACCAGTGTGGGCCGTGCGTTGCTGTCGGAGATCCTGCCGCGTGGCATGTCCTTCGACCTGATCAACCAGGACATGACCAAGAAGGCCATCTCCGGCACGATCAACATCTGCTATCGCTTGCTGGGTCTGAAAGAGACCGTGGTCTTCGCCGACAAGCTGATGTACACCGGCTTCAAATACGCGACCCGTGCCGGCATGTCGTTCGGTATCGATGACATCATCATTCCCGAGCAAAAGACGCGCTTGGTCGATGCCGCTCACCGTGAAGTGAAAGAGATCCAGGACCAATACTCCTCGGGTCTGGTCACCAACGGCGAGCGCTACAACAAGGTCGTCGACATCTGGTCCCGCGCTAACGACCAAGTCGCCAAGGCGATGATGGAAAAGCTCGGTACCGAGGAGGCGACCGACCTGCGCGGCCAGAAGCAGCGTCAGAAGTCGTTCAACTCGATTTTCATGATGGCCGACTCCGGTGCGCGTGGTTCGGCTGCTCAGATCCGCCAGCTGGCGGGTATGCGCGGCCTGATGGCCAAGCCCGACGGCTCCATCATCGAAACCCCCATCACGGCGAACTTCCGTGAAGGCCTCAACGTTCTGCAGTACTTCATCTCGACCCACGGTGCTCGTAAGGGCCTGGCCGATACCGCGCTCAAGACCGCCAACTCCGGTTACCTGACCCGTCGCTTGGTCGACGTGGCGCAGGACCTGGTGGTCACAGAGATCGATTGCGGCACTGCTGAAGGCCTGTACATGGCGCCTCTGGTTGAGGGTGGTGACGTGGTCGAAGGCCTCGGCGAGCGCGTGCTCGGTCGTGTGCTGGCCGCTGATGCCATCAAGCCGGGCACCGCAGAGGTATTGCTGCCGCGCGGCACGCTCATCGACGAGGATCTGGTTCGCTTGCTCGAGAGCGAGAGTGTCGACCAGGTCAGCGTCCGCAGCCCCATCACCTGCTCCACGCGCTACGGCGTGTGCGCCAGCTGCTATGGCCGCGATCTGGCCCGTGGCCGCTTGATCAACATCGGCGAGGCGGTGGGTGTCATCGCTGCCCAGTCGATCGGCGAGCCGGGCACCCAGCTGACGATGCGTACCTTCCACATCGGTGGTGCTGCGTCGCGAGCTGCTGCCGCCAGCAGTGTCGAGATCCGCAATCCCGGTACGCTGCGCTTCCACAACATCAAGACCGTGCAGCACGAGAAGGGCCATCTGGTGGCCGTGTCGCGTTCCGGCGAACTGGGTGTGGTGGACGTCTTCGGTCGCGAGCGCGAGCGCTACAAGATCCCCTACGGCGCCGTGATCAACTCCAAGGAACACGACAAGGTCGTGGGCGGTCAGGTCGTGGCGACCTGGGACCCGCACACCCACCCCGTGGTTACCGAGGTGGCAGGCTTCCTGCGCTTCCAGGACTTCGTGGACGGTCTTACCGTTACCAACCAGACCGACGATGTCACGGGTCTCACCAGCACTGTGGTGCAGGACTCCAAGACCCGCGGTGGCAAGGAACTCAAGCCGACCATCAAGCTGGTCAATGCCAAGGGCAAGGAAGTGCTCTTTGCCAACACCGAGATCCCGGCGGTCTACACCCTGCCTGCCGGCGCCCTGGTCAGCCTGACCGATGGCGTGAAGGTATCGGTGGGTGACGTTATCGCCCGCATCCCGCAGGAGTCGTCAAAGACCCGCGACATCACCGGCGGTTTGCCGCGTGTCGCCGATCTGTTCGAGGCCCGCAAGCCCAAGGAACAGGCGATTCTGGCCGAGCGTTCGGGCACCGTCAGCTTCGGCAAGGAGACCAAGGGCAAGCGCCGTCTGGTCATCACGCCGGAAGAGGGCGAGAAGTACGAGGAGCTGATTCCCAAGTGGCGCCAGCTCAATGTGTTCGAAGGCGAGCAGGTGGCGCGTGGTGAGTTTATCGCCGACGGCGAGCCCAACCCGCACGACATCCTGCGCCTGCGTGGCATCGAAGAGCTTGCCAACTACCTGGTTCGTGAGATCCAGGAGGTCTACCGCCTGCAGGGCGTGAAGATCAACGACAAGCACATCGAGGTGATCATTCGCCAGATGCTGCGCAAGACCGAAGTGCTGACCGTCGGCGAAACCGCGCTGCTGCGCGGTGAGCAGCTGGACCGCGCCCGGGCCTTGGCCATCAATGATCGCGCCCGCAAGGACAACAAGCAGGCTGCCAGCCTGCAGCCGGTCCTGCTGGGCATCACCAAGGCGTCGCTGGCCACCGAGTCGTTCATCTCGGCGGCATCGTTCCAGGAGACCACCCGCGTCCTCACAGAGGCAGCGGTCCGGGGTCTCAAGGACGATCTGCGTGGCCTTAAGGAAAATGTCATCGTCGGCCGGCTCATCCCGGCGGGTACTGGCTTTGCCGCCCACGAGGGGCGTCGTCAAAACCGCACCCAAAGCGACGTGCCGCACCGCAGTTTCATGGATGTCGGCGGCGGTCTGCCCGACAGCGATGAGACCACGGTAGGCGAGGAAGAAAGCGCCCCGGGTTAACCCCTGGGGCACATGTTGCTTCGCTGCACCGATTGACAGGCCGCAGGGCGCTTCCTAGAATCGCCGGCCTTCCTCGGCCCTCCCTAACCCGGAGGGTTCACAGCAGCGAGTAGCGAATTGGACGGCCCGCACCTAAGACGTGCGGGCCGATCTGTCTGCGAAACGGATATTTCTCGGAGATTGCATGGCAACTACAAGTCAGCTGATCCGCGCACCGCGCCGGACTCGTGCTGAAAAGACGAAGGTCCCCGCACTCGGCGCAGCGCCGCAGAAGCGGGGCGTGTGCACGCGCGTGTACACCACGACCCCCAAAAAGCCCAACTCGGCGTTGCGTAAGGTGTGCCGTGTGCGCCTCGTCAACGGCTTCGAGGTCACCAGCTATATCGGTGGCGAGGGTCACAACCTTCAAGAGCACTCCGTGGTGCTCATCCGTGGTGGCCGCGTCAAGGATCTTCCTGGCGTTCGCTATCACACCGTCCGTGGCTCGCTCGACTGCTCCGGCGTCAACGATCGCCGCCAGAGCCGTTCGAAGTACGGCGCTAAGCGCCCGAAGAAATAACTAGGAGTAGCGACCATGTCGCGTAGAACAGCCGCCCCCACACGCATCATCCTGCCGGACCCGAAGTTCAACAGCGAGATGCTCGCCAAGTTCATGAACGTCGTGATGCATGACGGTAAGAAGTCCGCTGCCGAGGGCATCCTTTACGGTGCACTCGAGCGCATCGCCGAAAAGACCGGCAAGCTGGGCGGTGATTCGCTCGCCGTGCTGTCGCAGGCGCTTGATAACGTCAAGCCTGCTGTCGAGGTGAAGTCGCGTCGCGTCGGTGGTGCCACCTATCAGGTGCCCGTCGAAGTGCGTCCCAGCCGTCGTCAGACTCTGGCCATGCGCTGGGTCATCGAGGCGGCCCGTGGTCGCACCGAGAAGTCGATGGCTTATCGCATTGCGCACGAGCTGATGGACGCTGCAGAGAACCGTGGTGGTGCCGTGCGCAAGCGTGAAGACACGCACCGCATGGCAGAGGCCAACAAGGCCTTCGCCCACTACCGCTGGTAAGTGCTGGCCCGCAGCCAGCACACCCACGACAGTGGCCCGCGTCACGCCTCTCGAGCACTACCGTAACATCGGCATCTCGGCGCACATCGACGCCGGGAAGACGACGACGACGGAGCGCATCCTGTTCTACACAGGCGTGTCGCACAAAATCGGCGAAGTCCATGACGGAGCGGCCGTCATGGACTACATGGAACAGGAACAGGAGCGGGGGATAACCATCACCTCCGCCGCTACGACCTGCTTCTGGAAGGGGATGGATAGCTCCTACCCCGAGCACCGCATCAATGTCATCGATACGCCCGGACACGTCGACTTCACCATCGAAGTCGAGCGTTCGTTGCGTGTGCTCGACAGCGCCGTGGCGCTGTTCTGTGCGGTGGCTGGTGTGCAGCCGCAATCCGAGACTGTCTGGCGGCAGATGAACCGCTACGCGGTTCCACGCATTGCGTTCGTCAACAAGATGGACCGCGCCGGTGCCAACTTCCAGCGCTGCGTGGACCAGATCCGTGAGCGCTTGCGCGCCAACCCCGTGCCCATCCAACTGCCCATTGGCGCAGAGGACGAGTTCGAGGGCGTGATCGATTTGATCCGCATGAAAGCGATCTATTGGGACATGCCCACCCAGGGCATGAAATTCGAATATCGCAATATTCCTGAGGCGCTGCGCGAAGAAGCCGAGGCTGCGCGCGCCACCATGATCGAAGCTGCAGCCGAAGGCGACGAGGCACTGCTCGATAGTTACCTTGAACACGGCACGCTCGACGATACGGCCATACGTCGCGGTCTGCGTATTCGAGCGCTGCGCAACGAAATCGTGTTGTGCATGTGTGGCACGGCGTTCAAGAACAAGGGCGTCCAGGCGCTACTCGATGCCATCATCGATTACATGCCGTCGCCGATCGAGATGCCCGATACACCGGGAATCGATGCCGACGGCGGGGTCATCAGTCGCAAAGCCGCAGATGACCAACCGTTCTCGGCGCTTGCTTTCAAGATCCTCAACGATCCGTTTGTCGGCAGCCTCACGTTCTTCCGCGTGTACTCGGGCACCATGGCGCAAGGCGACATGATCTATGTGCCCACCAAAGACAAAAAAAGAACGCATCGGTCGGTTGCTGCAGATGCATGCCAACGATCGCACCGACATCAAAGAAGTGCGCGCCGGGGACATCGCGGCCGCTGTTGGCCTCAAAGATGTCACCACCGGTGACACCTTGTGTGACTTGGAGCGCCCGATCA
>Ga0255243_1000092_pt1 | contig 14319 bp, 28 predicted proteins | sample ColtaT_3_FD_183674 | JGI IMG/M metagenome (GOLD analysis project Ga0255243, IMG submission 183674) | Metatranscriptome of freshwater microbial communities from Columbia River, Oregon, United States - Colum_Atlam_RepB_8d (Metagenome... | ecosystem: Environmental > Aquatic > Freshwater > River...
CGGTCTGCTGCTTCGCGGCACCAAGAAGGAAGAAATCGAGCGCGGCCAGGTTCTCTGCAAGCCGGGCAGCATCAAGCCCCACACCAAGTTTGAAGGTGAGGTGTACGTGCTGACCAAGGAAGAAGGCGGTCGTCACACCCCCTTCTTCAACAACTACCGCCCGCAGTTCTACTTCCGCACCACCGACGTCACCGGTTCCTGCCAGCTCAAGGCCGGCACCGAGATGGTGATGCCGGGCGACAACGTTGCCATGACGGTCGAGCTGATCGCCCCGATTGCGATGGAAGAGCAGGTCCGTTTCGCCATCCGTGAAGGCGGTCGTACCGTCGGCGCCGGCGTGGTGACGAAGATCCTGGCGTAAGCGTCAAATAATTCCTCGCAAACCCTTGCGAGGCTGTTGTAACGCCGAGGGGGCGTCGATATAATTCGCGCCCTTTCGCGTTACCACCCGTTCTTTAAGACTGAGTGTGAGCATGGCAGCCAGCCAATCCATCCGTATCCGACTCAAGGCCTTCGATCATCGTTTGATCGACAAGTCCGCCAAAGAGATCGTCGAGACCGCGAAGCGCACCGGGGCTGTCGTTCGTGGCCCGATTCCTTTGCCGACCCGCAAAGAGCGTTTCACCATCCTGGTGTCCCCGCATGGTGACAAGGATGCTCGCGATCAGTACGAGCTTCGCACCCACAAGCGCCTGATGCAGATCGTGGAGCCGACGGAAAAGACCGTCGACGCTCTCTCGAAGCTGGATCTTCCGGCGGGCGTGGAAGTCCAGATCAGCCTCAACTGAGCCTGGAGAACACATCATGACTAACACTGTCTCCCGTCTCGGTTTGGTTGGCCGCAAGGCCGGCATGACCCGCGTGTTCACCGATGCCGGTGAATCGATCCCGGTCACCGTGCTCGTTTGCGAGCCGAATCGCGTCACTCAGGTCAAGACCGTCGAAACCGACGGCTACCGTGCCATTCAGGTCACTGCCGGCACGGTCAAGGCTTCGCGCATCAACAAGGCGGAAGCGGGCCATTTCAAGAAAGCGGGCGTCGAGGCCGGCAATACGCTGGTTGAGTTCCGCCTTCAGGGCAACGAGGGTTCGGAGTTCGCTCCGGGTTCCGAGTTGAAGGTCGAGCTGTTCGCTGAGGTCAAGGCCGTGGACGTGCTGGGTACCAGCATGGGTAAGGGCTTTGCCGGCTGGCAGAAGCGCCACAACTTCGGTGGCGGTCGCGCGACTCACGGTAACTCGCTGTCCCACCGCATGCCCGGTTCTATCGGTCAGCGCCAGTCGCCCGGCAAGGTCTGGAAGGGCAAGCCGATGGCGGGTCACATGGGCGCCAAGCAGGTGTCCGCGTTGAATCTTGCAGTCGTGAAGATCGACTCCGAGCGCAACCTGATCATGGTCAAGGGTGCGGTGCCCGGTCACGCCGGCGGCGAGATCATCGTCCGCCCGACGGTCAAGTAAGGCTAGAGCCAGACATGGAACTCAAAACCAACAAAGGCGAAACCGTGACGGTGTCTGACACCGTCTTCGGCGCCGCGTACAACGAACCGCTGGTTCACCAGATCGTTACTGCCTACATGGCGGCCGGTCGTTCGGGCACCAAGGCGCAGAAGAGCAAGGCCATGGTTTCCGGTGGCGGCAAGAAGCCCTGGAAGCAGAAGGGTACTGGCCGTGCGCGCGCTGGCTCCATCCGCAGCCCGTTGTGGCGCGGAGGCGGCAAGACGTTTGCTGCCGTCAACCGTGACTTCTCGCAGAAGGTCAACAAGAAGATGTATCGCGGCGCTATCCGCTCGATTGTCTCCGAGCTGTCCCGCAAGGGGCATCTGGTTCTGGCCGACACCTTTACGGTAGACGCTCCGAAGACCCAGTCGCTGATTGCCAAGCTGGCGGAAGTGGGCAGCAACGACATTCTGCTGGTGACCGACGCGGTCGACACGAATTTGTTCTTGTCGGCCCGCAACATTCCGCACGTTGCGGTCTGTGACGTCGAAGCGCTGAATCCCGTTGCGCTGCTGCGCCACGAGAAGGTGCTGATGACCCGCGAGGCCGTGAAGAAACTCGAGGCTTGGCTGGCATGAACGTCGAACGCATCCATCAGATCATCGTCGCCCCGGTCGTCTCCGAGAAGGCCACCCGCGTTGCCGAAAAGCGCAACCAGGCGGTTTTCAAGGTCGCTCTCGATGCTGACAAGCTCGAGATCAAGACCGCTGTCGAGAAGCTCTTCAACGTGAAGGTGTCTGGCGTCCAGACCCTGGTCGTGAAGGGCAAGAGCAAGCGCTTTGGCCGGTTTGAAGGCAAGCGCTCCGACTGGAAGAAGGCTTACGTGACGCTCGCCGAAGGTCAGGAAATTGATTTCCTGGCCGGCGCGGCGCCGCAGGCCTAAGAGATAGAACGAGAGAGATCCAGCCATGCTGATCCAGCTCAAGCCGACCTCACCCGGTCGCCGCCACCAGGTCAAGGTGGTGCATCCGCATCTTCACAAGGGCGCCGCCTACGGCCCCCTGCTGGAGTCGCAGAGCAACAAGGGTGGCCGTAACAACAACGGTCACATCACCACCCGTCACAAGGGCGGTGGCCACAAGCAGGCTTATCGCCTGGTGGACTTCAAGCGCAACAAGGATGGAATCCCGGCCAAGGTCGAGACCATCGAATACGATCCGAACCGTTCTGCTCATATCGCGCTGGTTCTGTTCGCGGATGGCGAGCGTCGCTACATCATCGCGCCCAAGGGCCTGATGGTCGGTGACACCGTGCAGTCCGGCTCCGATGCTCCGATCAAGCCGGGCAACGTGCTTCCGCTGCGGAACATTCCCGTTGGTTCGACCATTCACTGCATCGAGATGCGTCCGGGCAAGGGTGCGCAGATCGCGCGCTCGGCTGGTGCCGCTGTGCAGTACGTCGCCCGCGAAGGCGAGTATGTGACGCTGCGACTGCGCTCCGGCGAGCTGCGCCGCATTCATTCCGAGTGCCGTGCCGCGATCGGCGAAGTCAGTAACAACGAGCACAACCTGCGTCAGTACGGCAAGGCCGGCGCCAAGCGTTGGAAGGGCATTCGCCCGACCGTCCGCGGCGTCGTGATGAACCCGGTCGACCACCCGCACGGTGGTGGTGAGGGCAAGTCCGGCCAGGGTAATCCGCACCCGGTGTCGCCCTGGGGCCAGAAGGCCAAGGGTCTCAAGACCCGCAATAACAAGCGCACGCAGAAGTTTGTCGTGCGTAGCCGCCACAAGAAGTAAGCGAGAGCACGACCATGCCGCGTTCCGTAAAGAAGGGCCCGTTCATCGACCATCACCTCATGAAGAAGGTGACGGACGCCAACGGTTCCCGAGTCAAGAAGCCGATCAAGACCTGGTCGCGCCGTTCCATGATCACGCCCGAGTTCGTTGGTCTGACCTTGCAGGTGCACAACGGCAAGCAACACATGCCGGTGTTCGTCACCGACAACATGATCGGCCACAAGCTGGGCGAGTTCTCGCCGACCCGGACGTTCAAGGGCCACGGCGGCGACAAGAAGGGCTAAGGAACAGTCATGAACACGCAAGCCGTTTTGAAGTTCGTCCGCCTCTCGCCGCAGAAGGCCCGCCTGGTCGCCGACCTGGTGCGCACCAAGCCGGTCGCCGAAGCCGTCAACATCCTGAAGTTTTCGCAGCAGAAGCCGGCGCGAATCATCCTCAAGGTGCTGGAGTCCGCTATCGCCAACGCCGAGAACAATTTCGGTGCCGACGTCGACGAGTTGAAGATCAAAGAGATCTTTGTCGACAAGGGTCCGGTGCTGAAGCGTGTCATGCCGCGTGCCAAGGGCCGCGCTGATCGCATCGTCAAGCCGACGTCGCACATCACCATCCGTGTTTCCGACGGCAAGGCAGCGTAAGGAAAAGTCATGGGCCACAAAGTAAACCCCAACGGTTTCCGCCTCGGCATCACCACCGGTTGGACTTCCAACTGGTACGCCGAGAAGGGCGCCTACGCCGAGACCCTGCAGAAGGACATGGCTGTTCGTGCCTTCCTGTTCAAGAAGCTCGCGGCCGCCTCGGTCAGCAAGATCAAGATTGATCGTCCGGCCAAGTCGGCGCGTGTCACGATCTTCACCGCCCGTCCCGGTATCGTGATCGGCAAGAAGGGCGAGGACATCGAGAAGCTGAAGGCCGAAGTCGCCTCCAAGATGGGCCTCAAGGTCGATTCGGTGCACATCTCGGTCGAGGAGATCCGGAAGCCGGAGCTCGATGCGAAGCTGGTTGCCGATTCCGTTGCCCAGCAGCTCGAGCGCCGCATCATGTTCCGCCGCGCCATGAAGCGTGCGGTGCAAAATGCCATGCGTATTGGCGCCGGCGGCATCAAGATTCAGCTTGGCGGTCGTCTGAATGGCGCTGAAATCGCCCGCGTCGAGTGGTACCGCGAAGGTCGCGTGCCGCTCCACACCCTGCGCGCGCACGTCGACTACAACACCGCGGAAGCCAAGACCACCTATGGCGTTATCGGCGTCAAGGTCTGGGTTTACACCGGTGAGGTGTTCGAACTCGAGCAGGCTCGTAGCCACGGCAAGAAAGATGAAGCCACCGAGGCCGTCGCGGCCTAAGGCTTAAGGAGCACTCCCATGATGCAGCCCAAGCGGACCAAGTACCGCAAACAACAGAAAGGTCGTAACCGCGGCCTGGCCCTGAACGGCAACAAGGTGAGCTTCGGCGAGTACGGCCTGAAGTGCTCCGAGTGGGGCGCGCTTACGGCGCGCCAGATCGAAGCCGCCCGCCGCGTGATCACCCGCTACGTCAAGCGTGGCGGCAAGATGTGGATCCGCGTGTTCCCCGACGTGCCGGTCACCAAGAAGCCGCTGGAAGTCCGCATGGGTTCCGGTAAGGGCAACGTCGAGTACTGGGTTGCCAAGGTGCAGCCCGGAAAGATGATTTATGAGCTCGAAGGCGTTACCGAAGTCGAGGCTCGCGAGGCGTTCCGCCTGGCGGCCGCGAAGCTGCCGGTGAAGACCTCCTTCGTCCAGCGCACCATCATGTAAGGCGATGGCAATGAAGAAGAACAGCGAACATTACAAAGAGCTGCTGGCCAAGACCCCGGCCCAGCTGACCGAGGAACTGGCTTCGCTCCGCAAGGAGCAGTTCAACCTGCGCATGCAGGCTGCACTGGGTCAGCCCACGAAGTCCCACCTGGTCACCCAGGCCCGCAAGAACATTGCCCGCCTGAAGACCGCGATGACCCAGAAGGCGAGCGCGAAATGAGCGAGCAGACTGCCACCACCAAGCCAGAGCGCCGCGTCGTCGGTCGCGTCACCAGCAACAAGATGGACAAGACCATCACCGTTCTGGTTGAGCGTCAGGTCAAGCATCCGCTCTACGGAAAGTACGTGCGTAAGAGCACCAAGCTCCACGCGCACGACGAGAACAATGAGTGTGGCGAGGGCGATCTGGTCGCCATCGTCGAGACCCGTCCGCTGTCGCGCAGCAAGCATCACAAGCTGCTCGAAGTCCTCGAAAAAGCGCACGGCTAAGGAGTCCGGTCATGCTTCAACAAGAATCGTTCCTGGTGGCTGCTGACAACAGCGGCGCCAAGCTGGTCCAGGTGATCCAGGTCAAGGGCTCGACCTATCGCCGGTATGCCAATGTCGGCGACATCATCAAGGTCACCGTCAAGGACGCCATTCCTCGTGGCAAGGTTAAGAAGGGTGAAGTGCACGATGCGGTCGTTGTTCGCACGCGCCACCCGATCCGCCGCAACGATGGTTCCGCGATCCGCTTCGATACCAATGCGGCGGTGTTGCTGACCAGCAAGCTGGAGCCTATCGGCACCCGCATCTTTGGGCCCGTGACCCGCGAGCTTCGTGAGAACTTCATGAAGATCGTGTCCCTGGCGCCGGAAGTGATCTGAGAGAGACTGCAATGAACAAGATCAAGAAGGGTGACGACGTGATCGTCACCACCGGAAAAGACAAGGGTAAGCGCGGCACCGTCGCTCAAGTCCTCGATACCGGAAAGCTGGTGGTTTCTGGCATCAACATCGCCAAGAAGCACCAGAAGGGCAATCCCAATGCGGGCGTTGCCGGCGGTATCGTCGAAAAGGAGATGCCGATCGACGTCTCCAACGTCCTGCTGTTCAACCCGAAGTCGGGTAAGGGCGAGCGAGTCGGATTTCGTACTGAAGGTGACAAGAAGGTTCGTTTCTTCAAGTCCAGCAACGAAGTTGTTGGTTAAGGATTGTTTGCCATGACGACCCCCGCTTTCCAGACGCTGTACGCCACCAAGGTTGCGCCGGAGCTGAAGTCCAAGCTCGGCCTCAACGCGATGGCGGTCCCGCGCATCCAGAAGATCACGCTCAACATGGGCGTGGGCGAGACCACCCAGGACAAGAAGGTGATCGAGAATGCGGTCGCCGACATGACCGCGATCGCCGGCCAAAAGCCGCTGATCACCAAGTCCAAGATCGCCATCAGCAACTTCAAGATCCGCGAAAACTACCCCGTCGGCGTCAAGGTGACTTTGCGTCGCGAGAAGATGTGGGAGTTCCTGGAGCGCCTTGTGTGCGTGGCCTTGCCTCGTATCCGCGACTTCCGCGGTCTGTCTCCCAAGGGCTTCGACGGCGCCGGAAATTACAACTTTGGCATCACCGAGCAGATCATTTTCCCGGAAATCGAGTACGAGAAGATTGATGCCATGCGCGGCATGAACATCACCATCACCACCAGCGCCAAGACCGATGCCGAAGGCAAGGCTCTGCTGGAAGCGTTCCAGTTCCCGTTCCGCAAGTAAGACCAGGTAAAGACTCATGGCCAAGACCAGCATGATCAACCGCGAGGTCAAGCGGAAGAAGCTCGCCAAGCGCTACTCCAAGAAGCGCATCGAACTGAAGAAAGTGATCGCCAGCGAAGCCGTCGGTTACGACGAGAAGCAGGCTGCCGTGGTTGCCCTGCAGAAGCTGCCGCGCGACGCCGCCAAAACCCGCCAGCGTAATCGCTGCGCCATTACTGGCCGCCCGCGTGGTGTTTACGCCAAGTTTGGTCTTGCTCGCCACAAGCTGCGTGAAGCGATGATGCGCGGCGAAGTTCCGGGCTTGAAGAAGGCCAGCTGGTAACAAGATTTAAGAGTCGCCGGCCTGTTTCGACGGGCCGCCAAGCAGTTAAACCGTCCGAAGAAGATTTGATATGAGCATCAACGATCCTATCGGCGACTTTCTGACCCGTATTCGTAACGGTCAGCAAGCGCGCAAGAAGTACATCCTCTCTCCCTCCTCGAAGGCGCGCGAAGCCGTTGCTGCGGTGCTGAAGGACGAAGGCTACATCGCTGATTTTGCGGTGACCGCCGACGGCAACAAGAAGACGATGTCCGTCACCCTTAAGTACTTCGCCGGCAAGCCCGTGATCGAGCGCCTGGTGCGTGTCAGCACGCCCTCGCTGCGGGTTTACAAGGGCAAGGACGAGCTGCCGAAAGTTCTTGGTGGTCTCGGTGTTGCGATCATCTCGACCCCGAAGGGTGTTGTTTCCGACCGCAAGGCCCGGGCCGCTGGCCAGGGCGGCGAAATCATCTGCCTCGTCGCGTAAGGAGCCATCATGTCGCGCGTCGCAAAAAATCCTATCAAGCTGCCGGCTGGCGTCCAAGTGACGACGGCGGGTGGCGTTGCCACCGTCAAGGGTGCCAAGGCTACGTTGAATCTGCCGCTCGGCGCTGGTATGGCGCTTGAGGTCAAGGACGGAGTTCTGACGGTTAGCTCCGACTCGATCAAGGCCAACCGCATGCTCGCGGGCACCACCCGTGCCCTGTTGAACAACATGGTCGTCGGTGTCACCAAGGGTTACGAGATCAAGCTTCAGCTGGTTGGCGTCGGTTACCGCGCCGCCATGAAGGGAAAGTTCCTGGATCTGCAGGTGGGCCTGTCGCACCCGGTCAACTACCCGATTCCGGAAGGCATCTCGGTGGAGACTCCGGTGCCGACCGAGATCATCGTCAAGGGTGCTGACAAGCACATGGTTGGTCAGGTTGCCGCGGACATCCGCAGCTACCGTGAGCCCGAGCCCTACAAGGGCAAGGGTGTCCGCTACTCCGATGAGAAAGTTGTCCTCAAGGAAGCGAAGAAGAAGTAAGCCAGGGTACCCGGAAAACGATCATGAGCACCGACAAGAAATCTGCCCGTTTGCGCCGCGCTCGCCGCACGCGCGCGAAGATTGCCCAATTGGGCGCGCACCGCCTGAGCATCCATCGCACGCCGCGACACATCTACGCCCAGATCATTCTGGACGGAAAGACCCTCGTGGCCGCCTCCACCGTCGAGAAGGACGTGGCTGGCAGCTTGGAAGGCACCGGCAACGTCGACGCGGCCAAGAAGGTGGGCGCGACCATTGCCGAGCGCGCCAAGGCGGCGGGCATCAGCAAGGTTGCGTTCGACCGTTCTGGCTTTCAGTTCCATGGCCGCGTGAAAGCGCTCGCCGATGCCGCGCGCGAAGCCGGCCTGGAGTTTTAAATCATGGCTAACAACAATCAGTACTCGCAGAACGACGACGGCCAAGGCGGCGATCTCAAGGAGAAGTTGGTTGCCACCAACCGCGTCTCCAAGACCGTCAAGGGCGGTAAGCACTTCAGCTTCACCGCGCTGACCGTGGTGGGCGACGGCGCTGGTCGCGTTGGTTTCGGTTACGGCAAGGCGCGCGAAGTGCCGGCCGCGATCAGCAAGGCGATGGACCAGGCCCGCAAGAACATGGTGACCGTGCCTCTGCGCGGACACACCATCCAGCACGAGGTGATCGGCACCCACGGGGCCACCCGTGTGCTGCTGCGCCCGGCCTCCGACGGTACCGGTGTGATCGCCGGTGGCGCCATGCGTCCGATGTTCGAAGTCGCTGGTGTGCAGAACGTGCTGGCCAAGACCTACGGTTCGCGCAATGCCATGAACGTGGTGCGCGCCACTGTCGACGCCATCAAGAAAATGAGCATGCCTTCCGAGATTGCCGCCAAGCGTGGCAAGACTCTGGAAGAGATCCTGGGAGCCTAGTCATGACCGCAGCCACCACCAAGCAGGTCAAGCTGACGCTGATTCGCAGCCTTGCCGCGCAGCTGAAGATGCACCGCAATTGCGTGAACGGCCTCGGCCTGACTCGCATGCACCAGACCGTGACGGTTCTGGCCACGCCCGAGAACATGGGCATGGTCAACAAGTCGCGCTTCATGCTGAAAGTCGAAGAAGTGAACTAAGCCATGAAACTGAACACCATCAAGCCCGCCAAGGGCTCCAAGCCGAGCAAAACCCGCGTCGGTCGCGGTATTGGCTCCGGACTCGGCAAGACTGCTGGCCGTGGCCACAAGGGTCAGCGCGCTCGTTCGGGCGGCTACCACAAGGTCGGCTTCGAGGGCGGCCAGATGCCGATCCAGCGTCGTCTGCCTAAGCGTGGCTTCAAGTCCGCCATGAAGGCGTTGACCGCCGAGGTGCGTTTGTCCGAGATCGAGAAGATGAAGGCCAGCGAGATCGACCTCGCCGCGCTCAAGGCGGAAGGCATGGTCGGCGCCAACGTCCAGACTGCCAAGCTGGTCAAGTCTGGCACCCTGACCCGCAAGGTCAGCTTCAAGGGTGTGCTCGCTACCAAGGGTGCGCGCGAAGTTGTGGTCGCACTTGGCGGCAGCTTCGCCGAGTAAGGCAGTTTTTCAGTCCAACGAACGAATCCGCACGAATCGATCATGGCCAACCAGCAAGCCACCGGGATGATGCCGGACCTCTCCAAAATGGGAGAAGTTCGCAACCGTCTGCTGTTCCTGCTCGGTGCTTTGATCGTTTATCGGATCGGTTCCTACATCCCGGTTCCGGGGATTGACCCGGGAAAGCTGGCAGCGCTGTTCAGTCAGCAAAAGGGAACCATCCTTGACATGTTCAACATGTTCTCGGGTGGCGCTCTGGAGCGGCTGTCGATTTTTGCGCTGGGCGTCATGCCCTACATTTCGGCGTCCATCATCGTTCAGCTCATGGCGGCTGCCGTTCCCCAGCTCAAGGAGCTGAAGAAGGAAGGCGAGGCCGGCCGTCGCAAGCTAACCCGCTACACCCGCTTCGGCACGTTGGGTCTGGCAATTTTTCAGTCGATCGGCGCGGCCACTGCACTTGAAAAAAGCGGTGTTGCCTTGTTTCCGGGCGCCGGGTTCGTGTTCGTGGCTGCAGTGTCGCTGGTCACCGGGACGATGTTCCTGATGTGGTTGGGCGAGCAGATCACGGAGCGCGGCATTGGTAACGGTATGTCGATGATCATCTTTGCGGGCATTGTTGCCGGACTTCCGCGCGCACTGGGTGCAACCGCCCAGTTGGTAAGCGAGGGATCGCTGAACGCCTTCGTCGTGATCGTGATGTTCGTTCTTGTCGGCCTGGTCACCTGGGGTGTTGTGTACGTAGAGCGCGCACAGCGGCGGATTCCCATCCATCACGCGCGGCGGCAGCAGGGACGCAAGGTCTTTGCTGCGCAGACCCAGCACCTTCCGTTGAAGCTGAACATGTCTGGCGTTATTCCTCCCATTTTCGCTTCTTCCATCATCTTGTTCCCGGCGTCGATCGTTAGTTTCTTCGGTGATGGCGAGGCGGGTGGCTTTCTTCAGAAGCTGGCCAATGCGCTGTCGCCTGGTCAGGCCCTGCACTCGGTGCTTTACGGCGCCATGATCATATTCTTCTGCTTTTTCTACACCGCGCTGGTGTTTGATTCCCGCGAGACGGCGGAGAACCTGAAGAAGTCGGGGGCCATCATTCCCGGTGTTCGCCCTGGTGTGCAGACCGGTCGCTACATCGACCAGGTGTTGACCCGGCTCACGGTTGCGGGTGCCGGCTACATTACCTTCATCTGCTTGATGCCTGAGATCCTCATTTCGCAGTTCACACTTCCGTTTGCTTTCGGGGGTACCTCGCTGCTGATCACCGTGGTTGTGGTCATGGACTTCATGGCGCAATTGCAGGCGCACTTGATGTCGCACCAGTACGAGGGCCTGCTCAAGAAGCAGAACCTGAAGTCCCTGGGCAAAACCGGTGAAGGCAAGCCTTCGGGCAAGCCTGACCTGAAATCACTTGCTCGTCCTGGCGCGGTCCGCCCGGGTTGAGCCATTACCTCCGCTGTTCTGAGAGATCGCTATGAAAGTCCGTGCCTCCGTCAAGAAGATGTGCCGCAATTGCAAGGTCGTGCGCCGCAACGGCGTTGTGCGCGTGATCTGCTCGGATCTGCGTCATAAGCAGCGCCAGGGCTGAGCCGGCGTAGCCTGGCCATAGCGGTCCGGCTTCTGGGTTTGTGTAAGTCAAGACTTTTCTTTACAATCCGCGCCCTTTTATTTGGCGCTTGAAGGATTCGAAACATGGCACGTATTGCGGGCGTCAATGTCCCCGACAAGAAGCACACGGTCATCGCGCTGCAGTCGATCTATGGAATCGGCGCCACGCGGTCCAAGAAGATCTGCTCGGCCACCGGTATCGATCCGACCACTCAGATCAAGAGCCTGACAGAGGCCGAAGTCGACAAGCTGCGCGCCGAGATCGGCAAGTACATCGTCGAGGGCGACCTTCGCCGCGAAGTGTCGATGAGCATCAAGCGTTTGATCGACATGGGCTGCTATCGCGGCACCCGTCATCGTCGCGGCCTGCCGGTGCGCGGTCAGCGTACCCGCACCAATGCCCGTACCCGCAAGGGTCCGCGCAAGGCCAGCGTTTCGTCGAAGAAGTCGTAACTAAGTTTTATTAAGGACGCCCCATGGCAGCCCCCCAATCCGCCGCAGCCGCCGCTGCCGCTAAGCGCAAGAAGGTCAAGAAGAATGTGACCGACGCCGTTGTGCACGTGCACGCGTCGTTCAACAACACCATCGTGCTGGTGACCGACCGTCAGGGTAATGCCCTGTCCTGGTCCACCGCTGGCTCCTGCGGCTTCAAGGGTTCGCGCAAGTCGACTCCATTCGCTGCTGGCGTCGCTGCTGAGCGGGCTGCTACCGCGGCCGCCGAGCACGGCGTCAAGACGGTTGAGGTGCTGGTCAAGGGGCCTGGTCCCGGGCGCGAGTCCGCTGTCCGCGCTCTCAATGCCGCCGGGTTCAAGGTGACCAACATTTCCGACGTCACGCCGATCCCGCATAACGGCTGCCGTCCGGCCAAGCGTCGTCGCGTCTAAGACAGGATTATCAGGAACCGAACATGGCTCGTTATATCGGCCCCAAGTGCAAACTGTCCCGCCGCGCCGGCACCGACCTGCTGCTCAAGTCGCGTGCACGCAGTCTTGAAACCAAGTGCAAGCTGGAAACCCGCCCGGGTCAGCACGGCGCTGCCAAGACCCGTCTGTCTGACTACGCGCTGCAGCTTGCTGAGAAGCAGAAGCTCAAGCGCATGTACGGTCTGCTCGAGCGCCAGTTCCGCAACTATTACCTGAAGGCCTCGTCCAGCAAGGGTGCAACCGGTCTGAACCTGGTGCATTTCCTGGAAGCTCGCCTCGATAACGTCGTCTACCGCATGGGTTTTGCTTCCACCCGCGCCGAGGCCCGTCAGCTCGTCAGCCACAAGTCGGTCGAAGTCAACGGCAAGTCCGTGAACATCGCCTCTTACCAGGTGGCTGTTGGTGACGTGGTGTCGATCCGCGAAAAGTCGCGCAACCAGACCCGTATTGCCTCGTCGCTGTCGCTTGCCGCGCAGGCCGGTGTTCCTGAGTGGATTGACCTGGACGAGAAGGGCTTGAAGGGTGTCTTCAAGGCCATGCCGGAGCGTAGCCAGATCCTGCCGGACATCAACGAAAACCTCGTGGTTGAGTTGTATTCCAAGTAAGCCCCGGCGCTGAGCCGTTGGTTTTCCCGAATTTTCCAGAGGTCATCGCATGCAGGGTATCGTCAACGATTTGCTGAAGCCGCGGAATGTGGAGGTCGAGCAGCTCGGCCCTAACCACGCACGCGTCTCGCTGGAGCCGCTTGAGCGCGGCTTCGGACACACGCTGGGCAACGCCCTGCGCCGTATCCTTCTGTCATCCATCCCCGGCGCTGCGATTACTGAAGTGCAGATCGAAGGCGTAGTGCACGAGTACAGCGCCGTCGAAGGCGTTCAGGAAGACGTGCTGGACGTGCTTCTTAACCTGAAGAACGTCGCCATACGCATGCATTCGCGCGACAGCGCGACGCTGACTTTGTCAAAGTCAGGTAAGGGTCCGGTTACTGCGGGTGACATCCAGTTGGATCACGACATTGAGGTCGTGAACCCCGATCTGGTGATTGCCAACCTGACCGGCGGCAAGCTCAACATGACCCTGCGCGTGACTCGCGGTCGGGGTTACCAGCCGGCGCTGGCTCGTCCCGAAGAGGAGGGCGTCGGTATCGGTGTCCTCAAGCTTGACGCTTCCTACAGTCCGGTTCGCCGCGTCAGCTACTCGGTCGAGCGTGCTCGCGTTGAGCAGCGTACCGACCTCGACAAGCTGATCCTGGATATCGACACCAACGGCAGCGTTGATGCCGCCGAAGCCGTCCGCCAGGCGGCGCGCATCCTGCGTGACCAGCTGACGATCTTTGTCGGGCTCGAAGCCGAGGAAACCGTCGCTATCGCTGGTGGAAAGAAGGATCTCAGTCCGATCCTGTTCCGTCCGATCGACGAACTGGAGCTCGGTGTTCGCTCCACCAACTGCTTGAAGGCTGAAAACATTTACTACATCGGCGACCTGGTGCAGCGCACCGAGACGCAACTGATGAAGACGCCGAACCTCGGCAAAAAGTCGCTCAACGAGATCAAGGAAGCCCTCAAGGGTCACGAGCTCGATCTGGGCATGAAGCTCGACAACTGGTCCTCGCCGAAAGCGTCGGCCTGAACCTGAGATAGGGAATAAGAAGCCATGCGTCACAAAGTCTCCGGTCGCCGCCTCGGCCGCACCACCGCTCACCGCAAGGCCACCATGCAGAACATGGTCGCCTCTCTGATTGAGCACGAGTTGATCCAGACCACGGTCCCGAAGGCTAAGGAGCTTCGTCGCGAGATCGAGCCCCTGATCACCCGCGCCAAGGAAGACTCGGTACACAACCGTCGCATCGCTTTCTCGCGTCTGCGCAACCGCGACGCCGTCCAGAAGCTGTTCCTTGACCTTGGTCCGCGCTTCAGCAAGCGCCCCGGTGGCTATTTGCGCATCATGCGCTGTGGTTTCCGTGCTGGCGACAATGCCCCGATGGCGTATGTTGAGCTGGTTGATCGCGCTGTCGCGGCGGAAAAGACTGCTACTGCGTAACAGTTTCTCGGGCATAAATTTGGGCGCTTCGAGCGCCCATTTTTATGCCCGTTAACCTGAGCTCCTCGGACCAGCTACGAACCTCCTGACTTTTGGTGGTGCCGCATGGGGGGGGCAAGTTGACCGACCAAGGCGATCAG
>Ga0255243_1000111_pt1 | contig 13475 bp, 9 predicted proteins | sample ColtaT_3_FD_183674 | JGI IMG/M metagenome (GOLD analysis project Ga0255243, IMG submission 183674) | Metatranscriptome of freshwater microbial communities from Columbia River, Oregon, United States - Colum_Atlam_RepB_8d (Metagenome... | ecosystem: Environmental > Aquatic > Freshwater > River...
TGAACGCAGATATGATTCATATTACGAATTTGTTACAGAATTTAATTGATAATGCAATAAAATACTGTGAGAACAAACCAATAGTAAGAATAAGAACTTATAATGAAACTAACTTTTTATGTGTTGAAATCACCGATAACGGGATTGGGATAGCTAAAGAAAATTTAAACCAAATTTTTGAAAAATTTTATCGTGTACCTTCATCTAACATTCATAATGTAAAAGGTTTTGGTTTAGGACTTTATTATGTGAAATTAATTATTGAAGCGCACAGGGGTAAAATTGAAGTTACGAGTAACATTAACTCGGGTACAACTTTCACATGTTACCTACCAACTAAAAAATAAAAAAGGTCGTTTCAAATTGAAACGACCTTTCTAAATTGGACAAGAACAATCTAAGCTTCTTCTTGTAATTTTTCTAGTTCTTCATTCGAACCAACAATTTGTTTTTGGAAATTTCTAACACCAGTTCCTGCAGGAATTAAATGTCCAACGATTACATTTTCTTTCAATCCTAATAACCAGTCCTCTTTTCCAGAAATTGCCGCCTCATTCAATACTTTCGTTGTTTCTTGGAACGAAGCCGCTGAAATGAACGATTGTGTTTGAAGTGATGCTCTTGTAATACCTTGTAATAAAGGTCTAGATGTTGCTGGAGTTGCTTCTCGCGCTTCTACCATCTTCTTATCTGCACGTTTTAATTGAGAATTTTCATCTCTTAATTTACGTGATGATACAATTTGTCCTGCTTTCAAATTCTGTGAATCTCCAGAATCAACAACAACCATCATTGCAAACAATTCATCATTTGCCTCCATGATATCAGCTTTATGAACAGATTGACCTTCAAGGAAACGAGTGTCACCCGATTCAATAATTTCATTTTTAAGCATCATTTGTCTAACGATAACTTCGAAATGCTTGTCATTAATTTTCACACCTTGAAGACGATAAACCTCTTGAATTTCATTAACAATATATTCTTGAACTTTTGTTGGTCCTTCAATATTCAAAATATCGATTGGAGTAATAGCTCCATCAGAAAGTGGAGAACCAGCACGTACATAATCGTTTTCTTGAACTAAAATATGTTTTGATAGTGGAACCAAATATTTCTTTTCTTCACCAGTTCTAGAAATAATAGAAATTTCACGATTTCCACGTTTGATTTTACCGAATTGTGCCGTTCCATCAATCTCTGCAACAACAGCAGGATTAGAAGGATTTCGTGCTTCAAATAATTCTGTTACACGTGGTAAACCTCCCGTAATATCACCTGTTTTACCAGCTAATCGTGGAATTTTAACTAATATTTCACCCGCTTCAATGATATTACCTTCGGTCGCAGAAATGTGTGCATCAACAGGTAAAGAGTATTCGCGAAGAACTTCTTTTGATTTCGGATCAATAATATGAATACTCGGACTTTTCTTCTTATCTCTCGTTTCAATTATTACTTTTTCAGTAAATCCTGTTTGTTCATCGACTTCTTCGCGGAAAGTTACCCCTTCAATAATACTATCAAAAATTACTTTTCCAGGAACCTCAGAAATAATCAAAGCATTGTATGGATCCCATTTACAAATAACATCTCCTTTCTTGATTTTTACACCTGATTTAACCATCAATTCTGAACCATAAGGAATATTTGCGTTCATAACGACAATTCCTGTTTTTTCATCTGTGATTTTTAATTCAGCAGATCTACCTACTACAATAGTTCGTATAGATCCATCCGTATTTGCCTTTTCAATAGTTCTTAATTCTTCAATTTCCAACTTACCATTTGCCTTAGCTTTTAAGTCGGAAATATCCGCAACATTGGAAGCAGTACCCCCTACGTGGAAAGTACGAAGAGTTAACTGTGTTCCCGGCTCTCCAATTGACTGTGCAGCGATAACTCCCACAGCATCACCAATTTGTGCAATTCTATGATTAGAAAGATTTCGTCCATAACATTTAGAACAAACTCCTTTTCTCATCTCACAAGTAAGAACCGAACGAATTTCAACTTCTTCTATACCAGCAGTTTCAATTAATGAAGCTACTTCTTCTGAAATCAACTCACCAGAAGCTACAATTAAATTGTCCGAATCAGGTTGATATACATCATGAACAGACGTTCTTCCCAAAATACGATCGTACAATGGTTCAACAATCTCATCGTTTTTCTTAAGTGCTGTTGCAACAATACCTCTAAGTGTACCACAATCTTCAGAATTGATTACAACATCTTGCGCTACATCTACTAATCGACGAGTTAAGTAACCCGCATCCGCCGTCTTTAAGGCTGTATCGGCAAGACCTTTACGAGCACCGTGAGTAGAAATAAAGTATTCTAAAATGGATAATCCTTCCTTAAAATTGGATAAAATTGGGTTTTCAATGATTTCTTGTGCAGATGCTCCTGATTTTTGAGGCTTCGCCATCAATCCCCTCATTCCCGATAACTGACGAATCTGCTCTTTAGAACCACGAGCTCCAGAATCAAACATCATATAGATAGAGTTAAATCCTTGGCGATCGTTTTTCAATTGATCCATCAATGTTTGCGTCAACTTAGCATTCGTATGCGTCCAAATATCAATGATTTGGTTATAACGCTCATTATTGGTAATCAATCCCATATTGTAGTTCATCATTACCTCTTTTACCTCTGCATCCGCTTTTTGAACTAGTTCATCTTTTTCTTTCGGAATGATAACATCATCCAAATTAAAGGATAAACCTCCCTTAAATGCCATCTCATATCCTAATCCTTTGATATCATCTAGGAACTGAGCAGTTCTACTTGTACCGGCAATTTTCAATACATTACCGATAATATCTCTTAGCGCTTTCTTCGTTAATACATCATTGATAAAACCTACTTCTCTAGGAACCTTCTCATTAAATATTACTCGACCACATGTCGTTTCGATTAACTTAAGTTCTGGTTCACCATTATCATTTAAATCATACGATTTAACTTTAATGAAAGCATGAAGATCTAATTTATTCTCATTATATGCGATAACAACTTCTTCTGGAGAATAAAAGACACTACCTTCACCTTTAACTTTCAGTTCAGCAGTACTTTTTTTACCTTTTGTAATGTAATAAAGACCTAATACCATGTCCTGAGAAGGTACTGCAATTGGAGCTCCATTTGCAGGATTCAAAATATTATGAGAAGCAAGCATTAACATTTGAGCTTCCAAAATTGCTGCATTTCCTAGAGGTAAATGAACCGCCATCTGGTCACCATCAAAGTCAGCGTTAAATGCCGTTGTAACCAATGGATGTAATCGAATAGCTTTCCCTTCAATCAACTTTGGCTGAAATGCTTGGATACCTAAACGGTGAAGAGTTGGTGCTCTGTTTAATAGAACTGGATGTCCTTTCAATACATTTTCTAGAATATCCCAAACAACTGGCTCTTTTCGATCAACAATTTTCTTTGCCGACTTAACCGTTTTTACAATACCTCTTTCAATCATTTTTCTGATAATAAAAGGCTTGTATAATTCTGCTGCCATATCTTTTGGCAAACCACATTCATGTAATTTTAAATCTGGTCCAACAACAATTACAGAACGTGCAGAATAATCAACACGTTTTCCAAGTAAATTTTGACGGAAACGACCTTGCTTACCTTTCAATGAATCAGAAAGAGATTTCAATGCTCTGTTCGATTCTGTTTTTACAGCACTTGCCTTACGTGAATTGTCGAATAATGAATCTACGGATTCTTGAAGCATCCTTTTCTCATTACGCAAAATTACCTCAGGTGCTTTAATTTCGATTAATCGCTTTAAACGGTTGTTTCGAATAATAACTCGACGGTACAAATCATTCAAATCAGAAGTTGCAAATCTACCTCCATCAAGTGGAACCAAAGGTCTCAATTCAGGTGGAATAACTGGTACAACTTTTACAATCATCCATTCAGGACGATTTTCAATTCTTTTTTGAGAATCTCTCATGGATTCAACAACCTGAAGTCGTTTCAACGCCTCATTCTTTCTTTGAACAGAAGTTTCATGATTTGCTTGATGACGTAAATCATAAGAAAGTTGTTCTAAATCCAAGTTTTTCAATAAATCATGAAGAGCCTCTGCACCCATTTTAGCAATAAACTTATTTGGGTCATTATCTTCTAGATATTGATTTTCTTTCGGTAAGGCATCCAAAATATCTAAATACTCTTCTTCCGTTAGAAAATCTGTTTCTTTTAAATGAATTCCATCTAAGGTATTAGCCAAACCAGCTTGAATTACCACATATCGCTCATAATAAATAATTTGGTCAAGCTTCTTAGTTGGTAAACCAAGCATGTACCCAATTTTATTCGGTAGTGATCTAAAATACCAGATATGAGCAACAGGAACAACTAAAGAGATATGTCCCATTCGCTCACGACGAACTTTTTTCTCAGTTACTTCTACTCCACATCGATCACATACAATCCCTTTATAACGAATTCGTTTGTATTTTCCACAATGACATTCGTAATCTTTAACTGGACCAAAAATTCTTTCACAGAATAAACCATCTCTTTCAGGTTTATATGTTCGATAATTAATGGTTTCAGGTTTTAAAACTTCACCACTTGATTGTTCCAAGATAATTTCCGGCGAAGCCAAAGAAATAGTTATTTTGTTGAAACTGCTTTGTTTTTTTGGTGTTTCTTTTCTAAAAGTCATTTTAAGTTTTTTTTTAGTTAAGACTTATTAATCTAACGAAATATTTAAACACAATCCTCTCAATTCGTGCAACAATACATTGAACGATTCAGGAATTCCTGGTTCTGGGATATTGTCTCCTTTCACAATCGCTTCATAAGCTTTTGCTCTACCTACAACATCATCAGATTTAACAGTCAAAATTTCCTGAAGAATATTCGATGCACCGAAAGCCTCAATTGCCCATACCTCCATCTCACCAAATCTTTGACCTCCAAACTGAGCTTTACCTCCAAGTGGTTGTTGCGTGATTAATGAGTATGGTCCGATAGAACGAGCGTGCATTTTATCATCCACCATGTGAGATAATTTCAACATATAAATAATTCCAACGGTAGCAGGCTGATGGAATTTCTCACCTGTGCCACCATCGTAAAGATATGTTTTTCCAGATCTCGGAATTCCCGCTTTATCTGTTAAATTATTAATCTCATCAGGTGTTGCGCCATCAAAAATTGGAGTTGCAAATTTCACCCCTAGTTTTTCTCCTGCCCATCCAAGAACTGTTTCATAAATTTGTCCTAGGTTCATCCTTGAAGGAACCCCTAATGGATTAAGAACAATATCTACTGGTGTTCCGTCCTCAAGGAATGGCATATCTTCTTGACGTACAATATTTGCAACAATTCCTTTATTACCGTGACGTCCTGCCATTTTATCCCCTACTTTCAATTTACGTTTTTTAGCCACGTAAACTTTTGCTAAACGGACAATACCTGCAGGTAATTCATCACCAACTGAAATATGGAATTTTTTTCGTTTATAAATTCCTAATAAATCGTTTGCTTTAATATTAAAATTGTGAAGGAGCCTTACAACCAATTGGTTTAAATCAGAATCAGATGTCCAATTCAAAGGATTAACAATTGAGTAATCAATAGACAATAAATTCTTTTGATTAAACTTAGTTCCCTTTTTAATGATTTCTTCTTTGTAATTATTAAAAACTCCTGAAGTTTTATTCTCTCCTAAAATCTTCAATAATTTATCAACTAATTGATCTTTTAACTTGGCTAACTCAACTTGATATTCTGATTCAATTTGATCTAGAACAGGTTTATCTTGAGTTTTTGTTTTTCTGTCTTTTACAGCTCTTGAAAACAATTTTTTATCAATAACAACTCCACGAAGGGAAGGACCAGCTTTCAAAGAAGCATCTTTTACGTCGCCTGCTTTATCACCAAAGATAGCACGTAATAATTTTTCCTCTGGAGATGGATCTGTCTCACCTTTCGGCGTAATTTTACCAATTAAAATATCACCTTCTTTAATTTCTGCACCAATTCGAATTAAACCATTTTCATCTAAATCTTTGGTTGCTTCTTCACTTACATTCGGAATATCAGAAGTTAATTCTTCCATTCCTCTTTTTGTATCTCGAACTTCTAAAGAATATTCGTCAATATGAATAGATGTAAAGATATCATCTCTTACTACGCGTTCAGAAATTACGATTGCATCTTCAAAGTTATAACCTTTCCAAGGCATGAATGCCACTTTCAAATTTTGACCAAGAGCCAATTCACCTTGTTGAGTTGCATAACCTTCACACAATACCTGACCTTTAGAAACTCTATCACCTTTAGATACAATAGGCTTAAGATTGATACAAGTACTTTGATTGGTTTTCATAAACTTCGTAAGCTTGTATGTAACAACCTCACTATCAAAACTAACAAGCTTGTCAGCTTCGGTCCAATCATAACGTATTACAATCTCGTTCGCGTCAACATATTCAACAACTCCAGAACCTTCTGAATTGACAAGTACACGTGAATCTCTCGCTACTAATCTTTCGATACCTGTTCCAACAATTGGTGAGTTTGGACGTAATAATGGTACAGCTTGACGTTGCATGTTAGACCCCATCAATGCACGATTTGCATCATCGTGTTCCAAGAAAGGAATCGAAGATGCTGCAATAGATGCAATTTGATTCGCTCCAACGTCAATTAAATTGATTTTCTTAGGCTCAACAAGCGGAAAATCTCCTTCAAACCTAGCTTTCACCAAATCAGTCAATAAAGCACCTTTATCATCTGTTTGAACATTGGCTTGGGCAATCATCTTTTGATCCTCTTCTTCTGCAGCTAAATAAATCGGATCGTTGGTTAAATTAATCTTACCATTTTCTACTTTTCGATATGGTGTCTCAATAAAACCTAGTTTATTAACCTTTGCAAACACACACAAAGAAGAAATCAAACCAATATTTGGACCTTCTGGGGTTTCAATCGTACACAAACGACCATAATGCGTATAGTGAACGTCTCGAACCTCAAAACCTGCTCTCTCACGTGATAAACCACCTGGTCCTAAAGCAGATAATCTTCTTTTGTGAGTTACCTCTGATAATGGATTTGTTTGATCCATAAATTGAGATAACTGATTCGTACCAAAAAATGAATTGATAACAGATGATAATGTTTTAGCATTAATCAAATCTATTGGCGTAAACACTTCATTATCACGAACATTCATTCTTTCGCGAATAGTTCTAGCCATTCTAGCCAAACCAACACCAAATTGAGCATAAAGTTGCTCGCCTACTGTTCTTACCCTTCTATTAGATAAGTGATCAATATCATCAACATCCGCTTTTGAATTAATCAATTCAATCAAATATTGTATGATGGATATAATATCACTTTTCGTTAAAACTCGAGATTCTTCATTATGATCAGTCTTAAGTTTCTTGTTCATTCTAAAACGTCCAACTTCTCCAAGATCATATCGCGTATCTGAAAAGAATAGTTTTTCAAAAACACCTTTCGCAGTATCATAATCTGGTGGTTCAGCATTACGCAATTGACGATAAATGTGCTCAACAGCTTCTTTCTCACTATTGGAAGTATCTTTTTGAAGTGTATTATAGATAATTGTAAAATCAATATTGGAAGCATCTTCTTTATGAAGAATAATAGCTTTTGTTCCCGATTCTATAATTAAATCAATATTTTCCTCTGTCAATTCTGTCTCACGATCTAAAAGAACTTCATTTCTTTCTATCGATACTACTTCACCGGTATCTTCATCAACAAAATCCTCAATCCAGGTTTTCAAAACTCTTGCGGCCAATCTTCGACCTACAAGTTTTTTTGAATTAGATTTTGTTACTTTTACTTCGTCAGCTAAGCCAAATATCTCCAAAATATCTTTATCGGCCTCATATCCAATCGCCCGAAGTAAAGTCGTAACAGGTAATTTCTTTTTTCTATCAATGTATGCATACATTACTCCGTTAATATCGGTGGCAAATTCAATCCAAGAACCTTTGAATGGAATTATTCGAGCCGAATATAATTTCGTTCCATTTGCGTGACGACTTTGACCGAAAAATACTCCAGGAGAACGATGTAATTGAGAAACAATTACTCTTTCAGCGCCGTTTATTACAAATGATCCCTTTGGAGTCATGTATGGAATAGTTCCAAGATAAACATCTTGAACAATCGTTTCAAAATCTTCGTGTTCTGGGTCAGTACAATATAACTTTAATTTAGCTTTTAAAGGTACGCTATACGTTAGACCTCTTTCGATACATTCCTCAATAGTGTAGCGAGGAGGATCGATAAAATAATCCAAAAACTCTAATACAAACTGATTTCTTGTATCTGTTATTGGAAAATTTTCAGCAAAAACTTTAAACAAGCCTTCACTTTCTCTGTTTTCAGGAGTTGTTTCTAATTGAAAAAACTCTTTAAATGATTTTAATTGAATTTCTAAAAAATCAGGATAATCAAACTGATTTTTACTCGATGCAAAACTGATCCTTTCAGTTGTTTTTAATTGTGTTGCCAAGGTTCAACAGTTTTAGTTTATAAAAAAGAGATTCTTTTTTGTTTTTATTTTAAACAGAACAAGGCATCCCTTCAGAGGGACGCCTAATCCGTTATAATTTTATGAAATTATTTAATTTCAACTTCAGCACCAGCCTCTTCTAGAGACTTCTTAAGTCCTTCAGCTTCGTCTTTAGATACACCTTCTTTTAAAGTAGCAGGAGCACCATCAACTAAATCTTTAGACTCTTTCAATCCATTTCCAGTTAATTCTTTAACTAATTTAACTACTGCTAATTTGTTAGCTCCACCTGATTTAAGAATTACATCAAATTCTGTTTTCTCAACAGCAGCTTCACCACCACCTGCAGCACCTGCGCCACCTGCAACCATTACTGGAGCAGCAGCAGCCGGTTCGATTCCATACTCATCTTTAAGGACAGCAGCTAATTCGTTTACTTCCTTAACTGTTAAATTTACAAGCGTTTCCGCTAATTGCTTTACATCAGCCATTTTTATTTGTTTTTAAAATGTTTAATAATAATTACTTTTCTTCTAATGTTTTAAGAATACCGGCTAATTTTGAACCAGCACCCTTAAGGCCAGAAATAACATTCTTGGCAGGACTCTGTAATAATCCAACAATATCTCCAATAAGTTCTTCTCTGCTCTTTAAAGACTCCAACGTAGATAATTGAGCATCTCCGATGAAAATTGCTTCATCAATATATGCTCCTTTCAGAACAGGTTTATCACTTTTTTTACGAAACTCTTGAATTAATCGAGCTGGAGCATTTCCAACCTCGCTGAACATAATTGAAGTTCCCCCTTTGAGAGTTTGCCTCAAATCACCGAAATTTTTACCTTCCACTCGATCCATTGCTTTCTCAAGAAGTGCATTCTTAACAACTCTTAAACGAATATTGCTTTGAAAACATCTTCTACGAATAGCATTGATTGTGTCAACTGTCAATTCTGCTGTATCTGCAATGTAGAATACACTTGCCGCACTAATTTCAGCAGCCAAGTCATCTATATACTTTGATTTTTCTTCTCTAGTCATTTTCGTAATTTTTATGCAGTGACAGATTTAGAATCAATTTGAATTCCAGGACTCATGGTAGCAGATAGATAAATACTTTTTATATATGTACCTTTCGCTGCAGACGGTTTCATTTTGATTAGAGTCTGAATAATTTCATTTGCGTTGTCACGGATTTGATCACCTGCAAAACTTGTTTTACCAATTCCTGCATGTACAATTCCATATTTATCGACACGAAAATCTATTTTCCCAGCTTTTACCTCTTGAACAGCCTTACCAATGTCCATGGTTACAGTACCTGTTTTAGGATTTGGCATCAATCCTCTTGGTCCTAATACACGACCTAAAGCACCAACCTTACCCATAACAGATGGCATTGTTATTATCACATCGATATCAGTCCATCCACCTTTGATTTTTTCGATATAATCGTCTAAACCTACGTGGTCAGCACCAGCTGCTTTAGCCTCTGCTTCCTTATCAGGCGTACATAGAACTAAAACGCGAACATCCTTACCAGTACCATGTGGTAAGGCAACAGTTCCGCGTACCATTTGATTTGCTTTTCTAGGATCAACTCCTAATCGAACAGCAATATCAACTGAAGCATCAAATCGAGTTGATGAAACTTCCTTCACTAAATTACAAGCATCAGCCAAGGAATAAGATTTGGAGAAATCATATTTCGCCAAAATCTCTTTACGTTTTTTTGGTATCCTTTTCATAACTTGAATTATTTAGATTTAGGAGCTTCTCCTCCTTTTACAGTAACACCCATACTTCTCGCAGTACCAGCAACCATTTTCATAGCTGAATCTACTGTGAAGCAATTTAAATCAGGTAATTTATCCTCCGCTATCACACGAACTTGGTCCCAAGTCATTGTACCAACCTTAACGCGATTCGGCTCAGATGAACCTTTCTTAATTTTGGTTTGCTCAACAATTTGTACCGCTGCCGGTGGAGTTTTTAGAATGAAATCAAATGATTTGTCACCATAAACTGTGATAACTACTGGAACAACTTTTCCTTGCTTATCTTGAGTTCGAGCGTTAAACTGCTTACAAAACTCCATGATATTTACACCTTTTGCACCTAATGCAGGACCAATTGGCGGCGAAGGGTTGGCTGCTCCTCCTTTAATTTGCAGCTTTATTAGCGCTGCGACTTCTTTTGCCATTTTACTATAATTTATGTAGTCAAACGTGATTTTCGTCGGGAAGCTTTATTCGACTTATTCACTCCTACGGTTAATACAAACTAAACTTCCTTCTCCACTTGCATGTAACTCAACTCTAGCAAATTTTTTCTTCCGAAAATCTTCACCATTACTTTAAGTTTTTTCTTCTCCTCATTTATATCATCAATAACACCACTAAAATTATTGAAAGGTCCATCAATTACTTTAACGGACTCTCCAATTGCGAATGGTATTTTCATTTCTTCTTCATTCTCAGTAAGTTCATCAACTTTACCTAAAATTCGATTTACTTCTGATAAGCGCATAGGAACAGGATCTCCACCTTTTTCAGCTCCTAAAAAACCAATTACATTTGTAATATTCTTTATAACATGGGCTACCTCACCTACCAATGCAGCTTCAATCAAAACGTAGCCTGGTAAATACGCTCTTTCTTTAGATATTTTTTTACCATTGCGAATTTGGAAAACTTTCTCTGTTGGAATTAACACTTGAGAAACATAGTCATTTAACTTATGACGATTAATTTCAAGTTCAAGATACTCTTTAACCTTTTTCTCTTTCCCGCTCACAGAACGGACTACATACCAACGCTTTTTAATTTCTTCCATAGTAAGAAGTTAAAACATATTATAAATCATTCCCACTAGTCCACGCCACGATGAATTGTCATCGCCTGTGATTCCGAAAGCAAAATCCATTGCAAAAATTGTGATAGCAAAAATGATTGATGCAACAACTACCACAATAGTATTATTCTGCAACTCTTTCCATGTTGGCCATGAAACGTTGAATCTCATTTCATTGTAGGTATCACGAAAATATTCTTTTAAATTCATCACAATTCTAATTTCTTATTGGTATTTTGCACGGGTGGTAGGATTCGAACCCACGACCAATGGTTTTGGAGACCACTACTCTACCAGCTGAGCTACACCCGTTTGGTCTAAAAAGGGGGAGATAAATTCTCCCCCTTTTTAAGCTCATTTGATAATTATTTAAGCAACGATCTCAGTAACTTGACCTGCTCCTACTGTTCTACCACCTTCACGGATAGCAAAACGTAATCCTTTATCCATCGCGATAGGAACAATCAACTTAACATTAATCGTAACGTTATCACCTGGCATTACCATCTCTCGACCATCAGTTAGGTGAATTTCACCTGTAACATCTGTTGTTCTGAAATAGAACTGAGGACGATATTTGTTATGAAACGGAGTGTGTCGACCACCTTCTTCTTTCTTTAAAACATAAATTTCAGCTTTGAACTCATTGTGTGGAGTTGTAGATCCTGGCTTACAAATAACCATACCTCTTTTGATCTGAGTTTTCTCAATACCTCTCAACAATAAACCTACATTATCTCCAGCTTCTCCTCTATCCAAAATTTTACGGAACATCTCAACTCCAGTAACCGTTGAAGTTAATTTATCGTCACCCATTCCTAGGATTTCAACTGGATCTCCAGAGTTAATAACTCCTGTTTCAATTCTACCAGTAGCAACTGTTCCACGACCAGTAATCGTAAATACATCTTCAACTGGCATCAAGAAAGGCTTATCAACGTCACGTGGAGGTAATTCAATATAAGTGTCAACTGCATCCATCAAATCCTCTACAGTTTTAACCCATTTTTCTTCACCGTTCAAAGCTCCAAGTGCAGAACCTTGAATAACTGGCGCATTATCACCATCATATTGATAGAAAGAAAGTAATTCACGAACTTCCATTTCAACTAATTCAAGTAATTCTGGATCATCTACCATGTCAACTTTATTCATGAAAACAACCATTCTAGGTACACCTACTTGACGACCTAAAAGGATGTGCTCACGAGTTTGAGGCATCGGACCATCAGTAGCTGCTACCACCAAAATAGCTCCATCCATTTGTGCAGCACCAGTAACCATGTTCTTAACGTAGTCAGCGTGACCTGGACAGTCAACGTGAGCGTAATGACGATTGTTAGTAGCATACTCAATATGAGATGTATTAATAGTAATACCTCGTTCTTTCTCTTCAGGAGCGTTATCAATTGAGGAGAAATCACGAGCAGCTGCTAATCCTTTACTAGCTAGTACGCTAGAAATCGCTGCTGTCAAAGTTGTTTTACCATGGTCAACGTGACCAATTGTTCCGATGTTTACGTGCGGCTTGGAACGATCAAAATTCTCTTTTGCCATTTTTAAAAGTTGTTACGGTTAATAATTTAATTTACCTTTTTTTATTTTAAAAGCGATTCATAATCGCTCTATTTTTACTTTTTTAAGTAAGTAGAGCCAATGACGAGATTTGAACTCGTGACCTCTTCCTTACCAAGGAAGCGCTCTACCCCTGAGCTACACCGGCAGAAAAATTTGAGCGGGAGACGAGATTCGAACTCGCGACATTCAGCTTGGAAGGCTGACGCTCTACCAACTGAGCTACTCCCGCTTAAATAATACTACCTTGGTGGGGGTGGATGGACTCGAACCAACGATACCGTAAGGTGACAGATTTACAGTCTGCTGCAATAGCCACTATGCGACACCCCCAACACTCTGAGCCGATGGAGGGATTCGAACCCCCGACCAGCTGATTACAAATCAGCTGCTCTGGCCAACTGAGCTACATCGGCAATTGTTGGTGCAATAAATAAAAGAACTTTAATTCTCACCAAAATCGAGTTTTGGGATTGCAAATTTACAAAACTTTTTTTGACTACAAAGATTTTTTTTAAAA
>Ga0255243_1000113_pt1 | contig 13462 bp, 6 predicted proteins | sample ColtaT_3_FD_183674 | JGI IMG/M metagenome (GOLD analysis project Ga0255243, IMG submission 183674) | Metatranscriptome of freshwater microbial communities from Columbia River, Oregon, United States - Colum_Atlam_RepB_8d (Metagenome... | ecosystem: Environmental > Aquatic > Freshwater > River...
AACTAAAACTTGTTGCATGATCATCCGAGTTTTGGTGGTACTTCTCAAAATAATTCAAAGATTTTAGCCAATAGAATAAGGTTGAGTCATTATTTCCCTCAGTCTCAAATGGATTTCCTATATAACGTAAACTTAAGGCGTACCAATAACTAGAATCTGTTTGTTCTTTTAATGCTAATCGGTTCATTTTTCTGGCAATAAATAGTGCGCTGTCTTGATTTTCTGCATTCCGGTATTCTAGGAACTGATGTTTTAAATTATGGAAGTCCGTCTGGGCGACCATTCCAAATTGCGTAAATAGTATGAAAAGAAAAATTACAGTTACTTTCATAGTGGAAATTTACATAAATTCTAAGTTACAAACTTAAATATTCCAGCTTCTCAGTATCTTTTGAACATGTAATCAAATATAATTACGATCCTTTTTACAGGTTCATTTGGGAATAAAAATCCAGAGAACATTAAAAAATGTTCAACGAATTTATCAAAACTTAAATAACGACTATTTTCCTTTCTTGAATTGCAGCCAGTTTTTAGCGTTGGATTCTGATTCGAATTTAAGATATTTTATTTTGGCTAGTTCATTTTTAGACCCAGTAAAACAAACAACTTTTTTCTTTTTCAGATAACAAACTTGGTACGATTCATTACCACTCTGGTCGATTGATGCCGAAATTAACCTACCCGACATTGGATCAATTAATGCCTCTTTACCGTTCCAATTTGCATTGGATTCAATAGGATCCGAAGATAAAATTTCAATACTTTCATTTTTTGCATCAAGTTGAATGGCACCTCCTCTTGTAGAGACATTTGGACAAGTTAGTGATCTCGTGCTATAAACTGTTCCAACAGATGGATTATCTTGATAATACGATATTGTACTTGGACAATTACTGGATGAATTATTATAAATTTCATGTTTATAATTAGCATCGTAACAAAGGCTTTTACCAGAGGATGTATTATCATACCAGTTTACACTTGCTCCGCTTGATGTTGTTGCACTTGCAGTCCAATAAAAAGTATTTTCGTTTCGTGATGAGATGTCAATATCGATTGAACTTCCACTATTTACAGCATACCATCCTTTTGTAACTAAATTGCCATTTATTTTTTGAGAAACAGAAATGTATGTCGTTAATGAACAGTTGTTAAATACTCTAAAATACGATCCATAAACTGAATTCTGTGAATTATAATTATTGTTATTATTATTGTTAGGGCTAGCATTCGGATTTGCTTCATAAGAGATAGCTTGATAAACAACTTTTGCAAGGTCAGAATAACGAATCCAAAAATATCCATCTTTTCCCCAACCTGAACCCCAACTATTTTGAACTAGAAATGCTCCTCCGCTAACATAATTATCGTACCCGATGATAGCCATAGCATGTGCTTGATTTAAAAAATCATTCACATATACACCATTCCAAACTCCATCAATAAGATTTTTTGATTGTCCCCATGAATTATCGCTATAGTCAGCTGCGATTACAATAGGTTGATTTGCGGCCAAAGCACTTTTAAAATCATAGACTGATATATTCAAGTTATTGTAATTGAATAATTTGTTCTTATACTTTGCTAAAGAACTAATGTTTTTACAACTATAATCGTTTGACATATCACATCCGTAATTTTTTAGTAATAATGCGGCATCCGTAATGTAAGTACCTCCATCACAGATAGGTTCATTTCGATATGCCTTTAGTCGATTATACAAATCTAAAGGGTTGAATGGACTTATTAAGCTGTTTTTTTGTTCGATTCTGTGCGCAATTGTAAAAGCCGTATATGCACTCGACCATGCTGTACAGCTGCCAATATTTCCTTGGTTACCAACTGGAGGTGCATATTGTTTCAAAGATACACTCGCAGGCAAAGAACCTCTGGTTGTTGGAAATGATTTATAAGTAACCTTGCTTGTGTCAATAACCTCTTTTTTACATCCCCTTGAATATTCTTGTGAGTGTATAATATTTAGGTTCAGTACAAAAGACAAAATTAAGATTGAAGGTAAAATAATTTTCATTTGAATAGAATTTAATGGTTTAATTGTGAAGCTAATTTAATACATATTAGTGTATTATGGATAAATATTTAATTAAATTTACAATCACTTTGTTAATTTTTACATTTTTTTGGTTTAATTTAAGTGCATTCGAAATAGCTATTTCTTAATACTTTTTATCCAATTTTTTGCGCTTTTGGCCGTTGTAAATTTGAGATATTTAATTTTCATCAAATCATTTTTACTTCCCGTAAAGGCTACAACTTTTTTGCTTTTAATATAAAAAACATGATAGATTTCAATTCCGGTATCGGTTATCGATGGAATAATAAGTCTACCATTCATAGGATCCATTAATGCTGTCTCTCCATTCCAATTTTTATTCGATTCAATGGGGTCTAGAGAAATAATTTCAGCAGTTTGAATTTGTGTAACTATTTCAATTTCGGAACCTCTGGTATTCGCATTCGGACAAGTAAGGGTTCTGGTACTGTAAATGGTTCCTTCACTTGGGCTGTCTTGATAAAATGATGTTTTGCTAGGACAATTTTGTGATGAATTGTTGTATATTTCATGCTTGTATTTTGGATCGTAGCATAAATTTTTCCCATTCGAATTGTCATACCAATTGACAGATTTTCCAGTACTTGTTTTTGCAGTCGCTGTCCAATAAAATGTATTTTCATCTCTGTCTGCAATACGAATATCTATTGAACTTCCGCTACTAATTGGGTACCAACCTTTGGTGACTAAATTACCATTAATTTTTTGTGAAATCGAAACATAGGCAGTTAAGGAACAATTGTTATTTACACGAAAGTAGGAAGCATTTACAGAATTTTTTAGATTGTTATTTTCATTGTTTTTTGATTCGAATGAGATAGCACTTCGAATTACCTTATCGATATCTGAATATTTAATCCAGAAATAACCTTGATTACCGTATTTTGTACCCCAACTATTTTGAACTAAAAATGCTCCACCACTCACAGAATTATCATACCCAATAATCGTCATAGCATGCCCTCGATTCTGATAATCATTTACAAAAACACCATTCCAAACTCCATTAACAATATTGTAAGATTGAGCCCAAGAATTATCACTAAATACAGCTCCGAAAACTATGGGTTGATTATTAGCTAAAGCATTTTTAAAATCATAAACACTAATTTTTAAATTATTATAATCATGTAGGTTGTTTGAGTATTTTTTTGATGCACTTGTATATCCACAATTATATTCATTTGAAATTTCACAACCATATGCTTTTAGAAAATATGCGGCATCATGAATCTTTGCTCCATATGAACAGGGCTCTTCGTTATAATATGCTTTTAGCCGATTAAATAGATTATAAGGATTATAGGGTCCAAGATAATTATTCTTTTCTTCGATTCTTTTAACAATTGTGTATGCACAATAAGCACTTGCCCAAGCGACACAACTTCCAATTCTTCCCTGATCCATGATTGGAGGAGCATATTCTTTTAATGAAAAACTTGACGGAAGTGTTCCTCTTGATTGAGGGAAGGTTTTATAATTTATTAGAGTTGTATCATAATTTTCCAAAAGACAGCCCAAAGACTTTTCTTGAGAATTAATCACACTTATATTAAAAAGAAAGAAAATTGTTAAAATATAATTCGAAAAAGGATCAAAATGGTCAAATAAATTGCTTTTCAGGAAATTACAACGACTTGAGATTTTCATTCTACTTTTGTTTTTTCAATACTTAAATAAATTACAAACGAACATTAATTCCAAAAAAGATTCCTGGTTTAAAAATAGTTTTGAAGATGGCTTTATTTTCAGAATCATTCAATTCTGGTTCGGCAAATGTTCGATTGACAAAGAACTCTTTTTTCAATACTTTTTGTTGATTTAACACTAGACCAGAATTTATTGCGATGTGAGGAAATTGCTTGAAAGAAATCCCTGATCCGAGAAGAAAATTCAATCTCCAATTAGCAGTACTCAGGTTTAGATTGGAAAGAGACATTCCACCAATTACTTGAGGATTTATAATTCTGTTGTTAGTAGGGATATCATAATTTAACTTTGTTCCTATTGCAAGTTGCATAATATTGGATGTCGCAATATTTACATGGAGTGAATCAGGAACACCTGAAAATACATCTCCTTCAATTCGAGAAACGGAATAATTCTTTATCCCACCAATAGGAAGTATATAATCGATACCAGCCGTCCAATAAGGGAAATTAGGTTGCTTTACTCCAACTGAAATGTATTTTGCAAAAACGATTGGTTCGTTCTCTGAAGATTCATCGTCATTCGTATTTTTTTCTTTTGCAATTATCAAAAAGTCGTTGCTCAAAATTTTGTTATTGCTTTCTGTTTCTGCTAAAAATCGATGTTCAAATGAAAAGTCCTCTAATTCGACCTCAACAATAATATCTGAAATGTTATAAGGTTTTAAGTATCCATCGTCGTCCAAACATTGTTTTGAAAATTGTTTGTAATACTCATTGATTCTATTAATTTCTTCAAACATTGGATCGTCAACTTTAAGTAAATTTTCATTCAATAAATCCTCTAATTTTGTGTTTAGTTCATTTAATTTGAGTAACGATTCTTCCATCATAATAACATTATTGTTATCTTCTAGCACAGACAAACTCTTTAAAATCTCTTCTTTCGTTTTAGTTTTAGAATAAATTACTTTTATGTTTTCGTAATAATTTTTGTAGACATTAAAAATTTTTGTTGTTAATTCATGTTTTTCATTCAATATTGATTGACATTTTTCTTTGTATTCTTTTTCCGAATTATTTCCTCCTCTGCTTATTTTTAATTCATCAGGAGGATTATTAGCAAAAGCTGTTAGTAAATTGAATGCAGGCCCACCTAGATTTGTAAAAACACCTAAAATTGAACTAAAGGGAGATTTTTCGTTTTTTGCTTCTACAGTCGTTTGTTCGATATCAATATGATAAATGAAGGGATTTACATTTACTACGTGTACGGTAACAATATCGTTGTGCGACAATTTTATTGATTTTAGTTCTGTTTTTTTTTGCTTTCCTTTGATCCAATCACATTGGAAGTATTTTATATCATTATTCAAAAAATCATATTCGATTTCGTAATTCGTTTGTGTAAATACCGAAGTCATGAATGAACAAAATATAATGCTTATCAATATTCTCATCATGATTTTAATTATAAATTAATATTTAGACAGATAAAATACCCTGGTGAATATGTTGTTTTAACATAGGGTAAAAGAGTATTATCGAATAAAGCTTCATCAATTTTTTTATAGTTTGTATTTAGGAAATAACCGTTTCCTAATTTGTTGTTTTGACAAAATGCAATTCCACCAGAAAGAGATACATGTGGAAAGTTTTTTAGACTAATTCCTCCACCAAATAGAAAATTAATGGGTTTATCACCTCGAGTTGATAGAACTTCAATGGAAATTCCGACAAGGGCATGAGGCTTGATAAAATTAATATTTTTAAAATCATAGCGTAGATTAGTACCGATTGTAAATCTAGAGGAGGGGAGAGGCGTTCCTTGGACAATACTTATAGAATCAAAATCAACATATTCTATTTCATAATTATTATATCCTTTAAATGGGGAAACAAGTGCAAAACCATTCGACCAAGAAAAACCGCCATTGGATTGAACCGGTAAATTTAATTGATGATTTTGAACTAAATTATCATAATCATATGATTCATTGGAATTTATTAATTTGGATCTAAATTCAAAAGTATAGGATGCTTTTTCCTTATCAGAAATGTCCTCAATGCGATCGTCGTATCCAACAACGATTATCTGTTCGGGTGTGAAATTAAAATTTTCTACGATGGCAATAAGCTCATCAATTTTATTCGGGTTGATCAATGATTTATGAATTGAATTCATTAGTTTGTCGTATGATTTTTCTAATTTTTTACGTTCTGAATGATAGAATACAGAATCTTTCTCAAAAACTTCATGTTGCTTCTCGAGTAGTCTAATCTGACTATTGTATTTTTGAATATCCAATGATTGTTTAGCTATTTTTAAGGAATTCAAAATTTCTTCTTTGGTTAAATCGGTCGCATAGAAGTTATCAATCGATTTCTTATATTCTTGAAGTAATTTATAACTATTTGATAACATATCCTTGAAATTGGTTATGTTCTTTATACTATTCAACATCGCTTCATTTTTTGATGTAGCACCTCGATTGGTAAAATCGGGAATATCCAACGACGAAGATGATAACTGCTTAACTTCTGATCCTATTATGGAAAAGAAATTGTCGTCCAATTCTGATAGAATTAAACTAAAACCTTTTTGAATTTTAACGGAATTTGAGGTGTTTTCCTTGTCTTTAAATTCATTTTTTAAAACAAATTTAAAGACAGCAGGGTTAACGTTAGCTGCGCGAAAACGTATCAAATCTCCTTTTTTTAATTGTGGTTTTTTAATGAGCTTTTCTTGAACGTTTCCTTTCGTAACAATTAATTCTTTATATGTCTCTGTATTTTTGATACGATCATATTCAACCAAATATTGTTTTTGAGCAAAACAATGAATCGAAAAAACGGCAATAAATAAGCAAAAAATAAATTTCATATAATTTTTTTAGGGTGTCACATTAAATTCAAATTTGTAAATACGAACACCTGATTCAGCATCAATATCGTGATTTATTCCCTCAGAACCATCACTGATTAATTTCGCAAAAGCATCATCTCCACCACGTGTACCTCCGAGGGATTTACTTAATTCTTCTACAACCGAAAAATCCATCTTTTCATAACTTGCAAAAAAATAAATTCTATCAAAACCGCAGTCTATGTTTTCTGTACAACTTAAAAATATCGGTTCAATGTATTTTTTTGTGTCTAATTTTTGACCCGCATACATTTCAAGAAAATTGTTATCCCGTTGACTTAATTTTAGTTCTTGAATTATCTTGTTATTTGAAATATGAACTGCATGTACAAATATCGTTGCGTCACCTGATAAATTCTGTAATTCGACATCAAAGCCAATTAAATTTTTAATATCATTCAGATCTTGATATTTCGGTTTTGACTTATATGAATTCAATGTGGAATCATTCATTTTTATCAATTTTACATTTAGATCAATTAATTTGTCAGTTAATGAAAGATTGATAAAGTAATCAATTTTTAAGGCATCTTTCAAAAATTTTAATAAGGTATCACATTCCGACTTTTTAGTTAGATTCAAATTTCTCATTTGGCGCAAAGGATTTCCGCTAAAAGGTATTTCTATTATTACATTTTGCGGCGATTGCTCACGGATATAATAGTTCGGTAAATCAATGGCTTCGTCGACAATTTTAATGTTCTTTTGATCTTTTACAATGTTCTTAACTAGTTTAATTGTTTCATTACTTGTTCCTTTAATGAAAGCTAATTTTAAGGATTGACCACTCATAACTTCATGATGGCGTATTGCTTTGTAAGATGCAAATTCAGATATTTTTCTTACTGGAAGAAAATCGATAAGCGTAACTTCACAAGTTGTTCCTTTTAATTTTGAAACAATACCTTTTGCACTTGCTATTGTGTTCTTAGTGTTTGAGTTTAACGGATAAAATGACATGGAATCACCTACAGAAATTTCGTTCATTTTTCCAGCCTTTAAATAAACAATTTTATTCGATGCGTCATACTTATAAAGTGTAAAATAATCAGGTTTTGGTACAGTTTTGCCTCCAAAAAATAAATCGTCTGGGTTATCGAATTTACTTTGAGCATTTTGTCTTCCATCAGAAATGATTAGTAAATTTCCATAAACAATGTCAAAAACTTTACTATAACTTGCTTCTGATTTGAGATTTGTAATCGCTTGAACAATACTGTATGTTAATGACCCATATCCTTTTCCTTCCACTTTTGTTTCGAAATTTACTTCATCGTCTTTACAACCAGAAAAAACAGAAGTAACCCCCGTTGAAGCATTTCTTGTTTCTTGGTTTTTATTGTCCATTGATTTTACCGGTCTGTAATTTGGAGGAGAACATTTGTCACTAGAACCTCGTTTTTTGGTAGGCTCATTTCCTCTTGTTGCCGTACCAGTATGGCATGCATCTAATACAAAAACCAAATGTCCCTTTTCACCTATTTTTTTGTCGATATTAGATACATAATAGTCTATTTGATCATCTATTAAATGCTCTGAAAAATTATATCCATTAAAATATTCCATTGGAGCATTATAAAGTGCTAATGCCTCATCCCATCCGTCGCTTTCATCTTTTTCAATGAATGATAATTTTGGATAATCAGTTTTATCTAAATCAGCAATTTGTTGTCCATGACCCGAATAATGTATATAAACGATATCACCTTTTTGAACTTTATTTAATAAGCTTTCAAAAGATTTTAAAACATTGGTAACTGTTGCTGTTTTATCAAATAGTATTTCAATCCTCGATTTATCGAAAGATTGTTCCAACAACATTTGCTGAACGAGATCAATGTCATTTTTAGAACTGAGATCTGGCCACCCACCTTCTTCGGGATAATTTCCTACACCAATTAAGAGTGCATACTTTGTTTGAGAATAAACAGAACATATACAAAATACAAATAAGCAGAAAACTAGGTTTTTCATAATGATAAATATTTAAGCGTTTTTAATAATTTGATTTTAGATAGATACGATTTGTTTTAATGGGTAATATCAATTCCCTTCTTATTGATTTTTGAAATAATATTACCTGAGGAATCTAACCGATATATAGCAACACCGTTTTCATCTTCAACAATTTTTTGATCTTTATTTTTGTTGATAATTTCGATTCTGTTATCGTAAAAGTCTCTTTGTTCTATTTGTACTTTTTTAATTTTTTCATCCACATATTTTTTTGGTTTTGATGAAACCAAAAATTCTCTAATTTCTCTTCGATTAATTTTATCATTTGGTGAATTGATGAATTGAATAACCTCAAAGTATCCATTTAGTAATTGACCATTTTTCTTTTTACGTATGTTTACAATGGTATCTCCATTTTCATTGAACTCATAAATCCCCGTTGCATAACTTAAATTATTTTCAGGGTTCAGATAATCTATTGGCTGTCCATCAATTCCGTAATACTCTTCTCTTTGATTGAGAAAAGGAAGGTCATGGTCTGGCCAAATTAAGTACTTTGATAGAGTACTTTTTTCATATTCAGTTGCGGGTTTACGTTCCGTATTAAAAAATTCAACAATTGTACATGAGTCCCGGTAAGTTGTTTTTTTGTAGTGATAATTTTTCCCTTTTTCGTTCATCGGAAGATCATCTGTATTATAGAATCTCCATCCAGTAACTCCTCGCGTATTATCATATTCGTAGTCAACTTTGTGATAACCTTCATTGTTTGAAGCGGGCATTTCTATACCTGATTTATCAATTTTCCAATAGGAGATTGAATTGTAGTTGTTTGTAGAATTATCTTCATTATAAGCATATTTTACACGAGAGTAAGGTTTGTTTTGGGTGATTTCGATTGTCCCATCGAGATTATATTGACATGTAATTCTTCCTAATGCATCTTTTTCGGTAACTTTAGTCGTTATACCATTACACGATATAGTATTGTTATTTAACCAAAAAGTTTCTTTATTTTTTTGATTTCGATTGTTATATTCATACTTTTTGTGACAAAAGGAACAATTTTCACCAATCTTATCTAGGCTACTAATAATTTTATTTTGCTTGTCCACAAAAAACTTATATTCCATCAAGTTTTTTTGATTGAAAACAACAGAATCGTAATATACCCAATCCTCATCGAATTGTGAAATTAAATTTTCTTTAGAATCGTAATACCTTGTTGCACAAATATTTAGATTTTTATCGTAAGAATATTCGATTCGATGAGGTGAATAATAATAGTCTTCAAATTCTGATTTTATCGATTCACCATTCCTTTTCTCAAATCGCTTACTTTGTTTGATCCAAGTTGAATTATCATAATATAAATGCTTGTCGATAAAGATTTGATTTTCATCATTGATACGAGTAATTTCTATTCCATCATTCAAATATTGGTATTCTTCTTTCCAAAGTATGGCATTACTGTTTTTATTTTTATAATAGAGGTCTTTTATTACGAATTTGTTTTTAAACAGCTCATAATTACAGTGATAAGTATTATATGATCCACTTGGGGCATCATTATTAAGTAGTTGTTTTTTATCAATTTGTATACTTTTTCCATGTTCGTTATAATTAAAAAAATAACCAATACGTTTTACATTATTTTCTTCTTTATAGCACAAAATTAAATTAACAACACTTCCATTTTTACCATAATTAATATTCATGGAATCAAATCCATTAAAATCTTGAAAATCGAAACGCTCAAAATATGGAGATAAGCTATGGTAATCAGTGGTATCCTCTTCATTTTTATTTTGATGAATTTTAAATGATAAGTTTTTTAACAATCCTTCAGGGGTAAGTTTGATATACTGTAAATGATATTTGTCATTTTTCTCATCATTAAATGTTTTATATTTTTTAATTACATAAGAATTATTGGTTGAATTAACTTCTAATATGATTTTTTTGATGTCAACAGTTTTTCTTTTCGTGTTTTCTTGATCAAAATCATGAAGTATTACTAGGCCATTTTGATCAAGATTAATAAGTTCTTGATTTTTGGTAGTTCCAATTTCATTATTATTTTTGATTACTATTACGTTGTTATTACCACTATTTTTATATTCTACAGCGTGAATACCATCAATGTTTTCAATCGGGTTATTATCGCTATAATATTGAATTTCTTTGACGATAAATCCTTTTTCAAAATTGATTATTTTTTTATTGTATCCATCTTGGTTATATGTTGAAGGAACTTTACCATCTTTATCTGACCAATATTGATAGGTTATTTGATTCTTATTGAAATCAAAATTGCAAGTTTCTTTATGGTAGTTACCGTCCTTAAAAAAGGAAACGGAGTCTTTTGTTTTATTGTAAAGTGACTTTTCTTTTTCGATCATCCAATTTCCATCAATTTTTGAAACTTGTTTAAAATATCCATTTTCAGAAAATTCAACTTCGGTTATCTCATTCAATTGCGTATTGTAAAAATATTTTCTGTAGTAATCAAGATTCATCCTTCTAATTTCTCGCCATACTCTAATTTTACCTTGACTTCCATTTGGTTTTTTAATTAGTTCATGAGAGAGCTTATAGAGATAGGGTAATTTGTCAAATTTTTGTTCAATTTCTATTTTTTGTGTATTTCCATCGAAAGTTTTCCAAAAACGACTTTGTTGAAATATGTTTTCCTTTTGATCGATAAGTGTATATTCGTAACGACATACTCCCCAAACATTGGGTGTTGGTTTATTTTTGTTGTTTCTAAATTCTATTGCAACAAGATTATATGTCAAGTTATCATATTCTAAAAATACGGATGATACTTTAGGCATATTTAAGTCCTCATATAATAATCCTACTATTTTGTCATTATTCAAAATCGCACATTCTTTTCCATTGTATAGATGTGTAATTGAAACTAATTTTTCTACTGCGTTTTTATCTGATTCATACTTAAATCGAAAAGTTCTACCTGAAAGCGTATCTTCGGAATTTTTTACACGAAAACGAAATTTTAACAATAAAGGATTTTGGAAATTTTCGCAATATCGGTAATATTCAATTCTAGGAGATTGAGCATGAACAAAAAACAAATTAAATATGATGTATGATACAAAAAACAGTGATAATTTCATAATTTATTTTTGATTAAGTAATTTGTGAATTTCAATAAACTTCCAATGGTTTAGTTCAATATCATTTCTCCAAAATTCATTTCCGTCAATGTGAAAAGCACTTCTTGTATGTTCTCCGTCATTCTCCCATGTGATATGAAAAATATCTGTCATTCTGCGATCTGTGAAATAATTAATATTGTTTGACCATTGTTTGATTAAATTTGTTGAGTAAGTATTGTTATTTGAGGTTTGGATAAACTCCGGACCGGGATAACCAACAATTACAAGTGATCTGTTGGATTTGGTAGAATCTGAGATATTACTCTTAAACTTAATAATTTTACCAGTTCCAGAACGTTTATCGATTGAATCTCTACAAGCATCTGAAATGATATAAAAGATTTTCCCTCCACCTCCTAACGTATCTAAATAGTTGATCAAAGATTCTATACAAATTGCATTCTTCATTATTTCAATCTCCCGTTGATTTCCGATCTGATTTTGATTATTCATATTTTTAGAATCACTGTATGAAATATTGGCATTACTAAAATCTATAGGTAACCAATAACTTTTATTATTGTGAATAATTCCATGTCCTGAAAAATGAATAAAGTTCACATCTTTGCATTTATTAAGAGGAAATAACTCACTGAGTACATTTTTATCGTAAGAATTAAAATTATCTCTTCTTAAGTTATTTAATTCAATAGCAGAATCGATAAAATTATTTTGACCAAAAAATGCTTTGATTTGTTTTCTGTCTTTTGCTGGAGAATCTCCTAGTTTTTTATACGGTTGGTTTATATATTCAGAATTGCAGATTGAGAAGAATGAAATGTTAATTTTCTTTTCTTTGAAGTTTTCCTTAATAATTGAAGCTAAATTGGTTGTTTTCGAAAAGGAGTTGGGTTGGTCAAATGATTTTGAATTGTTTAGATTTATAATTTTGAAGTTCTTAAATTTAATGTTTTGACTTTCTTGATTTAACTTTTCAATCTTGTGTGACGGATTTAATAATTTGTAATCTAATTTTAATTCTGTAATATTAAAAGTAATATCGTCGGTAATTTTGTAGTCTGTACCATTGGTGTATAAAGGTATTAAATCATTTTTTTCTGTATTTGAATCATATTTTTTTGATGTATATCTAAAATCTTTTAGTAAGACTTCATCATCCAGATATGTGGCTTGAATGATAAACGTATACCATTTCGTGAAATCAGCAATATGAAGTTTGTAAATTTTAAATTCTTGACTATTGAGCAGGCTTAAATCTTCTTCATTTATTAGGTTATTACTATTCGGATTATAAGCAACGTAATAATTGTTCTGATGATATAAAAATTCAATTGAGATAGACCCTAAATCGATTTTAAAATTCTTCGCTGGAGCGCTAACATTATCTGATTTCGAAAATTGAATTGAAAATTGTAAACTGTAACTATTGTTTTCAATATGATCTTTCAATTTTTCAACTTTTTTATCTCTTAGCATTGTACTGTTGCCAATTCTAAAATCTAGAACATTTTCAAATGTTCTAGGCGATTTATTGATGTCAAAGCTTTCCTCTTCTTGGTTTGCTCCTCGAGGACCGCATTCCTTCGTTCCTATAGGTGGTGGATTTAAATCACAAAAATCAAGTTTAAATTCATTATTATCTTGTGCATTTGATATGAATGTGCACGCGAAAAGCATAACGCTTGAAAAAATCAATATACGGAACATAGAC
>Ga0255243_1000117_pt1 | contig 13319 bp, 10 predicted proteins | sample ColtaT_3_FD_183674 | JGI IMG/M metagenome (GOLD analysis project Ga0255243, IMG submission 183674) | Metatranscriptome of freshwater microbial communities from Columbia River, Oregon, United States - Colum_Atlam_RepB_8d (Metagenome... | ecosystem: Environmental > Aquatic > Freshwater > River...
GATGTAATGGTAATACCGCGTTCTTGCTCTTGAACCATCCAGTCCATCGTTGCAGCGCCATCATGCACTTCACCGATTTTGTGAGATGTTCCTGTATAGAACAATACGCGTTCTGTTGTAGTGGTTTTACCAGCATCTACGTGCGCGGCAATACCAATGTTACGATATAAATGAAGTGGTGTAGACACGACATGATCCCCTAATTAGTTCCAACGGAAGTGTGCAAAGGCTTGGTTTGCTTTAGCCATACGATGAGTTTCTTCGCGCTTCTTAACTGCAGCACCACGGCTTTCAAAAGCTTCCAACATTTCTGCAGCAAGTCTTGAAACCATACCTTTTTCACCACGGTTACGAGCAGCTTGAACCATCCAGCGCATTCCTAAAGCCATTGAACGTTTTGGACGAACTTCTACAGGAACTTGGTAAGTTGCACCACCCACACGGCGTGATCTAACCTCTACAGTAGGACGTACGTTATCCATGACTCTTTCGAATAAATCTACAGCGCTTAGGTTTTTTAATACTTCTTCACCTAATTCTTCAGCTTTCTTAGATTTTTTCATTAACTTTTGAAATTCTTCTAAAGCGCCATATACAATGCTTTCAGCGACAGATTTTTTACCGTCATTCATTACAACATTGATAAATTTAGCGAGAACTTCACTCTTAAATTTTGGTTCAGGCAGAACAATTCTAGCTTTTACCGACTTTCTTCTAGGCATAATTTAAATTCCTGAGGTTATTTTTTATCTTTAGGTTTCTTAGTACCATACTTCGAACGACCTTGTTTTCTATCGTTCACACCAGCAGTATCTAAACTACCGCGTACTGTATGGTATCGAACCCCTGGTAAGTCTTTTACACGACCACCACGAATCAAAACAACAGAGTGTTCTTGAAGGTTGTGACCTTCACCACCAATGTATGAACTGACTTCATAGCCATTAGTTAAGCGAACACGCGCAACTTTTCTTAATGCCGAGTTAGGCTTTTTAGGAGTGGTTGTGTATACACGTGTGCACACGCCACGTCTTTGTGGACATGCTTCTAATGCAGGCACGTTACTTTTACGTTTAATATCTCGTCTTGGTTTTCTAACCAATTGGTTAATAGTTGCCATTTAATTTTAGCTCCGAACGATCGAATATTTTAAAAAAACATCGCATGGACAAGGAGGCCGAATTTTAATCGACCTCTGCCCAAATGTCAAGTTTTACACTATTGAGGTACAAATTAGTTACCTTGGTGTCTGCTCTGCATTTAAAGCTTCACTCAGTGCATGCTCAACATCACTTGCGGTTAAAGAAGGAGTAATAGGCTCATTTGCCGTTTTTCTTGCTCTCTTCTCTTTACGTTTTTTATGATAGGTATAACCAGTTCCCGCAGGAATTAATCTACCTACCATTACGTTTTCTTTTAAGCCTCGCAACTCATCCATTTTTCCACTAACCGCAGCCTCGGTTAACACACGTGTGGTTTCTTGGAACGACGCCGCCGAAACAAAGGATTCTGTAGCTAAAGAAGCTTTTGTGATACCTAATAAGATTGGGTAGCCACGAGCAGGTTCTTTATTTTCTTCCTTCATTTTGTCATTTTCTTGTAGGATTGAAACTTCTTCAATTTGCTCACCTACTAAGAATTTAGTATCGCCTACGAAAGTGATTTCTCTCTTTCTTAGCATTTGACGAACAATAATTTCGATATGTTTGTCATTAATTTTTACACCTTGTAAACGATATACGTCTTGTACTTCGTTAACAATATAATTCGCTAATGCACCAACACCCAATAATTTCAGAATATCATGTGGGTTCGGTGGGCCTTCTGCAATCACCTCACCTTTTGCAACGTGTTCACCTTCAAATACTGAGATATGACGCCATTTTGGAATCATTTCTTCATGAATTTGATTGTCAGGTCCAGTGATAATCAGACGACGCTTACCTTTAGTTTCTTTACCAAAGCTTACTATACCAGAACTTTCAGCCATTACTGCAGAATCTTTTGGTTTTCTTGCTTCAAATAAATCCGCTACGCGTGGGAGACCCCCGGTAATATCGCGAGTTTTTGTTCTTTCTTGTGGAATCTTAGCAACCACATCACCAGCTTGAACCAATTGATTATCTTCAATATTAATGATGGCATCAACAGGTAAGTAGTAATGAGCAGGTACTTGTGTACCTGAAATGAACAAATCATTTCCTTTCTCATCCACTAATTTAATCATTGGTCTTAGTTCTTTACCGGTGGAACTGGTTCTTTGCTTCGCATCAATAATAACAATACTGCTTAAACCAGTCGCTTCGTCAGTTTGTCGATTCATGGTAATACCTTCCATCAATTCAACAAATTGTACACGACCTGTAATCTCAGAAATAATTGGGTGAGTATGTGGATCCCAGGTTGCAATAACTTGTCCAGCTTCACAATTATCTTGGTCTTTAACTGTTAATACAGCACCATATGGTAACTTATATCTTTCACGTTCACGACCAAATTCATCAGAAACAGTTACTTCACCAGAACGAGAAACAGCAACTAAGTTACCATTTTCTTGTTGTACCGTTTTCATGTTCTGTAATTTGATAGAACCTTTATTCTTCACTTGAATATTGTTCGCAGCAGATGAACGCGATGCCGCACCTCCGATATGGAAGGTACGCATAGTTAACTGTGTGCCGGGTTCACCAATTGATTGAGCAGCAATAATTCCAACTGCTTCACCAATATTCACTAAATGTCCGCGAGCCAAGTCACGACCATAACAAGTAGAACAAAGGCCAAAACGAGTTTCACAAGTAATCGGTGAACGAACCATCACTTGGTCAACACCTTTCTTCTCGAGAATATCTACCCATTTCTCATCTAATAAAGTGCCTACTGTAACCAGGGGGTCCGAAGAAGAAGGGATAAACACGTCTTGCGCAACCACACGACCTAATACTCGCTCGTGCAATGGTTCTACAACGTCACCACCTTCAATTAATGGGGTCATTAAAATGCCGTTAACAGTGCCACAATCCATCTCAGTAATGACTACGTCTTGAGCAACGTCAACTAAACGTCTGGTTAAATAACCTGAGTTCGCGGTTTTTAAAGCTGTATCAGCAAGACCTTTACGAGCTCCGTGAGTAGAAATAAAGTACTGGAATACGTTCAAACCTTCACGGAAGTTCGCAGTAATAGGTGTTTCGATGATCGAGCCGTCAGGCGCCGACATCAAACCACGCATACCCGCTAACTGTCTAATCTGAGCTGCAGAGCCCCTCGCTCCAGAATCCGCCATCATAAAGATAGGGTTAAAGGATGGTTGGGCAGACCTATGGCCTTTTGCATCTTCAACTTCTTCAGTCGCAATATTCGACATCATCGACTTTGCAACGATTTCAGAAGTTCTTGACCAGATATCAATAACTTTATTATAACGCTCACCGTTAGTCACTAAACCAGAACGGAATTGTGCTTCAATTTCTCTGACTTCGTCATAAGCTTGGTCGATGATTTTTGATTTATCTTTTGGAATTTCCATATCGTCAATACCAATCGAAGCTGCTGCTCGAGTTGCGTATTTAAAGCCCATGTACATCAATTGATCAGCAAAAATGACTGATTCTTTTAAGCCATTGTGACGATAACAATGATCTAATACTTTAGAAATTGCTTTTTTCGTCATCGGTTTATTAATTAAATCAATCGACATGCCTTCTGGTAGGATCGTTGAGAAAATTGCACGACCAGCAGTAGTTTCAACGATGCGATAATTTAATTCGGACTCATCTTTTGTCTCAACAGGAATGCGTAATTTAATACGTGCATGTAAATCAATAATATCCAACTCATATGCATTGAGAACTTCATCAGGAGAAACATAAGCTGTACCTTCCCCTTTAGCATTCATTTTATCTCGAGTTAAGTAATAAAGACCTAATACAACGTCCTGGCTCGGAACAATAATAGGTTCACCATTTGCTGGTGACAAAATATTATTGGTCGACATCATTAAAGAGCGAGCCTCTAATTGCGCCTCCAATGTTAAAGGTACGTGAACCGCCATCTGATCTCCGTCGAAGTCGGCGTTGTATGCGGTACATACCAATGGATGCAATTGAATTGCTTTACCTTCAATTAATATAGGTTCAAACGCTTGAATACCTAAACGGTGTAATGTTGGTGCACGGTTTAAAAGAACAGGATGCTCGCGAATCACTTCTTCAAGGACGTCCCAAACAACAGGCTCTTCACGGTCGACCATTTTTTTAGCAGCTTTGATGGTGGTAGCTAAACCACGGAATTCTAACTTACTGAAAATAAAGGGTTTGAAGAGTTCTAAAGCCATACGTTTTGGTAAACCGCATTGGTGTAAACGTAAGGTAGGGCCAACTACGATAACCGAACGTCCCGAATAGTCTACGCGCTTACCTAAGAGGTTTTGACGAAAACGACCTTGTTTACCCTTAATCATATCAGCTAAGGATTTTAAAGGACGTTTATTGGTTCCAGTAATCGCACGACCACGACGACCATTGTCTAATAAAGCGTCGACGGCTTCTTGAAGCATACGCTTTTCGTTACGAACGATAATATCTGGTGCAATTAAGTCTAATAATCTTTTTAGACGATTGTTTCTGTTAATCACTCGACGATATAAATCATTTAGATCTGATGTTGCGAATCGTCCGCCATCTAGTGGAACTAAAGGACGCAAATCAGGTGGTAAAACAGGTAAAACACTCATGATCATCCAGTCTGGATGATTACCAGATTCTTTGAATGCTTCAAGTAGTTTTAAACGCTTAGTAATTTTTTTGATCTTGGTGTCAGAGTTTGTGACAGGTAACTCTTCACGCAATGTTTTGATTTCTTCATCAACATCGATTTCTTTTAATAAATCACGAATCGCTTCAGCACCCATGCGGGCGTCAAATTCATCACCATGTTGTTCTAAGGCTTCAAGATAAGCTTCGTCATTTAACAATTGACCTTTTTCAAGCTCAGTCATGCCTGGATCAATTACAACGAACGCTTCAAAATAGAGCACGCGTTCGATATCTCGTAAGGTCATGTCTAATAACAAGCCGATACGGGATGGTAATGATTTTAAGAACCAAATATGTGCAACAGGGCTCGCTAATTCGATATGACCCATACGTTCACGACGAACTTTTGCTAAAGTGACTTCTACACCGCATTTTTCACAAACAACGCCACGATGTTTTAATCGCTTATATTTTCCACATAAGCATTCATAATCCTTGGTAGGCCCGAAAATTTTAGCGCAAAATAAACCATCTCTTTCAGGTTTAAATGTACGGTAATTAATCGTTTCAGGTTTCTTTACTTCGCCATATGACCAAGAACGAATAAGTTCAGGAGAGGCCAAGCCGATTTTAATTGCATCAAATTCTTCAGCATAACCTTGATGTTTAATCAAACCAAGTAAATCACTCATTACCGGTTTTTTCTTCATGGGTTCGTTTATTAAACTAGCCAAGTTTAGTCTCCCATTAAATGAATTAATAAAAAAATTAAAAAACTAAAAAGCGCAGGAGCCTAGCTCTTGCGCTTCAATATTTATTCGTGACTCAGATCTATATCAATACCGAGTGCTTTAATTTCTTTTAACAACACGTTAAACGATTCTGGCATTCCAGCATCCATTCTGTGATCTCCATCGACGATGTTTTTATAAATTTTTGTTCGTCCATTCACGTCGTCAGACTTCACAGTTAACATTTCTTGTAATGTGTAAGCCGCACCATACGCTTCTAATGCCCATACCTCCATCTCACCAAAGCGCTGGCCACCAAACTGAGCCTTACCGCCTAATGGCTGTTGAGTTACAAGACTATAAGAGCCTGTTGAACGAGCATGCATCTTATCGTCTACCAAGTGGTTCAATTTCAACATGTACATATAACCGACGGCTACAGGATTATCAAACTTGATACCAGTTCGACCATCAATTAATGTTAATTTTCCACTTTCAGGTACATCAGCAAGTTTTAACATTGCTTTGATTTCAGCTTCGCTTGCGCCATCAAATACAGGCGTTGCCATTGGCACACCGTTTCTTAAGTTTTGAGCGAGTTCAGATAGTTCCTCATCTGAAAGTAATTGCAAATCAATGCGTTTCTTATCATGGTTGTAAATCTTATCTAAGAATTCACGAACCTCTGATAAAGGTGCTTTGTGATTAAGCATGCCATCAATCTTGTTACCTAATGCTTTTGCAGCAAGACCTAAGTGTGTTTCTAATACCTGTCCAATGTTCATACGAGAAGGTACACCTAATGGATTTAATACGATATCTACTGGAGTACCGTCTTCCATGTATGGCATATCTTCCATTGGAACAACAACAGAAATAACACCTTTGTTACCATGTCGACCGGCCATTTTATCACCAGGCTGAATACGACGCTTAACGGCCATATAAACTTTAACAATTTTTAGAACACCAGGTGCTAAATCATCACCTTGTAATATTTTCTTACGTCCATCATTGAATCGTTTTTCAATTTCTTTTTGTAATGATTCAGATTGACGTGATAATTGTTCTAAAGTAGCACTTGTTTCATCATCAGCGACACGAATATCAAACCATTTTTGACGTGGGATGTCATGAAGCATATCAGATGAAATGGTTGCTTTAGGTTTTAAAGGCGCAGGACCACCAGCACAAACCTTGCCAACGATTAAGTCATGAACTCGAGAGAAAATATCTTCCTCGCGTAAACGTCTTTCATCTTGTAAGTCTTTACGTATTTGAGCTAGGTGTGCTTCTTCAATACTTTTAGCACGAGCATCTTTTTCGATGCCATCACGGGTAAAAATTTGTACGTCAATAACTGTACCATTCATACCAGAAGGCACGCGTAAAGAACTATCCTTAACGTCAGATGCTTTTTCACCGAAGATAGCACGTAGTAATTTCTCTTCAGGAGTCAGTTGTGTTTCACCTTTAGGGGTTACTTTACCGACTAAGATATCACCAGCGCGAACTTCAGCACCAATATATACAACACCTGATTCATCAAGGTTAGCTAAAGCAGATTCACCAATATTAGGAATATCAGAGGTGATTTCCTCAGAACCCAATTTAGTATCACGTGCAATACAAGTTAACTCTTCAATATGAATAGTGGTGAAACGGTCATCCCGAGCAATTCTTTCTGAAATTAAGATAGAATCCTCGAAGTTATATCCGTTCCATGGCATAAATGCGACTAATAAGTTTTGACCCAATGCCAACTCACCAAGATCTGTACATGGTCCATCAGCTAAGATATCACCACGTTGAATCACATCACCTTGATTAACAAAAGGCACTTGGTTCATACAAGTATCTTGATTTGAACGGAAGTACTTAGTCAGGTTATAAATATCTACACCAGTCTCACCCGCAGTTGTTTCTGAAGGATGTACTCGAACGACGATACGTGAAGCATCGACTAAGTCAATTACACCACCACGTTTTGCAACAACGGCCACACCAGAGTCAGCAGCTACAGTACGTTCCATACCTGTACCAACAAATGGCTTTTCAGCACGTAAAGTTGGAACAGCTTGACGTTGCATGTTGGAACCCATTAATGCACGGTTGGCGTCGTCATGCTCTAAAAATGGAATTAATGACGCAGCAACAGATACGATCTGCTTTGGAGATACGTCCATGTAGTTAATTTTATCAGGCGTAGTCAACAAGAATTCATTCTGGTGACGGCAAGGTACTAAATCAGTTTGAATTTTACCTTCTTTATCTAAAGGAATATTCGATTGAGCAATATATTGGTCAACTTCTTCAATTGCAGATAAATAAACAATATCATCTGTCACTTTACCATCAATAACCTTACGGCAAGGTGTTTCAATAAAACCATATTTATTAGTTCTTGCATAAACCGATAAGGAGTTAATTAAACCAATGTTTGGACCTTCAGGTGTTTCAATAGGACAAACACGACCATAGTGTGTAGTATGTACGTCGCGGACTTCGAAGCCAGCTCGTTCACGTGTTAAACCACCTGGCCCTAAGGCTGATACACGGCGTTTATGAGTCACTCCAGATAATGGATTGACTTGGTCCATAAACTGAGATAATTGGCTTGATCCAAAGAATTCTTTAATCGAAGCCGAGACAGGTTTGGCATTGATTAAGTCTTGTGGCATCAAATTTTCAGATTCAGCTAAGCTTAAACGCTCTTTAACTGCACGTTCAACACGAACCAAACCTACTCTAAATTGGTTTTCAGTCATCTCTCCAACGCTTCTAACACGACGGTTACCGAGATGATCGATATCATCGACAATACCTTGTCCGTTACGAATGGCAATTAAAGTTTTGATAACATCTAAAATATCTACTTTTGTCAGCGTGCCTGGACCTTCATCGTCGGTACGACCTAAACGACGATTGAACTTCATACGACCAACTTCAGACAGGTCATATCGCTCAGTTTCAAAAAATAGATTTTGGAATAATGCCTCTGCAGCTTCTTTTGTTGGTGGTTCACCAGGGCGCATCATACGATAGATTTCAACTAAGGCTTCTAATTGTGAAGCTGATGAATCCACACGTAAGGTGTCTGAAATATAAGGACCATTGTCGATATCATTGGTATATATAATTTCGAAATCGGCTACCTGGTTTGCTAAAAACTTCTCCAGCAAATCATTAGTAATTTCCACGTTTGCTTCTGAAATCACTTCACCAGTTGTTTGGTTAATTATTGATTTGGCAAGCACTTTATCAGTTAAATATGAAGCAGGAACAACTAATTCAGTCATACCATATTTTTCCATCATTTTTACTTGACGTGCGGTAATTCTACGGCCTTGTTCAACAATCACTTCACCTGTTGCTTGATGAATAATATCAAATTGAGCAATCTCGCCACGCAGGCGCGAAGGAACCAGGTCTAAATGAAATTCGCCTAAACGTATATGGCAGCCAATAGTAGAGAAAAACTCAGATAAAATTTGTTCCGTATCATAGCCTAATGCACGGAGGATGACAGAAACAGGTAGCTTACGACGTCTATCAATTCTAGCAAATAAGCAATCCTTGGGGTCAAATTCAAAATCTAACCATGAACCACGATAAGGAATAATACGAGCAGAATATAATAATTTACCCGACGAATGTGTTTTACCTTTATCATGCTCAAAAATTACACCAGGAGAGCGGTGCAACTGCGATACAACAACACGTTCTGTTCCGTTGATAACGAAAGTACCGTCATCAGTCATCAGAGGTAATTCACCCATGAACACGTCTTGTTCTCGAATGTCCTTAACTGGCTTTGGTTCACCAGGAGCATCCTTATCAAAAACTGTTAAACGTACTTTTACTCTCAAAGGAGCGGCATATGTTAAGCCTCGTAGCTTACATTCACGAACATCAAATGGTGCCTCACCAAGTGAGTAAGATACGTATTCCAGTCTCGCATTACCAGAAAAGCTTGCAATTGGAAAAATAGATTGAAATGCGGTGTGCAAACCCGTTTTCGAAAAATCGGTATTAGAATGACCGGTACCAATGAAGTCTTGGTAGGAATTTAATTGAATTTCAAGGAGATTCGGGATCTCGATTTGGTCATTCTGTTTGCCAAAGCTCTTGCGAAATCGTTTTTTTTCAGCGAAAGAAAAGTTAGGGTGAGCATTTGCTTTGGTCATATTTAATCCTCTGTCAGATGATCAATGTCAATTTACAATTTTAAAAAACACTTAACCCAGGTGTGCTAAACACGCCTGGGTTATAGAAAAAATAGAGAATAAAATTATTTAATCTCTACTGTAGCACCAGCTTCTTCAAGTTGTTTCTTGATAGAATCAGCATCAGCTTTAGAAATGCCTTCTTTAACAGAAGCAGGAGCTGCTTCTACTAAATCTTTAGCTTCTTTTAAGCCTAAGCCAGTGATGGTACGAATCGCTTTAATCACTTCAACTTTCTTGTCGCCGAAACCGGTCATAACTACGTTGAATTCAGTTTTTTCTTCTACAGCAGCAGCGGGAGCAGCAGCAGCAGCAACTGGCATAGCGAAAGATGCAGCTGAAACATTGAATTTTTCTTCCATTGCTTCGATTAAATCTACAACTTCCATTACAGACATACTAGCGATGGCTTCTAAAATATCATTTTTTGCAATAGCCATTTAAGACTCCTAAATATAAAAAAATTACACGACTAGAATACTATGCAACGATAGTATCTTTTATAGCAAGCATTGTTCGAACCAATTTTGCTTTAGGCTCAGCAATTGTGCGTACCAATTTCTCAACTGGTGAACGCATGACGTATAGTAACTTAGCAAGAGCTTCATCACGGGTTGGTAAGCTTGCAATTGCTTCTAAATGTTCTGCACCGTATGACTTACCACTAACAGATAATGCTTTGATTTCTAATTTATCAAAATCTTTCGCATAACCTTTTAACAATCTAGCGGCATCACTGGGCGCTTCCATCGAGAGGGCAATAAACAAAGGACCAACTAATTTGTCACTTAAGCAGGCAAATTCGGTATCTTCGAATGCGCGACGAGCTAATGTATTTGGGACTACTCTCAAATACACGTCAGCTTTACGAGCGGCCGATCTTAAATGAGTCATTTGATTCACTGTTAAGCCACGATAGTCAGCAACAACTGCTGACACAGCCTTTTTCGCTACTTGATTAACTTCTTGAACAACTTGTTTTTTAGCAGCTAAAGACAATGTCACGTTACGGACCTCCTTCGTTAACAAATCCTAGTGGATTTGTGAAAATGGTGCGTGTTATTTACACGACACCGTCTGCGCAGGGTATTAAGCGTTAGCACCTGCGGTCTTCGACGGCACCGATTAATCAATGCCGTGAAAATTTTTAAATGGTGGATTATTTTACACTGATAAAGAAGATAGATCAAGCGTTAATCCAGGACCCATTGTGGAAGATAAAGATACTTTCTTAATGTAGACGCCTTTGGCAGTTGTTGGCTTCAATCTCTTTAAATCGACTAACAATGCATTGATGTTTTCTACAACGTCTTCAGGAGAAAAGCTTACTTTACCAACTGGACAATGAATAATACCATTTTTATCTGTTCTGTATCGAACCTGACCTGCTTTTGCATCACGAACGGCATTTTCTACGTTCATGGTCACAGTACCTACTTTTGGATTTGGCATTAAACCGCGTGGGCCTAATATAGTACCTAATTGACCAACGATACGCATTGCATCTGGTGTTGCAATAATAACATCGTAAGGAATTGAACCTGATTTAAGCTCTTCAGCTAAATCTTCAAAACCAACGCGGTCAGCACCAGCAGCTTTTGCTTTCTCAGCCATATCACCTTGTGCAAAAACAGCGACACTGACAGTTTTACCAGTACCTTTTGGTAACAAAGTTGAAGAACGTACAACTTGGTCAGATTTACGAGGGTCAACACCTAAGTTGATAGCCACATCGACACTTTCATTGAATTTTTTTGATGCGAATTTCTTTAATACATCAACAGCATCTGTTGCTTTGTAAAATGTATTAGGTTGAACAGTTTCGCGAATTAATTTTTGGTGTTTTGTTAATTTAGCCATGATTATTCTCCCATCTCAACATCAACACCCATACTACGTGCAGTACCTGCAATAGTGTTAATCGCAGCATCTTCAGAAGCAGCGGTTAAATCAGGTTCTTTGGTCTTAGCAATTTCTAATAACTTCGCACGAGTAATCTTACCCACTTTTTTAGTGTTCGGATTAGAGCTACCGCTGGTTAAACCAATTGCTTTTTTAATTAATACAGAAGCTGGAGGTGTTTTTAACAGGAATGTGAATGAGCGATCAGAATAAACACTGATAACAACAGGAATGGGTAAACCAGGCTCTAAATGCTGAGTTGCAGCATTGAATTCTTTACAAAAACCCATGATATTTACACCACGTTGACCTAATGCAGGACCAACAGGTGGACTTGGGTTCGCTTTACCAGCAGGGATTTGCAGCTTAATATAGGCTTCAATTTTTTTTGCCATTTTTGACTCCTCAATGTGGGTTAGCGTCAACAACCAATTTGTTGACTCCCCTGTTTACGAAAATTAAGTTTTCTCGACTTGACTGAAATCAAGTTCTACTGGCGTAGAACGTCCGAAAATCAAGACAGATACTCTTAACTTACTCTTCTCGTAATTTACTTCTTCTACTACACCGTTAAAGTCCACAAAAGGACCCTCTTTAACGCGAACCATTTCACCAGTTTCAAATAAGATTTTAGGTTTCGGTTTGGTTGCGCCTTCTTCAACTCTTCTTAGAATAGAATTTGCTTCTTTTTCAGAAATTGGAGTAGGTGATTGGCTTGTTCCACCAATAAAACCAAATACACGGGGTATAGAACGAATCATGTGCCAGGTTTCATCATCCATTATCATTTGGACAAGAACATATCCTGGGAAAAACTTACGTGTGCTTTTTCTCTTTTGGCCAGCTCGTATTTCTACAACTTCTTCAGAAGGAACAACGATCTCACCAATTTTATGAGCTAAATTTTGCAATTGCGCGCGCTGCATAATTTCACGCATGACGAAATTTTCATAACCTGAATAGGCATGCACAACATACCATTGCATTATCTTTTGTTCATCCACGGTCTATCTCACCCTAAATGTGTTAATTTAGCAATTAACCAAATCATGACATTATCAAGCAGCCATAATATAACGCCGGTAACTGCAACCATAATTATAACAATCATTGTTGTTTGAATTGTTTCTTGTTTTGTAGGCCATACAACCTTTTTGGCCTCATTATATGAATCCATGATCAGCTGTTTCAGTTCAACACCTGAATCAGTCAACATAAATGATAACAATACCAAAGCAAACCAACTCACCCATACAAATAATTGTAAAGATGAACTTAGATTAACATAAAACTGAAATAAAAAGTTACTAATAGTTAAGAAAACTATAAGCACCCATAAAAAATTGTTTTTTGTTAGCATGTGGTTTCTTTTTTTAAAGGGTTGGCAGGCCAGGAGGGGATCGAACCCCCAACCTGCGGTTTTGGAGACCGCCGCTCTGCCAATTGAGCTACTGGCCTAGGATTAGGGCAAGATTATAACCTTGCCCGAAAAATTATTCAATGATTTTTGCAACAACACCAGCACCGACGGTGCGACCACCTTCACGAATAGCAAAGCGTAAGCCTTCATCCATCGCGATTGGTGCGTGTAAGTTTACTTGTAATTTTACGTTATCACCAGGCATAACCATTTCGATGCCTTCTGGTAAATCGCAAGTACCCGTTACGTCAGTAGTTCTGAAATAGAACTGAGGACGGTAACC
>Ga0255243_1000133_pt1 | contig 12976 bp, 7 predicted proteins | sample ColtaT_3_FD_183674 | JGI IMG/M metagenome (GOLD analysis project Ga0255243, IMG submission 183674) | Metatranscriptome of freshwater microbial communities from Columbia River, Oregon, United States - Colum_Atlam_RepB_8d (Metagenome... | ecosystem: Environmental > Aquatic > Freshwater > River...
GGTGGAATATGCGGGCGAATTGACGGCGGTGATGCCATTTCTGCTGCTCGGGGAGCAGACGGGGCTGGGCGGGGGATGGTACAAGATCGGGAAAGTGATAAATTGGTGAGCCATGATCTCCCGACGCCTTTTCCTATCGACGCTGCCCGTCGCCGCCGCACAAATTGGCAAAGTAAAAATCAAAGATGTGCAGATGATGATGATACAGGGGGGCCGTACCTACACGCTCATCAAGATCACGGCGGATAACGGCGTCTACGGCATCGGCGAGGCGTATGGTTCGCCGGGCGTGGGCGTGAAGGAGCAGGTGCTGGCGCTGCGGTCGTGGCTGATCGGCAAGGATCCGCTGCAAATCGATACCATCTACACGAACCTGGGGGCGGGCGGGAACAGCCTTTCGGGGAACCGGACGGATGGTTCGGCGCACAATCTGATGCGCGCGGCGAGCGGGATTGAGATGACGCTGTGGGATCTGGCCGGGAAGATTCTGGGCGTACCGAGTTCGTCGCTGTTGGGCGGGCGGTTCCGGGATAAGGTGCGGGTGTATGATCACTCGGCGCCGAAGAACATGCTGGACAAGGCCTCCTGCCGCGAGTGGGCCGCGCAGGTGAAGGCGGACCCGGCCGGGTTCACGTGCCACAAGTTCGGGTTCCCGCGGACGAATGCGCGGACGGATGTCGCCAAGGATCCGAGCAACCGGATACTTACAACGAAAGAGTTGCTCCAAGTTAGACAGGGATTTGAGAACTGTCGGGAGGCAATTGGCTTCGATCACGATATCATCGTGCACTGCCACTGGGAGTACGACGTGCGCACGGCGATTCAGATTGCTGACGCGGTGGAGGGCATGAAGCCGCTGTGGCTGGAAGACCCGTTGCTGGTGGACTATTCGTCGTCGTGGCAGCGGTTGACGGCGTCGTCGAAGGTCCCGATTTGCATGGGCGAAAACCTGACGCGCCGCGAGGGGTTCAAAGAGTTCATCATCAACCAAGGCGTCGATATCCTGAACCCGGATCTGCGAAATTCCGGCGGATTCCTGGAAACCAAGCGGATTGCCGACTTCGCCGGCCCCTTCGGCATGCCCATGGCTACGCACAACACCGCCAGCCAGGTGCACACATACGGCAACATCCAATGGGCCTCCACCATCCGCGACTACATCGCCACCGAAACCGTTACGGGCAAGGGCGACTGGATGGATAAGGTATTGCTGCTCGATGCGCCATATATCGAAAACGGCTACATCAAGGCGACCGAAAAACCGGGCCTTGGCATTGAACTCAACCCGGACGTTGTCCGCGCCCACTTAGCCGCCGGGGAAGTTTGGTGGGGCTAAGTCACTTACTCACAAAAGAGCGGCTGGCTCTCTCCGCACTCCTCGTTATCTTATTCGCGTTGCTCGTCCATCAAGCGGCCACCACTGGCGTCACGATGGACGAGCCGAACCACATGTTGAGCGCGCACTTCTTCTGGGGTGGCGACAAGGTATATCACGTCCCCGACCTGGCGCCGCTGCTGAAGATCGCCACCGGCTGGGTGCCACGTGCCTTCGGGTTGGAGATTGCCGACCATCCGCGCTGGCAATCCAAAGACGAATGGGCGGCGGCGGCGGCCTGGGCGGTCGACCTGAAGGACCCGTTCTATCAGCGGCTGACGTTTCTGTTCCGCCTGCCGGCGCTGCTGTTTTCACTGGCCACGGTGCTGCTGATTTGGCGGTGGGGACGAGAGATCGGCGGCGGGATGGCGGCGTTGATCGCCGCGGCTATCTTTGCCTTTGAGCCGACCGCGCTGGGCCATGGGGCGCTGGTGAAGAACGATGTGGCGGCGGCGATGGGGTACTTGGCATTCTGGTTCGCGGCGTGGCGTTATTGGCAGGCGCCGTCGTGGCGAACAGTGGCGTGGCTGGCGGCGGCGGCGCTGTTGGGCGTGCTGGCGAAGTTGTCATTGATTATCCTGGCCGGCATCGGCCCGGTGATTGTATTAGCTCGGCAGTGGCGCCGGTTTCCGCAGCATTTCGTGCTTTTTGTCGCCATCCTCTACCTGGGCCTGTGTACCGCCTATCAATGGAACTTGCGCCTACTGCACCCGGTGGAAGTGCTGGACCGATGGGCCGACCCCAAGGTGCCTTGGCTGTTCACCGCCGTCGGCCAGATTTTCCAATGGCTGCCCGTGCCGACGTACTTCTGGCACGGCTGCGTGGGACTCTTCTGGAGTTCGGCGGACCGTCCGCCTATCTATCTACTGGGCACGGTGCGGCATACGGCCGACCCGTTATATTTCTTGATCGCGCTGGCCGTCAAGGTGCCGGTGGGGTTTCAGATTCTCTTCCTCGCCGCAGCCGTCTACACGATCCGCAAACGCGACGCGCTGTCGGTGTTCCTGCTGCTGCCGCCGGCATTATACATTGCCCTCGCGAGCCTTTCCGGGCACCAGCTGGGCATCCGGCTCATCCTGCCCGCCCTGCCGTTCGCGGCGCTGATGGCGGCGCGCGCCGCGGTGGAACACCGGCGATTGGTTCTATTGGCGGTACTTCTCGGCGCCGGTGAATCGCTGTTCTACTATCCGCACGGCATTGCGTTCTTCAACACACTGGCCGGCGGCCCGGCCAATGGCTTGCGCTATCTGGCGGACAGCAATCTGGACTGGGGTCAGGATTTGCCGGCCCTCCGCGAATGGGCTACGAAGAACAACGTCAAGGGGTTCCGGCTTGCCTACTTCGGCGCCGATACGCCGTGGCGCCATTTCACCGATAAAGAGATCGTATCCACTCCCCCGCCCTGGAACGAGGAGTTGGCGAAGGGGCAGAAGATACTGCAACCCGAACCGGCCATCTACGCCATCAGCGCCACGCTGCTGCCGGGCCACTTTTTCAAGAGCCCCTACGAGGACTACTACAAGCTGTTCCGCGACCGCGTACCCAGCGCCCGCGCCGGGTACACGATCTACATCTACGATTTGCGAACGAAGCCGTAGCGCGGCTTACTTGTTGCCTTTGCTCAAGCGGCGATAGTAGTCGGCCACCTGCTCGGCGTAGCCGGCGGGAATGCGCTCTCCGGCGCCGCTGCGCACGTTGCCGGATTGCTGCTCTTCCACCTGCCGCCGGAGCTTCAATTCCAGCTGCTCCAACTGCGGCAGGAACTGCGCCCGAATCCGCTCCACCAGCTCCGGGTTGCCGGTAAATTTGCCCGGGTCCAGACGCTGCATCTCGCGGATCATCTGCTCAATTTCCTTCTGCATTTCGGGCGATTCGCCGGCCGCGCCGCGCAGTTCGCTCAACGCCCGCATGCCGTCCTGCCAGGTGCGATTGGCGCCGCCGGCCATGCTGTTGAACTCGCGCGTGCCGTCATTGGTGGCGTCGCCGCCCTCCCTCCAGCCGCGCTGCCCGGGGCTCTGTTGACGGCCGTTGCCGCCCATTTGCTGGCCGCCGCCCATTTGGCCACCCTGGCCTTGCTGACCGTTTTGGCCTTGCTGGCCTTGCTGACCTTGTTGACCCTGTTGGCCACCCTGCCCTTGTTGCCCCTGCTGACCTTGTTGGCCTTGACCTTGCTGTCCATTCTGCGCCTGCTGTTGGCCCTGGCCCTGTTGCCCCTGCCCTTGCTGCCCTTGCTGGCCCTGTTGCCCGCGCTGCCCATTCTGCCCGCGCTGGCCCTGCACCATCTGCTGCAACTGCTCGCGCAACTTCTCCACACCCGCTAAATTGCGCTCATTCTTCCCGCCGTCCTGCGCGTTCGGATCCATCGACTGCTGCGCGCCCTCAATCGCCTTGCGCAGCTTCTCCATATCGTTCGCCAACGACTGCTCGCGCGAACCCAGATATGGCGCCAACCCCTGCCGGTAGTAGTTGCCCAGCATTTTGTTGCGCAGCGTCACCTGGTCCTGCTGCATCTGGCCCACGGCCTCACGCAGCTTTGACGAGGTCTGCCGCTGCGAACCCTGCATCTGCCGGCTGGCGTCCTGCAGATCCCGCTCCAGCCGCTCGCTGGCCGCCGTCATGCGCTCTTTCTCTTTGGCCATCTGCTGCTGGACATCCATCTTCTGCCCACGCATCGCCGCCGGGTCTTGCCCTTGCTGGCCGGACTTCGGCCCGAACTCCTGATTCACCCGATTTGCAAAATCCCGCTGCTGTTCGGCCAACTGTTTCGCACGTTCCGCCAAGTCGCCCATCTTGTTCGACGACTGATCCTGCCGCATGCCGCGCAACGCATTCTGCGCTTCGTTCAACCGCTCCGCCGCCCGCTGGGCATCGGCCGACTGCTGACCGGATTGGCCCTGTTGGCCTTGCTGATTGGCCCGCTGCATGTCCTTCGTCGCCTGCTCCAGGCGCTCCAAGGCCTGCTGTAAACGCGGGTCCTGACGCTGCTGTTGCTGGCCGGCCATCTGGCGCAACCGGTCGCGCGAACCAGACTGCTGGCCTTGTTGACCTTGCTGACCTTGTTGACCTTGCTGACCTTGCTGTCCTTGTTGGCCCTGCTGACCCTGTTGACCTTGTTGGCCCTGCTGACCTTGCTGTCCTTGCTGGCTCTGCTGACCCTGCTGCTGCGCCAACTCCTGCATCTTCTTCTTCAGCTCTTCGGCTTCCCTCCGCAACTGCTCCTGCTGCCACTTCTGCTGGAAGCTCTGCTTGTTCTGCCGCTGCTGCTGGGCCAATTCCTGCTGCCGCCGCGCCAACTCCTTCAGCCGCTGCATGGCCTCGTCCACCTGCTTCTCACGGCTCTCGCCACCGCCCGCCTGCTGCTGGCCGGTCTCGTACTGGTTCTTCTCCGTGTCCAGTTCCAGGTCGAACAAATTGTCCAAATCGCGCGACGCGCCGCCCCCGCCACCACCGCCGCCGCCCTGCGACCCAAACGCGACCTGAATCTGCTTCTGCAAGCTCTCGGCGCGCATTAAATGCTGCAGCGCCTTCTGCTCGTGCGGCAACGAATCCTTAAACTTCTCGCCCTTCAAGTTCTCGGCCGCCGATCCCATCGCCGATGACGCCGCCTCCATCTCCTTCGTGAAGTTCTTGAACTCCTCGTTCGAACCGGACAGCTCGCGCCGCGTCATGCGCTCGGCCAGCGACTTGGCCTGATCCTTCAACTTCGCCTGCATCTCCGACAGGAACTTCGCGTTCTCCGCCATCGACTTCTTGTCCGCGAACCGGTTCCGCAGTTGATTCCAGGTGGCCGCGATGATCTCCTTCTGCCGCGCCGAAATCTTGCCCTGGTCTTCCTGTTCGCCACCGCCACCACCGCCGCCGCCCTGCTGCGATTGCGAATACTCGAGCTCCCACGGCATCGCTTCCACGAACACCATATCGGTCTGCACCGTGTTGCGCGCGTCGCGGCCGACGGCGTACATCGACACCACATCGCCCGGCTGCATCTTGAACTCTTCCAGCGTCAACAGCGTCTTGCCATTTGCCTGCTTCACGTTCTGCCCCGGCAGCATCTGCACGGTCTTCTCTTCACCGCCGTTCACCGAATATCGCAGCGTCAACTCGCGCAAGCCGAAGTCGTCGGACGCCTCCACCTCAATCGGCACTTCCTCCAACGGATTCACCTTCGCATCGCGCCCCGGCCGGCGGATCTTGATCACCGGATCCCCGTCCTCCTGCGCCTCAATAAAGTAGTCATCCGTCAGGCGCACGTTCTCGTTCAGCTCGCGCCCCGCCACGTGATAAACCCCGCTCTTATCGACCTTGATATCGACAATCGCCTTGTTCGGCGCAATCATCTGCAGCGACTTCGTCTCCTCGCCATTAATGACGATCAGCCCGTTCTGCAACGCTTTATCGAACTCAATTTCCAACTTCGCCGTCGAGCCCGTCACCGCGCGCACGTCGCCGCCATGCTCCTCCGTCGTCGACGGCATGCCGAGTTGCGGCGGGTACACGTAGGTCACCTTGATGTTCTTCACGCCCGGCAGATCCACCGCCGTCAGCGTGTAGCTCTTGGATTTCACCGGCCCCGACTGCACGTAATACTCCACCGTATCCGGCAGCCCGGCGAACACAAATTCGTACCCGGTGCCCTGCGGCATCATCGGCGATTGTTCCCATTCGCTCGCCCCGCGGTACCGCGCGAAGATCTTCACCACGCCCGTCTGCATGCCCACCAGATTGGCGGTCACGGTCACATCGCTGCGCTTGCGGACAGCCTTGTTCCCCGGCTGCACCTGAATGTCGTAGAAGGACCCAGCCTCAATCTTCGGCGGCCCGAACCACAGCAGGTTCGCGCCGTAGCCCCAATAGCCCGGACCGCGCTGCAACAGCCACACCATCGAGCCCACGCCCACAATCGCCAGCGCGCCAAACATCATCAGCGTGCGGGCGGGCACGATGGCCGCCGTGCCGCCAGACATGGCAACAGGCAACGCGTCGGCCGCGATCAGTTCCAAGAACGGATCGGCATCGTTGCGATGCTCCACCACCGTCAGCAGCCGGTCACCAAACGGCAACGCCTGCTCCGCCCGGCTCGCCGCGCGGCGCCGGTTCACCTTTAAAAGCGGAATGATAATGCCGAAGGTCAACGCCAGCGCCAGCACCACGAAAAGCACGAAACGGGCAATGATCACGGGCCTGTCGGCAAACGCCGTCGAGTTCGTGTACAGCACCAGCAGCGCCGTTGCAATCAGGGCGCAGAAAGCCGCCACGGCCACGCCGCGCGTCCACGCCGCCAGACGCATCTTGCGCTCCAGCTGCATCAAATACCCGTCGAGACTCTCCAGTGCACTCATGCGGCCTCCCTACCAACCAACTCCGGCTCAGACGTTTCGCCCACTCCGGATCCGTACAGGTAACGTGACGCCAGGACCCCTTCGGCCAGCGTCAATAACAGGACAAACAGCAGCAGCCACCACCACGGGCTGACGCGCTCGGTGCGTTCCCCGCTTGCGTTCACACGTTGCGTTTCCGACGGCTCGCCCGTGGCCTTCCACAGCCCCACCGTCTCGTCTTCCATCCGCGCAAAATCGCTCTCGCGCCGGTCGGCGTTCACCGCCACCAGGCTCGACCGGCCGTTTCCGCGCCGGATCTCGTAGTAGCCCTCGGCGCCGGGCGCAAACGACGTCGCCTTCGCGGCCTGCTCCAGCGTCAACGCGCGGTCTCCCTTCGGATCGAGTACTTCCACGCCAATCGCGCGATCATTCGCCGCCCGTAGTTCCACCCCCTCGCCCACGGCCACAATGCCGGTCGATTCCTGCTGGCGCGATAGATACTGCGCCGCGCGCTCCACGAACGGGATGAACGCCGGGTGCAAGGGCAGATTGCTGCCCAGGTTGTCGAGCGGCGACGTCAGCACCAGCACGCGCCCCTCGCCCACGGACTGCTCCAGAATCACCGGAACGCCGTCGGCCGTCTTCGCCAACACCTTGGTCCCCGCGCCCGGCTCCACGTTCACCACCTGATAAAACTTCACCGATTCGAGTCCCGTCGCTCGCTCGATCACCGGATGCAACGGCTCCTTCGAGGCCACCGTTTGGAACATCTCCCGCGACCGCGATGCGATCCCCGAGCCCTTTACCGTCAGCGCGGCCACGGGCAGTTTCGACAACGCGCCCGTAAACGGCCCAGCCGCGACCCACAGTGCCCCGCCCTTCTGCACGTAGTCTTTCAACGACGCCTCCAGCGCGGGCGACAGCGCCCCCGGATCGGCCAGCACCACAAAGGAAACGTTGGTCAGGTTCGGCGAGGACGTCGTTTCATAGGACGCCGCGTCGATCGTATACGCGTTCGGCACCGCGGCATCGAGCGCCGCCTTCACATACAGCGAACTGCGCGGATCGCGCGCCGCGTGCAGGAAGAGGATCTTCCGCGGGTCGGACCGCTCAATTGCAAACCGGTACGTGTCGTCATTCGGAAACGCGTCCGCCGCGCCGTCAATCCGGATCTCCCCGCGATGGAAACCGTAGCCCGTGTCCACCCCCGTGAACTCCACCGACGCGCGGCCGTTCTCGGGCACCTCAACGGTCTTCGTGCTCAGCACTTTCCCATCGGCCACCAGCGAGATCGACTTCGCTGCCTTCGGCGTTTGCAGCCCGGCGATCGTCGCCCGCACCCGCGCCTTGGCGGTATCGAAAATGCGCCCCGGCGGCGTCACCGATTCCACCGCGAAGTTCGCTTGTTCCTTCGGTGCCACGTCGTGAATCTCGAGCTTCGCATCAGCGGGCAGTTGCAAATCGGCAAACCGCGCCGGCATCCCGGACTTCTGCAGATCGGTATAAACATGTACATCGAGCGGCATGCGGTGCGCCTCCGCCAGCCCGCGCAACACGCGCGCCAGCTCCGCGTACGCTGTCCGTTCATCACCCGGCACAATGGCGTTCACGTTGTTGCGGAACGTCCCGGCGTCTTCCGCCTTCTGCCCCACTTCGCGAGCCCCGGACCCAAACGCCACCACAATGCCCGGCTCCGCCGGATTGACTTTCCCAGCCAATCCCAACGCCTGTTGCCGTGCCGCGTCCATCGCCCCGCCGCGCCGCATGGAGAACGAATTGTCAATCGCTGCCACCGTCATCCGCTTCCCCGCCCCGGCCGCGATCGTGCGCTCCCAATAGGGTTGCGAAAACGCGAGAATCAGGAACAACAGCGCCAGCAGCCGCATCGCCAGCAGCGCGTAGTAACGGAGCTTCCGCTGCTTGGTCGACGTCGTCGTCCGCTTCTCCCAGAACATCAGCGAGCTCACCGGCACCGGCGTAGTCTTGTGCTGGCGCAACAGATGCAGCCAGTACGGCAACCCGGCCAGCGCCGCGGCGCCAAGGAAGAGAGGCGCTAGAAATCCCATTACGACCTCCCCTGCCGGATCATCAGAAACTCGCGCAACGCCGAATCAAGCGGCGTATCGGTGGTGTGCAAATGGTACGTCAGCCCAGCCGATTGCGCCTTCTGCCGCAGCGCCGCCACGTGGGCATCAATTTTGGCGCGATACTCCTGCACGGCGTACTCGGGCGACGTTTCCAACTCCTGCCCCGTCTCGGAATCGATCAGCAGCACCGGCCCATCGAACTTCGGCCGGACCTCTTGCGGATCCAAAATATGGAACAGCACTACGTCGTTGCCCCGGTACCGCAACGGCTCGATGGTCTTGATCACCGTCTCCGGATCTTCGTAGAAATCGCTCACCACCACAGCCATCCCGCGCGTGTTGCGCAGCGTGGAAAGGAAGTGGAAGAACGGCTTGGCGAAATCCGTCCGGTTGCCCGGCACGGCATTTTCAATCGCGTACATCGTCCGCCGGAACTGGCCCGCGCGCGACGACGGCGTCACGTACTCCCGCACCTCATCGTCGAAAACAATTACGCCGGCCGCGTCGCGCTGCTGATGCGCCATGTAGGCCAGGCTCGCGCACAGGTACTTGGCGTAGTCCATCTTCGTCACGCTGTGCGACGTGTAGGACATGGATTTCGACCCGTCCAGCAACAGCGTCAACCGCGAGTTCGTCTCACCCTTGAACCGCTTGATGTAGGTACGTTCCGTCCGCGCGTAGACGTTCCAATCCACGAAGCGCAGATCGTCGCCCTCGTTGTACATGCGGTACTCGGCGAACTCCTGCGAGAAGCCGAACTTCGGCGACCGGTGGAGCCCGGAGATAAACCCATCGACAACCGTCTTGGCCACCAGCTCGAGGTTCGAGATGGAGGCAAGAACGTGGGGATCGAGGTAGCGCTGGTCCATTCCGGTTAGTCCCGCGGAACAGCGATCGAATCAATCATCTTGCGCAGCACGGAATCGGCAGTTACTTTGTCCGATTCGGCGTGGAAGTTCAGCAGCACGCGGTGGCGAAGCACCGGCACCGACATCGACGCCACGTCTTCAAACGACACGTGGTAGCGCTTCTGCATCAACGCCCGCGCCTTGGCCGCCAGGATGATGTTCTGAATGCCGCGCACGCTGGCGCCGAAGTTCAGATACTTCTTCACGATCTCCGGCGCCGAAGGGTCGGTCGGCCGGGTCGCGCGTACGATCGATACCGCGTACTTCGCCACGCTCTCGGCCACCGGCACCATGCGCACCAAATGCTGCATGTCCAAAATTTCCTGCGCGTTGGTGACGGTTTCGGCCTTGGCGATGTGCGTCGTCGTCGTCAACCCCAGCACCTGCATCTCCTCGTCGAACGGCAGGTAGTCCAGCAGCACGTTGAACAGAAAACGATCAAGCTGCGCTTCCGGCAACGGATAGGTGCCTTCCAGTTCAATCGGGTTCTGCGTCGCGAGCACGAAGAAGGGCGGGGCCAGTTTATAGATATTCCCGCGCACCGTGCAGCTCTTCTCCTGCATGGCCTCGAGCAGCGCGGCCTGCGTCTTCGGCGGCGTCCGGTTGATTTCGTCGGCCAGCAGCACGTTGGTGAAAATCGGTCCCTGGACGAACGTCCATTGGCGGCGCCCGGTGGTGTTATCTTCCTCGATGATGTCGGTGCCGGTGATGTCAGTCGGCATCAGATCGGGCGTGAACTGGATGCGTTTGAACTCCAGGCCCAGCGTGTCGGAAAGCGTCTTCACCAGCAGCGTCTTCGCCGTGCCGGGCATGCCGGTGATCAGGCAGTGGCCGCCGACAAACAGGGCGACCAGCACTTGATTGACCACTTCCTCCTGGCCGACGATAACCCGGCGCACCTGCTCGACGATCTTCGCCTGTGTTTCCTGGAAACGGGTCACGCGTGCCCGCAGATCGGCGGTGTCCAGCGTGTTCGCAGTAGAGGTCGACATGTTTATTTTGAGAGCTCCAAGAGTAATTTCTGGGCCGGACGGAAGCTGGGCGCGGCTTCCAAGGCGAGTATGACATTGTCACGAGCTTGGTCGTTCAAACCGGCGGCTCGTTGCGCCTTGGCTAAATTGTAGTAACTTCCGGCCACATCCACGGGCTTCGATCCGACCACGGCCGTAAACTCCCGGATCGCCTTGTCCTTCTCGCCCACTTCCAACCACAGCTCGCCCTGCCGCCGGTGATACTCATCGTCCTGCACCGGGTAGATGTAGTTGATCCGTTCCAACGTCTCCGCCGCCTGCCGCTTCCGGCCGGCTTCTTCCAACAACGACGCCAATTTCTTCAACGTCTCCGGCTGGCGCCCGCCCACCTTGGCCCACGCTTCCAGAATCGAAATGGCCTTTGCTTTGTCGCCCTTCTTCTCGGAAGCCTCGGCCAGCAGTTCATACGCAGACCCCGATTCCACATAGTCCGGATAGGCGCGCACAATCGGCTCGGCGGTCGTGATGACCTCATCCCACTTCTTCGCCTTCACCAGTTCATTGGCCACTGCAATATTCTTCCGCCAGGCTTCAAATCCTTTCACCTGTTCGCCAACTTGCTTGTCCAGCCACACCATGAACTCTTTATCAAACGCCTCGGTCTTCATCCCCAGGTGCGCTTCCATCACCTCCACCGTCGGCTTCCCCGTGGCGAAGTCCTTCAACATCTCCACCAGCTTCTGCCAGCCCCACTTCTCGTTGATGTAGTCGCAAATCTTGCCCGCCTGGAAGTAGCTCACCGTCACCTGCGCCGGATAGGACGGCCGCACAAAGCCGCGGTCCAGCGTTGCCACCGGCAACAGTTTCTTGTCCTTAATCGCGCGAATGGTCGACGGGTCCAACCGGTCGCCCCACTCCTTATTCACCGCCGTCTCTTCATGTACGGCGAGGCCTTCGGTAAACCACCGCGGCACGCGATGCTTGGTCACGGCCAGCGCATACACGTGGCTCAACTCATGCCACAACGTCGACGCCCAATGGAACGAACCCGGCTTCCGGCCCGACGGCGAATCCATCGCGACGACATTCCCAAACGTCACGCCCAAAGCCCCCAGCCCCGGCAGCCCCATCGTGCGCACCGCGAAATCCTCGTGGTCCGGATACACTTCCAACTGCACCGGCGCCGTCAGTTTCAACTGGTACTTCTTCTCAAACACCGCCGACGCCCGTTCTAATTCCGCCTCAAAATACGGCCGCAACAGATCGGCTTCCTTTTTGTGCACGCGCAAAATCAGCATGCCCTTTTTGAAGGTCACGAAGTTCTTGTAGCTGTCCATCAGCGTCAACGTGTTGGTCACCTGCGCCGTGCGCCAGTTGGCGTTGTAGCACTCCTCCAGAAGCTTCCGGGATTCCACTTCCTCGCCCAGCCGCATCAGGTTCACACCGAGTTCCGACTTCGCCGCCAGCAGATCCGGGTTCTTCGCGAGCGCCGTGCGATAGAGCTTGATCCCCTCTTCATACCGGCGATTGATGATGAACATCGCCGCCGCCATCGCGTAGCCTTCGCCGTAGTTCGGGTTGATCTTTTCGAGCTTCGCCACCCACTCTGTGCCGGGCCGGTCGTTCAACCACTCCACCGTCGCTCGCACGATCAGCGCATCGAGCGCCTCCGGCGAAATCGCCAACGCCTTATCGGCCTCGGCAATCGCCTTCTTCTCGTCGTACTCCTCCAACGCAAACCGCGCGAGCATCTCGCGCGCCTCGAACAGCTTCGGGTCCTTCGCCAAAGCTTTCTCAGCCAGCTCCACGGCTTTGCTTTCAAAACTGTTCGACGCTAAATACGCCGTCCCGATCAACGCCGGCGCAAAATCTTCCTGCAACGCCAGCGCCTCTTCATACAGCGCCGCGGCGTCCTTTCGCTGCCCGCGCTCGTAGAACATCCGCCCCCATCGCACACGCACGCCCGGGTCCTTCGGCTGCAGCGCCACCGCGCTGCGAAACTTGTCGTTGGCGGTGTTGTAATCGCCCAGCGCCCAATACGCTTCCGCCTGCAACGCCACATCGCGCCCCTGCGCCAATGTCTGCCAGCACACCCGCGCCTCCGCCAGCCGTCCGCGCCGCTTATGCTCGCGGCACTCGGCCAGCGTCGCCGCCGACGCCACGCCCGCAAAAACCGCTAACAGTACAAGGGATCTCACCGGTCGATCTCCTCCTGTACCTTCGCTAACTCCAACAATAACGCGCCCAACTGCTTCCGGTAATCGGCCACAGAAATGGCCGCCTTCTCGTACTTCAACTTCTCAATCTTGGCTTCCAC